>ERZ1066123.393-NODE-393-length-33250-cov-10.122398_pt1 | contig 33250 bp, 27 predicted proteins | sample MGYA00382770_ERZ1066123 | MGnify/ENA primary metagenome ERZ1066123 (study PRJEB33369, sample SAMEA5778353) | biofilm metagenome | biome: Industrial cooling water; feature: Water cooling tower basin; material: Biofilm | place: United Arab Emirates | collected...
TGGCACTCGCAGCATAGCTCCACTTCTGGCGTCCCCTACAAGTGGGGGGATTACCTCACCAACAGACCATCAATGCCTTCCGTTTCGCGTGTCGCGGCGCGTCAGTAGGAACAGCGCCGCGACACTGATTGTTGATCCGAGGAGAATGGAAAGCGGAGTGTGAGTCGCAAGAAGCCGGAGAGCGGGGAGCAGTCGCCAAGTGAAGAGCGCCGCGACAACTGCGTATGCCAATCCCCTGGTTTTGTTCTGTCGAGAGATTTGGTACACGGCGTAGGGCGCCCACACAAGAACGACTCCTCCCCACAGCCCACCGAAGAATGAGAGTATGCGCAGATTGTCTTGCATCAGGTTTGTTGACTTGACCGTAGGCGTACAGACGGCATCGCAGACCATTTACCATGGATCAGCATCGAGCACTTGAGCGCGGCGCCCCAATGCCGAACTTCAATTGTCCGGCTCTTTCGGGATTGTGATGGTTTCCGCTCAATCCGCGTCATCCGCGACCAGGCAGTTCTGCCCAGACGGCATCTCTCTGCGCCCTCCTTCCCTCCACTTCTCTGCGTGAGCTGTTAGCGATCTCGCTTTCGCAACAGGTTTCGGTGCAGAAGCCGGATCATCAACCGCTCACGCAGAGGACTGCAGGAGAACCGCAGAGAACGCAGAGGAGTCGATCGCCTTTGGAAGAGCCCAGTTTCTCTTTCTTCCCAGCGTCAGATCAGTCGCAGCCGCGGCCGCGTGAGATCGTCACCCGAGGCGCGCGCGGTTTCCACCGGCAGCACATCCGGCACCGTCGTCTCGGCCAGCTGCGCCTCGAGCAGACGCGTGACGGCGCGCAGCGCCCCGTGCGCGCGCAGATCACTCGGCGTGCGACGCGTGTAGCGGCGCACGTGATTGGTCATCATGGCCGGTGATGAGAAGCCCAGCACCTCCGCGATGCTTTGCATGCTGCGCCCCGGCTCCTCGAGATACCAGGCCACCATGAGACAGCGCGCCCAGCCAATGAGATGCTGTGGAGTCGGGAGCCCGTGCGCTTCGCAGTGCTTGCGCAGCGTGCGTTCGTGCATGCGGAGCGCGCGGGCCAGCTGCGGCAGCGTCACCGGCCGGTGCGCCAGCATGAGAGCATGTCGCAGCATGGTGGCACTCTCGGTGTTGATGTCGAGCCCTGCCTGTTTCCACACCCGCTGCGCCACCCCTTCGCCCTCGTGGCGCTGGACCAGCTCCACCATGCAACGGGGTGAGGCCAGACGCGACGCCGGGATGATATCGGCCACCCCCGCCGAGCCAAGACGGGCGGTGGCCGTGAAGTCCGACTCGCCCTCGATGAACACACCCACCATGGGGACGTGCGGAAACCGCTCGCGCACGCCAAGCAGCTGCTCGAGGGCGCCGGCCGACGCATCGCTGCCCGCAGCGCGCCGAGCGCTGCCCAGCGTGGACTCGGCGCGTGGCACCACCACGAGCAGCACCAGTTGCAGTTCGGCCAGCAGCCGCTCCTGCAACAGGCGCCAGGACGCGGTGAATTCCACCGGCACCGCGCCCTCGAGCGAGGTGCGCAGCGCCGCTTGGTAGATGGCCGGCAGGCCGTAGGCCAGAAGCCGGCGTGAACGCGTTCGATCGTTCATGCAAACACGGCGCGGGCGTCGAGGGCGTGCGGGTATTCCTGTTTCAACAGGCGGCGAACCGACACACGACGGGTCGACTCGGTGAGTTCAGGCGCGAACTGCGGCTCCGCCACGGGAGTGGCGCGCGCGATCTGGGCGGCCAGTGCCTCGCTTTCGAAGACCCGCTCGTGGTAGCCATGCTGCGTGGCGGTCTGCAGCACCAGCGCATTGACCTGTTCAGCGTAGTGCCGGTTGCCGAGCAGCAAGGCCATGCGCGCCAGGCCAAGCCCCAGCAGCACCACGTCGAACGGCGTGAGGCCGCGGGCGTCCGCCTCGTCCAGCCATGGCCGCGCCGCCCCCAGCAGGCGCGCAGACACCGTGGATTCGCCGCGTGCCGACAGCAGGTGCCGGCCCCATGGGCTGCGCGCGATTTCCGCCTCGCACTGACCGCGCAGGTCGGCTGGCAGACGTACGAGTGAGCTGAGCACACCGGCCAGAGCGCCCACGGCGAGACGTGGCGCAGCCGCCGACGCCAGCACGGCGAGTCGCGCGCGGACGGCTGGAACGGGGGCGTTCATTTCGGTGGCGACTTCGCCCAGCGCGTTCAGCACTTCCGGCAGGCGGGCATCCGGTGGTGTGAGCAGATCATGCGCCTGCCACGCGGAGTGCAAGGCTTCTTCCAACCGTCCGAGCTTTCGGCAAATCACCTGCATGATGAGATGCGCCGGGACGAGGTAGCTGTCGTGCACGACGCTGGCCTTCGCCAGCACACGCAGGACGAGTCGCCGAGCCTCGGGGTAGTTGCCACGGTTGCTGGCCAGTGCGGCGAGGCCCAGGAGGGCATGCGGCATGCCGTCCGCCCAGCGCTGACTGGCGGGGCCGCGGCGCGCGAGGCGAATGGCCTGGGCATACCAGACTTCCGCGTCGTCGTGACGACCAGCCACACGCGCGACCCGTCCGCGACGGGCACTGATCAGGGCGACCACGCGAAGACGCTCGGCCTCGTCGTACGCGGGCGACTCACGCACACGGTCTTCGAGCGCATCGAGCAGATCCCACGACTCGTCGAACAATCCCTGCGACTCCGCCGCCGCCGCCACGGCCAGCCACTGGTACACCGGGTGCGCCGGCGGCAGTGAGGCAGCCGGGACCTGCAGCTGGTCGATGACCGACTGCATGGCGGCGAGCACCGACGCCGGAACGACTGGCAGGTCTTCCGAACCGGCCAACTCACCACGTGCAAGCAACACGGCACCCCGCAGCACCTCACGTTCGATCACGGGAGGCACGGCGGGAATAGGAACGTCGGGAATTGTGAATTTCGACATGATGAGCGGAGCAAAAAGGACGGGCATTGGACGGATGGATCGCAGTCTATCGCGCGTTCCTTTGAGATATCCATCCGTTTCGTCCCACCACTTTACTTTATCGGCCCCAATTTGGGCCGATTATGAATATTCCGGGCCGATTTGCGCATCACGGCTGAGGCGCGCGGCAGCGCATCATGGGTCAACCCTCCTGCGGAGTTCCCCATGCCTGTTGCTCGCCTGCTGACCATGCTGTCCCCAATGCGCCGTACCGTCCTTGCCATTGCTTTTCTGCTCCCCCTCGCGGCCTGCGACCGTCAGGCGGCCATCGCAGGACCGGAGTTCGAACCCGAAGTCAGCCCCAAGCGAAACGGTGTGCTGATGTGCGTGCAACTCGACTCGGCGGGGAACATCCTGTCGGCCGAGCCGGCCGACGGGAGTGGAAGTTGCGGGACGGGATTCGACGTCACGATCTGGATGTAGGGTGAATCTGGGCGGGAATGGGTGTGGGACGCAGTGCCTTTCCTTGCGTGTCAGTGACTCGGGCGTTCGCTGCGCGCAGGTAGGAATGAGTGGTGTGAATGGACTGGTCACCTTGTCCCGACCGATTGGGGCAGCGGGACCGTCGGGTGGGCGAGGGAGTCCTCGCCCGCCCGAGGCTCCCCGTTGGTCTGCAGGGGCCGAGCCCATGCCAATGCCTGGCCGGGTCCCTTCCCGGCGAAACTGGACCGACAGTCATACGGATCCGCGATGCTGCGACCGATACTTCCACGCAGCATGACGCCCGTGTCCGACCAGAGCATCGACCTCACCTTCATAGCGGCGCTGGCCCTGGCCACCCGTCTCGCCATCGCGCTCGTTTTTGCGGGCGTGCTGGCGGCGTTGTCGTCGTATCTGCGGCATGCGTTTCACCGCGCCATGGCCTGGGCCTGGTTTGCCTGGGCCATGCTGGCCATGCTTGGCGTCATTGGCTGGCAGCAACCGGGCACCGGTGGCCTGCCGCAGATTGCGCTGGCCACGCTGGCCGGCGGAGTGGTCATGCTGATGAGCATGCTCTCGCTGCGGGCCGTCCAGGTGGCCGCCGACGACCCGGTGCGCATTGCGCCCCGTGACTGGCTGAGTGCCCTGGCGCTTGGTGGTGCCATCGGCTTCACCGCCCAGTGGTGGGCACCACGGGTGATCACGGAGGCCATGAACAGTGCCCTGGTGCTTACCCGCGCGCTGCAGCTGGCCGGCTTTCTCGCCACTTCGCTGCTGTGTCTCGCGATTCTGCGCCGTCGCCGCTGGCTGACGGCGCGTCTCTTGCCGTTGGCGCTGGGCAGCGCCGGCGCGGCACTCTTTGTCATCGTTGATGGCGCGCTGCGGCTCATGCCAGGCTTCGTTGCCGGTGAGGTGAGCCGCGAACTGTGGTCGGCCACCCTGCTGACCGGCGCCATGATCGTGTACGGTGTGGGCAGCCTGTGGACCGCCCTTGAACTCGAGCGGGAACACCTGCTGGCCACGGCCTCCGACACGCAGCAGATCGCCTCCGCAGCCGCGGAATCGGCGCGGCTCGAGAGTCTCGGCAACATGGCGGCCGGTGTGGCGCACGATGTGAACAACATGCTCACCATCATCCGCACCATGGCGGAACTGGTGCGCAGCGAAGTGCCGGCCGAGGCGCAGGACCTTCAACAGGACTTGCGTGATGTGCTGGCGGAGACCGGGGACGCGGGCGCCTGGTCCGCGCGTCTGCTGCGCTTTGCCAAGAGCCGGCCCGGTCACTCCGAAGAGGCCGCTCCCGGTGTACTGCTCGAGAGCCTCGCGCCGATGTTGCAGCGCGTCCTGCCGACAGACAATCCGCTGCGTCTTCGTGTGCGCAGCACGTCGCAGGTGCGCTTTGATCCGGTGCTGTTCGAGCAGGTTGTGCTGAATCTGGTCACCAACGCCGGCGAAGCCCACGAAGCCGTAGCGCAGCGCACGCGGCCCGTGCACGTCAGCCTGCTGGACGTGCAGCCTGGCGCTGCCCGCCCGTGCAGTGTGGGCTGGTTGCTGCCGCGCGCCTACGTGTGTCTGCGTGTGGAGGACGAGGGCATGGGCATTGCCCACACGGCGCGCCATCGGCTGTTTGATCCGTTCTACTCCACCAAGGGGCCGCAGCGCGCGGGACTGGGCTTGTACACGGTCGCACAGTTTGCGCTTTCGGCCGGCGGCGCCGTGGACGTCCACTCGCGGGACGGCACGGGGACGAGCGTGGACGTCTTCCTGCCCGTGGCGCAGCACGACGCGGAGTCTGCGCGCCCTGAAGGTCTGCGTCGGCTGGTTTCGGGCGCCACAATCGACGCGCCGGATCACGCCTTCGTGTTCGACGCCGCCCTCCAGCGCTCCGGTGCCGCGCCATGAAGGCCAATCCGTTTGCGCCCTTCATCGTGGCGAGTCTTGCGCTGCAGCTGCTCGCCACGCTGGCGTTCTGTTGTGCCATGCTGGGCCTCACCATCAAGCTGCGGCATGCGCCGCTGCGATCGGCATCGGCGGCCTGGATGGCCCTCACCGTGCTCGATGCCTGCTGGCTGATTGGCGCGGGCCTGCCCGACGACGCACGACCGCTGCGCCACGTGATGGTTGCCGTCATGGGCGCCGCCATTCTGGTCATGGGACGGCAGATTGGCGCCACGGCACGCGCCATGGCCGATCTCGATGGCGACCCCGCCGGAATCCCTGAGTCATGGCGCGTGCGCCACTGGTGGGCGGCAGCCACGATTGGTGGTCTCATAGGTGCCTTCGCACACTACTGGTATGCCTTTGTCGATCCGACCTCCACTGTGGGCCGCTATCTCTGGCTGCGCACGCTGCTGGTGGTGGTCACGCTGCATGGCCTGCGGGTGACGCTAAGCACACTGCGCCGCGCACCGACGGCTCGCCGCCGGCTGCTGCCCCTGGCGATTGGCACCTCGGCGGCGGTGCTGTTCATGGTCATCGACGGCGCGGTGCGATATGGCATTGCCTTTCACCAACCCGAACCCTGGCTGCCGGCCGTCGCGGTGTTCAGTGCCTTCCTTGGCCCGTTTGCGCTCGGCATCGGGTTTCTGGTGGCCGCCCTCGAACTCGAGCGTGAACACACGCGCCGTGCCGTCGCGCGCATCCAGGTGTCGCTCGATCGCTCGATCGAGCGGGAGCGCCTGCAAAGTCTCGGTCGCCTCGCCGGCGATCTGGCGCACGACCTGCACCGTCGTTTCACGGCCATCACCGATGCCCTGTGGCGGGCACGGAGCGCCCTTGGTCCCCAGCACGGCCACCTCACTCGCGAGTTGAGTGAAGCGGAGGACGCTGTACGACGCGGCACGCGCCTCACCACGCGCCTGCAGGCGATCGCGCAGATGCGCCCCTTGCGCGTGGAGCGTTTCGATGTGGCCGAGATGACCGATCAGCTGCTCACGGGAGTCCGTGGCGCCCTGCCCCCGTCGGTGAGCCTGTACACGGCGTACATGGGCAGTGATCACGTGTTCGGAGATGCCGGTCGCTTCGACCAGCTGCTCACCAATCTGCTGCTCAATGCCCGCGATGCGATGCCAAATGGCGGCACGATCACGGTGCGGGTGGATCGTGCCGAGGTGGCGGACACACGGCTGGCGACCCGCGGCCATCTGATGCCCGGCCCCTACGTCACCCTGACCATCCAAGACGAGGGAACGGGCATACCGGCGTCCATGCAGCCCGATGTGTTCGAAGCCTTTGTATCCACCAAGGGGGATCGCGGGACGGGTCTCGGGCTCGCCACTGTCGTGTCCGCGGTCCACGAAATGCACGGCGCACTGTACCTCGACTCCGAGATGGAGCGGGGCACGCGCTTCACGATCTGGCTGCCCACCGATACGCACCCGCTGCATGCGCCGGATGACCAGCTCGACGCGGCGTATGCGCCGACGGTGGCCGGATCGGCACCGTGAGTCGCCCGCGACGGGCCGCAGGCGGACGACTATTTCAGCGCGAGCGATTTGACGTAAATCGTGACCGCGGTGCCGTGCAGTTCCGCTGATTGCAGCGCGAGCCAGCCTTCGCGCTCGAGCAGCGTACGCGACGTGGCCGTGGCACAGTAGATGTTGGCCCAGCCCAATGATCGTGCGAGTTCGGTGACCGCGCGGAGCAGAGCAGCACCGATGCCCTGACCGCGAAAGCCCGGCCCAACGAGACCAGCGCCGGCCCAGGGGCCGAGCTCCGGCACCGGAGGCAGTACGTCGTCCTTCAGTGCGCACAGGCCGGCAAGCTCACCATCGCGAAACGCCACGAGGCCGACGAGCAAGCGGGTTTCGCTCGCCGCGTAGCGCTGCAGATCGACCATGGCATCACCCGGGCCGTTCGGACCATACCATGCGGTCCACTCCGCCCGCATCCAGGCGGCGAGTTCGCGCAGGACCTGCGGGTGACGGGCGAGCGGTTCGACGACAAGCATACCAGAAACTACCCGCTGCACCCGCCAGTGGTCACGACAGCCGTCAGGGCGTGTCGACGCGGCGTGAGGCGCTGGAGGCCCGCGACCGACAGGCATCGGAGCAGTACTTCACCTGCTCCCAGTCGCGCTCCCACTTCTTGCGCCACACGAACGGCCGGCCGCAGGTGAGGCAGGTTTTGGACGGCAGCTCAGACTTCTTGCGCATGCGCGGCATGATGAGAACTCGCGGGTGTCGTGAAGCTCAGAGGAGTTGCAGAGCCCGCGGCGGTGCGCCGCCACTCTGGCGAATCTGTGTGGCCCGGTCGGTGATGGCCGCGCGCGCCGCCGCGTCGAGGCGTGCAAGGTTTTTCACCTGCAGTGCCATGCGCTGATTGCGCGCCAGCAGCGGCTCGTGGCGCAGCAGAAAGTCCCAGTAGAGCGTGGTGAAGGGACAGGCATCCTTGCCACTGGACGTGGCCGGGTCAAAGCGGCAGCCCGCGCAATAGTTGCTCATGCGCTGGATGTACTTGCCCGTGGCGGCATAGGGCTTGGACGCCATGATGCCGCCATCGGCGTACTGTGACATGCCCAGCGTGTTGGGCAGCTCCACCCACTCCACCGCGTCCACATACACGGCCAGGTACCACTCGTGCACGGCCACCGGGTTCACACCAAGCAGCAGCGCATAGAGCCCCGTCACCATCAGCCGCTGGATGTGGTGGGCATAGCCGAGATCGAGGGTCTGCCCGATGGCCTGCTGCAGGCAGCGCATCTCGGTGTCGCCCGTCCAGTAGAAGGAGGGCAACGGCTCGCGCGCACCGAGCGCATTGCGGTTGAGATAGCTGGGCATCTCGAGCCAGTAGATGCCGCGCACGTATTCGCGCCAGCCGAGAATCTGCCGAATGAACCCCTCGGCAGCCGCGAGCGGCACGTGCCCCTCGCGATACGCGCGTTCCGTGGCCTGCACCACATCGCGCGGATCGAGCAGCTTGAGATTCATGGCCGCACTGAGCCGCGAATGGTACAGCCAGGGTTCGCTGGTCCACATCGCATCCTGATACGTACCAAACTGCGGCAACCGATGCTGCACAAAGTCCTGCAGGGCGAGTTGCGCATCCTCAGGGGTGACCGGCCAGTCAAAGGCTTCCAGCGAGCCGGGATGTGACGCCAGTCGGGCGTTGACCAGCGTCAGGACCTCGCGCGTGATGTGGTCCGGTGCGAACCGCCGTGGTGCCGGCAGGTCGACGGGGCCTTGCTTGCCGAAGCTCCCGCGATTCTCGGCGTCGAAGTTCCACTGACCGCCTTCCGGCTTGCCGTCGGCAGTGAGCAGGACCGCGTGCCGCTGACGGAGTTCACGGTACCAGTACTCGAGCCGGAGTTGCTTGCGGCCCTTTGCATGCGCGCGAAACTCGTCGACGCTGGCATAGAAGTGCCGATCGCTCCGCTGCTCGAGCTCCACGCCCAAGGACTGTGCGGCCTGCACCAGCGCCTGCTGCACGCGCCAGTCTCCCGCTTCGGTCATCACGAGGCGCTGTGGCGCGAAGGCCTGCACGGCACGCGCCAGTTCGCCGCTCAGCGACTGGGTATTGTCCGGGTCGTCGAGTGCCACGTAGTGGACCCGGCGCCCCAGCGCGCGCTGGGCCGCCGCAAAGTGCCGCATGGCCGAGAGAAAGACGGCGGTGCGCGGCTTGCCCGACCAGACGTGCGTGGACTCCTCCATCACCTCCGCCATCCAGATCACGTCCTGCGAGGCATCGAAGTCGTCGAGCGCCGACGCGTTCCGGTCGAGCTGATCGCCGAGGACGAGGACGAGGTGGCGGATGGATTGTGGCTGGAGCGGCCCATCGACTGGCGCAGCGGCACGAACACGAGGTGTCATTCAGGAACAACGCACCCGTCGCACATCGCGGTTCCGGGGGGTCACCCCCAACAGCACATCATGTGAGTGCCAGCACCTCGTCGTCGGCGATGACAAACAGGTCATCATCCGGCCGAGGTTCGTACATGCCGCCGCCCGTGAAACTGGAGAAGGCGGGCAGTATCCCCACGGACGGGCCGAAGGCGAAAGCGGGCAGTCTCGTGCTCGTGCGTCCGCGCCCTCGCAGTGTGACATGGGGATGCCAGTGACCGGCGAGCACGTATCCCGCCGCGTGTGGCTCGGGTTCGTGCACGCCGACAAACGATCCGGCGCGCCAGGGCGCGCTGGTGCAGGCAATGTCGAGTTCGGGTGGCGGGTCGCCCGCGTGCAGGTCGTGGTTGCCGCGCACGAGCAGCATGTGCACCGCGGCATGACGGGCGCGCCAACCGGCGATGACATCCAGCGTGTCCGCGTGGCGCCCGCTGCGCGCATGCAGCAGATCACCCAATACCACCAGCCGCTGTGCACGCGTGGACTCGAGCACAATGGACAGTCGTGCCAGATCGCTGGCGGTGGTGCCCACCGGGACGGGCACATGAGCAGCGCGAAAGGCGGCGGCCTTGCCCCAGTGCAGGTCGGCCACCAGCACCGTCTCGTGTTCGGGCAACCAGAGCGCCCGCTGCGGCAGCATGACGACGGTGCTGCCGGCCACCTCGTGCGCCAGCGAGCCGGGAGGGAGGCCCGTCACGGACTGCCCCCACCCAGACGAAACACGCTCGCCACACCGGAACGCGTTGGCTTTTCCGCCGCCACGGTCATGCGCCGCACGCGATCGGCCAGCTTCTCCGTGCTCAACTTGGCGCGCGTCATGTCGATCATGAGCGGAAAGGCCAGCGGCGTGGGACGCTCGACGTCCACCACGCGCACCGTGCTGCGCGCGAGGCGCTCGAGCACGCGCCCGAGACGGCTGGACTCCAGTTGACGCTCCAGCACTTCGCGGCGCGCCTGGGCCACCAGCAGATTGTGGGGATCGTGATTCACGAAGACATCGTAGAGCAGCGAGCTCGAAGCCTGCAGTTGCCGGGTACTCTTGTTTTGACCGGGAAAGCCTGAGAACACGAGCCCCGCCACCCGCGCCACCTCGCGGAACTGCCGACGCGCGAGCTCCGCCGCGTTGAGGGCGTTGGTGATGTCGTGCAGCAGATGCTCGGTGGACAGCAGGCCGTGCTCGAGGGCTTCGGTCAGCGGCGCCGGCTCGGGGCTCAGCAGCTCGAAGCCGTAGTCGTTGCAGCTGAACGAGAAGGACAGCGGCGTGAATTGTGCCAGGCGATAGGCCCAGAGCGCGGCCAGTCCCTCGTGCACCAGTCGGCCCTCGAAGGGATACACAAAGAGGTGATGCCCGTCCCGCGTCTCGGTGCGCTCGATGAGCAGTTCATCCGGACGCGGTATGGCGCTGCGCTGGGCCTGGGTCTCCAGCACCGGTCGCACGGCTTCCATCTCCGGTGTGGCAAAGGTTCCGGTGCGCGCCTGCTCGAGGGTTGTGCGCACGGCGGCGGCCAGTTCGGTACTGAGCGGCATGCGCGCACCCATCCAGCGGGGCACCGCACCGACATGGCCCTTGGCCTTGCGCACCCAGGCTGTGAGGTCACGCATGCGCACGAACTCCAGCGCGGTGCCGGCAAAGAAGAACTTGTCGCCGGGCGACAGGCGCGCCACGAACGACTCTTCAATGGTCCCGAGGCGCCGTCCCGAAAGATATTGCACGGCAATGGCGTGGTCACTCACGATGGTGCCGATGTTGAGCAGATGACGCTGGGCCACTCGCCGATCGGTGACACGATACACGCCGTCGACGCAGTGCACCTTGGCGTACTCCGGATAGGCCCGCAGCGCCGTGCCACCGTGCGTGACGAACTCCAGCACCCAGTCGAGCTCCTCGTCGCTGAGCTGGCGATAGGCCCGGGTGCTGCGCAACTCCGTCATCACGGCATCACGTGTGAAGCCGCCCCCCAACGCGAGGGTGACCAGATGCTGCGCCAGCAGGTCGAGTGGCCGGTCGAGCGGATCGCGGCTTTCGATGCGGCCCGCCGCAATGGCCGCACGCGCTGCCGCCACCTCCACCAACTCGAAGGCGTGAGTCGGCACACACACGATGCGGGAGACACGGCCGGGACCATGCCCCGAACGGCCCGCGCGCTGCAGCAACCGCGCCACCCCCTTGGGGCTGCCGATCTGCATGACCAGATCCACCGGCGCAAAGTCCACACCGAGGTCCAGCGAACTCGTGGCCACCACCACGCGGTAGCGTCCGGTGCGCAGGCCATCCTCCACATCCTCTCGCTGCGCACGGGACAGTGATCCATGGTGCAGCGCGGTGAAGGCAAACCAATCCGGGTTGGCCGCGATGAGGCTCTGAAACCAGATCTCACACTGCGAGCGTGTGTTGGTGAAGACAATGGCGCTCGACGCTTCCTCAAGCCGGCGCATGACTTCCGGCAGAAGTTTGGTATTGAGATGACCGGCCCAAGGAAATCGGTCCATTGTCTCGGGAACCAGCGCCTCGACTTCTACCGCCTTGGGCACGACCCCGCGCACGATGCGACGCGGACGCGGATGCGAATGCGGATGCGGCGTGCCCGTGCTGTCCGTGCCGAGCAGCGTATCGGCCGCCTCGTCCAGGTTGCCGAGCGTGGCGGACACGCCCCAGATGCGGAGGTGGGGACACAGCGCGCGCAGCCGGGCCAGGCCGAGCTCCACCTGCACGCCACGCTTTGTGGAGAGCAGCTCGTGCCACTCATCCACGACGACACAGCGCAGATCGGCAAACAGCCTCGCATGGTCGTCGCGGCACAGCAACAGCGACAGCGACTCCGGCGTGGTGACCAGCACGGAGGGCAGTCGCTCACGTTGCCGCGCGCGCTGCGCGCTCGACGTGTCACCGGTCCGGGACTCCACGGTCCACGGCATGCCAAGTTCTTCCACGGGCAATCGCAACGCCTGCTCCGTGTCGCCAGCGAGCGCCCGGAGCGGCGTGAGCCAGAGCACCCGAAGCGGAGACGCCTCCGCGCGACGGCGCGGTTTGCGTGAGGGGGCCTGCGCGCTGCGCATTTCCGCAAGCGCTTCCTGCACAGCCCCGAGAAAGGCGGCGTAGGTCTTTCCGGTACCGGTTGCCGCGTGAATGAGTCCGGACTCCCCGCGCGTGTAGGCGTCCCACACCTCGCGCTGAAAGTCAAAGGGCGCCCATCCGCGACGGGCAAACCAGTCTTCTACCGGATCGCGAGGTGTCATTCGGGAATCAGCGCGCGCACGCTGTCTAGACGGTCCGCCTCGGCAGCCGTCTTGTCGCGTCGCCATCTCGCGATGCGTGGGAAGCGCACTGCGATCCCGCTCTTGTGCCGTGGGCTGCGCTGAATGCCCTCGAACGCCAGCTCGAATACGAGTTCAGGCTTCACGGTGCGCACGGGCCCGAACTTCTCCAGCGTATTGGCGCGGATGAAGCGATCCACCTCACGGATCTCGCTGTCGGTGAGACCGCTATAGGCCTTGGCGAAGGGCACCAGGGCATCGCCGGCCCATATCGCAAACGTATAGTCGGTGTAGAGCCCGGCGCGGCGCCCGTGACCGGCCTGCGCGTACACCAGCACAGCGTCCACGCGGAACGGATCGATCTTCCACTTCCACCAGTCGCCCACCTTCCGGCCCACGCCGTACGCCGACGTGCGACGCTTCAGCATGAGGCCCTCGGCCTGCTGCGACCGGGACGCTTCGCGAACGCTCGCCACCTCCTGCCAGCTGTCCACTGCCACGACCGGCGAGAGTCCAATGCTGGCGCCGGACGGCAGCAGGGCGAGCACTGACTCTGCCAATGCGCGCCGACTGTGCAACGGCGCTTCACGCACGTCCCGTCCTTCCGTCTCCAGGCAGTCGTAGACCAGCACGTGACAGGGGACCTCGCGCAGCAGCGTGCGTCCAACGACCTTGCGATTGATGCGACGCTGCAGTGCAGTGAAGGGCATGGGGACACCATCACGCCAGGCCAGGAGCTCCCCATCGAGCACTGTGCCATCGGGCAGCCACTCGGCGCTGGCTTCCACCTCGGGAAATCGGCCGACGAGCAGCTCCTCACCCCGACTCCACAGAAGTATGCGTCCGTTGCGCTTGACCAACTGGCAGCGAATGCCATCCCACTTCCATTCGATCTGCCAATCCTGCACGGCGCCGAGCGCGTCAGGTTCGCCCGTGAGTGGATGGGCGAGGAAGAACGGATAGGGCCGGCTCCATTGGTCTGCGGCATCCACCGGCTGGAGCAGGGCGCTGTACCAGGCCGGCGAGGGTTCCCATTGTCCCATCAGCCGATGCTGGATGGTATCGGGCGGCAGCCCGCTGATCTGCGCGAGGGCGCGCACGACGAGGCCATCCGAAACACCGACACGAAATCCGCCGGTGAGCAGCTTGTTGAACACGAAGCGTGCACTGCCACGCAGCGAGCGCCACGCCTCGAGCAGGGCCGCACGCTGCGCGTCGGTTGGCATGCCGGCCAGTGGCAGGAGCTGCGATTCCACCCACCACGCCAGCGAATCCGTTGGCAAATCACGCCGCGGCTGCTCCCCGTCGCCTCCTTCGGCATCCTCGGGGATCAGCAGCGCGATGGTCTCCGCCAGATCGCCTGCCTGTGCGTAACACTCCTCGAACAGCCAGGGCGGAACGCCCGCCGACTCGGCGCCCCAGAGGCGCAGGTCCGTGGTCTTCACGAGACGCTTTGGCCGTCGCCCAAGAAGAAGCGCGGCGGCCCAGGCCGCATCAGCCGACGGCGCCGCGTGAAAGTACGCGACGAGTGCGGCCACCTTTTCGTTGGTCGCGGTGGTGGCATCAATGGCGTCGAAGAAGGCGGCAAAGGCCTTCACGCCGACTGCTCCGTTTCGGCCTGAGCGTCCGCACTGCCCGCACGCGGCTCGCCCACAATGTCGGTGCGCTCGTCCGCTTCGCTGTCGCCCCAGCGTGTGGGCAGGACCTGCGCGCCCCTGCCCTGCTCGCGCAGCCACCGCACCACCTGATCCGTGAAGCCATGCGTGACCCATACCTGTTCGGCGCCCGTGGCATCGATGGCGGCCAGCAGCTGCGGCCAGTCCACGTGGTCCGACAAGGTGAAGCCGGCATCGACCCCACGCCGCCGCCGCGCGCCGCGCACACGCATCCAGCCGCTCGCAAAGGCGGCACTGAGCTCGCCAAAACGGCGAAGCCAGGTGCTGCCCATCACGCTCGGCGGCGCAATGAGCAGGGCGCCCCGCGTGGCGAGTGCCCGTGCGTTTGCGTCGGCGGTGGCTTCCGTGGCATGACGCGTATCGGGCAGACGTACTCCCGCCTCCCGATAGAGCGTGGTCATGCGCTCGACGGCACCGTGCAGCAGAATGGGACCGATCGACGGATCGAGACCGGCCAGCAGCCGCTGCGCCTTGCCCAGCGCATAGCCGCAGAGCAGCGACACACGACCGGCGGCGGCATTGGCCGCCCACCAGGCATTGATGTCGGCAAACACCTGCGCTTGCGAAGGCCAACGATAAATGGGCAGACCGAAGGTGCTTTCTGTTATGAACGTGTGACAGCGCACCGGCTCCCACGCCGTGCAGGTGGGATCAGGGTCGGTCTTGTAGTCACCAGAGACGACCCACACTTCTCCGTGATGCTCGACCCGTACCTGCGCCGAGCCAAGAATGTGGCCGGCGGGATGCAGCGAGACGGACACCCCGTTGATGGTGGTGGTCTGTCCGTAGGGCTGTGCTTCCACGCCCTGTGCCCACTGCCCCAGGCGCTCGCGCGTGACGCCTTCGCCCTCACTGGAGACGAGATAGCGCTCACATCGCCAGGTCAGGTGGTCCCCGTGCGCATGCGTGACCACCGCGCGGGGCACAGGCCGCCACGGGTCGATGTAGAAGTCGCCCGCTTCGCAGTAGAGACCGCGATCGGTGATGGTCAGGAGCCGGGACATACACGAAACATGCTGTCCAGCTCAACTGAGGTCAGGCTCTGGCGGTTCCGGTCAGGGGAGACTGAAGCCCACTTCGCGCAAACGCTCCACGACCCGACGGCGCAGGGGTTCCGTGTCGATTGGTCTCGGCCAGGAGGCTGGCAACGCGTCGAGGAAGGCTCGCGCGAAACCGAAATGCTCCGCGCAGGCTGAGCAGTCACGCAGATGCTGGTCCACCTCGAGGCGCTGCGAATCGGCCAGTGCGTGGTCCAGGTAGTCCCACAGGCGGAGGACCGTGGCCCGGCAGCCGATTTCGTTGACGACAGTCCCGTCGGGTGACGTGGTCATGGCTGGGTTTGGGCTGAAGGTGAGGACGGGGCGCCTGCCACGCCGGCATCGCGGGCGTGGGCCAGAAGCTGCTGCTGCAACAGACGCCGTGCGCGAAACAGCCGCGAACGTACCGTACCGGTTGGCACGCCGAGCACCTCGGCGGCTTCCTCGTAGGTCATGCCATCGACATCAACCAGCAGCACGGTGCAGCGGTACACCGGCAACAAGCTGTCGATGGCGGCCCGAATGGCTGGGCCGATATCGATGTTGCGAATGAAATGGTCCACACCGGCCCGGTGGGCCGCCGCGTGATCATGAACAGCCGCCAGCACTTCAAGCTCGGCGTCCTCTCCCTTTTCGGTCAGCACGAGGCGTTGCTCACGCTGCGCGAGGCGCAGAAAGGCATGATGGCAGATGCTGAACAGCCAGCGCCGGATGCTGGATCCTGACTGGAACGTGTGATAGCCGGCGTAGGCGCGCAGGAATGTCTCCTGCACCAGATCTTCGGCCTGGGTTTGATCACGAGTGAGCGAGCGCGCGAAGCGGGCGACGTCTGGCAAACAGGCCAGCGCCTCCCGCTCAAACGCGGCATCCCGTTCTGCATCCGGCAGCACACGCGGCGCACTCACGATACGGGCTCCAACCTCGCCTACTTCGCGGGCAGGGCGCGACGGACGGCCGCGTCGATGTCCTGATCGCCACCAACACCGGTATAGACCACCTTGCCACTGCCATCGAGCACGACCACGTAGGACGTGTGCGGCACCTGATACGCCTTCATCGCCGCGCGCTCCCGATCGAAGACAAACGTGCCCGACATCTTGCGTTCCTCAATGTAGGTACGCTGACGTTCCGGCGATTGATTGTCGGGCACACCGATGCCGACGAACATCACGCGGTCGCCATACTGCTCACGCGCGCGTTGCAGCGCCGGCTCGAGCTTCCGACACAACGGACACCACGTGGCCCAGAACTCCATGACCACCGGCCGCTTGCCCACCACAGCAGACAGATCAAACGTCTTGCCATCAAGCTGCTCCAACGTCGACACGGTGGGTGCCATGGCGCCAACCGCAATGCCACCATCCTGGGCCGCAGCGCGCGAGAGGGGAGTGAGTCCGGCAAGCGACAGGGCAGCCAGGCCAACCAGGGAACGCAGCGTGGGACGACGAGTCATGAACAGGCACCTCGGAACAGGGGAGACATCAGAACCACACCTGGCCGGCCTGCAGCAGATAGTACTGCGCCATGCCAACCGTGATGAGAGCGAAGAGTTGTTTCACACGCAGCATCCAGGCGCCGGCGCGTGGCAGGCGCGACAGCGTCCCGGCCGTCAGTCCGATGACGACGAGCAGGCTGCACATGCCGAGTGAAAACACGAACAGGTAGCTGAAGCCGCGCCACGCGCTGTTGGTGGTGGCCACCCAGGTGAGCAGCGTCGCCATGACCGGTGCGCCGCAGGGTGCGGCAACCAACCCGGAGGCCGCCCCCATGCCAAAGGCGCCGGCAACCCGTCCGCCTGTATCCATGCCGGCGGCGCGTTGCAACAGCTTCTGGGGTAACGGCACGGGCAGCACGTCGAGCATCATGAAGGCGAACAGCAGCAGCAGATTGGCCATGCCCAGCAACAACCATTTGTTGGTGCTCACCGACCCGAACAACGAGCCGGTCAGGCCGGCCAAGAGACCGAGTGCGGCATACGCCGTGGACAGCCCAAGCACGTAGGCGGCGGTAAGCGCCCATGTTCTGCGTCGAGTGCGGGCCGTGCCATCAGCGCCGACACCCGCCGCGCCCTGCCCACCCACCACGGCCACCGTGATGGGAATCATCGGGTAGATGCAGGGGGTGAGACTGGTAAGCACACCACCGGCGAACACCACCGGATAGGCGACCAGGGGCTGCGCAACCAGCAGTTCGGATACGGACGGCAACGCCATGATGGATCACGCAGCTGATGAAGACCAGGATGTCCGGCATGCTACCGGTCGCGTGAACTAGACGGCCAGGCACCGTGGAGTTCCCCACCGGAATCTCCGACGTGTTCGGGAACCCATCTGGAGGGCTGCGTCTAGGTAGCGGCATGTCGACGCCATCCGCCGGCACGGCCCGGCATCATCCCATTGCCCGTGTGACTCACTGGGTCAGCGCTGTGGCGGTATTGGTCATGGCCGCGTCCGGGCTCCGAATTTTCAACGCCTATCCCGCGTTTGCTCCCAAAGGTCTTCCGGCATTTGCCTGGTGGCCCTGGGAAGGCACGCCTGCCCCAGTCTGGCTCACGCTGGGCGGGTGGTTGGGCGGCGCACGCCACTGGCACTTTGCCATGATGTGGGTGCTGGTGCTGAACGCCCTCGTGTACCTGGTGCACCTGTATCACCGCGGACGGTGGCGCACGCTTGTGCCGCGTGTGAACGCGTGGCGTGATGCAATTGAAATGGCGCGCTACTATCTCTACCTGCGCCGCGATCATCCCGTACAGGGCAAGCACAATGCCTTGCAGCAGGTGGCCTACACGAGCATGCTGCTGTGTGGGGCGGTCCTGGTGCTGAGCGGGCTGGCCATCTGGAAACCCGTCACCCTCGGCTGGCTGACACGCCTGCTCGGCGGCTATGCCCTGGCACGGTGGTGGCACTTCTCTGCCATGCTTGCGCTCGGCCTGCTGATTGTGGTGCACGTCGTCATGGTGCTCTCCGTCGATCCATATGCCCTCCGTGCAATGACCACTGGCAAGTACGACGCCGAGCGCTGGTCACCGGAGGCCCGCAATGCCCGGCCCTTCTCCCGCTGGTTCCCGAGGAAGGTGACATGACGGCACCACACAACGCAGACGACGCACGCACACTGCGACGGCATATTGCGGATGCCGTGGTGGAAGGGACGGAGCGGTTGCGGGATCGCGGCGCGCTGAGTCGTCGCGGCTTCCTGCATCTGCTGGGGGTCGGGGCCGTGGCGCCCATTCTTGCAGCCTGCAACGCCCAGGGCACCCCGGGCATGCGACGCTGGCTCAAGGCGGTGGGCAAACAGAACGAGCGCCTCGAGCGTTGGCTGCTGGTTCAGTCGGACGCGGTGGATCGTGTGCCGGCCGGACTGCGTACCGCCGGACGCGCCTTCCCGTCGTACTTCGTGTCTGCGCAGATGCCGCGCTGGGACAGCAGCACCGCGGGCCCGTGGTCCCTTGTGGTGGACGGTGCGGTGCGTCGCCCGCTCCGGCTCGGCTTGCCCGACCTCATGCGTCTCGCCACTCGCACACAGCGGGTGCAGCACTACTGCGTGGAGGGTTGGAACGCCGCCGTGGATTTCCAGGGCGTTCCACTGGCCACCCTGCTGCGCATGGCAGAACCCACGCGCGACGCGGCCTACGTGGACTTCGCATCGTTCGACAGCGGTTACCACGAAAGCTGGGACCTGGAGAGCGTCATGCATCCGCAGACACTCGTGGTGCTCGGCAAGGACGGGGCGCCGCTGTCCCCCGCGTACGGTGCGCCGGCGCGTGTGCATTCGCCCATCAAGCTGGGCTACAAGAACACCAAGTACCTGACGCGCATCACGCTCATGCCCGAGCCGAACGGCGGATACTGGAGCGACAAGGGCTATGAGTGGTTTGGTGGCACCTAGTTCGACGAGCGCGACACCGTGGGCATGGAGTCGCTGAGCAGCTGCCGATGGCGCCACTCCAGCCAGCCCAGTGCCCCAACGAAACAGGCCTCGAATCCGAGGCTCAGGAGTCCAAGTGCCGTGGCGGTATCGCGAACACTCCACGCCAGGGCGAGACACACCGGGGCCCAGGCCATGTTGGCGATGGCCATCGCGGCCACGAGGCGACGGGGGCGCGGTGAGCGGCGGGCCAGCATGAACGAGCAGCTGGCGTAGACGAGGTTCATCGCGCCCATGGCAAGCAGGAGCGCGACAGGCACGCCATACCACGACGCAAGCAGGCGATGCAGTGCCAGCATCAGCGTGCCGGCTGTCGCACCAGCCAGACAGTCCACCCACAGCAATTGGCGCCAAGGGAATGCCGATCGAGTGATTCGCCAGTTCACGGTGGCCACGTTGGCAGCAAGGGAGTGGAATGCGTCGTACCTGAGGTCTTCGTATCGAATGCTGCGGCCCACCCGGCAGTTGGTCAATGAACGAGGGGTGAACGGTGTGTTACTGAACCTGGATGGCTGACGTGACAATGCCCGGTTCCCCTCGCTCCGACACATTCGGAGCAAGGGGAACAGGGCAGCTCAACGGCAAACGGCCAAAGCCCCTGGCGTTGGACTACGGATTGCGATCGATGCACCCCGTGAAGTTGGGGTTGTTTCGCTCGGCCTGCACGACGGGCAGGTTGACGTCCGTTCCGTAGTTTCCGCCCTTGTAGTGCACGCCCTGCGGGAACACGGTGGCCTCCGTCCGACCGTACTGACGAATGAGCCGCCGCATATCACCGAGGCGCTGGCCACGGCTGAAGGTCCAGAACGCCTTCTCGCGGAAATGCAGGGAAATGCGCGCCGCCTCGTTGCCCGGATCCGTGAGCGCCGGCATGGCTGCGGGCTGAATCTCCCCCAGTTTTGGTGGCGCAGCGCGCAGCGCGTTGTGGATGGCCAGCCACTGGGTCACGTTGCCGGCCCGCAGCGCGACTTCGGCTTCGATCATGCGTGCATCGATGCCATTGGCAACGTCGACCGGTGTGAGCTGTTGCCACATGGTGGTGGTGCGCGCGTAGGTCTGGCCGTCCTGCCCGTTGATGGCGCCTGAGGTCCTGATGGTCACCGGAAGACGTGGATCACCGGCGGAGGCAAACGGAATGGCGTTCGTCACGCGGATGTTTCTCGCGTTGCCTTCCACGCTGTCACCGACACTGTAGCGTCGGGCGCTCAGTCCCTGTCCCCAGATGGTGTTGTTGCTGGTGGTGAGGGAGAATGTGTGCTGGTACGCGAAGCCGCTCGGGATGCCGGTCACGAATCCTGCCGCTTCGGTAAAGGCGCCCAGCGCGAGGGCCACGCGTCCGCGCGTCACCTTGGCCGCGCGGTTGACCAGAACCGAGGTTGCGTCCGTTCCGGTCGCGGTGGCGATGGCACTGTCGAGTGATGCCGCCGCGTACTGGAACACCTGCTGGTTGGTCTTTGGCGTTTCGTTGACCGGCTCGGGGCTGCCCGAATTGTTGATGGGAATGCCGTTGCAGAAGTCCAGCCCGAGCTGCATCTCGGCGAAGCCGCGCGCGAGATACATCTCGCCGATGAGCGCCGTGGAGTTGGGGCTGTACTGCCGCAGCGATGCGATGGCCTCGTTGGCGCGGGTCCGCACCCGGTACAGGTCACGCAGCATGCCCGTGATGGAGGAGTTGAACTCCTGGATGAAGCGCTGATCTGTTTCGTCGTTCTGGATGAAGGTGGAGCTGGTGGACCACTCGTCCGCCAGCAGCCCGCCAAACAGCCAGGTGCTCTCGCCACCGCCCGTGATGCTGCGGAACGTCGCGATCGCGCCGTTGCCAAGCGCGATGGCCCCATCGGCGTTGACGATGTCCGTGGGATTGATGATGTCCGGGTCGGTGACACCCAGCAGGCGATCATTGGCATCCGAACAGGCGAGCAGCGGAACGAGAAGTGCGGCGCACCCACCGAACACCCGCTTGCCGAGACGCCGGCCCTGCAGTCGAATCGATGTCATGGCTGGGGGTCTCCTCAGAAGCCGATGTTGACGCGCATGATGAAGTAGCTGGGCGGCGCGATGGTCTGGAACTCGCTGGGCGCATCCGTGCCGTTGGTGGTGTTGAAACCGGACTCCGGATCCGACCCGCGATAGTTGGTCCAGAGGCGCAAGTTGCGGGCCGTGAGGACCAGTGACAGCGAACGGCCGCGAACAAGCCGACGTGCCCAATCATCGGTGAAGGTGAACTGCGCCGACGCCTCACGCAGGCGCACAAAGGCACCGGTCTGAAGGAAACCATCAAGCGTGCGTGCCGCATGCTCGTTGGCCGCGATGTTCATGGCCTGGTCCTCGAAGGAGGCGTTCAGGTTGTTGCGGCCGCTGCAGTTGGGCCGGGTGCAGCGGATGCGCTCCGTGTTGTTGTACCACAGACCACCGCTGCGCCAGTCCCACATGGTCTGCACGCGCAACTTGCGATTGAGGAAATCGAAGCCGTTCGTGAGCGTGGTCATGTAGCGCGGCGTCGCATAGCCGCGGAAGATGGCCGAGTCACCGACGAAGACCTCGTTGCGCGCCGCGTCCGTCCAGTACGTGAGCAGGCCATCGCCGTTCTTGTCCTGCCATCCGGTGATGGGCCGCGCCCAGTACCCGCCGATGGGATAGCCGGCGATGGTGCGGGTGGTGGTGCCGATCTGCGGCGGCGTACCACCGAGCGACACCACCTTGTTGTCGTTGGCGGACGTGGCGATGTTCACGTCCCAGCCGAAGGCGTTGCGCTGCACGAGCTGCGCGTTGACCGCCACTTCGAGGCCGGCGTTCTTCACCGAGCCGATGTTGCGCAGCTGTGACGCCACCGAGCCGAACGACGGAGGCAGCACCGCGCTGATGAGGGCGTCCGTCGTGATCTTGCTGTAGTACGTGAAATCGAGACTGAGCCGCGAGTCGAACAGCTGGCTTTCGAAGCCCATCTCGTGCTCGGCGGACCGCTCCGGCTTGAGGTCATCGTTGCCGAGCGCCGCCTGGATGATGGTGGGCTGGTCTGCGTTGTTGATGCTGGTGATGTTGGCCGAGTAGAACCGCAGCGCGTCGTTCGGTCCCGGCTGCACACCGGACTGCCCGTAGGCGTAGCGCAGACGCATCGTGTTCACGAACGACGGGGCCTTCCACCAATCCTCTTCGGAGATCAGGTAGGACGCGGAGGCCTTCGGGTACACGATGCTCTGGAAGTTCGAGCCGAAGGCCGAGTTCTGGTCACTGCGCACGGCGGCCGTGAGGAACAGGCGATCACGCCATGCCAGCGATTGCTCGATGAAGGCACCAAAGGTCTTCTGAACGGTTGTGCCTTCACCCACGGACAGTTGGGTACCGGATCCGACGCTCTGCGATCCGGGAGCGAGTTGCTCGGAGCCGGTTGAGGAACTGGTGAACTTGAACGCGATGTACTGCGCACCGACGGTGGTCTTGTTGGAGAAGCCAAGCGCGTTGTACTGGGCCGTCGATCCCATGTCCACGGTGAAGTTGTTGATGTTCACCCGGCCCAGACCGCGCGAACCCAGGCGAGTCGTGGCCGTCAGCGGGGGGCCCTCTCCGCGAAGCAGCAGGTTTTCGTCGTTACGGTTGGTCCAGTCGTTGCCCACCGTGGCACGGGTGGTCAGCCAGCGCGTGGGCCGCCAGTTGGCCTGACCCGACCAGATGAAGCGATTGACTTCCTGTCCGGTCTTCTCCTGCCACATGTAGCCTGGCGTCCATCCACGATACCCGTTGAGCGGAGTGCCAAGGCCCGAGACGGTCCCGTTCTCTCGCGTGCCCGGCCCACCGAATACGTGCGAGCCAAGTCCGGCCGTGGAGTTCGACTCGAGCGAATAGCGCTGACCGACGTTGATGAAGTTGGTCGCCATGCCGAGGTCGAGCTTCGGCGAGAGCGTCGCGTTGAGATTGGAACGGAGTGATCGGCGGCCCATGCTGTTGGGGCGCTCCGTCCAGGGGCGGATGGGCGTGCCTTCCGCCTGCAGGCGACTGCGCTCGAAGTCGGGCAGTTGGAGGACGCCCACCTCGTTCTCGTCTTCTGCCGACACGAAGTAGCGCACACTCTCCGTGCCGCCCGAGACCTGCACACCGATCTACCGGCGGTTGCCGCGTCCCAGCGGCGTGAGGTCCGGCTCATCAAAGATGTTGAGTGCGCTGGTGGAGTCGGGTGCGCACTCGCCGCGCCCCACACGCTGCAGGTTGCAGAAGGCGCGCGACGACACCGTCTCGCCCGGACGCTTGCCCCAGAGCGAATAGGCCGTCGGATAGAAGTTGCGGTCGTACACCGTGCCCTGCTCCCCGTAGGTGCTCCACCGCGCCGCGCCGGCCCGGCCCTTCTTGGTGGTCACGAGGATCACGCCATTGGCGGCGTCGGTGCCGTACAGAGTGGCGGCCGAGGGTCCCTTCACGATCTCGATGCTTTCGATTTCCTCGGGATTGAGATCGCCCACTCGGCTGGGATTGTTGCCGCCGGTGTTGCCGCCAGCGCCATTGCCGGTTGGCGTGGAGAAGCTGGCATTGTTGCTGGTCATGCGGATGCCGTCGATGATCCAGATCGGCTCGTTGTTGAGACTCACCGAGTTCATGCCCCGCACGCGGATACGGGCGCCGGTGCCCGCCTGCGTGCCGCTCGTCACCGTCACACCCGGCGCGCGCGAGTTGAGCAGGTCATTCATGTTGCCCACCGGCGCGGCCTCGGTGACCTTGGCCACGTCGATGTTGGCCGTGGCGTTGCCGATCTCGATGCGTCGCTGTTCACCGGTGGCGGTGGTCACCACCGCCGCGAGATTCACCGCCGCGGCCGTGAGACTGACTTCGATTTCCTGTGTGCTGCCGGCGGCCACCGTGACAGCGCGCGATTGCTCCGTGTATCCGACGCGAAGAACGCGGACCGTATAGCTGCCAGGCGCCAGCGCTCGAAGCAGCACGCGACCTTCGGGAGTCGTCTGTCCCCCGAAATTGGTTCCGACCAGGAAGACACGCGCCGCTTCGATCGGCCGCTGGTTTGCGGCGTCGGTGACGCGAACGGTCAAGGCTCCCGTGGTAGGCTGCTGGGCCGCGATCTGGGTCGGGCCAACGATCAACAGCCCCGCGAGCGCCACAAGGGGGCGCCACGAGTGGTGCATGAGCGTGTCTCCTGGATTGTGGGATATGGAGCACCGGCAGGAGCCGGGAGGAACGCTGAGGTAGCGTGACACCGCACACACGCGACGCAAACGTTCACCGACGAACGGCGGTTCCGTTTCGGCCCGCTTCTGCGCTCTTGGGCGGCGGGCTGTGCGGTTCGTCCCATCATCGAGACAACGCCACTATAGCATTTTTTTTCGGCGCCCGCCGCATGGCGGACCGGTGAACTCCTGAAACCACCAGGGCGGGCCTCCCGTACTTTTTGCTGCAAAGTACTTTTAGTCACTCCTTCCAACCGCGCCATGACCCTCCGCATCGAGCACGTCTCCAAGACCTACGCCAACGGCGTGCACGCAGTCCGCAACGTGTCCCTGCGCATCGAACCGGGCATGTTCGGGCTCCTCGGTCCCAATGGCGCAGGCAAGTCCACGCTCATGCGCATCCTCGCCACCCTGCAGTCTCCGGACAGCGGCAGCGTCCAGCTGGGCGACCTCGATCTGCTGCGTAACCCGGACGCCGTTCGGCAGCGTCTGGGCTACCTCCCGCAGGATTTCGGGGTGTATCCGCAGGTCAGTGCCGAGGCACTGCTCGACCATTTCGCGGTGCTCGAAGGCATGAGCGCGCGGGGCGAACGCCGCGACGTGGTGGAGGCGCTGCTGCGGCGCGTCAATCTCTGGGACGTGCGCAAGCAGAAGCTCGGCGGCTACTCCGGCGGCATGCGCCAGCGCTTTGGCGTGGCCGTGGCGCTGCTCGGCAACCCCGAACTGCTGATCGTTGATGAACCCACCGCAGGGCTCGATCCGGCCGAACGTGTGCGTTTCCTCAATCTGCTGGCCGAGCTGGGCGAGCGCAGTGTGATCCTGCTCTCCACGCACATCGTCGAAGATGTGAGTGAGCTGTGCACGCAAATGGCCATCATCGATCACGGCGAAATTCTGCTCGAGGATGCCCCACTCACCGCCATGCAGCAGCTGCGTGGACGCATCTGGCGACGCGTCGTCCAGCGGAGTGAGCTCACGGCCATCGAACAGGGGCAGCAGGTGATCTCCACCAAGCTGTTCGGCGGTCGTCTCGTGGTGCATGTGCACAGTCACGAACATCCGGGCGCCGGCTTCGAGCCCGCGGAACCCGATCTCGAGGACGTGTACTTCTGCACCATGGCCGGACACATGGGCGCTCGGGCTCTGGCGCCGGCATGAAGACCTGGCAGACCTTTCGCTTCGAGCTGGCCTATCAGCTTCGCCGCCCCTGGCCATGGCTCGGTTTTGCGTCCCTGTTCGTCTTTACCTTCTTTTTTTCACGTGAGGGCGTCGTTCCGGTCACCCTCACGGCCGACTTCAGCGTCAATGCGCCCTTTGTGGTGACGGCCGCCACCGTCATCACCAGCCTCCTGTGGTTACTGGTGGCAGCCCCGATTGCCGGCGAGGCTGCGGCGCGTGATGTGCAGACCCGCATGGATCAGCTGCTCTTCACCAGTCCGGTGGTCAAGGCCGAGCACCTGGCGGGGCGGTGGCTGGCGGCACTGCTGCTGAATGCCCTGGTGCTACTTGGCGCGCAGGCCGGATCGGTTGCAGCCGTGCTCATTCCCGGCCTTGCACCGGAGCTTGTGGCGCCGCTTCGCCTCGGGACCTACACGGCGGCCTTTGCGTATGTCGCGCTGCCCAACGCAGTGGTTGGCACCACCGTGCAGTTTGCGGTGGCGCTCAGGAGCGGTCGTCCCATGACCAGCTGGTTCGCGAGCTTTGTTCTGCTCTTTCTCGCAGTGCCGGTCAGCGGATTTGTTGCCATGCCGCTCGGCTTCCCCACCGTCGGCAGACTGACCGACCCCATGGGGTTCATTGCGATCTGGAACTCCGTACTGCTGGAGTGGACGATCGCCGAGAAGTACACACGCAGCTTCACCCTCGAGGGCGCGGCGCTGTACAATCGTCTCGTGTGGATTGGCATTGCCGGCGCCGTCTGGGGGTTGATGTACACGCGGTTCCGTTTCGCCTACCGTACGCCGTACCAGGCAATCGGTTGGTGGTTGGGCAGAAAGCGGTTGCGTTCAACGGAGGAACGCCGGGCCAATGCGGCGCAGAGCGCGCCAGCTGGAGCGCGCGCCACGTCATCCATTGGCGGCGGCAGCGCGCCGACGCCGGCTGCCGCCCGCAGCTTCGATGCCCGCACGCGCTGGCTGCAGCTGCGTCGCATTGCCAGCATGTCTTCAGTGTCACTCCTGCGCAGCCCGGCTGGCCTCTTTCTGCTGACTGTGTTCCCCGCCTTTCTGCTGCTGGTGGTGACCGTTCAGCTCCGCGTGCTGGATGTGTCCATTCTGCCGCGCACGGGCTATCTGCTCTCCAAGTATCTCACCGGCGCCACACTCAAGCCGGAGAACTTCTGGCTGCTGGTGCCGCTGCTGATCCTGTACTTCGCCGGTGAACTGCTGTGGCGTGAACGGGACGCCCGAATGGCGGACGCCCACGACACGGTGCCCGTGCCACCATGGGTTCCACTGGCCGGGAAGTTCGTTGGCCTCGCCCTCGTGATTCTGCTGGTGCTGGCCACGACCATGACCATCGGACTGTTCACCCAGATTCGACTGGGCTATGCGCGGCACGAACTCGGGCTCTTCACCTTCGTGCTGTTCGGCCTGCAGTTTCTGGACTATCTGCTGCTGGCCGCCCTCGCATTTGCCGTGCATACGATGGTGAATCAGAAGTACGGCGGACACTTGCTGGCGGTCCTGAGTTACGTCTTTCTGCTGTTGGCCCCACGCTTCGGGGTCGAGCATCCCCTGCTGCGCTACGCCAGCAGCCCACCCTGGAGCTACACCGATCTGCGCGGCTTCGGCGCGTCGCTGGGCCCGTGGTCATGGTTCCATCTCTACTGGAGTGCATGGGCCCTGATGCTGCTGGTCGGCGCCACGCTGCTCTGGCCGCGCGGACGCGAAACCGCCATCCGGGCACGGCTGCAGCAGGCGCGCGCCCGATTGCACCGGGGCGCGCTCGGGCTGACGGCACTGGGCGGCGTCGCCATGGCCGGCAGTGGGGCCTTCATCTTCTACAACACGAACGTCCTGCACGTCTATCGCAACAGCGACGCACAGGTGGCGCTGGCCGCAGAGTATGAGCGGCGCTTCGGCGCACACGCCAACGAAGTGCAGCCGAGCATTGTGTCCACGCGCCTCGAGGCCGATCTCGAACCATCAGCACGGCGTGCCACCGTGCGCGGCAGCTACCAGCTGCGCAATCGCCACCAGGAGCCGATTCGTGAGCTGCACATTGAGCGGGCCGCCGGTGTGCGCACCACGCTGCAGCTGAGCCGAGCGGTCCAGCGTATTGATTCCGCGCCGGCGCTTGGCCACGAGGTGCAGGTGTTGGCCAAACCGCTCGCGCCGGGCGATACGCTGACCCTGTCGTTCGAAGTGCTTGCCGCGCCCGGCGGTTTCCGTCACACGGGCGCAGTCAACGCCATCGCGGCAAACGGCACGCACATCACGAGCGCACTGCTGCCTTCGCTCGGCTATCAGCCGCTTCGTGAACTCATGTCACCCGACGATAGACGAGCCGCCGGACTGCCACGCAAGGTCACCTTGCCCACCCCGGACGATGTGCACCCCAGCATGCTGGCCGGTGATGCCGGTCGCTTCGAGGCCATCGTGAGCACTGACATCGATCAGGTGGTGGTGGCGCCCGGCGTGCTGCAGCGCAGCTGGACCGACCGGGGGCGTCGCTGGTTTCACTACGTCAGCGAGGAACCCATTGGTGGACTGCACCAGATCTTCTCCGCGCGATACGCCACCGCGAAGAGCCGCTGGCGCGACGTGGAGATCAGCGTTTTCCATCATCCCGCGCACACGCAGCAGGTGGACCGCCTGACCGCCTCGGCGCGTGCCACGCTGGAGTACTTCTCCACTCAGTTCGCGCCCTATCCCTACCGCTTCCTGCAGTTTGTCGAGCAGCCGGCGCCCGGCATGGGCATGGGTGTGGATGGCAGTGGCGTGGTGACGGTGCTCGAAGGGGCCACACTCTTCAACGCACCGGCGCGAGGCATTGACGGCAGTTTCGAGATCGCGGCGCACGAGGTGGCGCATCAATGGTGGGGCGGCATGCTCACCCCGGCGTTTGCCGAGGGGGCCATTCTGCTGTCGGAGAGTCTGGCCTGGTACTCCGCCATGCGGGTCATTCGGCAGGAGAAGGGGCAGGAGGCGCTGCGGCAGTTCATGCAGACGATGCGCAATCCGTCGCCTTGGCCACCCATTCGCACCGGGCTGCCGCTCTTGCGCGCCATCGATCCCTACGCAGGCTATCGACGTGGACCGTTTGCCTTCTATGCGCTGAGTGAGTACGCCGGCGAGACGGCCGTGAACACGGCGCTGCAGCGACTGATCGCGCAGCACCGTGGAGCGGCGGCTGGCGGCAGCATGCGCACATTGGCCACCACACGGGCACTGTATCGCGAGTTGCAAACGTCGGTGCCCGATTCGCTGCGGTCGCTGCTGCACGACTTGTTCGAGACCACCACGTTCTGGCACTTCGACACCAAAGCGGCCAGCGCCAGACCGCTCGCCAGCGGTCAATGGGAGGTCACGTTTGACGTCAGTGCACGCAAGGTGCGGGTGGACACGTCCGGCAAAGAGACCGAGGTGCCAATCCGCGAGTGGGTGGAGCTGGCCGTGTTTGCCGCAGCGGGTCCCGGTGAAGTCCTCGGCACACGTCTGTACCTCGGTCGTCATCAGCTTCGCGCGGGTACTCAGCGCGTCACCGTGGTGGTGAACGGCAAGCCCGCGCGCGGTGGTGTCGATCCGTACAACCTGCTGGACTGGGAGGAGGGTGACAACATCGAGGCGATCGGTGACAAAAGGTCGCCTGACTAAGGGGGAACTAGTTCCGTCGGTGGCTAATCTTGACGGTAGCTGAGTATCCTGAATCCCGTTGACCTTGAAAGTTCTTACCGAAATCTGCGCCCAGACGTAGCTTGATGGCTGCGTTGGAGAATACCACCCACTAGCGGTGAATTGTCGCGTCCTGAATAATGTCTACACGTCCCCCCTCCTCCAGGAGACGTGGTTATGTCGGACCGAGCCCATCGGCGGTACAGTGAAGAATTGAAGCAGCGGATCGTTGCGGACGTGGAAGCGGGCCATCTTTCGGTACGGGAGGCGGCCCGCGACACCCAAGCGAACGTGTCGATGATTCAGAAGTGGCTCGACGAGTACGGGCGCTACAAACCGAAACGCGACGTCGTGGAGGTCGTGATGAAGAGCGAGCAGGAGCGCATTGCCGCCCTTGAGCAGGCGCTGGCGGAGTCCCACCTGAAGCTGCGGGTCTATGAGTCGCTGATCGCCGAGGCGAATCGGCACTACCAGACCGATCTAAAAAAAAGCTTTGGCACGCCGTCGTCCGCGCCTGTTGTGCGGACGCCGCCGCAGGCGAGCGCCTCCCCGTCGGTCCCGTCTGCGCCCTCCTCGGGCGCTCCCGCGACGCCTACTACAAGCGCCGCGGCCGGCCCACCCCCGGCCCCGCGGAGCCGGCGCGGGCGACGGTGATGGCGGCCGTCGCGATGGTGCGGGCCGATCAACCCCGCGTCGGGACGCGCAAGCTCCAGGATCATCTGGCCGACGCGGGCGTGGTCGTGGGGCGCGACCAGCTGTTCACGGTACTGCGCGATGCACACGCGCTGGTGCGCCGAAAGCGGCGCAGCGCCTGCACCACGTACTCGAAGCACCGGTATGCGGTGGCCGCGAATCATTTCAAGGACGCCACCATCACGGCGCCCGGGCAGGCGGTGGTGGGCGACATCACCTATCTCCGGCTCGCGCCCGACCGGTTTGCCTATCTCTTCCTGCTCACCGACGTCCACAGTCGGTACATCGTCGGCTGGCACCTGAGTCGCGATCTGACGCACCACGCCGCGCTGATCGCGCTCGCGCAGGCCGAAGCCACCCTCGGGGACGTCGCCGGCCTCCTGCACCACACCGACCGCGGCAGTCAGCCCAGACTCAACCGGTCGTCGCAACAGTGGTTGCTTGTGTAGATCGTAGTAGCTCGTTGAACGCTTCGGCAGGGGTGCGCCAACCGAGGGTCTTGCGTGGGCGCGTGTTGAGCGCGAGCGCGACGGCCGCGAGATCAGACGCGCGATGCGCACTGAGGTCCGTGCCCTTCGGGAAGTACTGCCGCAGCAACCCGTTCGTGTTCTCGTTGGTGCCGCGTTGCCACGGGCTGCGCGGATCACAGAAGTAGATCGCCAAGTCCGTGTCGATGCGCAGGCGCGCATGCTCAGCGAGTTCGGCGCCCTGATCCCATGTCAGCGAGCGGCGCAGCTGCGTGGGCAGGTCGCAGACGGCGCGCGTGATCGCGTCCCGGACTGCGGCGGCGCCGTGGCCAGCGAGCGGCGGGCCGTTCTTGGTATCGGTGGAGCGGACGCCGGACGTGTGGCCCGCCATGCGCGGCAGGTGCAGCAGCAGCGTGAAGCGCGTCGTGCGTTCCACGAGCGTCCCGATGGCGGAGCTCTCGAGGCCCAGAATGAGATCGCCCTCCCAGTGTCCGGGCACGGCGCGATCCTCCACCTCGGGCGGACGCTCACTGATCATGACCTCGGGCGTCACGAAGTGCTTACCGGTGCGGCGGGTCCGCGCGCGTGGTACGCGAAGCGCCCGTCCCGTTCGCAAGCAGGCCGTGAGTTCCCGGCGGAGTGCCCCACGCCCCTGGATGTACAGCGCTTGGTAAATCGCTTCGGCGCTGATGCGCATCGTGGGATCGTCGGGGAAGTCGAGCACCAGCCGGTGGGCAATCTGTGCGGGACTCCACGCCCGACCCCAGCGCCGGTGCTGTCGTCGCCCTTTCTTTCGCCCGTTCCATTCAACCGATGGGCCGTGGACTCGCCGGCCGCCTGGCGTGGCGATCACCCCGGCCAATCGGTCTTGCACATACTGCCGCAGTTTCGGATTGATCGCCAGCTTGGCCGCTTTCGGTCGCTGCGCCGCGCGGTCCGCGTGCCACTGCGCCGTCGTCGCCTTGTACTCGAGGTGGCCCCCGCGTCGTGCCGCATTGCGACGCAGCTCTCTCGAGACGGTGGAGGGCGCCCGTCCCATGCGACGTGCGCACTCCCGCACACCGAGGCCCTGGGCCTGCAGGCGCGCGAGGTCCTCACGCTCGGCGAAGGAGAGATAGCGACCGCTGAGCGGCGGGGCAGACGGGGCGAGCTGCGTGGGGGGCATCCCTCCAGCATGCCGAAACCAGCGCGATCCCACCACCCACGACACGCGGGCCTCGCGTACCGCGCTCTCCGGGTACAACCCGCGGGCGATGGCCGCCCAGAAGCGGACGCGATCCTCCCGTCGCCCGACCGGAGGCCGGCCCGGGGACCGCAGGGGCTGCTGCACGCGCTTGGCCGCGAGCCACTTGGCATGCTTCGTCATCGAAACCTCGGTGTGAGGGGAGGTGTTTCGACGACCGATTGAATCCACCCAGTACTGCTGTCACGACTACCTGGCGGCGCTCGCGGCCGCCCACATCCTCCCGAGCATGACGGATGCCAATCACTGCTACCAGAACGCGCTCGCGGAACGGGTCAACGGCATCCTGAAAGACGAGTTCGACTTGGACGCGGTGTTTCCCACCTTCGGCGCGGCGCAGCAGGCCGTGGCCCGCGCCGTTCACACCTACAACACGAAGCGCCTGCACGGGAGTCTCGAACTCCGCACACCCGCGCAGGCCTTCCTTCGGGCCGCCTGACTTCGCAGGCGACCCTCACCCGTGTAGACATTTTTCAGGACTAGACATCCTTAAGCCTTCTCCTCTCTCATGTACGAAACGACACCTACGTCATGGACAGACATCAGTCTTGCTCACCTCTTCCATGCGTACAGAAAGGCGAAAGCCGATTGCTTCTATGAGAGAACGATTTGTATTGTTGAGAGAATGGCAGAATACGAATCATCTCTCTCGTCCAACCTCCAGTCGCTTCTTGGTGATCTCAAGAGCGGACATATCGACCGTGTTCTGTCCAGCAACTTGGGCACCCCTCGGATTGTAGCGAAGAAGCTATCGACCACGGTGAAGAAGGAAGATCAACCTCTTCCTCACGACTTTTTCTCATCTCCCGATCGAGCATTCGCGCGACTCAAGGAGACACATAGCCTTTCAGCAGAGTTCAGACTCGTCGGAGACTTTCCCGTAGCGATGCATGTGCTCTCTGCACTATGGATCAACATGGTCGGCCACAAGTACGACAGTGTGCTATCCAGTTCGGCGTACGGCTCGCGAGTCCGGCGCTACGGAGGCTCAACAGTGAGTAGCATGACGGGAGGTGGAGAGTATCACATTCACGCCATTGGATCGTTTGAACCTTACTTTGCGCCCTACAAGGCATGGCGATCGAACGGCCTAAGTGCCATTCGCGCGGAACTCCATGCTGGCAACAAGGTGATTGCAACTACACTCGATTTTGCGAGCTATTTTCATCGCATTGACTCGCAGTTCATGATTAACAGGGATTTCTTGCGGCAGTGTGCTATTGAGCTTAGCGAGTGGGAGCTTGACTTCACAGCATCATTCGTGAAGGCTCTTCAGAGCTGGTCGGAGATGGCGCAATCAATGCTTGCGGCCTCTGATCATGCCGAATCCTTTGGTGGTATACCGATTGGCCTCTCACTATCTCGCATCATTTCGAATGTCCTTCTTTGGAGCTTTGACAATGATGTCCTCCGCGGCCTTTCGCCCATCTACTACGGACGGTACGTAGACGATGTCTTCATTGTGCTTCGTGATCCGGGCAACGTATCGGCGAGCTCATTCTTGAGCTACCTGTCCCAACGAACGAGTCACTTCCCGCCACAACAGAGCGAAGACGGTAGGATTAGACTTCAGTTACCACAATTTGTCGGAGATAGAACGACCGTCGATCTGCAGCCGTCAAAACAGAAACTTTTCTTCCTAGAAGGTCAAACTGGACTGGATCTGTTAGGGAAACTCTGATCAGGTAGGAATCGTAGGCTGTGTGGAAAAGTTATGCGTC
>ERZ1066123.398-NODE-398-length-33084-cov-17.097187_pt1 | contig 33084 bp, 30 predicted proteins | sample MGYA00382770_ERZ1066123 | MGnify/ENA primary metagenome ERZ1066123 (study PRJEB33369, sample SAMEA5778353) | biofilm metagenome | biome: Industrial cooling water; feature: Water cooling tower basin; material: Biofilm | place: United Arab Emirates | collected...
GCGCTTGTGACGCTGGGCTGGAGTGGACATGCCGCCACCACAGAGGGAGGCTTAGGGGTCTTCCATCGACTCAACAATGGCGCACATCTTTTGGCTGCGGGCCTGTGGCTCGGCGCGATAGGCTGGTTTCTGGGATTGACGGTCCGAAGTCACAGAGCGCGGGCCCAATCCCGGGAGCAAGCGCTGCTTGAAGAGATGCATCGCTTTGCGCCATTTGGCACCACGTTGGTCGCGCTGGTCGGGTTGAGCGGGATGATCAATTCCCACCTGATCTTCGGCTTGCCGAATGTCATGACCACACTCGAAACCCCTTACGGCGCTCTACTGGCGGTCAAGGTTGTGCTGGTGGGCGCCATGCTGCTCTGTGGCGCGTACAATGCCCAAACCAACAGAGTTCACCATAAATCGACCGAAGGACTTGACACGGTCAACCGAGCACAGGCCCTTGCAGCTTTGCGGCGCAGCCTTGCCGGAGAATTCCTATTCGGGGTTGCAGTGATCGGCCTCGTTGCGGTGCTCGGTACCATGTCGCCCCTTATGTAACGCTCTTGCGAGGCGAAGACCCGGTGAGACTTGGTACCTGATTACTAGCAGGTTCCCTGTAGCTTCGCGAAACTGCCAAACAGCTGATTCCTCGAGCTGACCCTGCCCCAGTCTGCACGAGATCACTATACCAAATATGCATGATAAATCGAAAAATGCGTATTTGCTGTTAGGTTTCGTCTGGGACAACTTGCGAACAAGCGATGTTCGTCTGCCGCCACAGGTTGGAGCAATCAAAATAAGGGGAAACGGGGTATGTTGAAGTTTGCGTTCGAAGTGCGTGCACGTGCGTTGAGAACAGTCTCGGTTGCGACTCTGTTGACGGCCATGGTGGCACCCGCAGCCGGGCTTGCGCAAAGTCAATCCGACCCGGATGAGCAGACCACTGAAAAATCCGAGCAGGCGATCATTGTCACTGGAACCCGGCGGGAAGGTGTAACCTACCTGGAGTCCGCTCGTCCGGTCGATATCGTTTCCGCTGACGTCCTCAATAGGCAGGGCTCATCCAACCTGAACGACGCTTTACGTGTCGCGGTGCCGTCGCTGAACGTGCAGCAATTCGTCGCACAGGATGGCTCGGCCTTCATCCGCCCGTTCAGCCTCCGCGGGCTGCCGCCCGATCAGACGCTGGTCCTGCTCAACAACAAACGCCGCCATCGTTCGGCTTTGGTGCAGATTACCAACCAGCCTCTCGCGGCAGGGGCGCAAGGTTCCGACCTTTCGAGCATTCCAACCATTGCCATCAAGAGCATTGAAGTTCTGCGCGACGGAGCAGCTGCCCAATACGGCTCGGACGCTATCGCCGGGGTGATAAACTTCCAGCTCAAGGACGACTCGGACGGGTTCTCGATGACGTCACGCTACGGGCAGTTTTACGAGGGAGATGGCGAGGACGTGACGCTGGCCGCGAATGCGGGCTTCCCCGTTGCAGACGGGTTCATCAATCTGAGCGGCGAGTATGTCCGCGCCAAGCCGACATCGCGCGGTGCCCAGCGGCCGGATGCGCAAGCACTCATCAACGCGGGCAATACTGCAGTGCCAGTGCCGGCCCAGCGCTGGGGCAATGTGAATACGGAAGCTGCGCGCTTCCTGCTCAACGCCGAGGTACCTGCATCCGAAAATGCCACAGTGTATCTCTTCGGAAATTACGCGTGGAGCACGGGCGATACCGAGTTCTTTTATCGCAACCCGGTCACGCGGACGGACATCTTCCGCAGTGTGCCCCTCACAAATACCCCCGGCGGCGCTCGGTTCACGTTCGCATCACTGTTTCCTGGCGGCTTCACGCCAATCTTCGGGACGGACATCGAGGATCTCAGCCTCGCGGGCGGGGTCCGGGGCGATATGGGCGATCTTCAATATGACTTGAGCGCGATCGTCGCCCAGAACCGGGTTCGTTACGAGCTGTCGAACACCGTCAACCCGTCGCTTGGGCCGCAATCGCCGACCAGCTTCAACGCAGGCAAGGTGACTCAACGGGAAACACAGTTCCATGCCGACTTCGTCTATCCGCTAGAAATCGGGCTGGTTGAGCCTTTGAACGTGGCTTTCGGTGCCGAGTATCGACGCGAGGCCTTCGAAATCACGGCCGGCGAAGTCGCTTCATGGCAGGCCGGGCCGTTTGCACGGGTCCTCGATCCGGACAATGGCAATCAACCGATCGGGCTGGCCGTGGGCTCGTCCGGCTTTCCCGGCTATGCGCCCTCGTCAGCGGGCACATGGTCGCGATCCAACTGGGCTGCCTATCTCGATGTGGAGGGCGACTTGGCCGAGGGGCTCAACCTGGGCGTCGCCGGCCGATTCGAGGACTTCTCGGATTTCGGCAGCACCTTCAACTGGAAGGTTTCGGGGCGGTATGATCTCACCGACTGGATGGCGATCCGTGCATCGTACAGCACGGGCTTCAGGGCTCCTACCCCTGGGCAATCGAATATTTCGGACGTTGCCACCAACATCGATCTGGTGACGGGCGGTCTGCTCTTGACCACAACTCGCCCGCCGACCGACCCGATCTCGCAGTTCTTCGGTGCGCAGCCGCTCGACCGCGAAAAATCAAAAAATATCGCGGCGGGCTTGGTTTTCGACATCCCTGGCGGCTGGGTGCTGACTGCTGACTACTTCAACATCAAGGTCGATGATCGCATCGCGCTCACCTCGCGTATTCCGATCACCGCAGCCGATCGTCTGGCCATGGCCGCTCAGGGCATCGACCCGGGCGATGTGCAGACGGTCCGGTTCTTCGGGAACTTCTTCGACTCGCGGACCGAGGGTGTCGACTTCGTCTTCTCGAAAGACTGGCGTCTCGGAAGTGGTACGCGTCTGGGGGTCAACGCTTCGCTGAACTACACGATCAACGAGGTAACCAATGTCCGCGATGCGCGTGCGGTTGATCGCGAACGCCGAATTGAGATCAATAGCTTCAATCCGAGGTGGCGCGGCAGCATTACCGGCATTTTGGAATCAGGTGCCTTTTCGGGGCTGCTGCGGGCGAGCTACTTCGGCAAGTGGACTGATGCCGTTCCCAACGCCGTGCCGACTGCCAACGCGTTCGATCAGACCTTCGGTTCCGAAGTGCTGGTGGACATCGAGGTTGCATACGACGTGACCGACAGCGTCAACTTGGCGATCGGGGCTAACAACCTTCTCGATGCCTATCCAGATCGTGATCAGCGCATCGGGCAGCAGAACAACGGGATCATCTATCCGCAGTTCTCGCCCTTCGGCTTCAGCGGTGGCTTCTGGTACGTCCGCGCCAACGTCAACTTCTGACCCCGGCATCAACATTGGCAGCGCCGACGCCCACTTTATCGTATCGTCGGCGCTGCTCACTCGGAGAAGTAACAAGGTGACAGGTTCGATTGAGCAAAGTCTTGCCTCGCTTGGGATCAAGATGCCGAGTGTTGCCCCGGCGGTCGCCAATTACGTGCCCTTTACTCGCAGGGGTGCACTCATCACAATTTCTGGCCAGTTGCCGCGGACGGATGACGGGCTGATAACCGGGACCCTCGGAAATGGCACCTCGATCGACCGCGGTTTCGCTGCAGCACAGCAATGCGCCGTTGCAATCCTAGCGATCCTCAATGAGGCGATCGAAGGTGATCTGGACCGCCTAGACGGCTGTGTGCAGTTGTCCGGTTTCGTGCAATCGGCCCCCGGCTTCACCGAGCATTCGACGGTCATCAATGGTGCGTCGGATCTGATCGCGACCGTTCTTGGCGAACGTGGGCGCCATGCACGAGCTGCGGTGGGCGTTTCCAGTCTGCCGTTTGATGTGGCAGTCGAGGTGAGCGCGCAATTCATGTTGCGCGCCTAGATCGAGTTCTAAACAGATCCGAAACGGGTTTCGCACGCGCGTTGCAGGTTGTCGCGTTCGATTTTCAGCGTGCCCAAAAGGTCTTCGAGCAACCGTGATCTACCGCGATGGGGTGGCAGGATCATTAGCGCCCGAAAGGCTATCGCAGGCTCGAATGGCCGAGCGATGAGCCCCTGAGCCTCAAACTGGCTCGCGACGAACGAGACTGCATTGGTGAGGCCAACACCGGCTCCTTCTGTCACCAATTGGCAAACCGTCGCGCCAAACTGTGTTTCCACCACGACCTTGGGTTGTGCACCGACTTGACGCAGGGCTGCGTCGAGCTGCTTGCGCGCAGTATCGTCTGGTGAAAGCGAAACAAGCGGCACTCCGTCCAGATCAATCGGAGTGATCGTTTCAAGCTTCGCCAGAGGGTGGTCACTCGGCATGACGCAGATGCCTCTGGTGGTCAGAAATGGCTCCGCGACGACATTGGTGGTGTCAATTTCATCAGCACATAATCCGATGTCGTATGTGCCGCTAGCGACGAGGTTTCGCACCATACTCGAATTGGCGATCTCGAATGCCACGGTCACGCCCGGATGGCGTTCGATGAACAGCTTAATCACGCGCGGTATGAGCGACAGCCCCAGAGCGGCCGACGTGGCGATCCGCAACGAACCAGTGCCGACGGAACGGATCCGGGCAACAGCCTGTTTCAGACGATCGAGCCCGACATAAGTGTCGACGATCTCCTGATAGAAGATTTCCGCTTCTGCCGTCGGAATCAGTCGCGGCCCCTGACGTTCGAACAGCTTCAACCGGGTGACATCCTCAAGCCGCTTCAATGAGCGGCTGATGGCGGGCTGCGATACGCCGAGCAACTCGGCCGCGCGGGTCGTAGACCCGGTACGCATGACTGCATTGAATGCTTCGATCAGACTGAGGTTCACGTCAAGAATTATAACAGAAACGCATAATGATGCGCAATACAAAGATTTGAATCAGGCCACCCAACCACATAGCCTGTGCACTGAGGAGAAGGGCATGAACGACGAGACAAAATGCCTGAAAGTGACCGTGCCAGAGGGCAAATTCGCGAGCCTGTCAGTGCCTGTCCACCGTGCATCGACAATCGTGTTTGATAGCGTGGCGGCCTATCAGGCACGCAGGTCGCAAATGTATGATGGGTATTCCTATGGATTGTATGGCACGCCCACCAGCAGAACGCTTGAAAAGGCCATCGCCAACATCGAGGGCGCTGATCGTGCAATAGTGGTGTCCTCCGGCTTTGCAGCGATAACGCTCGTCACGCTGGCTCTGTCGCAGGCCGGCAAACGCGTGCTCTTTCCTGATAATGTGTACGACACGGTCCGTCCCTTCGCGGACAAACTGTTGTCCCGCTATGGCGTAAGGCCGGTTTATTACGACCCCCTCATGGGCGGGCGCATCGCGGAATTGCTGGACGCGGACGTTTCTCTGGTGTGGCTGGAATCGCCTGGCTCGATGACGCTGGAGGTCCAGGACATGCCAGCCATCGCTGCGGCTTGCAGAGCGCGCGGCATTCCGACTGCTGCCGACAATACATACGCCACGCCGCTGCGTTGCAAGCCACTTGATCTGGGCGTTGACATTTCAGTCTGTGCGGTTTCGAAATACATTTCAGGCCATTCTGACCTAGTGATGGGATCGATCGCCCTGCGGGATGAAGCCCGCTTCCGGCTGCTCAAGGATCATGCCCGGATGTTGGGTCAGGGCGTGTCCGCGGATGAGGCCAGCCTTGCCCTGCGCGGACTTGAAACGATGGCAGTGCGGCTGGAGCGGATCGAGCGCACCACACTCTCGCTGCTCGATTTCGTGATTTCCCAGCCCGGTGTGAGCGAAGTGCGCCATCCGGCGCTGAGCCATAATCCGGGTCATGCCGAATGGCTGCGGGACTTTTCCGGCTCGACCGGCCTGCTGACCCTGTTCCTTGAACCGTGGACGCGACCGGTGCTGGCACAGGCGATCGAGGCGATGGATCAATTCGCAATCGGGGCCAGTTGGGGAGGAACCAAAAGCGTTGTCGCCGTACTGGATGCGCTGCCTCTACGGACAGCCACAAATGTTTCTCACGATGGCCCGCTGGTACGCTTCAGCATCGGTTTGGAGCACCCCGATGATCTGATTTCCAGCATGAACAAAGGCTTCGACGTTCTTGCTTCAGCGCAGCCGGCTCTGGCTGCAGCCAATTGATCGGGAGTAAATAATGATTGCCAAGACTGTGAAATCGGCTGCCATTGCGCTGCTGCTTGCAACGAGCCTTTCTGCCTGTTCGGAAGGAGCGGGCAAGAAGGTGAGCCTTGTCGACAAAATCAAGGAACGCGGCACGCTGAATTGCTCGGGAAGCCAAGGAGTGCCCGGGCTGTCCCGCCCTGATGAAAAAGGGGTCTGGCGTGGATTTGACAGCGATGTTTGCCGGGCGATTGCGGCAGCCATCCTCGGGGATGCCGAAAAGGTGAAGTTTGTTCCGCTCAATGCTGCACAGCGCCTTCCTGCTGTACAAACGGGCGAAATCGACGTTCTTTCGCGTACTTCGACCCTGACTTTCTCACGCGACATGGCCATCCGCTTCGTGGCCAACACGCTTTATGATGGTGATGTAATCATTACCCGGAAGTCCGACGGGATCGACGCGCCGGCCAAACTGAATGCCCGCACTGTTTGCATGCAGGGTGGCGGCAGCCTTGTGGAAGGAGCGCTGGATGAACTTGAGGAAACCAACAAAATCAAGATGAAGCGAGTTTATTTCGACTCTACGATCACAGCACGCGACACCTATTTTGCTGGGCGCTGTGATGCCTACGTCACCGACGGTCTGGCCGCCCAAAGTCAGATTGCAACCGTTGCGCCGAACCCTGCCGATCACACCATGATGCGGGCAGGCACGTCCGTCGAACCCAATGGCATTGCCATTCAGCGCGGCGATGACCGCATGTTCGATGTCGCGCGCTGGACCGTCAATGTGCTGATCTGGGCCGAGCACAACGGCATCACGCAGGCCAATGTCGATGAGGTCGCCAAATCGGGTGACAGCGGCATTCGGCGCGTCCTTGGCGGTGACCCCAGTTTCGGTCGCTCGATGGGGCTGGAACCAGATTGGGCTTATCAGGTCATCAAGCAGGTCGGCAACTACGGTGAGATCTGGGATCGCAATCTGGGCGAAGCAACGCCAATCAAGGCCGACCGGGGTTACAACAAACTGTACACCGATGGCGGGTTGATGTTCCCGCTGCCCTGGGAATGATCCGGTCAACCGGTCTTACAGGAGCCCGAGCATGAGCCGCGCGACGCGCAACTTCGTCTATCAGGCGATCGCTCTCGGTGTCGCTTTGGGGGTGCTGGCGCTGGTGGCTGCAACCACTATCGCCAACCTCGAAGCCAGGGGTATTAGCCTTGGCCTTACCTTCCTGTGGGACCGGGCCGGCTTCACCCTCTCTGAAACGTGGCTGCCTTACAACCCTGACGACAGCAACATCTACGCACTCGTTGTCGGGGTCGGCAATACGCTGGTGGTGACGGCTTTGGTGGCGGCGCTGTCCACAATATTGGGCGGATTCCTCGGCGTTCTGCGGATCAGTGACAACCCCTTGTCGGCCGGCTTCGCTCGTAGCTGGGTCGAATTCTCCCGGAACTCGCCACCTATTCTGCTGCTGCTCTTTCTATACAGCCTTCTAGGGCAAGTGCTCCCAGTCGACTCTGCCGCCAGCTTGGGCGGCGGTGCCTATCTTTCGCTCCGTGGCCTTGCCATCCCGGTGCTTGATCTGGGCGGCCAGGGCATATTGCTGTTCTTCACTCTCCTCGTCGGCCTCGTTGTTTTTGTTGTTGCTGGCCATTTGGCCAGCGAGCGGCAGAAGCGCACAGGGGTCAGGCCGCCGTGGCAAGCGATCGCCGGAGCTTTGGTCGCCTTGCTGATCGTCGGTCTGACCGTGGCGCTGAGCCCCGGTCTCCGACTGGATATGCCGGCGGCCGATGGTCCTGATATCGTTGGCGGCTTTGTCGTGAGCCCGGAATTCTTCACGCTGATCGTCGGCCTAACAGTATACACATCGGGCTTCATTGCGGAAATCGTGCGCACGGGCTTGCAGTCGATCACGCGTGGTCAGTGGGAAGCCGCCTACGCGCTCGGTCTGACGCGCGGCCAAGCCTTGCGGCTCGTTATTATCCCGCAGATGTTTCGCGTCATCATCCCGCCGATGAACAGTCAGTACGTTAATATCGTCAAGAATTCGACGCTGGTCATTGCGATTGGCTACGCTGACTTCATGGTAACGGCAGGAACCATGATCAACAGAACCAGCAAGGCTGTTGAAGGGACCGTCATTATCATTCTGGTCTATCTGGCAATCAACCTGACGATTTCGTGGGTGATGAACCAGATCAATCGCTCTTTCGAAAAGGCCTGACCATGTCTGCATCTGCAATTTCGAGCTCAGCTCGTGGTGCCGGACTTTGGCGCAGTCTGTTCGGCAGTCGACTCAATTTCGCTCTGACAGTCATCTTCGCGCTCCTACTGGCAGCGATCCTGCCTATCATCGTCCAGTGGTCGATCATTGATGCTGCTTTCTTCCCGGCGATCCCACAAACCTGCGAGACGGCTGCTGGTGCGTGCTGGAGTTTCATAATCGCCAAGCACAGCCAGATCCTGTTCGGCATCTATCCCTATGATGAGCGCTGGCGCCCGCTCATCGTTTGCCTGCTTTTGCTTGGCCTGCTCATTCATTCGGTGCGTCCAACTGCATGGCGTCCCTCGCTTGCAGCATGGTGGCTGGTTGCGCTGACAGCCTGCTGGGTTCTGCTCGGAGGCGGGATGTTCGGCCTCGTTGAAGTGACCTCTGACAAGTGGGGCGGGCTGCCCGTAACTTTGATCCTCACGGTTGTCGCAATCGGCTTCGGTTTTCCCAGCGGGGTCCTGCTGGCTCTGGCGCGGCGATCGGATCTGCCGGTGATCCGGTTACTGGCAACGATGTTCATCGAGATAACCCGAGCGCTGCCGCTGCTCAGCATTCTGTTTATTGCCTCGATCATGCTGCCGCTGCTGGTGCCGGAGGCGTTCCTGCCCGACAAGTTTTGGCGCGCGCTGATCGCGCTCGTGCTGTTTGCCTCTGCTTACATGGCAGAGGTGGTGCGGGGCGGGCTCCAAGCATTGCCGAGGGGACAGTATGAAGCGGCGGACGCGCTGGGTCTCAGCTATTGGCAAAGCCGACGGTTGATCATTCTGCCGCAAGCAGTTGCTCTGGTTATCCCGGCGCTCACCAACACGGTAATCGTCATGATCAAGAACACCAGCCTCGTCCTGGTGGTTGGATTGTTCGATCTGATCAGTTCGGGCAAAGCGGCTCTGGCTGACCCCGAGTGGCGCTCGCCCGCGGTCGAAGTTTATCTCTTCATCACCGCCATTTACTTTGTTCTCTGTTTCGGGTTCAGTCGCTTTGCCGACAGCCTGGAACGCCGATCCAAGGGGTCTGTCCGATGACAAGCGACACTGCTCAAGCTTCCGCGCTACCGCATCCCGATTTCGCCTCACCGGCGATCGTGATGAGAGGCGTTGGCAAGAATTATGGAAATTTCCAGGCCCTGCGCGGCGTTGATCTGGAAGTTGCACGCGGCGAGCGCATCGTCATCTGTGGTCCCTCCGGCTCGGGCAAGTCCACCCTTATCCGCTGCATCAATCACCTCGAACAGCACGATGCCGGACAGATCATTGTCAATGACATGGAGGTCGGTTCTGAACTGAAGCAGCTTCAGGCAATCCGCGCGCAGGTCGGAATGGTATTCCAAAGTTTCAACCTGTTCCCTCATCTCTCCATTCTGGAAAACTGCATTCTCGGACCGACATGGGTACGTAAGCTGCCGCGCGCGGAAGCCGAAGCTAAGGCGATGGCCTTGCTCGAACGGGTAAAGATCCCCGACCAGGCCAACAAACGCCCAGGTCAGTTGTCCGGCGGACAGCAACAGCGTGTAGCAATTGCACGGGCGCTGTGCATGGAACCCAGCGTGATGCTGTTCGATGAACCAACTTCGGCGCTTGATCCGGAGATGGTCAAGGAAGTTCTCGATGTCATGCTCGAGTTGGCCAGCGATGGGATGACCATGCTGGTCGTGACCCACGAAATGGGTTTTGCGCGTCAGGCGGCAGACCGGGTGATCTTCATGGACCAAGGCCAGATACTGGAATCGGCACCGCCCGAGCAGTTTTTTGCCAACCCCGAACATGAACGCACCCGCACTTTCCTGAGCCAGATCTTGCATTGACTGACTTTACATCCTCCACCGCATTGGCTCGGATCGAACGGGATCCTTTGGGGACCGTCGAAGTACCGGCGGACAGGCTCTATGGCGCGCAGACGCAGCGGGCTATCGAGAACTTTCCAATCTCGGGCCGACCCGTTGGGGCGCTCGACCCGCTGGTGGTAGCCCTGGCCGAGGTAAAAAAAGCCTGCGCCATCACAAATGTAAACGCCGGCGAAATCGCCCCTTCGACCGGTCAGGCGATCGTTAAAGCATGTGACGAGATAATTGGTGGACGGTGGCGATCGGAGTTCCCGATTGACGTCTTGCAAGGGGGAGCTGGCACGTCGACCAACATGAACATGAACGAGGTTGTGGCAAATCGAGCGCTGCAAATCCTCGGGATGGCCCCGGGATGTTACGGGTCGGTCCACCCAAACGATCATGTCAACCGTAACCAATCCACTAACGATGCCTATGCCTCGGCAGTCCGCATATCGTGCATTCGCCTGAACCAAAGTCTGCTTAACGAAGTAGCGGAACTTGCTTCGGCATTTTCAGAAAAGGCAGAGAGCTTTGCCGGCATCCCCAAGCTGGGGCGCACGCAGCTGCAGGATGCGGTAACAATCGAATTGGGTGATGAATTCCGGGCGTTTGCGGATACGCTTACCGAAGATGTTGACCGTGGTCGCGAAATCGCATCGCTGTTTCTGGAGATCAATCTCGGCGGCACAGCAATTGGTTCCGGGCTCGGATCAACACCGGCCTATCGTGATGCCATCATTGCCGAGCTTTGCGCAGTAACCGGCCTTCGATTGGTGCGCGCGCGCAATCTATATGAAGCCAGTTGGGACATGGGGACTTTTGTACTCTACAGCGGCTTTCTCAAGCGACTGGCTGCCAAACTATCGAAGATTTGCAACGATCTGCGGCTTCTAGCATCGGGGCCAAGAGGCGGAATGGGCGAAATCCGGTTGCCCGGCAGGCAAGCAGGATCTTCGCTGATGCCCGGAAAGGTCAATCCGGTAATTCCAGAAGCCGTCAATCAGGTGGCCTATCGCGTCTTCGGGCTCGACACGGCCATTACTTTCGCCGCCGAGGCGGGACAGTTGCAGCTGAATGCTTTTGAGCCATTGATTGTTGCATCGTTGCATGAGGCAGTTACGCTGCTTGTGTCGGCAATGAGGGTTTTAAGGGAAAATTGCGTTGCCGGGATCGAGGCCGATTCCATTCGTTGTCAAGCCACCGTCTCCAACAGTCTGGCGCAAGCGACAGAGTTGGTTCAGCAACTTGGCTATCAGGTGGCAAGCGAGATCGTGAAGCTGGCGCATCGCGATGGACTGACATTGCAGCAAGCACGGCGAATGTGGGCCGAAGCTTCTCATGCTGAGTTAGACATTGCCAGCGAACATGGAATTCGTCGATAATCTAAGCCCCCTTGGAGAAGCAACATCTCTTGATCGTATACGCAATTGAAATACAGGAAACTCTTCACTCGCAGTCGCATGCGCAGGCTGTGTCCTCGAGCGTCAGATCCAGTTTGGCTGAATGCTTCGACGCAGTCAGGCAAGGCTGACAAATCCCGCCAAATGGAGATTGACAATTGCGCGCGCTCGCATCGTCCTTTAATGGCTCAGCCGTGCTGCGCTCCCTATTCACTCTCCTGATCGTGTGTTCGCTGGTGGTCCCCGGCATCGCCTGGGGCGCGCATCTGGCCGGGCATGCGCCGCTGCACGCTGCGGAAGAAGCGCACTCGCACGACGTCGGCGGAGACACTCTGGCGGCACACCAAGATGATGCGGCGGGCGCCCTCGACGAGGCTCCCGATCGCCCGGCCAAGGGTCTAGTGCATGATCATGCTGGCGCGCACGCCCATGCCAGCATACTTCTGGAACCGACCGATGCGCTGGCGCTGGCCAACTACGATTCCGACCAGCTGCTGTTCAATCGTCGCACACGGAACGGCACACTTCCGCGTCCCGATCCTCTCCTGAGACCGCCGCAGACGGTGTGATGACAGGCCGGACGGCTGTCCGGCGTCATTCACGTTCGCCCCTTCGCGGGGATACTCGGGAGTTACATCATGAACGCTATGCAGCGTGCCGCCTTGCTGGCGGTCACGTTCCTGTCAGCCGGCGCGGCCCAGGCCGAGCCGCTGACGCTGGAGCAGGCCATCCGCCAGTCGGTGGAAGGGTCGCCCCAGGAAAAGGCCAACGCCGCCCGGATCGACACACTCGAAGCCGCCCGCGCCGCTGCCGACACCAAGCCGGCGGCGACGATCGACGGGATGGTCGAGAACATCGGCACCGGGGGCTTCAGCCAGTTTCAGGTCGATGCGACCTACAACCAGCGCATCGAGCGCGGGGGGAAGCGCGCGGCCCGTGTCGATCTGGTCGAAGGCGAAATCGGCATTGTCCGCGCCGAGACGATCGTCCGCAGGCTCGATCTGGCGAAGCGGGTGCAGGAACTCTACGTCGAGGCGCAGACCACCGAGCTGAATGTGGAACTGGCCCGCAACCGGGTCGAGATCGCGGCGCAGCTCGAAAAGGAGGTCAAGCGGCGCGTCGATGATGCGCGCGATCCGCTGTTCGCGGGCACGCGGGCGCGGACCGAGCTGGCGCAAGCCAGGGTCGATCTGGAGCTCGCCGAGCACGCAGCCGAAGCGGCCAAGAGCCGACTCGCGCTGCTGATCGGCAGCGGCAGCGCCGAGAGCCTCGATGTCAGCACCGAAGGCTTCCTTGATCTCGCACCGGCGAATGTTGCGCCGGATGCCTTCGCCGCGCCGGACCTTGCGGTCTACGAAGCGCGCAGCCGCAGGGCCGATGCCAATGTCCGCTTGCAGGACGCAAACGCGCGCACCGATCCGACGGTGTTCGCAGGACCGCGCTATCTCGGCACGGGGGATGTTGCGCTGATCGCGGGCGTGTCGTTGCCGTTGCAGAACCGCGCATTGAACCAGGCCAACCGCGACCGTGCAGCGGCCGAAGCGCGGCAGATCGAGGCCGATCTGGCGGTCGAGCGCTTCCAGCGGCGGCAAGAGATCGCGCTGGCCGCCGAGCGGGTCGAGGAAGCCCGCCACGAGGCTGACGCGATCCGCCTGCGGGTCGTGCCCGGAGCCGAACAGACGCTGCGCGAAGTGCTCGCGGGCTACAAGCGCGGCGGCTTCACCTTTCTCGATGTCTCCACCGCCCAGAGCGCGCTGCACGATGCGCGCGTGCGGATGGTCGATGCCATTTCCGAATATCACCGCGCCAAGGTCGACCTTGATCGTCTGACCGGCCGGTTTGCCAACCTTGTCGGGGGTAACTGATGATGCGCCGTTCCCATATCCTTGCTGCTGTCCTCCTCTGCGCGCCGCTGATGGCGTGCGGCGAGGCGAGCGAAACCCAGCCGGCCGAGGGCGAGGAAGCCCCTGCCGCAGGCGAATACGAGCGCGGGCCGCATAATGGCCGGATGCTTCGCGACGGCGATTTCGCGATCGAGGTGACCGTCTTCGAGGACGGCGTGCCGCCCGAATACCGGCTCTACGCCTATCGCGGCGACAAGCCGCTCGATCCCGCAAGCGTGACTGCGCAGGTGATGATCGCGCGGCTCGACGGCGAGAAGACCACCTTCGCCTTCAAGCCGCAGGACGACTTTCTGCGCGGCCAGTCGGTGCTGGTCGAGCCGCACAGCTTCGATGTGACTGTGGTGGCAAAAGAGGGGGGCAAGCAGCACAAGTGGAGCTTTGCCTCCTACGAGGGGCGCGCGACGATCACCGATGCCGCGGCTAAGGCGGCGGGCATAAAGACCGAAACCGTCGGCCCGCAGCAGGTCGGCGAGGCGGTCGAGATCATCGGGCGTGTCGAGCTCGATCCAGCAGGCAGCGCCGAGGTCGGTGCGAAATACCCCGGCCCGGTGGTCGCGGTCTATAGCAACGTCGGCGACCGGGTTTCGCGCGGCACGCTGCTCGCCAAGGTGGAGAGCAGCTACTCGCTCCAGACCTATGCGATCTACGCCCCGATCAGCGGGGTCATCAGCCAGCGCAACGCCAATGTAGGGTCGATTGCAGGGGGCGAACCATTGTTCGTGATAGCCGATCCCTCGCGCACCGTGGCGACCTTCCCGATCTTCCCGCGCGACATCGAGCGGGTGAGACCGGGCCAGTCGGTCACGATCCGCGGGCTTGAAGGCGAGCGCGCGCAAGCCTCGACCATCCGCGACTTCCTGCCAATCGCCGAAGTCACCAGCCAGACCGTGACCGCCCGCGCCGCACTGCCCAATCGCGACGGCTTCTGGCGACCGGGCATGGCAGTGCGCGGCATTGTCACGACCGATCAGCGCACCGTCCCGCTGGCGGTGCGGACCGAGGCGATCCAGCAGTTCCGCGACTTCCGTGTGGTCTTCGCCAAGATCGGCGAGACCTACGAGGTGCGGATGCTGGAACTCGGCAAGGAGGGGCCGGAATGGACCGAGGTGCTGAGCGGCATCAAGCCGGGCACGGTCTACGCCACCACCAACAGCTACATCATCAAGGCCGACATCGAAAAGTCGGGCGCGAGCCACGATCACTGAGGACACGACGGCCATGCTTGAAAAGATCATCGAGCTGTCGATCAGGCAGCGTTTCGCGGTGCTGGCCATTGTGGCCGTGCTGTGCGCCATCGGCATCTACAACTTCGGACGGCTCAAGATCGACGCCGTGCCCGACATCACCAACGTGCAGGTGCAGATCAACACCTCGGCTCCCGGCTTCTCGCCGCTGGAGGCCGAGCAGCGCATCACCTTCCCGGTCGAGACGGCAATCGCCGGCCTGCCGGGGCTCGAATACACCCGCTCGGTCTCGCGCTACGGGCTGTCGCAGGTGACGGTGGTGTTCGCCGACGGCACCGACATCTACTTCGCCCGCCAGCTGGTGAACGAGCGGCTGCAAGGTGTGCGGTCGAGCCTGCCCTCGGGGGTCGAACCCGAACTGGGGCCGATCGCGACCGGCCTCGGCGAAATCTTCATGTATACGATCGAGGTCGATCCCGGCGCGGTGAAGCCCGATGGGTCGCGCTACACCGCGCAGGATCTGCGCACCTTGCACGACTGGGTGGTGCGCCCGCAGCTGCGTAACGTCCCCGGCGTCACCGAGGTCAACTCGGTCGGCGGCTACCGCAAGGAATATGTGGTTGCGCCCTATCCCGAGCGGCTCGCCGGCTTCGGCCTGACGGTCAAGGACCTGATCGCCGCGCTAGAACGCAACAATGCCAATGTCGGCGCGGGCTATGTCGAGCGGTCGGGATCGCAATACCTGATCCGCGTGCCCGGACAGGCGCAGACCGAGAGCGACCTTTCGGGCATCATCGTCACCAGCCGCGGCGGCGTGCCGGTGCGCATCGCCGATGTTGCCGATGTCAGCATCGGCTCGGAAACCCGCAATGGTGCGGCGACCAAGGACGGGCGCGAGGTGGTGCTCGGCACGATCTACATGCTGGTGGGCGAGAACGCGCGCGAAGTCAGCGTGGCGGTCGCCGACAAGCTGGAGGAGGTCAACCGCTCGCTCCCCGGCGGGGTCAAGGCCAATACCGTCTACGACCGCTCCAAGCTGGTCGAGGCCACCGTGGGCACGGTCGAGAAGAACCTCGCCGAAGGCGCGCTGCTGGTGATCGTGGTGCTGTTCGTGCTGCTCGGCAATATCCGCGCGGCGCTGATCACGGCTGCGGTCATCCCGGTCGCGTTCCTGCTGACAATCACCGGCATGGTGTCGCGCAATATCTCGGGCAACCTCATGAGCCTCGGCGCGCTCGACTTCGGACTGATCGTCGATGGCGCGGTGATCATCGTCGAGAACTGCCTCAGGCGTTTCGGCGAGGCGCAGCATTCGCTCGGGCGCCTGCTCGACCGCAACGAACGCTTCCGCCTTGCCGCCAGCGCATCGGCGGAAGTGATCCGGCCGAGCCTGTTCGGCATCCTCATCATCACCATCGTCTATGTCCCGATTTTCGCGCTCGAAGGGGTGGAGGGCAAGACCTTCCACCCGATGGCGCTGACCGTGGTGCTGGCGCTCACCGCAGCGCTGCTGCTCTCGCTCACCTTCGTGCCCGCAGCGGTTGCGACCTTCGTCACCGGCCGGGTCGAGGAGAAGGAGAACCGGGTGATGCGCGCTGCCAAGTCGCGCTATGTCCCGATGCTCGATTTCGCGATCCGCAGGCGCGGCGCGGTGATCGGCGCGGCGGCGGCGCTGTTGGTCTTGAGCGGCCTTGCCGCAACCCGCCTCGGCTCGGAGTTCATCCCGAACCTCGACGAAGGCGACATCGCCATGCACGCGCTGCGTATTCCGGGCACCAGCCTCACCCAGGCGGTGGCGATGCAGAGCGCGCTGGAGGAGAAGGTCAAGACCTTCCCCGAGGTGGACAAGGTCTTCGCCAAGATCGGCACGGCGGATGTCGCGACCGATCCCGTGCCGCCCTCGGTTGCCGACACCTTCATCATCATGAAGCCGCGCGACCAGTGGCCCGACCCCCGCAAGCCCAAGGCGCAACTGGTCGCCGAGATGAACGCGGCGGTCCAGCAGGTGCCCGGATCGCGCTACGAGTTCATCCAGCCGATCCAGATGCGCTTCAACGAGCTGATTGCCGGGGTGCGGTCGGACGTTGCGATCAAGGTCTATGGCGACGATCTCGATCAACTCGCCGCCACCGCCGCCGAGATCGAGGGCGTGGTGGGCAAGATCCAAGGTTCGCAGGACGTCCAGACGGAACAGGTCACGGGACTACCCTTCATCCAGGTCGTGCCTGACCGGATCAGGCTCACCCAACTCGGGCTCAACGTCGATGATGTCCAGTCGGTCGTCTCTGCCGCCATCGGAGGGGCGGAGGCCGGGCAGATCTTCGAGGGCGACCGCCGCTTCGACATCGTCGTGCGCCTGCCGGAGAAGCTCAGGCAGGACCCGCAGGTGCTCGAACGCCTGCCGATCCCGCTGGCAGGCGGCGGCGCAGTGCCGCTGTCCGAAGTCGCCACCATCGAGCGTATTCAGGGGCCCAACCAGATCAGCCGCGAGGACGGCAAGCGGCGTGCGGTGGTCACCACCAACGTGCGCGGCCGCGATCTCGGCTCCTTCATCGCCGAGGCCAAGCAGCGAATCGACACCGAGGTCGATCTACCCGAAGGCTACTGGATCGACTACGGCGGCACCTTCCAGCAGTTGCAGTCGGCGGCGACGCGCCTGCAAATCGTGGTGCCGCTCGCGTTGCTGCTGATCTTCGGCCTCTTGGTAACGCTGTTCCGGTCATGGAAGGATGCGCTGGTGGTGTTCTCGGGCGTCCCGCTCGCGCTCACCGGCGGGATAGCGGCGCTGCTGCTGCGCGGCATTCCCTTCTCGATCTCGGCGGGTGTCGGCTTCATCGCGCTGTCGGGGGTCGCGGTGCTGAACGGGGTGGTTATGCTGACCTTCATCCGCCAGCTGATGGAAGAAGGCAGGCCATTGGAAGAAGCGATCCGCGAAGGCGCGCTGGCGCGTCTGCGTCCGGTGCTGATGACCGCGCTGGTCGCCAGCCTCGGCTTCGTGCCGATGGCGCTCAACGTCGGATTGGGCTCGGAGGTGCAGCGACCGCTGGCGACGGTGGTGATCGGGGGGATCATCTCCTCGACGGTGCTGACGTTGCTGGTGCTCCCGGCGCTCTACCGGATGATCCGGGCAAAAGAGGCAAGGCAAGGCGTGCCGAACCCGGCGTCAGAATCGCCCGCTGCCAGTTGAAACCCTGTCCCGGCGTCGTCGCACCCAAGGTGCGCGGCGGCGGAACAGGACCACATCGGAGTTTCCATGCTGTTTTCTCTCGAACGACTGACCCATGCGCAGCGGCGCTGGCTCGTCATCCTCGCGGCTCTCATGATGCTGCTGTTTGCCGGCGCAGACGCCTGGGCGCACAACGTCGCCGAAGGCGACAAGGGCTATATCCAGGAAAGCAGCGGCGTGTTGTTTTGGCCTTTCGTCTACCTCGGTGCCAAGCATATGGTGACCGGCTACGATCACCTGCTGTTCCTGTTCGGCGTCATCTTCTTTCTCTACCGGATGAAGGACATCGGCATCTACGTGACTCTGTTCGCCATCGGGCATTCGACCACCTTGCTGTTCGGCGTTCTCACCGGGATCAGCGCCAATGCCTATGTGATCGACGCGATCATCGGATTGTCGGTGGTCTACAAGGCGCTCGATAATCTTGGCGCGTTCCAGCGCTGGTTCGGATTCCAGCCCAACACCAAATGGGCAACGCTGATCTTTGGTCTGTTTCACGGCTTCGGGCTCGCCACCAAGATCCTTGAATTCGAAATCGCGGCGGACGGATTGATCCCCAATCTCATCGCTTTCAATATCGGCGTCGAAATCGGGCAACTGCTTGCCCTCGGTGGGATCCTGATCGTGATGGGCTACTGGCGTCGGACCAGCAGCTTCATGCGCCACGCCTTTATCGCCAACACGGTGCTGATGGCCTTGGGCTTCCTGCTCGTGGGCTATCAGATCGCCGGATTTGCTGTCAGCTAGACTTCAGGAGCATCCCTCATGTTCAATTCGCAACGCCCAGAAATGCGCGATCTTCCCACTTCCGGCCAGTTGCTGCGCGCCACGGCGTTCGCAGCGGTGTCGGCCGGCGTCATTCTCGTGACCGCGGTTTTGCCCAGCGAATATGCGATCGATCCGACCGGGGTCGGCCGCGTTCTCGGGCTGACGGAAATGGGCGAGATCAAACAAAGGTTGGCACAGGAAGCTGCCGCCGATGCCGCACGCACCGCCCCCGCCCCGCAGCCGGCCTCTCAGACAAGCGCTACAAGCTCTCAGGAACCCGCTGCAGCCAATGCAGACGCCGCAACCCGCAGAGACGTCACCACCCTGACGCTGGCACCGGGCGAAGCGGCCGAGATCAAGGCCGTGATGGCCAAGGGGGCGAGTTTGCAATTCGATTGGTCGGTCGCCGGAGGCCATGTAAATTACGATACCCATGGCGACGCGCCGGGCATCTCCTACCACGGTTATGGCAAGGGCAAGGAATCGAAGGGCGAGAACGGCACTCTGGTCGCCGCTTTCGACGGCAGCCATGGCTGGTTCTGGCGCAACCGCTCGCCCGGGACAGTCACGATCACGCTAAAGACACAAGGCGCCTATAACGCGATCAAGCGGGTCGTCTGATCACGATTGCCCGCCCTGCTCTAGGACGCTTCCGCCATGCTATCGGTGCTCGCCAACAGGACCTACCGGCACCTCTTCCTCGCGCAGGTCATCGCGCTTGTGGGGACGGGTCTTGCGACGGTGGCGCTCGGCCTCCTCGCCTATGACATAGCCGGTGCCGATGCCGGGGCGGTGCTGGGAACTGCACTGGCGATCAAGATGGTCGCTTATATCGGCGTCGCCCCGGTGGTGGGCGCCTATGCCGACCGCCTGCCGACCAAGGCGCTGCTGGTGGCGATGGACCTGCTGCGCGCGGGCGTGGCACTGGCGCTCCCCTTCGTCGATGCGGTGTGGCAGGTCTACCTGCTGATCTTCCTCCTCCAGTCGGCATCCGCCGCCTTCACGCCGACCTTTCAGGCGACCATCCCGACGATCCTCCCTGACGAGGAGGAATACACGAATGCGCTGTCGCTCTCGCGGCTCGCCTATGATCTCGAAAGCCTCCTGAGCCCGATCCTCGCCGCCGCGCTGCTCACCGTGATCAGCTTCCACTGGCTGTTCGCGGGAACGTCGGTGGGCTTCGTCGCCTCTGCACTGCTGGTCGTGACCGCCGCGCTGCCCCACCGCAAGGCGGCGGCGGCGAAGGTCGAGGGGGTATGGCGCAAGACCACCCGCGGCGCGCGCATCTATCTCGCCACCCCGCGGCTGCGCGGCCTGCTGGCAATCACGCTCGCTGCCGCCGCCGGAAGCGCGATGGTCATCGTCAACACCGTGGTGATCGTGCGGGGCATGGGGCGCACGCAGGAGGACGTGGCGCTCGCGCTCGCGGCCTATGGCGGGGGCTCGATGCTCGCGGCGCTGCTTTTGCCGAAGGTGCTGCGCCGCGCCAGTGACCGCAGCGTGATGCTCGCCGGCTCGTTGGTCCTTGCCTGCGTGCTCGCGGCTTTCGCGCTTCTCCCTGTGACCTGGGCCGCGCTGCTCGTGGGCTGGCTGGCGATGGGCGCAGGCTATGCGCTATGCGTGACGCCCGGCGGCCGGCTGCTGCGCCGTTCGTCGGGCGATGCCGACCGGCCAGCGCTGTTCGCCGCGCAGTTCGCCCTCAGCCATGTCTGCTGGCTGATTGCCTATCCCATCGCCGGGCAGATCGGCGCGCGCGCGGGGATGGGCACCGCCTTCCTCGTGCTCGCGGTGCTGGCGGCGATCGGTCTGGTGCTGGCCTTGCAGCTCTGGCCCGACGACGATCCGCAGGAGCTGGAGCACGCCCACCCCGAACTGCCCGCGGGCCACCCCCACCTCGCCGAGCATGGCGCGGCGGCACACAGCCACGATTACCGGATCGACGAGCTTCATCGCAGTTGGCCCCAGCGTAGCTAGAGCATCGGCCTTGCGGGACTCGGCGCAAGGGGTGCAGACTGCAAACCCTGCGAGGGAGTCACGGATCATGAGCCACATCACCAGACGCGAAGCGATCGGCACGGGAGCAGTCGGCGCGGCCGGCGCCATGCTGGTGGCCGGCACCTCTGCCAGCGCCGCGCAAGGAGCGGGCACCGTAGCGCCTGTCCAAGCCTTTGCCGGAAAGCACACACCCCAGCCCCTGCGCTTCGATCCGGCGAAGCTCACCGGACTGTCGGAGCGGCTGATCACCTCGCACTGGGAGAACAACTACCAGGGCTCGGTCAAGGCGCTGAACACCATCGAGACCCGCCTCGCCGCCGCCATGGCCGATCCCGACTTCCCGCCGGTCGCCTATTCCGGCCTCAAGCGCGAGGAGCTGCACCGCACCGGCTCGGTGGTGCTGCACGAGCTCTATTTCGGCGCGCTCGGCGGAGACGGGAAACCGGCAGGCACGATCCGCGATGCACTGGCCGCATGGTTCGGCGGCTTCGACCGCTGGGAAGCCGAGTTCCGCCGCACGGCAATGTCGCTCGCGGGAGGATCAGGCTGGTGCGTGCTCGCCTACAACCGCCACACCGCCAGCTTGCACAACTACTGGGCCTGGGACCACATGCACGGCCCCGTGACCGGCGCGCCGCTGATCACGCTCGACATGTATGAGCACAGCTACCACATGGACTACGGCACCGCGGCGGCGAAATACATCGACGCCTTCATGGCAAACCTCGACTGGGAGGTGATCGACGCACGCTACCGGGCGGCAGTCGGCTGAGTTTGAGGGGCGCTGGGGGCCGGCTGGTTTAGCGGATTGGGCGTTGTTGGAGCAGGATGAGTCATTCCAAGCCAGTTTTGAGGAAAGATCGGAAAGTCCAAATGTTAGATCTTGCTCGTGTCGGAATTCATAAATTCAGTCGATGTTGCTTGAAGATCGCGCGATTCCATCAATCCAAGCGTTTATTTCTGCTTCCACCCAAACAGAGCACTTAGGGCTAAGTGTGCGACATTTTGGAAAGCGACCCTCGCTCATGCGTTGATAGATCGCCGACCGCCGCAGCCCAACCCTGCTGATAACCTCAGGCAGGCGAAGCAGCCGGGGCGCGGGAGAAGCCATGGCCTCTGTCGTGGAACTCGTGGCGCTGAGAGCGCCTTTCGCGGGCTCTGTTGTCATATGTGATCCTGTTGTGTTGGAACCTTTATCCCCTCCAGGTCCCCGAAAATCAGCGCGACAAAGCCATCGCGATGTCGCGGTTCGCAAGGTCATCAATATGCCTGGCGAGGAGCTTGGCCACGAGCTGCGAGGTGCCACCGGCCCAGCGTGGCCTTAGTTCCGCAACCCTGCGTCCAAGGGTGCGATCAAGTTGTGCGGGCAGAGCGATCATGAACTCGTCGAGGAATGCCCCCATGTCCCGGTGCATCCACTCGCAGGCGAGCATTTCCTCTCCTGCGATCGTCAGCAGAATGGCGGCATGAGGGCACGCACCGCAGGCTTCGAAGATCAGCATGGCTCGCTCGAGACTGATCGGACGCTCGCCGCGCATGATCTTTAGCAAGGTCTCGCGATGGACTCCTGCTTCGCTCGCGATCTGATGCCTCGGCTTGTCTGACTTTTCGATCGCATGGGTGAGAACGCGCGCAAGGCTCGCATTCGTGTGAATGGCGGACTGGTTCATAGCGACGACTCCTGACGATGAGCATGTGAGTCGAAGGCATATCGCGCATCCCGTCTCTAAGAAAGAAATTAGAACATATATCGAACATCTCGTCTCTAGGAGAGGCAATCTTAGAAGGCGATTCGTCGACAAACGGCGACGTTGATGGCGACACGAAGCGACGCTCTTGCACTGAAATGTTGATGATAAAGCCGACGAATCTCGCTCAGGGCAATCTCATGAGTCCATATGCGTCCGGATCCATATGCTTTGAGAACGCCATCCTTCCTACTGAGAATTCCTAGACGCATAAAGAACCTGCAGCGAACGCAAGAACGCTGGTCCACCCTCCCACATGGAGTTCTCGAATGCAGTCCCTCACCCTCCCCCGGCGCGCCGTTGCCACCCCCGCCCGCTCCGGCCTCGCCCGCGCGGCAAACCTTGCCATCCCGGCCCTCATCGCCAGTCTCGCGGCCGGCGCGGCCTATGCCGGTGCCGACACGACCTTCGATCCCGCGCTCACGCAGTTCACGAACTTCCTCGAAGGTTCGGGCGGCAAGATCATCACCGTCCTCAGCCTTGCAGGCGGCCTCATCGGGCTTGCCTCGGGCCGCTTCTCGCTCGGCCAGGTCGCCGTGCCGGTCGGTGTCGGCATCGGGGTCGGCACCGGCGTTCCGATCGTCACCTCAGTCGTGACCGCGGTCATCTGACCGAGCGGCCACGGGAAGGCGGCGCTCAGATGGCAGACCCTTACATCATTCCCCGGCGGCTCGACGATCCGGAGCTTATCGGCTTCTGGACCATCGACGAGTTTGCCGGAATGATTGTCCCCTTCACCTGGGGGATCCTCAGCCAGCATATCTTTATCGGCATCATTGTTGCGTTCGGCGCCTGGTTCGCGCTGCGAAAGGCAAAAGCAGGACGCGCCAGCTCCTGGGTAGCCCATGCCGCCTATTGGTATCTGCCGGCCGGATTACTGGGTCTCAAATCCACGCCGCCTTCCCACTGCCGCCTGCTTGCCGGTTGAGGGGAGACATTCATGTTTGCCGACATTTCCCATGAGCGCCAGCAGACCCTGCTGCGCCAGCGCAATCTCTTTGCGCTGACCAGCGCGGGTCTCGGGATCGCGCTTGTCGTGGCGACAAGCCTAGCCGCGACCCGTGACCGCGAAGTCTTACTTGTGCCGACTGTACCGCGCGAACTTACGGTCAGCAGCGCCGGGGTCGATGCGGACTACCTCGAGCTGGTGACCCGCGACACCGCGCTGGTGCTGCTCAATCGCAGCCCGGAGGGCCTCGACTACTGGATGGGCGAGATCCTGAAGCTCGCCGACCCGGCCAGCCACGGCCAGCTCAAGGCCGACCTTGTGAAGATCGTTGCCGAGCAGCGCGGATCGGACGTCACCCAGGCTTTCGTCATCCGTTCGATGACGGTCGATCCCGGCGGTCTCACGTCGGAGGTCACGGGCACGCTCAAGACCTTCGTCGGCGCGCAGGTGATCGCCAGTGATGACCGCCGCTTCCGCTTCACCTGGACCTATCGCGGGCTTCGGCTCGCGCTCGCCGGGTTCGCCCAGCTTCCCCCCAAAGACACATCAAAGGAGGCCCATTGATGGCTTACGCCCACGCCTTAAGGCCCGCAAAGAGGCTCGCCTGCGCCGCGGCGCTTGCCCTCATCCTCGGTGGCACCTGCCCGGCGCTTGCCGCTGATCAGTTCCGGCAGGCCGCCGATGGATCGAGCATCGAATGCGCCGTCTCTGCGCGCGAGCTCACCCGCTTTGCGCTGATCGACGATCAGTTCGCGAGCGTGTCGAAGATCTCGAGCGGGACGCCCTACAACGATTTCGCGGTGACCAATGAGCCGCTGCGCGGCGACATCTATGTCTCGGTCCCCGAGACCTTCGCGGCCCGCGCGATCAGCTTCTTTGCCACGACCCGCAAGGGCTTCGTCTACAAAATTGCCTGCCGGATCGAGCCGATCCCGGCCGTCCAGGTCTTCATCACCAATCCGGCCATTGCCCGGAACATGGCTTCGGACTGGGAGAAGGAGACCCCGCTTACCGCGAGCGCGGTGCGCCTCATCCAGGCAATGGCGGATGACCGGTCGGTCGCGGGCTTCGAGGTCCGGCAAGTGGCAGCGAGCCCTGCGCGCGTCGGCGACCTCGAAGTGCAGCTGATCGCCGATTATCGCGGCAGCAGCCTTGCCGGCAAGGTCATCCGCATCGCCAATCGCGGCAAAGAGAATGTCACGCTCGCCGAGCGTGATCTGGCACCCGCTGGTGCGCTCGCGGTCGCGATCGTCAGCCCTGTGCTTGCTCCCGGCCTGAGCACCACCGCCTTTGTTGTCGGCGCGAACGGGGAGCAGGGTCAATGAGCGAGGCACCCACCCCGGCCGCTCCGGCCCAGACCGAGACGATAAGCATCGCCCCGGTCACTGACCTCAACGCCGCCACCGCGCGGCGCCAAAAGCTGCTGCTCGGCACGATCGGCGCAGTTGTGCTCGCGGGTGGCAGCTGGTTCATCCTCGGCGGCGATGACGGCGCCAAGGGCAATGATCCTGACGCAGCGCAGACCATTGATACGGCAGGCCTTGTGAACCGTGACCTCTCGCAGCGCGAGTTCGTGGCGACCTATGGCAACCGGCTCGACGCGGTCTCGCGCGAGCAGAAGGAGCTGAAGGACACCAGCGTCCCGCGCTCCGAGATCGAAGCGCAGCTTGCCGCGTTGAAGTCGGAAAACCAGGCGATGCGCACTGACGGCCAGGCCGCGATCGACGCGATCTCTGCAGAGAACGCCGAACTGCGCTCACGCCTTGCAAGCCAGAGTGCCCCGCCCCCGCCAAGCGCGCCGATGCCGGCCTATGGCCCGCAAGCGGGCGGATATGATGCCCGCGGGCGCGCGCCCACCCCGGTATCGGCACCCGCAGGAGCACCGAATGCCACAGAGGCGACCTTCGCCGCCCCCGGCGAAGTCAAGCTGATGAGCTTTGGCGGCGACAAGGTCGCGGGCAGCGGCGCCCGCGCCATCCGGCCTGAAGTGCCGCCGGTGGTAGTCGAGGATTCGCCCGATTACCTGCCTCCCAATTCCTATGCTTCGGCGCGGGTGATTGTGGGCGTCGATGCTTCGGCCGGGGTCAGCAGCCAGACCGATCCTCTCCCCGTGGTACTCCGGATCACGGGGCCTGCGCGCTCGGTCATGCAGAACGGCAAGGTGCTGACCACGCGCATCGAGGGCTGCATCGTCAACGGCGCAGCACGCGGCGATCTCTCGTCCGAGAAGGTCTATGTGAAGCTGGCCCGCATGACCTGCGACCAACCTGGCGGCCGGGTCGCGGTGAGCGAGGTCAAGGGCTTCATCAGCTTTGCAGGCAAGTCGGGAGTGCGCGGACGTGTGGTCAGCCGCGAAGGCAATCTCGTCAGCCAGGCGCTGCTTGCCGGCATCGTCGGCGGGTTCGGGCGCGGCTTTTCGGCCAATGCCAATGGCATTTTTGCCGGGCAGCTGGGCGCTGGCCAGCAGCGACCCTCCCTGTCCGCGACCGACATCGTCGCGGGCGGACTCGGCCAAGGCGCGGGCGAGGCGGCTGACACGGTCAGCAAGTACCTCATCGAACGCGCTGAACAATACCAACCTGTCGTCGAGATGCCGACCGGCATCGCAGTCGAGATCGTCTTTCTCGACGGCGTCTATGTGAGGAATTCCCAATGACCGGACAAAAAAACCACACCCCGGCGCGCACAGCGGCACGCTGGATCCGCCCCGCCGCTGCCATCGCATCGCTGATCGCACTGTCAGCGGCAACAGGCTGGGCTGCGGCCAGCCTCGCGAGCACGACAAAGACGACGGATACGGCGACGGTCAGGAAGGCGCTCGAACTGCGCCTGCCCAAGACGCCGATCACCCAGATCGACTGCAAGGGGATCGGGGGCCTGTGCGAGGTCGCGTCCAAATCGACGCTGTTCTATGTCGACCGGGCTGCCCGCTATCTCGTGATCGGCCGGGTCTACGACATGGAGACGCGCCAGGACCTGACCGCAGCGCGGCTGCTCGAACTCAACCCTGACCTCCTCACCGCCGGTGCGCCGCGCAATGCGCAGGCGCAGGAGTCCGCGCAGCAAGCCCCGCGTTCGGGCGCAACCAAGGTCTCGCTCGCAGGCCTTCCGGCCAATGGTGCGATCATGTGGGGCCCGGCAAACGGCCCCAAGGCCGTGGTCTTTTCCGACTTCAACTGCGGCTACTGCAAGAAGCTCGAGGAGGAGCTGAAGGCGATTGGCGCGCGGGTCGAGGAGCGTCCGATCTCGATCTTCGGGGCCGAAAGCCGCCGCGAGGCCGAACGGGTGCTGTGTGCGCCGCGCCCCGATCTGGCGCTGAGGCTGGCCTATGCCGGCAATGCTCTCGCCAATCCCAGGCCCTGCGACACCAGCGGTCTCGATGCCAACGAAGCCTTTGCCAAGGCCAACGGCTTCAATGGCACGCCGGTGATCGTCCGCCCGTCCGATGGCGCCGTGCTCGAGGGCTTCCGCCCGGCGCATGCCTTGCGCGCGTTCCTCGCCGGCAAGCCCGCGCCGGCTCCCACACCGACCACGAAAGGATGACCGCCATGCGTTACAATGTCCGACTTCCGCTGTGCGCCAGCCTCGCCGTCCTGCTCGCTGGCTGCGCCACCTTCGGCACCAATGTCGAAGGTTCGTTTCAGTGCCGCGCTCCGCAGGGAGACTGCGCGCCCTCGCATATCATCGATGCACGTGCGGCGGGCGAGATCAGGCAGGCCGAAACGACCCCAAACACCCTCCGTCCGCAGCGCATGGTCGATCCGGGCGATCAGGCGCGCACCGCCGAGCGCACCTTGAAGATCGTGTTTCCGGCGCGGGTCGATGAGACCGGAACCCTGCATGATGAGGCGGTGGCATGGGCCGTCATCGAAAACCCGCGCTGGGCGGCCGAGCTGCGCCGCAAGCCGGGCCATGAAGCCGCAACACCGCTGATGCGTCAGCTGCGCCGACAGTTGAAGACTGCACTGGAAGAGCGGGCATCCACCACCGATAGCGATGCCGCTCTGGATAGCGAGGACTATCCTTCGCCGCTGTTTTCGTCCGCAACCCACAATAACCTTTCCCCCTTGGCCTCGCCGCTGGTCCCCCCCTCCACGGCGCGCGAGGCCGATGCCGGTGCGGATGCACCGGCGGCCGAGGGGTTCGACATGCCTGCGTCCCCGCATGATCGAGCCCCTCGGCCATCTTTCTCACCCTCCCCGCTGAGCTACCCGAGCCCCGAGGCCATCGAGGCCGCCAAGAGCGGCGCAAGCACGTCCGGGGAACCCAAGTGATGGCCCTCGGTATCAACACAATGGCGAGGTCCCTGCTGACCGGCCTGCTCGGCGATGCCGAGCAGGCCGAGGCGGGGCGCCCCTCGCTGATGCTCGATCAGCTCTCCGACTGGCTGCCTTACCGGGTCTATGATCCGTCGAGCCGACTCTATCTCAATGCCCGCTCCAAAGGGTTCGTCCTCTCGGTCACGCCGTTGATCGGCGCTGACGAGCGCACCGGCGAGATCCTCGGACAGTTCTTCTCCGAGGGACTGCCGCCCGGCGCGTGCCTGCAGGTGCTGCACTGGGCGAGCCCGCGCATCAGCCGGATCATCGCTCCCTGGTTCGGGCCGCGCTACCTTCAGGGCGGCGTTTATGAGGCAATCGCACGCCACCGCGCCAAGCGGCTCTATGGCCTGGTCTGGAAATCGGGCTCGGGCGACGCGCCGTTCCATGCGCGCCATCACCAGGTGATCGTATCGGTCAGCGTGCCTGCATCGAAGCATGTCTCCCATGAGGACCTGAAGCAGACCCGCGACGGGCTGATTGCCATGCTGCGTTCGCTCAATCTCGGGGTGGTCGAGGTTGGCCCCGAAAGCCTCATCGCGCTGATAGATGATCTGACCTCACCCACCACCGCGCCGCAGGAAGACCTGACGTCCTACAACCCGCATGATGCCATCGCCGCGCAGGCGATCCGTCACGATATCGAGCTCCTTGTCCAGGAAGACCGCATGCGACTTGCAACCGAACGGTTTCGTCCGACCGGCAAGAGCCATGATGGCGTGCCCGAGATCGGCGCAATCTATCCCGACGCTTTCGATGTCCGGCATTTCTCGGTGCGCAACACGCCCGCCCGCTGGGCGCCGTGGGAATGCGCGCGGCTGATCGGTGACCTGTTCACCGACAAACTGCGCTTCCCCTGCCCTGCCGCAACGATGCTGTGCCTCGTCTACCCAGACCGCGAAGCCGCCGAAGCCAAGGCCGGGTTCAAGTTCATGCGCACCACCAGCCTGTCAGGGACACGCAGCGCGCGGTTCCTGCCGCGCATCGGCGAACAGGCGGCCGAGTGGCAGCATGTCCAGGCCGAGCTGCAGGAGGGCCGGCGGCTGGTGCGGGTCTTCTACGGCCTCCTCACATACTCGCCGCTCGGCCGCGGTGACAGCGACGAGCGCGCGATCAAGTCGATCTACAAGGCGGCAGGCTGGGATCTTGCCGACGAACGTTTTCTCCAGATTCAGGGCCTGCTTGCCGCCATGCCGATGACCCTTGCAGACGGCCTCGGGGCCGACATGGAGCGCCTGAAGCGCTTCCGCACGCTGCTCTCGACCACGGCCGCCAATATCGCCCCGATGCAGGGTGAGTATCTCGGCGGGGCCCACCCGCACCTGCTGTTCGTAGGACGGCGCGGCCAGCCCTTCTTCTGGTCGCCCTTCGAGAACGAGGCGGGCAACCACAATGTCGCGATCTGCGGCAAGTCGGGTTCGGGCAAGTCGGTGCTGCTGCAGGAAATGTGCGCGGCGCTGCGCGGTGCGGGCGCGCAGGTGGTGGTGATCGACGACGGGCGCAGCTTTGAGCATTCAGTGAAGCTGCAGGGCGGCCGGTTCGTCGAGTTCACGATGAAGGCAGGGTTCTGCCTCAACCCCTTCTCGATGATCGATGCCGCGCGCGCGGCCGAGGACGAGGATTACCGGCTCGACTGCTTCGGAATGGTGAAAGCGATCATCGGCCAGATGGCGCGGCATTCGGCGCTGCTCTCCGATATCGAGCGCGGGCTTATCGACCGCGCGGTCAACACCGTCTGGAACGAGGCCGGCACCGCGGCGACGGTCACGAGTGTCGGCGAAGCGCTCAGCCGTACAGGGCACGAGATGGCCGATGATTTGGCGACCTCGCTCGCGCCCTACATGGCGGGCGGGACCTATGGCGCCTTCTTCGAGGGCGAGGCGAGTCTTGCGCTCGACAGCGATTTCACCGTGTTCGAGATGTCGGATCTCGGCGCGCGCGAAGAGCTGCGTGCGGTGGTGCTCTCGGCGATCATGTTCATGACCAGCCAGGCGATGACCCGCACCCCGCGCCAGGTGCGCAAGCTGCTCCTGATCGATGAAGCCTGGTCGATGCTGAAGGGCGGCTCGATGGGCGAGTTCGTCGAGACCTATGCCCGCACCTGCCGCAAATATGGGGGGGCACTGGCAACCGCGACGCAGTCCCTGAACGACTACTACAAGTCCGACGGGGCGACCGCTGCGCTCGAAAACAGTGACTGGATGCTGATCCTTCAGCAGAAGCCCGAGACGATCGCCGACTTCAAGGCCTCCAAACGCCTCGACATGGATGATCGCACCGAGACGCTGATCCGCAGCCTCAAGCGCTCCGGCAATGACTATTCCGAGGTCTTCATCAAGGGTCCCGAGGTCGAGGCCATCGGGCGGCTCGTGCTCGATGAATACTCATCGACCCTGTTCTCGAGCTCGCCCGACACCTTTGCCGCGATCGACGCTGAAGTCGCGCGCGGGCACCAGCTGGCGGATGCGATCGAGCGGATCGCCTTTGGCCCATCGTCCTGACCATCACGATCGCTGAGGATTACCAGCCATGACCACATCCCCACCCCTTCATCTGGTCGCTCCTGCGGAGCCCAAGCCCTCGCCCATCGACCCGCTTCACCCGCCATCGACAGAGCACAAGGGCTGGCGCGGCCGCAGAGCCGACCTGTGCTTCATCACCATGAGAGCGAGCGGCTTCATCGGCTCGAGCTATCTCATGGCGCTCGGCGCCCCGCTGGTGTTTTTCCTCGCCGTATCGGGCGGGGATGGTCTGAGCCTCTTTGCGCATCTCGCCAACCTCGCCGACCGCTTCCTTGCGGCAGACCATGCCCGCCAGACCCAGTTTCTGGACGAGATCAAGCTCGTCGTAATCGCCGCCGCCACGCTGATCGCGGCGTGGCGCCTGCCCCGGTTTCTAAAGGATCTCGAGCGCGACCTTCAGGGAGGAAAGAAATGAAGAACATATTGGCAACAAAGAACTGGCGCGGCCTCGCTTTGAGCCCGACAGCGATGGTTCTGGCCGCGAGCATGATTGGCTCGACGCTGTGGGGCGTCTGGGCGACCGACCAGCTGCTCACTCTCGAGAAGCGCGAGGTTGTCACGGTCCAGCTGAGCCGGATCATGGGCGAGTTCATCGAAGCCGAAGCGCGCGCGGGCCGTCCCCCTGAGGAAACCCGCGCGCGCGTGGAGCTCTATCTGAAGGCTGTCGAGGCATCGGTTGAAGCACTCGGACGCGAGGGCCGCACGGTGCTTGTCGCAGAAGCGGTGGTCTCGGGCAGCGCGCCCGACTTGACCGAAAGCGTGCGCGCCGACGTGGCTCGGCGGGTTGGTGGTGTTCCCAATGCGCGGCGCTGACATCTTCGCCCGTTCGGCAACGGCCCGTCGCCTCGCCCTTCTCGCGGGCCTCGGCGCAGGCGCGATCGGCCTGACCGCACTCAGCGGCTTTGCCACCAGCCACGCGCTGATGATCAATGCGAGCCCGAGCCTGCCCTACTGGGCGATCTGGACGAGCCGTACCGGGATCCCGCAGCGCGGCGACATCATCCTGTTCACCCCGCCCGCCTCGCCGCTGCTCAAGACACACTTCGGGACGCGCCCCCAGCCCTTTGGCAAGATCGTTAGCGGCGTGCCCGGCGATCTGGTGTCGCGCGAGGGCCGGACTTTCCGTGTGAACGGCCGCGCTGTGGCAACCGCCAAGCCGACAAGCCGCCTCGGCGAACCGCTGGCGCTTGGCCCGACCGGGCGGGTTCCCGAGAACTGCTACTTCGTCACGACGCCGCACAAGGACGGCTTCGACAGCCGCTACGCCGCGATCGGATGGATTTGCCGTGAGCGCATTCTCGGGACCGGGAGACCGATCCTGTGAAGCGGCTCCTCGTCCCTGCCCTCATCATGCTTGCCTGCAGCGCGCCTGCAGCGGCAAAGGATTATGGCCAGCACGGCACGCTCTGGCCGGTGATCGAGCCTGACCTGCTCGAGCAGATCGAAGCGCGGCTCAGCCATCTGGAGGCGACCGGCGAGACCGCGCGTCTCAATGAACGCCTCAGGCAGCGCACAATCGCAAGGGTCAACCGGCCCGAGCCGGTTGCCGGCATCACCGAAGCTGTGACCCTTCGCAGCTGGCAGTTCGATCCCACCATCAGTGCCGAGCGGGATATTGCCGACGGCAAGGGCCGGATCATCATTGCGAGCGGCACGCGGGTCAATCCGCTCGACACGGTGTCGCTGCGCGCGCCGCTGGTGTTCCTTGATGGCGACGATCCGGCGCAGCTCGCCTGGGCGAGCGCGCGGTACGGCAAGACCAATGCCAAGCTGATCCTCGTGCGCGGCGCACCGCTCGCGCTTATGAAAGCGCGCCAGCGCCGGTTCTATTTCGATCAGGGCGGCACGCTCGTGACGCATTTCGGCATCCGTGCTGTGCCCGCCGTGGTCGAGCAGCAAGGCCGCATGCTCCGCATTACTGAAACACCGGTCAGACCCGGAGGTCGCGCGCCATCATGAACCAGCAAAACGCAATCATCCGCTGGGTTTGCGCGGCACTCCTGATGCTCGCTGTCAGCACGCCCGCCAGCGCGGATGCGGGCCCGGGCAAATGCACCGGCAAGTTCGTCAATCCGATCACCGATATCTGCTGGTCGTGCCTGTTTCCGATTTCGGTCGGAAGCCTCAAGATCTGGCCGTCGAACCGCCCCGACCCTGACAACCCGGATCTGCCTGTATGCCTGTGCGGGATCAGGCCGGGGATCGCGATGGGCTTCTGGGAGCCGGTGCGGCTTGCCGATGTCAGCATGAAGCCGTGGTGCTTCGTCAATCTGGGCGGGATGAAGGTCGATCCCGGCTTCGACATCGGGTTCAAGACCATGGCCGGGCCGTCGGCGGTGGGCGGGGCCACGCAATACCATTCGCAGTGGCATGTGCACTGGTACGCCTACCCGCTCATCTACTGGATGGAGCTGGTCGCGGACTTCCTGTGCCTTGAGGCAGGCTCGGTCGACATTCTCTACGTGAGCGAGATCGATCCGCTGTGGCAGGACAGTGAGCTCACCGCGATCATCAATCCCGAAAGCGTGCTCTTCGCCAATCCGCTGGCGCTCGCGGCCTGTGCTGCTGACTGCGCAGCGGCCACCACAAAGCTGCCGGTCGATGACCTGTTCTGGTGCGCGGGATGCCAGGGGACGATGTATCCCTTGAACGGCAATGTCTCGGCCACCATCGGCCATGTGCAGGCCTCGCGCCTCGCCCTTTCGCGCTTCTCCTACAAGCTGCATCGCCAGCTCGTCGCCTGGGGAACGATGGGCAGCAAGGGCCTGTGCGGCAAGTATCTCATGCCGGTAATGAGGAAGCAGCAATACCGCTTCCAGGCCACCAACCCCAATCCGCAGACCAGGGGCCGCTACGCCTGCGCCCCGATTGGCGCCTCCACCACCTTCATGTCAGCAGGACAGGTCTATCCCGCCATCG
>ERZ1066123.400-NODE-400-length-33066-cov-19.773682_pt1 | contig 33066 bp, 28 predicted proteins | sample MGYA00382770_ERZ1066123 | MGnify/ENA primary metagenome ERZ1066123 (study PRJEB33369, sample SAMEA5778353) | biofilm metagenome | biome: Industrial cooling water; feature: Water cooling tower basin; material: Biofilm | place: United Arab Emirates | collected...
TCGAGCGGAGAGAGGGCGAGAAGCTGCGAATCGGACATGGCGGGGCTCGTGGCAGTGCGGGCGCGGGAAGCCGGCCATTGTACCGGCCATTGTCGATGCGGCCGGCGCTATGCTCGGGGCATCGCCATATGGGAGAGACCTCGATGCGCCGAACGCCTGCCGACCCGCAAGCCGACCCGCAAGCCGACCCGCGAGCCGCCACGCAGCCAGGCACGCAGCCGGGCAGGGGCCGCAGCGCGCCTGCGCGCAGCGGTGCAGAGCCGCAGGCGGCGTTCCGCACCGAGCGCGACAGCATGGGCGAACTGCAGGTGCCGGCCGAGGCCCTGTGGGGCGCGCAGACCCAGCGCGCGCTGCAGAACTTCCGGATCTCCGGCCGGCCGATGCCGCGCGGCTTCCTGCGCGCGCTGGGGCTGATCAAGGCCGCCGCCGCCGAGGTCAATGCCGATCTGGACCTGCTGCCGCGCCGTCGGTCCGCGGCTATCGCCCGCGCCGCGCGCGCGGTGGCGGCGGGCCGGCACGATGCCGAGTTCCCGGTCGACATCTTCCAGACCGGCTCCGGCACCTCCAGCAACATGAACGCCAACGAGGTCATCGCCACCCTGGCCGGGCGCGCGCTGCGCGGCCGCGTGCAGCCCAACGACGAGGTCAACCTGGGGCAAAGCTCGAACGACGTGGTGCCGACCGCGATCCGCGTCGGTGCGGCGCTGGCGGTGGCCGAGGACCTGCTGCCCGCGCTCGCGTACCTGCGCACGGGCATTCGCGCCCGCGCCCGCGAGGCCCGCGGCCTGGTGAAGACCGGGCGCACGCATCTGATGGACGCGATGCCGCTGAGTTTCGGCCAGGAACTGGGTGCCTGGGCGGCGCAGCTGGATTCGGCGCAGGCGCGGATCGACGACGCCGGCAAACGCCTGCGCCGGCTGCCGATCGGCGGCACCGCCATCGGCACCGGCATCAACGCGCACCCGCAGTTCGGCCGGCGCATGGCGCAGGCACTGTCGGCCGAAACCGGGCTGCGCTTCACGGCCGCGAAGGACCGTTTCGAAGGCATCGCCGCGCAGGACGACGCGGTGGAGCTGTCCGGCCAGCTCAACGCGCTGGCGGTGGCGCTGATGAAGATCGCCAACGACCTGCGCTGGATGAATTCCGGCCCGCTGGCCGGCCTGGGCGAGATCGAACTGCCGGCGCTGCAGCCGGGCAGCTCGATCATGCCCGGCAAGGTCAATCCGGTGATCCCCGAAGCGGCGTGCATGGTCTGCGCGCAGGTGATGGGCCACCACACCGCAGTCACCGTGGCCGGGCAGAGCGGCAATTTCCAGCTCAACGTGATGTTGCCGCTGATCGCCGCCAACCTGCTGGACAGCATCGGCCTGCTGGCGAATGCGATGCGTGCGCTCGCCGACGACGCCATCGCCGGGCTGCGTTTCCGCCCCGACCGGGTGGCCGAGGCGCTGGCCCGGAATCCCATCCTCGCCACCGCGCTCAACCCGGAGATCGGCTACGAGCGCGCTGCGGCGATCGCCAAGCGCGCGTATGCCGAAGGCCGGCCAGTGCTGGAGGTGGCGGCGGAAGACAGCGGCCTGTCGGCCGAACGGCTCAAGCGGCTGCTGGACCCGGCGGCACTGACCCGGGGCGGGATCGTCGCTGGCGGCGGCGGAGGCGGGGGCGGCTGAGCGCAGGGGCCTCCGCGCAGCTCATAAGCGCAGATGGGCCGGCAAACACCGCTCGTCAGGGACAGACCGTCATGCACCGGCCGGGCTCGACCCGGCGATCGGGTCGCGAAGAAGGCGGGGCGCGCGCCAAGCGCCGGCGCCGCGGTCGTCGGCACCGGCGCCCCGGAGTGGCGCCGACAGGGCAGGCGTCAGGGTCAGCGCGCTTCGCTCGCGCCGGCGGCTTCGGCTTCCGCCGCGGCGTCGATGTTTGCCTCGCCGTTCGCCTCGCTGGTGGCGTCCTGCACCGCCGCGCGCACTGCGCTGCTGATGTCCTCGCGGATCTGCTGCTGCAGCTGCTGCTGGTCGGCGACGCTGTTGCCGATGTCGGCGCGGCAGTCCTTCATGTCGTCCATGTCCAGGTTCGCGTAGGGCTTGAACGCCGGCAGCGACGCCGTCAGGCGATCCTGCGCTTCCTTCAGGGCCGGCAAGCGCTCGCACAGGGTGAGCGCCGAGGCTTCGATCTTCTTCGCCTCGGCCTGGATGCGCTGTTCGATGCGGTCGGGTTCGCCGCTGAAAATGCCGGAAATCGCTTCGGACACGGCTTTGCCGGCGAGGTCGGCGCTCTGGGTGCCGATGGAGATGCCGGCGTCGGCCACGTCGATGATGCCCTGGCGGTAGTCCTGCAACAGCTTGCGCTGCGCGTCGTCCACCGCCACCGGCTTGCCGCCGATCAGGAGCTCGCCGGCAGGGGTGATTTCGGCCTTGGGGTGACCGGTCGCGTTGAGGTCGAGGTTTTGGGTCGCCAGCTTCTGGCGGGCCTCGTCGGTGGCGCTGGCGACCATGCGGCCGAGCGTGGTGCTCGGCGCATTCGCGTCGCTGCCGTTGCCGGCGCCGGGCGCGGCATCGCCGCCACAGGCGGAGAGGCCCAGGGGCAGCGCCAGAACCAGGGCGAGCGGCGCGAAACGGGGAAGCAGTGCGGATGTCATGGCGATGTCTCCGGTGGAACGAAAAGGATGTCGCAGGGTGGGGGCGCTGGAGCGTTGTTCCGCGGGGCGGTGCAATCTTCGGCGCGTGTGGCGGCCATCCCTGGCGGTGCTGCGCAGGCTCCGGAAAGCCCCGCCCGGCCGTTCCGGCCCCTCTCAGGGCTCGGGGCGTTCGCCCAAGTCGCGAGGCAGTGCCTCGCAAACGCCTTGGGCTCACCCATGGCCGGGCCTTCGGCATGCCGCGCGGCAGTGCCGCGCAAGCGGCATGCCTCAGCCCTCGTCCCGCCAGCGGCGGAGGCGGATCGCCAGCACGATCATCGCCACGCCGAGGGTGATGCCCAGCCACATGTCGAGGGTGGCGAAGGCCGCCCAGCTGCCGCTGAGGTCGAAGTGGTTGGGCATGTCCTGCGGGCCGTCGAGCTGGATGCTGTCGGTGCCGATCCGGGCGTACCAGGTGCCGGGGATCAGGCCCATCAGGCCGCGGAACACCACCACGTACCACAGCTGCTCGAACGGGAATTCCAGGCCGGAGATCGCGCCGAAGATGCCGCCGGACAGACTGATCAGGGCGCAGCCCAGGATCGGCAGCAGCACCGCCCACAGGAACGGGAAGCGCTTGGCCCAGGCGGAGCACAGCATCAGCCAGCCCACCGTCGGCAGCGACCAGGCGGTGTACACCGGGATCACCGAAATCACCTGCCAGATCATGTGGAACGGCCGGCTGTCGGTGAACATCGCCGAGGCGCCGGGCACGCCGTTGAGGAAGGTCGTGACCGCCATCACCAGCCACAGCACCAGTCCGATGCCGATACCGATGGCGATCGCGAACAGCGGCGCCAGCACCACCGCCCAGGCCAGTTTGGAGAGCACGGTTTCGGTGTCCGCGACCGGCAGCGACTTCCAGAACAGCACGCTGCGGTCGCGGCGCTCGTCGTAGAGCGAGCCCAGCAGGTAGAAGAACACCACGAATACCATCACGATGATGGCGATCCACATGCCGCCCAGCAGCACCAGATCGGCGGCCATGGCGAGGGGATGCAGCTCGCCGGCAGGGACCTGGAGGTCCTGGCTGAAGTTCGAAGTGGCCTTGGCGTGCTGCACGGCCCAGCTGCCGCCGATCGCGCCGATCAGCGCGAACAGGGTGGCGATCGCACCGGTGATCACCGGCGCCCAGACGAAGCCGCCGCGGTTCTCCCAGAACTCGCGTTTGAGCAGCATCTTGAAGCGGTCGGCGGCGCCGATGCTGCGCGTGGCGCGCTGCACGGGGGTCTGTTCGGGAGTGTCGTAGATGGCGTTCATGCGTAGGTCCCCTTCATGACGGCGACGAACAGGTCAGCGAGATCGGGAATGCGGGTTTCGCCCAGGCCAGCGAGCTGCGAGGCCGGCACGCCCTCGAACAACATGCGGGTCTTGCCGAAGGGCAGGGCGTGCTCGTCCACCGGCTTGAGCGCACGGGCCTCCTCCAGCCGGCCGGCGTCGACCAGCACGTCGACGTAGCGCTCGCCCAGGGTGTCCATCTGCGCTTCCAGCACCACCTTGCCGTCGCGGATGAACATCACGTCGGTGAGGATGTTCTCGATCTCCTCAACCTGATGGGTGGTGATGACGATGGTCTTGTGCTCGTCGAAGTAGTCCTCCAGCAGGCGCTTGTAGAACTCCTTGCGGTAGAGGATGTCCAGGCCCAGCGTCGGCTCGTCGAGGATCAGCAGGCGGGCGTCGATCGCCATCACCAGCGCCAGGTGCAGCTGCACGATCATGCCCTTGGACATCTCGCGCACCCGCATCTGCGGGGTGAGCTTGGTGTTGAGCAGGAAGCGCTCGCACTTGGCGCGGTCGAAGCGCGGGTGCACCCCGGCGACGAATTCGATCGCCTCGCGGACCCGGATCCAGCGCGGCAGCACCGCCACGTCGGCGATGAAGCACACATCCTTCATCAGATCGTCGCGTTCGGTCCGCGGGTCGCGGCCCAGCACCTTCAGCTCGCCTTCGAACGGGATCAGGCCGAGGACCGCCTTGAGTGCGGTGGTCTTGCCCGCGCCGTTCGGCCCGATCAGGCCGACGATGCGGCCGGGGCCGATGTCAAAGCGGGTGTCGTCCAGCGCCGGCTTGCCCTTGTACAGCTTGCGCAGGCCGCGGGCGCTGACCACCGGCGCGTCCGAATACACTGCCTCCGAATGCACGGCGTTCATGCGTCACCCCGATGGCCGTTCACGGCCGGGTGCACCAGGTCCTGCATGTCGAGCCCCAGGCGACGGATGCGTTCGAGCACCACCGGCCACTCTTCGCGAAGGAAACGCTCGCGCTCGTTGGCCAGCAGTTTCTTCGCGGCTTCTTCGGTGACGTACATGCCAAGTCCTCTGCGTTTCTCGACGAGAGCCTCGTCCGCCAACTCCTGGTAGGCGCGCGAGACCGTGATGGGATTGAGCTGGTATTCGGCGGCGACCTGGCGCACCGAGGGCAGCGCGTCGCCGGGCTTGAGCACGCCGTCGAGCATCATCGCGATGACGCGCTCCTTCAGCTGGCGGTAGATCGGAGCGCCGTCGCTCCATTGGATGGCGGTCATGGGTCAGCTCCCGTTGCCGCGGCGCAGGGTCCGGGCGAATGAGAAGAAGGGGAGGGACAGCGCGTCGCGGGAACTGGCGCGGCGGCGGCGCTGTACCGGGGCGGACTCCTGTGCGGCAGTGACCTCGGCCGCCGGAGCGGCGACCTCGGCGACACCTTCCATGGCGGAGACCGGACGGTCGAGGGATGGGGGCGCGAACACCAGGGCGATCAGGGGCAGGGCCGCGGAGAGGGCCGACGACAGCGCGAGTGCGTTGAGGTGACGGCGAAGTTTGCGTTGCATGGCCAGCTCCTGTGTTTGTTGACTGGTGTTGTATGCAACTATAACACCTAAACACGTCAGGTCAAGCACCCCCCAAAACTTTTTCCCCCAACTGAAGTCATACTGCCGCCCCGCATGGTTCGGCCGGGCGAAAGCGGCGCCGGGACACCCGGTGGAGGCCCCGTCGGTGGCCCGCCTGCAGCCGCGTCGCCGTTCCTGCCGTACCCGTCGGTCCGTCGTCTGCTGAGGAGTGCCCCCCGTGTCTGTCGGTCCCGTGCCTGTCGAATCCGTCCCTCTCGATTGCGTGCCTGCTGGTTCCATGAATGCGGGTCCCACATCCCGTCGTGGTCGGAGATCCGTGCTCGTCGCCTTCGGCGCCATCGCCGTGCTCGCTTTCGTCGCGGCCTCCGTGGCCGGTGCCGCAAGCCCCCGGGATCCTGCACCGAAGGCGCCGGCCGAAGCGCAGGCCCGTCCTGCGGCAAGCGATCTGATCGACCACCGCTTCCGCCCGCTCGCCGGCAAAACCGAGGTGCACCTGGGCAAGACCTACGGCGGCAAGGTGCTGCTGGTGGTCAACACCGCCAGCAAATGCGGTTTCACCCCCCAGTTCGATGCCCTGGAGTCGCTGCATGCGCGCTTGGCGCCGCGCGGATTCGCCGTGCTGGGCTTCCCGTCCGGCGATTTCGCCGGGCAGGAGTTCGCAGGCGAGGAAGAGATCCGCGAGTTCTGCCGCCTGACCTACGGGGTGAAATTCCCGATGTTCCAGAAGGTCAGCGTGGTCGGCGACGCCGCGGTGCCGTTCTATCGCGGTCTGGCCGCGGCCAGCGGTCAGCCGCCGAAGTGGAACTTCCACAAATACCTGATCGGCCGCGACGGCAAGGTCGCGGCGGTGTTCGGCAGCCGCACCGCGCCGGATGCGCCCGAGGTCCTGGCCGCGATCGAGCGCGCGCTCGCCGCCCCCGCGCCGTGATCCGCCTCGCCCCGCGCCGCCCGCCATTGCCCGCGAGCGCCATGCCCGGCCACAATAGCCGGCTGCGCGCGTCCTCTGCGTGCATGTGGGCAGCCTCCTCGTGTGGCCCGCGATCCGCCCTTTTCCGGAGTGTTCGATGACCCTGTTCGCCCGCGGCCGTCTGTCCTGGCCGCCCGCACTGCTGGCGCTGTCGGTCGCCTTCGCGCCGTCGCCGGCGGCGGATGCGCGCACCGGCGCGCCGCCGGCCCGCACCGAGCGCCCGCCCGCCGGTGCGGCCACGGCGGTCAGGCCCGCGGCATCGACGGCGAAGACCGGGCTGGACACCGACCGCGCCCGCTACAGCTACATGGCTGGTGTGGATGTCGGCCGCGATATCGCCAGCGGCGGCCCCGACATCGACCTGCCCAGCTTCCGCAGGGCGGTGGAGAACGCCTTCGCCGGCGGCGAACCGCTGCTCGACGAGGCGACTGCCCGCGAAGTGTCGATGGCGCTCATGCGGCGTTCCGCCCAGCGCAGTGGCCGGCCGGTGCCGGGCCTGCCGCCGGGCGCGAAGGCGCCGCCGGTCGATCGCGCCAAGGCCGGGCTGCTGGTGGGTACCGATGTCGGCCGTTCCCTGGCGCCCGTGGCCGCGGACATCGATCTGGACATCTTCATGCGCGCCCTGCGCACCGTGATCGCCGGCGAGCCGCTGCTGATGGGCGACGCCGAGGTCGAGGCGGTGCGCAAGGAATTCGCCGCGCACCTGCAGGCCAAGGCCGAGGCCGAGGCCGCGCGCCGGGTCGCGAAGGAGCGCGCTTTCCTCGATGAAAACCGCAAGCGTCGCGGCGTCATCGCCACGCGCTCGGGCCTGCAGTACCAGGTGCTGCGCCAGGGCGAGGGCGCCAGACCGCGCGCGACCGACCGGGTCCGCGTGCGCTATCGCGGGACCCTGCTGGACGGCACCGAGTTCGACAGCTCCTACGCCCGCGGCGTGCCGGCCGAATTCGCGCTCAACCAGGTCATCGTCGGCTGGACGGAGGGCCTCGGCCTGATGCCGGTCGGCGCCAAGTACAAGTTCTGGATTCCCGCCGAGCTCGGCTACGGCGCCCGCGCCAGCGAGCGCATCCCCGCCGACTCCACGCTGGTGTTCGAGGTCGAACTGCTGGACATTCTCTGATCCGCCGCCGGCCCGCCACCGCAGAGCTCCCCCTTCGCGCTCCATCTCGTCCACCGCACCATCCACCCACCACCGCCCAGCCGCGTCGCACCCGATCGGGTCCGCCGCATCCAACAAGGAGTCGTCGTCTCATGCGTTCGTCGATCAAGTCCCTTCGCACACTCACCCTGGCCGCTTCCGTGGCCGCCGCCTCGCTCGCGATGGCCGCCTGCAAGCCGATGGAGGCCGATGGCGCCAAGACCGGCGACAAGGCCGCCGAAGCCGACGGCAAGAAAGCCGAAGGTGCCGAAAAGTACCCCGGCCTGCCGACCGAGAAGTCCCAGTTCAGCTACATGATCGGCATGGACATCGGCCGCAACCTCAAGCCGATCAAGGACGAGATCGACATGAAGACGGTCAACCAGGCCCTTCAGGACGTCCTCGACGAGAAGAAGCTCAAGCTGACCGATGAGCAGATGATGGAGATCGCCCAGGTCTTCGCCCAGCGCATGCAGGAGAAGCAGCAGGCCGAAGCGAAGGAAAAGGCCGAGAAGAACCTGGCCGACGGCAAGAAGTTCCTCGAGGAGAACGGCAAGAAGGAAGGCGTGCAGACCACCGCTTCCGGCCTGCAGTACAAGGTCGTGACCCCGGCCGACGGTCCGAAGCCGACCGCCACCGACACGGTCAAGGTGCACTACACCGGCACCCTGCTGGACGGCACCAAGTTCGACAGCTCGATCGACCGCGGCGAGCCGGTCACCTTCAGCCTGGAGCAGGTCGTGCCGGGCTGGAAGGAAGGTCTGCAGCTGATGCCGAAGGGCAGCAAGTACATGCTGTGGGTCCCGGGCGACCTGGGCTACGGCGAGTCCGGCACCCCGGGCGGCCCGATCCCGCCGAACGCCACCCTGGTGTTCGAGGTCGAGCTGATCGACATCGTCAAGTAAGCCTGCCGCAGGCAGCCCGCGTCGCCGGCCCCAGGGTCGGCGACGTGCAGGCAGAGGCCGGTCGCCGCCCGCTGCGGCGGATCGGTCTGCGGAACCGCGTTTCGCCGCGGAACCGCGTATCAACGTCATTGTTCTCGATCGGTCGCGCCCTTCGCCGGACGCGTCCGGTCTGCAGGAGAAGCTCATGCGCGTCGCAATCTTCGGCACCGGCTATGTCGGTCTGGTGACCGGTACCTGTCTGGCCGAGGTCGGGCACGAAGTCGTCTGCGTCGATATCGACACGGCCAAGGTCGAAGGCCTGCGCAGGGGCGTGCTGCCGATCTACGAGCCGGGCCTGGAGCCCATGGTCAAGCACAACCATGCCGAAGGCCGGCTGCAGTTCACCACCGACGCCGCGCAGGCGATCGCCCACGGCGAGATCGTGTTCATCGCGGTCGGCACGCCTCCCGACGAGGACGGCAGCGCCGATCTGCAGTATGTGCTGGCCGTGGCGAAGACCATCGGCGAACACATCGCCTCGCCCACCGTCGTGGTCGACAAGTCCACCGTGCCGGTCGGCACCGCCGACAAGGTGCGCGCCACCATCGCCCAGGCCCTCGCCGCGCGCGGTGCGCAGGTGCCGTTCGATGTGGTGTCCAACCCCGAATTCCTGAAGGAAGGCGCCGCGGTCGAAGACTGCATGCGTCCCGACCGCATCGTGCTGGGCTCCGACAGCCCCGCGGCCATCGACAAGCTGCGTCGGCTCTACGCCCCGTTCAACCGCAACCACGAACGCATCGTGGTCATGGACGTGCGCTCGGCCGAGCTGACCAAGTACGCCGCCAACGCGATGCTGGCCACCAAGATCAGCTTCATGAACGAGATCGCCAACATCGCCGAGAAAGTGGGCGCCGACGTGGAAATGGTGCGCCAGGGCATCGGCTCCGACCCGCGCATCGGCTGGCACTTCATCTACCCCGGCGCCGGCTACGGCGGCTCGTGTTTCCCGAAGGACGTGCAGGCCCTGGCGCGCACCGCGCAGCAGCACGGTTACGAGGCCGAGCTGCTGGGGGCCGTGGAGTCGGTGAACCACCGGCAGAAGAGCCATCTGTTCGAGCTGATGCAGCGCCACTACGGCTCGGCCGCGGCGCTGGCCGGCAAGACCGTCGCGGTGTGGGGGCTCGCGTTCAAGCCGAACACCGACGACATGCGCGAGGCGTCCAGCCGGACGCTGCTGGCCCATCTGTGGGACGCCGGCGCCCGGGTGCGCGCGTTCGACCCCGAGGCCAGCCACGAGGCGCAGCGCATCTTCGGCGAGCGCGACGACCTCGTGCTCTGCGAGCACGCCGCCGACGCCCTGCAGGGGGCGGACGCGCTGGTGGTGGTGACCGAATGGAAGCAGTTCCGCAGCCCGGATTTCGCGCGACTGCGCGCCGCGCTGGCCGATGCGGTGGTGTTCGACGGCCGCAACCTCTACGACCCGGCCGAGATCGAGGCCGCCGGCCTGGCCTATTACGGCATCGGGCGCGGGCGTTCGATCCGCACCGGCTGAGTGAGGCATGGACACGCAGGCACGCATCGCGGGGCTGGAGGAGCGGGTGGTCGAACTCGAGACCCGGCTCGCCTTCCAGGAACAGGGCCAGCAGCAGCTCAGCGACGCGCTGGCCGCGCTGCGCGAAGAGTCCGCACGCGCCCAGCGGCTGCTGCGCGCCGCGCTGGAAGAGCTGCGCCAGCAGCGCGGCGCGATGACGGCCGACCCGGCCGACGAACCGCCGCCGCCGCATTACTGAGCGCGGCTCCGACGAAGGCGTCCTTTCGCTCTCCCCACGCCCCTCTCCGTCCGCGTACCGGCCGCCGGCCTGCGCGAATTTCCTCCACGCGGTGGACGCCGGTACGATGGTCCGCGTCCAGCCCCCCACTTCGACGGACCGTCGCATGAGCGATTCCCTGCGCGATCAACTTCTCGGCCTGGGCTTCAAGCCCGCGCCCAAGCCCGAGCGGCCGGCCAGAGCCGATGGCGCCAGCTCCGGCCAGCACAGACACGCCCAGGCGAAGCAGGGCCAGGCGAAGCAGGGCCAGGCGAAGCAGGGCCAGGCGAAGCAGGGCCACGCCAAGCCTGCTCACGGCAAGCCGTGGCACGGCAGGCAGGGTGAGGGCAAGCCTGCCCAGGGCCCGCGCAGCCAACCCGGCGCGAAGCCCGCCGATGCCGGCCAGCGCAGGCAGGCGCAGAACAGCGGGCGTCGCGGCCAGGGCGCAGGGCAGGGCAGGCCGCGCACGCAGGAAGAAATCGATCTGGCCAAGGCCTACGCCCTGCGCGCCGAGCGCGAGAAGCAGGAGCGGATCGAGGCCGAACGCATCAAGCAGGAAGAGGCGCGGCTGCGCCGCGAGGCCAAGGCCAAGCTGGCCGAGCTGGTGAAGGACAAGGCGCTGAACGACAAGGAGGCCGACATCGCCCGCCATTTCGAATACGGCGGCAAGATCAAGCGCATCTACGTCAACGCCGACCAGCTCAAGCGGCTCAACGCCGGCGAGCTGGGCGTGCTGCAGCTCGACGGCCGCTACCTGCTGGTCGAAGCCGCGCTGCTGGCCGAAGCCGAAACCGTGTTCGCCCCGGCGGTGGCGCTGAAGGTCGACCCCAACGCCGCGGCCGGCGACGACCCCTACGCCGACCCGCAGTACCAGGTGCCCGACGATCTGGTGTGGTGATTCCGGCTGGCGTGCGCTTTGGCCCTGTGCACGCATCGACGGCTCGAAGCGCTGACACTCACAATCCTTGTCGTCCCGAACGCAGTGAGGGACCTGCTTTGTCCAGGTCGACCCGCCACGCCCTGCAGATTCCGCAGCGGGCCGCATTGGACACGCTGCGTTGATTCGGACCGGGCACCTGGTCGATCAATGCCCGCATCTGGATCGCGGCTGTCGCCTAAGGCACCCGATCGACCCTCAGCACCGGGTACAGGTTCACCCGCTCGTCCCAGGCGCTGTGCCGGCGATAGAAGAACTCCAGTCGCGCGTTCGGGTCGGCGGCGAAGGCGGCATCCTCGCGCAGCTTCGTCCCGAACTCCGCGCGCAGCGCAGGATCCTTCGCCAGCATCGCGCGCGCCACCTCTTCGGCCACGTAGGCCTCCATGTATTCCTTGCGCTCGAAGGCGTTGCCGAAGCCGCCCCAGGCCAGCAGCGAATCCGGCGCCTGCGGTTCCAGCAGCGCCATCAGCAGCTGCGCCTTCGGCTGCGCGATGGGCACGAACAGCGCCCCGGCGCCGACATCGCGCGGCTCCGCCGTCCACGCGCCTTCTACCGTCGTGCGTTGCCGGCCTTCGACCGTGTTCGCCGCCTGCTTCACCGATGTCGCGCGGAAGGTGCGGGTGGCCGCATCCTCCAGCGCATGATCGATCACCCGATACGCGATGCCGTGCACGTCCAGCGCCGCGCGCACCTGCGCGGCGAAGGCCGGCGGCACCAGATAGCCGGCCAGCGGCGCATCCACGCTGCGTCCGGGCACGATCTCGTCGCGCAGCGGCACCTTCCAGATCTGCGGCGTGGCGGTGTCGTAGCGGGTCATCAATGCGCCGGAGATCTCCGACGGCGTGCGCGTGTAGGCATAGCCGCGGAAGTCGATGATGCGCGTGTTGTCGGTGGCGACGTAGTCCAGCGCCACCGGCGTGCCCGCGAGCGCGGCGGCGCGCGCATCCGCCGCGTCCGCGTCCGCGCGCCAGCGCGCGCCCTCGCGCGCGGCCAGTGCCAGCACGTTGACCACGGTGTTGCGGGTGATCCGCACCCGTGTGGGGTAATCCTTCCACGAATGTGTTTCGACCAGCATCGCCAGACGGTTGCGCAGCCAGAAATAACCGAGGGAAAACCGCGGCGTCGACACGCCGTCGGTGAAGCCGGAGGCCGGGTCGGTGTAGTCGTCGAACGAGGGATAGAACGGCAGCGGCAGCGAACCCTGCGCTTCCAGCATCGCGATGGTGTCGCCGCGCAGCGCCTTGCCATGCGCGCGCATCGCCGCATCGCCGGCGTGGACCGGTTCGACCTGGATCGCGATGTCGTGCTCGAACTGCGCGCCGTTGGTCGCATGCAGATCGACGGTGAGCACGGGGTCCCAGGCATTCACCAGCGCCAGCATCGCGCGCATTTCCGGACTGTCGGCCTTGGCGTAGTCGCGGTTGAGGTTGTAGTTCTGCGCGGTGGTGCGCCAGCCCATCTGCTCCGGGCCGTTCTGGTTGGGCCGGTTCCACGCGCCGAAACGCTCGTGGCCGTCGACGTTGAACACCGGCACGAACACCAGCACCAGTGTGTCGAGCGCGCCGGGCGCCGCTTCGCCGCGCAGCAGTTCGCGCAGGGCGAGGAAGCCCGCGTCCTTGCCGTCGATCTCGCCCGCGTGGATGCCGCCCTGCACCAGGACCACCGGCAGCCCGCGTTCGCGCGCCGCATCGGGGGTGAGCGCGCCGGTATCGGTCGCGATCAACGCCTTCATCGGCCTGCCTTCCGGCGTGGTGCCGAAGTCGATGCAGCGCACGCGCTTCGGCCAGCGGCGCGCGAAGTCCGCGCACAGCGTGATCGTTTCCTCGTAGCGCCCGGTGCGCACGAAGCCGCTGCGCTCGGCTTCGGTGCTTGGGGCAGGGATGCCGCGCGATGCGGCCGGCTCGGCTGCGGTCGACAGGGCTGGCGCTTCGCCGACGCACAGCCCCAGCAGCACCGCCAGTGCGGCGGGCAGAGCGATGGCGCCGCGACCGAAGCGGCGCGCGGTCGGGCCAGGGCAGGGCGGAAGACGGCGTGGCTGGACGAAGGTCGACATCGCGCTGCGGGCTCCGGTCTGACGAGAGCCGGCGATTGTGCCTGCACAGGCCGCCCGGGTCATGTGCGCGGGGTCCGCGCATGCCATGATCCGCGCTCGCCGCCATTGAGCGGTGCGGCCTTCTCGGCGCGCATGCGCCCGGCGGTCACGCCGGGGGGGACGCACTCGCGATCCGCGCCCTCACTCTCCGCGCCCTCAAGAGCTGCACCCTCAATAGCCGCACCCTCAAGAGCCGCACCCTCAAGAGCCGCACTCGCGCGCGCGCAAGACACCCGCCACCACAGACCGATTCGAGGACCGTCGCCATCATGTACACCCTCTACTACTCGCCCGGTGCCGCCAGCCTGCTCGTGCACTGGATGCTGATCGAAACCGGTGCCGCGCACAGCCTGGTCAAGGTCGACACCGCCGCCGGTGAGCACAAGCGCCCGGAATATCTGGCGATGAACCCCAACGGCGTCATCCCCACGCTGCTGATCGACGGCCGTCCGCACTACGAGGCTGCCGCGCTCGCGGTGCATCTGGCCGATGCGCATCCGCAGGCCGGGCTCGCGCCCGCGCACGACGATCCGCGGCGCATGGATTACCTGCAGTGGATGTTCAATCTGGCCAACATGGTCCAGCCGCTGCTGCGTCACTGGTGGTATCCGCACGAACCGGCGGGCGAGGCGCACGCCGAGGCCGTGCGCGAGCGCCTGCAGACGCGGCTCGCCGCGCAGTGGGACCGCATCGACGCGCATCTCGCCGCGGATGGGCCCTTCCTGATCGGCGCGGCGCCGAACACGCCCGATCTGTTTCTCACGATGCTGATGCGCTGGTCGCGCAACATGCCGCGCAGCCCGCTGGAGTGGCCGCATCTGCGCGCGCTGGCCGAGGCGACCACCGCACGGCCCGCGTTCGCCACGCTGTATGCGCGCGAAGGCCTGCAGGAATGGCCCTGAGCTGCGGAAGCATGGGCAGACCAGCCGGGCAGGGCGCGTCGGGCATCCGCCGCGCCCGCAGTGCGCGCTGCGGGCGCCCGCTGTGGGCGCGAACTGAAACTCCTGCCGCAGCGCAGTGCGGAATCGCGACCCGCACGGCGCCCGTGGCTGCCATCGGCGCGTGCCTTGGGGTAACCTCGCGGCTTCGCGCGCCGGGCGCGGCGCCCGGTATGGACTGTACCGAGGCGTATCCCGTGTCGACGCGCCTGTGTTCGCGCAGCGTGCCGACGCTTTCGCATCGATCTGGGGACTTCCTGCAATGAGCCGACCCGAGGCCGCGACACCTCCGCACCCCTCCGCCGAGCGCGGCAGCCTGCCGCCGCAGATTCCCTACATCATCGGCAACGAGGCCTGCGAGCGCTTCAGCTTCTACGGCATGCGCAACATCCTGGTCGGGTTCCTGACCGGCAGCGTGCTGCTGGCCTATCTGCCCGAGGCCGAGCGGGCGGGGATGGCGAAGGAGGTCTTCCACAGCTTCGTCATCGGCGTGTACTTCTTCCCGCTGCTGGGCGGCTGGCTGTCGGACCGCTTCTTCGGCAAATACAACACCATTCTCTGGCTGTCGCTGCTGTACTGCGCCGGCCACGCCTGTCTGGCGCTGTTCGAGGACAACCGCACCGGCTTCTACACCGGCCTGTTCCTGATCGCGCTGGGCTCGGGCGGCATCAAGCCATTGGTCTCGTCCTTCGTCGGCGACCAGTTCGACCAGCGCAACAAGCATCTGGCGAAGATCGTCTACGACGCGTTCTACTGGACCATCAACTTCGGCTCGTTCTTCGCCTCGCTGCTGATGCCGCTGCTGCTGCGCAACTACGGCCCAGCCATCGCCTTCGGCGTGCCGGGGCTGCTGATGTTCATCGCCACCGTGATTTTCTGGATGGGCCGGCACAAGTACGTCAACGTGCCGCCGGTGGCGCATGATCCGCACTCCTTCCTGCAGGTCAGTCTCACCGCGCTGCGCGGCGGCAGCGCGGGCGCGAAAGGCACGGGCACGCTGGTCGCCGCGGCCAGCGTGCTGCTGGCTGCGCTCATGTTGCTGAGCTGGGGCGGCAGCGCGCTGGCGGGCGATGGCGGTTTCTGGCCCGAGAAGCTCGGCTTCGTGCCCACCTTCTGCCTCGCGCTGGGCGCGGTGCTCGCGCTGGGCGGCATCGGCACCGCGCTGCAGCTCGAACGCGCGCGCGGCGCGCACCCGGACGCGGCCATCGACGGCGTGCGTGCGGTGCTGCGCATCCTGATCGTGTTCGCCATCGTCAGCCCGTTCTGGTCGCTGTTCGACCAGAAGGCCTCGACCTGGGTGCTGCAGGGGCAGGCGATGGCGATCCCGCACGACGCCGCGTGGTGGCCGAGCTGGCTGGTCAAGGACGCCCAGCAGATGCAGGCGCTGAATCCGCTGCTGGTGATGCTGTTGATCCCGTTCAACAACCTGGTGCTGTACCCCGCGCTGCGCGCGATGGGCTTCCAGGTGACCGCATTGCGCCGGATGGGCTGGGGCATCGCGTTCTCCGGTCTGGCCTGGGTGATGGCGGGCATGCTGCAGCTGTGGCTGGACGGCGGCGACCCGGTGTCGCTGGCCTGGCAGATCCTGCCGTATGCGCTGCTCACCTTCGCCGAGGTGCTGGTCTCCGCCACGGGGCTGGAATTCGCCTACAGCCAGGCACCGCCTTCGATGAAGGGCGTGATCATGAGCTTCTGGATGCTGTCGGTGACCTTCGGCAACGTCTGGGTGCTGCTGACCAACGCCGCAGTGCGCAACGAATCGGCCAGCGCCGTGATCGCGTCGACGGGCCTGAGCGAAAGCGCGTTTCTGATGTTCTTCTTCGCCGGTTTCGCCTTCGTCGCGGCGCTGATCTTCGCGCTCTACGCGCGGCGATACCCCCTTCAGGACCATTACCGTGCTGTCTGACAGCGCGCACGTGCATCACGGAGCATTCGAATGAATCTGGACAGCCCCGTCACCCTGCTGCTGGTCGTCGTCACCGCCCTGGTGTCGTGGCAGGCCTGGGAAAAGCCGAAGTTGTTCGAGCGCCTGATCCTCTGGCCGCCGGCGATCGACCGGCGCAAGGAATACGACCGGCTGGTCGGCTACGGCTTCATCCACGCCGACGGCCTGCACCTGGTGGTCAACATGATCACCCTGTATTCCTTCGGCGGTCTCATGGAGCTGTTCTTCGCCGACCGGATCGGCATGGCCGGCTTCCTGGCGTTCTACATCTCGGCGCTCGTGGTGTCGATCCTGCCCACCTACGTCCGTCATCGGCACGATGCCCGCTACCGCAGCCTGGGCGCGTCGGGCGCGGTCTCTGCAGTGCTGTTCTCGTCGGTGCTGCTCGACCCGTGGTCGCTGATCTATCTGTTCTTCATCGTGCCGATCCCGGCCATCCTGTTCGCCGTGCTCTACGTCGGCTACAGCATGTGGATGGACAAGCGCGGCGGCGACAGCATCAACCACAGCGCGCATCTGTGGGGCGCCCTGTACGGGTTGGCCTTCGCGTTGGTGGTGGAGCCCAGACTCTGGGGCAATTTCGTCGCGCGCCTGCTCTCGCCGGGCAACGGCTGGTGAACGCGTCATCTCGAATCGCGTGATCTTCAATCGCGTCTTTTGAATCGCGCCTTTTGAACCGCGCCTTTTGAATCGCGCCTTTTCAATCGCGATATCTCGAATCGCGTCATCCGTAGGGATGCGCATCGCCACGCGCGCGCTCCGTCAGCACCCTGCGCAAGCGGGCGAGCGGCAAAGGCGCTCGGGATGGGCCGCATCACGTGGACGCATCGGCCGAACCAGAGTCGCGGCTGCGCGCGTGACAGCGCGGGCTGCCACACGCAGTGCCGTGGCCGGGTGTCGAGTTCGCGGCGGCCCGCACCGCAGGGCGCCTTGAATCGAGCGTCGACTCGGAAGGGCCGGGATTCAGAAGAGCCGGGACTCAGACGAGCCGGGGCTCAGAAACCCTGGGAATGCCGGTGCTCGATCTGCGTGCCGTAGGTGCGGATCAGGCCGTCGATCACCCGCTCGTCCAGCGCGATGAATTCGTGGGATGAGGTGTCGCCGCTTCGGGCGAGGTCGAAGAGGCGGTCGATGGCGGCATCTTCCCTGACGACATCGGAATGCTGTGCGTTGTCCACAGTGGGTGCTCCTGGTGTCGGTGATGCGGGTGCGGGTGCCCCGTCGCCCTGTCAAAGCAGTTTTCGTGCCAATTCCGGAGTGTGCTGCTGCGCACAGGTTCGTGGGGCTGTGGCGGTCCCGCCGCGCGCGACGACGGACCATGTGCCCGTGACCGACCATCCGCTCGCCGCATCACGCACGGAGCTGACGCATTGTGTCGGCTTGTGGTGACGTTCGACCCGCCCGGCTGCCCATGGCCCGGCGCGATGCCTGCCATCGCGGGTCTTCGTGCTGGGCCGATGGCCGCTGCCTGATGTCCGGTGTCCGAGATCCGATGTGCGATGTCCGCATGCTCGGTGGATGGAGCCATCGGCCTTGTCGCACCCATCCCTCCGCAGGGGAGGTGCCCGCAGGGAGGGGCCGGTCAGGCCCTGAGCTTGAAGGGCCAGACCCCGTGCGGTATTCGGCGTTGTGGCCCCGACTTGGACGAGGCGTGGCCGGGGACGCCCCAGACGGGGCGATGAGAGGAGTGCGGACCCTCGTCTTGGCGGCTGACAGCAAAGTGGCCCGAAAGTTCCCCGGGGCTTCCCAAAATCGCATCGTTGTGGTGTATGGTGCGCTGACTGTTCCAAGCGGGATCACGGTACATCGTGCCCCGATGTGGTAGATCCAAGGTGCTACGCCGGTCAGGCGCCCACGGGCGGCTGGCGTCCACGGGCTCTCCAGCGGAGGCCCGGGGGCTATGCCAACGGCAGGCCAGACGATCCCCTCATCGTTCGCGTTACCCCTTGCTAGACAGTCGCGCGCTGCAGCGCGTGTATCCACCCAACTGTTTCCTCGAGGAGTAACTGCATCATGTCCGACCGTCAGAGCGGCACCGTCAAGTGGTTCAACGACGCCAAGGGCTATGGCTTCATCACCCCGGAACAGGGCCAGGACCTGTTCGTACACTTCCGCTCCATCCAGGGCAGCGGCTTCAAGTCGCTGAAGGAAGGCCAGAAGGTCACCTTCAAGGTCGTGCAGGGCCAGAAGGGCCTGCAGGCGGATGAAGTCCAGGCGCTCTGATATCCGTCCAACGGAATATCCCGACGAACCCCGGGCTCGCCCGGGGTTCGTCGTTTCCGGACTCCGCATTCGGCCGCGACCCCCCGCTCTGTTCGGCGGTCCGTCCGGCCTGTCGACCACGGTCTGCGAGTTCTGGCCGCGCCGGGCCGATGGATCGGAGCCCCCGCTCGCGGCCTGGGCGCCATGCGGCCGCAGCGATCGCCCTCGTGAACTCCGTTCTCTTTTTTGCACGGCGCGGCCCTGGCCGGCCGTCGTTTTGCGCGGCTGATGGCCTGTCGTTCCGGGCCGGCGGGTGCACGCCATAGAATGTCGCGGCCGCAACGCGCGGCCCCCTCCCCAGACCCGCCTCCGCAGCCGCGGACAGGATGCCCCCCGATGGCCACCGCTCATCCCCCGAATCGACACCCCGTCCCGAACCCTGGCCGGGCATCGCGCCCGGCCGCTGCCGGGCGCCACCGCCGCGCGACATTCCCGGCGGTGTGCTCGCTGCTGTGCCTTGTACTCCTGCTCCCGGCCTGCGGGCAGCAGGCGGACAACGAGCAGTCCGCGGGGACGACACCCGGCGCGGGGGGCACATCCGAGGCCGCGCCCGCCAAGGATGCGCCCGCGCCCAAGGTGACCTTGAGCGACGTGAGCGAGGGCGATGCGCGCTATCGCGTCGGCATCACCTATCCGCAGGGCATCGACCGCCATCAGGGCCTTGCGACCGAGCTGCAGGCCTATACCGACAAGGCGCGGGCCGACCTGGACGAGGCGCTCGGTCGCGCTCCGGAAAACGCCGAGGGCCTGTTCTACGATCTCGTCCTCACCTACACCCTGCTGGCCGATACGCCCGAGCTGGTCGTGGTGGCCGGCGACGGCAGCAGTTTCCTCGGCGGGGCGCACAGCGTGCCCTTGATCGAACGCTTCGTGTGGCTGCCCGAGCGCGGCGAGCGGCTGCTCGCCGAGCGCCTGATCACCTCGCCGAAGGGCTGGAGCGCGGTGTCCGAGTTCGCACGCGAGCAGCTGCATACCGAATTGTTCCAGCGCGTGGACGCGGACGAGATGGACCCGACCGACCGCGCGCGCATCCTGCGCGAAGCGGGAAAGATGATCGATGCGGGCACGGTGCCGAAGCCGGAGTCCTTCCACAACTTCGAGCCGGTGATGGCCGAGGACGGGCGGCGGATCGCGGCCCTGCGATTCGTGTTCCCGCCGTATCAGGTCGGGCCCTACACGGATGCCAGCAGCTCGGTCGAGGTGCCGGCCGCGCTGCTGCTGCCGCATGTGGATCCCGCGTACCGCGCGCTGTTCGTGGCGGAGGCCGGAGGCGTGAAGCCGCCGTCATCGGCCCAGGACCCGCTGCGCGAGGCACTGGACCGGCCGGCTCGCTGAGCCTCAGCCGGGCTCGCTGGCCTGCCGGCCGCCCACCTGCGTGGGCGGTGTCGGCCCGCGCGCCGTCACGGCGGCCTCAAGTGTCGCCCCGCATTCGGCATCCAGCTTCAGGCCGGCGAGCGCGTCCGCGCGTGTGCGCCCGCGGGTGAGGATGGCCAGCGGTTGCCCGCGCTCGTGCGCCATGCGCGCGAAGCGGAAGCCGGAATAGACCATCAGCGACGACCCCACCACCAGAACCGCCTCCGCGGCATGCAGCGCATCGAGCGCGCGGCGATAGCGCTCGCCCGGCACGTTCTCGCCGAAGAACACCACGTCCGGCTTGATTAGACCATCGCAGACCGCACAGTGCGGGGCAACGAAACGCGCCGCCGCGGCGGGGTCGAGATCGGCGTCGCCATCGGGCGCAGTCGCGGCTTCGCCGCTGTTCCAGTGCGGATTCTGCGCCGCCATGCGCGACTGCAGATCATCGCGCGACAGCCGCGCGCCGCAGCGCAGACAGATCGCGCTGTCCAGGCGGCCATGCAGATCGATCACATCCTCGCTGCCGGCGCGTTGATGCAGGCCATCCACGTTCTGGGTGATCATGCTGGCGAGCGGGCCATGCGCGGCCAGTGCCACCAGCGCACGGTGCGCGGGGCCCGGCTGCGCACGCGAAAACCGCGGCCAACCCACGAAACTCCGCGCCCAGTAGCGGCGGTAGGTCGCCGCATCGCAGGTGAAGGCCTGCCAGGTGACCGGCGGCGTGCGTTTCCAGCCGCCGTCCGCGTCGCGGTAGTCCGGAATGCCCGACGCCGTGCTCACGCCCGCGCCGGTCAGCACGAACACGCGCTCGAAACGTGCCAGCCAGGCGGACAGCTGTGCGCCGGTCTCGGCGATGGTGGGGGCGCAGGGCGAGGTGGACGACATGGAAGGCGTGGGTGCGGTGTCTCGCGGGTGTCGCGTGGATGCCGTGGCTCAGTGGAGGCCATGTCTCGGGGCAGCGCAGTGCGGCGACACGCCCCTCGTGGCCTGTCGATCCTACGCCGCAGGGTGGGGCATGGATGCGCCTGCGGCGTCCGCAAACGCGAACCGCCCGGGCATGCCGGGCGGTTCGGTTGCGAGGATGCAGCGGCGTGCGGCCTTACTTGCCGGTCGGCGCATCCAGACCGCGACGCTTGAGCAGCGGCTCGATCTGCGGCTGGCGCCCGCGGAACTCGACGAACGCGGCGACCGCGTCCTTCGACCCGCCGCGGCTGAGCAGCTTGCTGCGGAACCAGTCGCCGTTCTTGCGGCTCAGGCCGCCGTTCTCCTTGAACCACTGCACGCTCTCGGCATCCAGCACTTCCGACCAGATGTAGGCGTAGTAGCCGGCGGAGTAGCCGCCCATGATGTGGCTGAAGTAGGTGGTGCGGTAGCGCGGCGGCACGGCGTAGTAATCGACACCATCGGCCTTGAGTGCATTCGCCTCGAAGGCCAGCACGCCGCTGGCGGCGGGCACCTGCGCGGCGCCGATCTGGTGCCAGCGCTGGTCGAGCATGGCGGCGGCCAGATACTCGGTGGTCGCGAAGCCCTGATTGAACTTGGCGCTGGCCAGCACCTTGTCCAGCAGTGCCTTGGGCATCGGCTCGCCGGTCTGGTGGTGCTTGGCGTAGTTGGCCAGCACTTCCGGCCAGTCGGCCCACATCTCGTTGACCTGCGACGGGTACTCCACGAAATCGCGGGGCACGCTGGTGCCGGAGAAGCGCGGGTAGGTCACGTCCGAGAACATGCCGTGCAATGCGTGGCCGAACTCGTGGAACAGGGTGGTGACCTCGTCCCAGGTCATCAGCGTGGGCTCGCCGGCCGGCGGCTTGGGGATGTTGAGATGGTTGCCGACCACCGAGCGCGTGCCCATCAGGTCGGACTGCGAGACGTACTCGTTCATCCACGCGCCGCCGCGCTTGGACGGGCGCGCGTACATGTCGGAGATGAAGATCGACAGCAGCTTGCCGTCCGCGTCGTAGACCTCGTAGGTGCTCACGTCGGGGTGATAGACCGGCAGGTCGGTGCGCTTCTTGAACGTGAGCCCGTAGAGCTTGTTGGCGGCGAAGAACACGCCGTTCTCCAGCACGTTGTTCAGCTCCAGATACGGCTTGAGCTGCGATTCGTCGAAGTCGTAGCGCGCCTGGCGCACCTTTTCGGTGTAGTAGGCCCAGTCCCACGGTTCGAGCTTGAAGCTCGGCTGGCCCTTGGCTTTCTGTTCGGCGTCGATCACCGCCTGGATGTCGGCGGCCTCCTTCTTCGCATTGGCGACGGCAGCCGGCGCCAGTTTGGAGAGCATGTCGTTGACCGCTGTCGTGTTGCCGGCGGTTTCGTCCTCGAGCACGAAAGCAGCGTGATTGGCGTAGCCCAGCAGGTTGGCGCGCTCGGCGCGCAGCTTCATCATCTCGGAGACGATGGCGGTGTTGTCGTAGGCGCCACCGCGTCCGCCGCGGGCGATCGAGGCCTTGAAGATACGCTCGCGCGAGGCGCGGTCGTGCAGCTGCGCCAGCGGCGGCTGGCCGGTGGTGTTGAGCAGGGCGATCTGGTACTTGCCGGGGTGGCCGGCCTTGGTCGCGGCCTCGGCGGCCGTGGCGATCTGCGCATCGTTCAGGCCATCCAGCTGCTTGCGGTCGTCGAACAACACGGCCGACGCATTCACTTCCGCCAGCACATTCTCGCTGAACCGGTTGCTCAGCTCGGCCATGCGCGTGTTGATCGCCTTCACCCGTGCCTTCTGCGCGTCGTCCAGCGCGGCGCCGGCGCGCACGAAATCGGTGTGATAGCGCTCGATCAGGCGCACGCCTTCGGCGTCCAGGCCGAGCGAGTCGCGGCGGTCGTGGAGCGCCTTGACCCGGCGATAGAGCTTGTCGTTGAGAAAGATCGCGTCGTTGTGCGCGGACAGTTTGCCTGCGTAGTCGGCGCGGATCTTCTGGCGGGCGTCGTTGGTGTCGGCGCCGGAGAGGTTGTAGAACACGGCGCTGGTGCGGTTGAGCAGCTGCCCGCTCTTTTCCATCGCCACGATGGTGTTCTCGAAGGTCGGCGCCGCGCTCTGGTCGGCGATCGTCGCCATTTCCTCCAGCTGCTCCTGCATGCCGCGGTCGAAGGCCGGCCCGAAGTGGCTGTCCTGGATCCGGTCGAACTGCGGATAGCCCAAGCTCAGCGGACTCGTCGTGAACAGGGGGTTGGCGTTGCGGGTGTCGGCATCGGGCATGGAAGTGGACTCGGCGGAGGCGGCAGACTCGCCCGCCGGGGTGCTGGCACAGCCGGCGATGGCGGCGGAAATGGCGAAGGCGAGCACGCAAACGTGAAGACGGGTCATCGATCGGGCCTTGGGAAACAAACCCCAAGCCTAGCCGAAGCGGGTCCGGCGAGCCCATGACGAAAGGCATGCCCGGGCGCGTGCGTTGGCGAAAGTGACAGGTTGCGGGGTATCGCATTAACGGAACCATTACAATGCGCCGGCGTACTGCGATCCGGCAAACCTTGTGCAACCAGACACCGATCACACTCTCCGGTACAGGCGCTTCCTCCCTCACAGGATTTCCACCATGACCGTCGTTTCCAGCCCGGCCCGTCGCGGCCGTCGCCACGGCCGCCTGACTTGCGATCTGCTCAGTGCCGCCATCCTCCTCGCCCTGCCGCTCATGGCCTCCGCACAGGACGCCACCCCCGCCGCCGAAGACGAGGCGCGCACGCTCGATGCGATCACCGTGACCGCCCAGCGCCGCAGCGAGAACATCCAGGACGTGCCGATGGCGATCACCACCGTCGACCGTGACAAGCTCGAAGCCCTCACCGCCAGCGGCGACGACATCCGCCTGCTGTCCGGCCGCCTGCCCAGCCTCAACATCGAATCCTCGTTCGGCCGCGCCTTCCCGCGCTTCTACATCCGCGGCCTGGGCAATACCGACTTCGATCTCAACGCCTCGCAGCCGGTGTCGCTGGTCTACGACGGCGTGGTGCAGGAAAACCCGATCCTCAAGGGCTTCCCGCTGTTCGATCTGGATCAGGTGGAAATGGCCCGCGGCCCGCAGGGCACCCTGTTCGGCCGCAATTCCCCGGCCGGCGTGCTCAAGTTCGAGTCCGCGCGTCCGCAGGACGAGTTCGGCGGCTACGCGCGCATCGGCTACGGCAGCGACGACAGCGTCAACCTGCAGGGCGCGATCACCGGCCCGCTCGGCGCCAACACCTCCGCGCGTCTGTCGGTGCTGCACCAGCGCCGCGACGACAGCGTCGACAACACGTTCAACGGCCCCGGCGACGACCTGGAAGGTTTCGAGGAAACCGCTGCGCGTCTGCAGGTGCTGCATGCGCCCAGCGAGGCGGTGGATGTGTTGTTCAACGTGCACGCACGCAAGCTGGACGGCACCGCGCGGCTGTTCCGCGCCAACATCATCAAGCCCGGCACCAATGACCTGGTCGACGGCTTCGACCGCGACCGCGTGTCGATCGACGGCATCAATGAGCAGGATCTCGACCAGGTCGGCGCCAACCTGCGCGTGCGTTGGGATCTGGGCCGCTACACCCTGCATTCGATCACCGGTTACGAAAGTGTCGATGCCTTCAGCCGCGGCGACATCGACGGCGGCTTCGGTGCGGCCTTCCTCGGCCCCGGCAATTTCGGCCCCGGCTTCATCCCGTTCCCGGCCGAATCCGCCGACGGCCTGCCCGAGCACCGCCAGTACAGCCAGGAGTTCCGCATCGAGTCGAACGAACTCGGCCGCTTCGACTGGCAGGCCGGCGTGTTCTGGTTCGACGAGCGCATCGACGTGGACAGCTTCAGCTACGACACGCTGGCTCCGGGCAACCCGCAGAACGGCTACGCCGTGCAGCGCCAGGACAACACCGCCTGGGCGGTGTTCGCTTCGGCCGATTTCGACGCCACCGACAAGCTCAAGCTGCGCGGCGGCGTGCGCTACACCGACGACCGCAAGGACTTCGTCGCCGAGCGCGTGGTCGGCCCGTTCGGCCCGCCGATCCCGGCGATCAAGGTCAGCCCGGACGACAGCAACGTCAGCTGGGACCTCAGTGCGGTCTATGCCGCCAGCGATGCGGTGAACGTCTACGGCCGCGTCGCCACCGGCTTCCGTGCGCCCAGCATCCAGGGCCGGCTGATGTTCGCCGACGCCTCGCTCCCCGCTGATCAGCTGGTCACCGTGGCCGACAGCGAGACCGTGCTGTCGTACGAGGCCGGCGTGAAGGCGCAGCTGTGGGACGACCGCCTGCGCCTGGGCTTCGCGCTGTACCGCTACACCATCGACGACCAGCAGCTCACCGCGGTCGGCGGCGCCAGCAATACCGCGCGTCTGGTCAATGCCGACAAGACCGTGGGCCAGGGCGCCGAGCTCGACCTGCAGGCGTGGCTGACCGACCAGCTCTACGTCACCTTCGGCGCCAGCTACAACGACACCGAGATCCAGGACAACGACCTGGTGGTGTTCGGCTGCGGTGGCGGCTGCACCGTGAACGATCCCGCAGGCACCGTGCCCGGCACCTTCCGCATCGACGGCAACGCCCTGCCGCAGGCGCCCAAGCACGTCTACAACCTCACCGCGCGCTATGGCCTGCCGGTCGGCAACGGCGAGTTCTTCGCCTACACCGATTGGGCCTACCGCAGCGAGGTGAATTTCTTCCTGTACGAGTCGACCGAATTCACCGGCGCCTCGCTGCTGGAAGGCGGCCTGCGTCTTGGCTACAACTGGAACGGCGGTGCCTACGAGGTCGCGCTGTACGGCCGCAACATCACCGACGAGGAGGCCATCGTCGGCGGCATCGATTTCAACAACCTCACCGGCTTCCTCAACGAGCCGCGCACCTTCGGTGTGGAGTTCAAGGCCTCGTTCTGAGTCTGCTGCTCCCCGTAAGGAGCGCTCCCAGCAGTCGTTCTGTCGACACCGGCCCGCGCGAGCGGGTCGGTGTTTTTCTTGGCGCCGATCCGCAGGCGCCAGCTGCGCGCCGCGCGTTTTCGCGCAGCCCAGCAGGAGAGTTGGTGGCGTTCGTGCAATCCGACGCATCGATCATGCGGAATGCGTGTGCGTGGGAAGAAAATCGGCGCCATCGCCCGGACGCCCTCGCGTGCCGTGTCTTTGGCGAATTACGCTTGTAAAGGAGCGATTTCCGAGGAATTTCGCAAGCGCACGACGGGCGGCATCGGTTGCGGACGGCGGCGATCATGAACTCCGCTCGAGTCGTCGCAGCCTCGTGTCAGTCGCGTCGTTGCACCGACGCTAGGCTTGACCGCACATGGGCATCCGGCCTGTCGCTGCGCCAAGGCGCAGCCTTCCCTGATCCGATCGGAGATGTGCGATGAACAAGCTCTACGCGGCCTGCACGGCCCTGCTCGTCGGCGGACTCACCGCCACCCCCGCCCACCTGCACGCGGAGGACGCCACGCACCGGGTGACCGCGCCGCAGGGCGGCGTCGCCCGCTGGAGCGGCGAGGCCGCGGCACACTGCGGCATCTATGGCCGACGTTATCCGGCGATCGAGGGCGTGTGCTACTACCCGGTCGATCTTGCGGCCAAGCCCGGGCTGCACGATATCGCCCTGTGGAACGCCAAGGGCGAGCGCAAGACCGGCAGCCTGATGGTGCAGAAGGCGGATTTCCCGAGCGTGGACATGGTGCTGCCCGAGAGCATGCAGGCCTATCTGGACCCGCCCAAGGATGCCAGGGCGCGCGCGGCACGCGAGCGCACCCAGGTGGTACGCATCCTCGACGGGGAAGACGCGCCCGCACGGTTCACGCTTCCGCTGGAATCGCCGGTCGCCAACCTGCCTTCCAGCGAGGACGATTTCGGCAGCATCCGCCGTTTCGGCGAGGGGCATCGCAGCCTGCACACCGGTCGCGACTACCCGGTGTCCTCGGGCACACCGCTCCGCGCGGTGGCGGATGGACGTGTTGTCCTGGCGGACGATCACTACTACAGCGGCAAGTCGGTCTTCGTCGACCACGGTGGCGGGCTGGTGAGCATGCTGTTCCATCTGGACAAGATCGACGTCAAACCCGGAGACAGCGTGACGCGCGGCCAGGCGCTGGGTACGGTGGGCGCGACCGGCCGGGCCACCGGCCCGCATCTGCATATCGGCCTGCGCTGGCTGGGCAAGCGCATCGACCCGGCGCTGCTGCTGGCGCCGCCGGCCTCGCTGCCGGGCGTCTCCGATACTCGCGCCGAGGCACAGAGCAAGATCCAGCGGGCGGAACGGCGAGACGTCGACGAAGGCGACCAGCAGGTCGACGACGAGGAGTGAGCCTCGCTCGCGGCGCCGTGCAGTGCGGCGCCGCTGCCCGCGGAGTTCGATCATCACCACGGCGAGGGCAGGGAGGCGGCGTCGCTGTCTGCCGGGGTGCCTGGACCGGAGCCGTTTCCGGATGGGATCTGCCTCGGGCCGGCCCCACGCCTGCAGCCTCCTCGCGCAGCAAGCTGCAGATGCGGGTTCGGGACTGCCAACTTCGGGGCTGCCATCCACAGCCAAGCCCCGTCGGTGATCTCTCCGTGTAGCGCCTGCAGGGAGGTGGCCCCGGCCGCATCCCGTCCCGAACCGTGCCCGTCGGCTACACTGAACGGCGAGACGGCGCCCTGCACTGGGGGCGCATGAGACCGGTTCTGGGAGAAACCACAATGCTGCGCAATGCTTTCATCACACTCGTCTTGGCGATCGCTGCCGTGTCGTTCGGGGCACGTGCCCAGGCCGGCCCCAACTATGTCGTGCTGGTCGACGACGGCCGCAAGGCGGGTCATCTGGACGTGGTGCGCGGCGACGACGGCATCGTGCGCGTGGACTATCTGTTCAAGGACAACGGCCGTGGTCCGGAGCTGAAGGAAGAGTTCGTGCTCGGCCCGGACGGCGGCTTCGCCACGTATTCCGTGCAGGGCAAGTCCACCTTCGGTGCGCCGGTCGAAGAGCGGTTCCGGGTGGAGTCCGGCGAGGCGGTGTGGGCTTCGACCTCCGAACAGGGCCGCCAGCCGCATGAACCCGGCGCGGTCTATGCGCCGCTGGGCGGGTCGCCGTACGCCACCAGCCTGGCGGTAGCCGCGCTGGCGAAGCGTGGCGGCGAGCGCCTGCCGCTGATCCCCGGTGGCAGTCTGTCGCTGGAGCAGGTCGACGAGGTCGAGCTGGGCGGCAGCGGCGCGCCCGTCCTGCGCGCGCGCCTGGTCAAGGTGACCGGCATGGACCTGGTGCCTTCCTTCTACTGGCTCACCGGCGACAGCGAACCGCGTCTGTTCGCCTACATCCTGCCCGGCTGGATGCAGTTGATCGAGAACGGTTGGCAAACCAGCGCGCAGACCCTCGAAGACCGCCAGCGCCAGGCCGAACGCAGCGTGCTGATGGGCATGAACAAGCGTCTGGGCAAGCCGCTGTCCGGCACCACCCTGATCCGCAACGCCCGCGTGTTCGACAGCCGCGCCGCGGTGCTGGGCGAGCCTTCCGACGTGCTGATCCGCGACGGCCGCATCGTCGCGGTGCTGGCCACGGGTGAGGGCAGCGGTGCCGACCGCGTCATCGACGCCGGCGGCCGTGTGCTCACGCCGGGCCTGTTCGACATGCACGGCCACATCGACGAGTGGCAGGGCGGGCTGCACCTGGCGGCCGGCGTGACCACCGTGCGCGACATGGGCAACGACAACGCGACCCTGCAGCGGCTGATGGCCGCCGAGCGCAGCGGCAAGCTGCTCTCGCCCGGCGTGGTGCCGGCCGGCTTCATCGAGGGCGAAAGCCCGATGTCGGCGCGCAACGGGTTCGTGATCTCGACCCTTGCCGAGGCGAAGAAGGCCGTGGACTGGTACGCCGACCGCAAATACGTCGGCATCAAGATCTACAACTCCTTCCCGAAGGACATCCTGCGCGACATCGTGGCCTACGCGCACAGCCGCGACCTGCGCGTGAGTGGGCACGTGCCCGTGTACCTGCGCGCGCAGGACGTGGTCGATGCGGGCTTCGACGAGATCCAGCATATCAACCAGGTGCTGCTGAACTTCCTGGTCGACGAGACCACCGACACCCGCACCCTGGAACGCTTCTATCTGCCCGCCCGCGGTGTGGCCGATCTGGATTTCGACAGCGCGCCGGTGCAGGACTTCATCGCTGCGCTCGCCGGTGCACAGATCGCGGTGGACCCGACCATCGCCACCTTCGACTTCATCCGCCATCGCGCCGGGCAGACCGCGCCGGCCTTCGTGGCGGTCGTCGACCATCTGCCGTCCAACCTACAGCGCAGCCTGAAGGTCGCGAGCTTCGACATCCCCGACGACGAGACCGCGGCCCGCTACGAGCGCTCCTACCAGAAGATGGTGGAATTCGTCGGCCGCATGTACCGCGCCGGCGTGCCGATCCTGGCCGGCACCGACGGCATGCCGGGCTTCACCCTGCAGCGCGAGCTGGAGCTGTACGTGCAGGCCGGGATGACCCCCGCGCAGGCGCTGCAGACGGCCACCTGGACCGCCGCGCGGCACTCGCGGACGATGGACGACCGCGGCGCGATCGAAGCCGGCAAGCGCGCCGACCTGGTGCTGTTCGACGGCGACCCCACCCGCGACATCGGCGATCTGCGCCGTGCGGTGCTGGTGATCAAGAACGGGGTGGCCTATTCCCCGAGCGCGCTGTACACCGCCTACGGCATCAAGCCCTTCGCGGAGGCGGTACCGGTCGACTGACCGCCCCCGCAACCCGCTCGGGGCTGCCGCTGGCATACTGCGCACCGCCCCGTGTGTGCGGTGCCACTTGCCCGCAGGCGTGCGCGTGGCCTGTCTGTCCGCCGCGGGTCCGCCCGCGGCGAAGCTGCGCGGAGGGTGTCCGGTCGCACCCTCTTCAGGCCGTTCTCCAGGCATTCGCCGTGCTGTGGCAGTGCAGGGGCCACATCGCCCGGCAGGGCCGCCGCGTTGCGCTGCGTCCCCTCGTTACCGTCCCTTTCCGGAGTCTCCGATGACCACCGCCTACGATTTTTCCGCCGTCGACATCGACGGCCACGACCAGGCCCTGTCCGATTTCTCGGGCAAGGTGCTGCTGGTCGTCAACGTCGCTTCCAAGTGCGGCTTCACCCCGCAATACGCCGGCCTGCAGACGCTGTGGGAGACCTATCGCGACCGCGGTCTGGTGATCCTGGGCTTCCCCTGCGACCAGTTCGGCCATCAGGAGCCGGGCGACGAGGCGGAGATCCGCAATTTCTGCTCGCTCAATTACGACGTCGACTTCCCGATGTTCGCCAAGATCGACGTCAACGGCGCCAAGGCGCACCCGCTCTGGGCCTGGCTGAAGGAGCAGAAGGGCGGCTTCCTGGGCCTGGATGCCATCAAGTGGAATTTCAGCAAGTTTCTGATCGGCCGCGACGGCAAGGTGGTCAAGCGCTATGCCCCCACCGACACGCCCGAGTCGCTGGCCCGCGACATCGAGGCGGCGCTGGGTTGAGCGCGGCCGCATGACCGATATTCAGGGAGTCGCAATGCACGATGACATCGACAGGGACGCTGATGTCGACCCGGGCGAACGGACCTTCGCCATCACCTTCGACGAGCGCAGGGAGCTGCTGGAAGCGCAGGTCGAGGGCTGGATCGATACCGCCGAGCATTTGATCGCGCTGTTCATGGACGTGGCCGAGGCCATGCGTCGGGTCGGTGCGCGCAAGGTGCTCGTGGTCGACCACACCCGTGGCGTGGTGCCCGACGAGGAGGGAATGCTGCGCCTGATGCGCGCCATGCAGGGCCAGGGCTTCGAGGATGTGCGCGTGGCCTATGTCGACGTGCGCGGCACCGCGATCAGCCGGATGGAAGTGGGCGAGATCCTCGGCCGCGAGCGTGGCTACGAATGCCGCGTGTTCGACAGCGTGCAGCGCGCCAGGATCTGGCTGAACTACGGCGGCGAGTGAGCGTCGGCTGCGGGCGAACGCGGCGGGCTCGACCCGTCGTCCGCAGCCCTGCCGCGTGCCAGCGTGTGGGTCAGGGGCTGCGCCCGGCCTTGCGGTCCGCGGCCAGCAGCGCCTCGCGCATCCCGCGGGTCCAGACCGTCCAGTCATGCCCGCCGGGCAGGATCGAGACCTGATCCTGCGGCAGCAGCTCGGCCAGCGGCGGCAGGGTGTCGCGCAGGTAGTCGCGGTCGCCATAGGCCAGCCACACCCGCTGCGGGCGGTCGCTGTCGGCATTCCAGCCCTTCAGATGCCGCCAGAGTTCGCGCTGCCAGGTCTTGGCCCCGACCTCCTGGACCGGGCCCGGGTCCCAGGTGGCCAGTCCGCCGGCCTGGCGGATCTCGCGCAGCAGCGGCCGGTCGCCGACAAAGGGCGCCAGCAGCACCAGGCCGTCCAGTTCGCCGGGATGCAGGCGCTCGTACATCAGCGTGCCCATGCCGCCCATCGAGGCGCCGGCCAGCCAGATCTCGCGGTAGCCGCGCGCCCGCGCCGGCACGATGACCTCGCGGTGCAGCCGTTCGGGCGCATCGCCGCGCATGTAGTAGCTCAGGGTCAGCTCGGCGAGGACCACGTCGGCGTCCGGCCAGGCGCCCTGCACGGCACCGACGATGCCGCTGGCGCGCAGGCCTTCCAGATCGTCGCCGCGCCCCGGCAGCATCACCACCAGCCGCTGCGCTGGCTGCGGCGCGGGAACGAGCGTGGTGGGAATGGGGCGGTCGGGGTCGCCCATCGCCACGCATCCGGCGAGCAGGGCCAGCGCAGCGCCCAGCACGAGCGGCGCGAACCCGCGCAGCCGACGGAAGATGGCGAGGCCGCGGCGATGCGGCGCAGCAGGGCCGGGAGGGCTGGCGACAGGGTGTGTGGGCATGGTGGAGTGCGGATGGCCGGAAGACCGGCAGGCTAGCAGGGCCCGGGGGCGCAGGCGCGTGCCGGACGGAACCGCTGCGTTCCACGGCCCTGCCGGTGCGGCTAGACGTGCGTGTGCCGCATCCCGCCTGATCGACAGGTCAGGCGCGCTGGTGCCACACGCACAAGAGCCGCATGCCACAGAGCCGCATGCAATGGATCGGCATGCAATGGGCCGGCATGCCGCTGGAAGCGCGATGGGAGCGCGATGGAAGCGTGACGGAAGCTTGACGGGAGCGCATGGCGCCGTGGCGCGCTCGGTGCGCGCCGCCTGCGCTCACTTCTCCACGAACGCGCGCTCGAACACGTACTCCCCCGCGGTGCCGATCCGCGGCGACGCGGTGAAGCCCCGGCCGTCGAGGATGGTGCGGAAGTCGGCCAGCATCTGCGGGCTGCCACAGATCATCGCGCGGTCGTGCGCGGGGTCGAGCGGCGCGAGCCCGAGATCCGCCGCGATCCGGCCGCTCTCCAGCAGTTCGGTCACGCGCCCGCGGTGCGACTGGCCGGCCCAGTCGAAGTCCTCGCGGCTCACCGCCGGGTAGTACAGCAGCTTCTGCGCGATCTCTTCGCCCAGGAATTCATGGCTCGGCAGCGCGTTGACGATGTAGTCGCGATAGGCCAGGTCGTTTGCGCCGCGCACGCCATGGACCACGATCACCTTCTCGAAGCGCTCGTAGGTGGCCGGGTCCTTGATGATCGACAGCCACGGCGCCAGCCCGGTGCCGGTGGAGAGCAGATACAGGTTGCGTCCCGGGTGCACGTCCGAAATCAGCAGCGTGCCGGTGGGCTTGCGTCCGATCAGGATGCCGTCGCCGGGCTGGATGTGCTGCAGACGCGAGGTCAGCGGCCCGTTCGGCACCTTGATGCTGAAGAACTCCAGCTGTTCTTCCCAGTTGGCGCTGGCGATGGAGTAGGCGCGCATCAGCGGCCTGAGCGAACCATCGGCCTGCGGAACCGCCAGGCCGATCATCACGAACTGGCCGTTGTCGAAGCGGAACCCGTCGTCGCGCGTGGTGGTGAAGCTGAAGTAGGAATCGGTCCAGTGACGGACATCCAGCACGGTTTCGGTGCCGTAGGGAGAGGCCATGAAGGGAACAGCGCAGCAGGACGGGGACAGATGCGTATTGTACCGGAGCGTCCCGGGCGGGCGCCCCGTGCGAGGGAGGGGTAAAATCCTGCCTCCATCCGCCAAGACGCCGCTCACGTGACCGCCGCCCACGCCTCCGCCATGCCCGCCGAACGCCGCCCGGTGTCGATCCGCCAGGAAGACCTGATCCAGTCCGTCGCCGATGCCCTGCAGTACATCAGCTACTACCACCCGGTCGACTACATCCGGAACCTCGCCGCCGCTTACGAGCGCGAGGAATCCACCGCGGCGAAGGACGCCATCGCGCAGATCCTGATCAATTCGCGGATGTGCGCCGAAGGCCACCGCCCGATCTGCCAGGACACCGGCATCGTC
>ERZ1066123.403-NODE-403-length-32858-cov-15.220346_pt1 | contig 32858 bp, 28 predicted proteins | sample MGYA00382770_ERZ1066123 | MGnify/ENA primary metagenome ERZ1066123 (study PRJEB33369, sample SAMEA5778353) | biofilm metagenome | biome: Industrial cooling water; feature: Water cooling tower basin; material: Biofilm | place: United Arab Emirates | collected...
GATACATCATCGGACGGATCACGATCTGGCCATCGCGCACCACCGGGCGTTCCTCGATGCGGTGGAGGCCGAGCACCGCGCTTTGCGGCGGGTTGATGATCGGGGTCGACATGAGCGAGCCGAACACGCCGCCATTGCTGATGGTGAAGGTGCCGCCCTGCATGTCTTCCATCGTCAGGGTGCCCGCCTTGGCGCGCGCGCCGAAATCGGCGATGTCCGCTTCGATGCGGGCAAAGCCCTTCTTGTCGGCATCGCGGATCACGGGGACGACAAGGCCGTTGGGGGCCGAGACCGCCACCGAGATATCGACATAGTCGTGATAGATGATCTCGTCGCCATCAATATAGGCGTTGACGGCAGGCACGTCCTTCAGCGCAAGGCAGGCGGCCTTGGCGAAGAAGCCCATGAAGCCGAGGCGGATGTCGTGCTTCTTGGCGAAGAGATCCTTGTACTTGTCGCGCGCAGCCATGACCGCGCTCATGTCGACATCATTGAAGGTCGTCAGCATCGCCGCATTGTCCTGCGCGGCCTTGAGGCGCTTGGCGATGGTCTGGCGCATCCGCGTCATCTTGACGCGCTCGCTGTTGCGGCCTGACGCACTGGTCACCATCGCGGGCGCAGGGGCCGCGGTCGGGGCAGGGGTAGTCGCCGGAGCCGGGGCAGCCCCGCCTGCCTTGCGCGCTTCGGCAGCGGCGATCACGTCCTCCTTGGTAAGGCGGCCATCCTTGCCGGTGCCCTTGATCGTCGAGGGATCGACCCCGTATTCGAGCACCGCACGGCGCACCGCAGGCGACATCGTTTCGGCCGGGGTTGGCAGTTCCTCGCTGACAGCAGGCGCGGGCGCCTCGGCCTTGGCCGCCGTTGCCGTCGGGGCTGGTGTGGCTGCCGGCGCGGACGCGGTGGCGCCTTCCTCAATCACGGCGATCACCGCGCCGACTTCGACATTGTCGCCAACCGCCGCGCGGTGTTCGGACATCACCCCTGCCACCGGCGAGGGGACATCAACCGCGACCTTATCGGTTTCGAGGCTGCAGATCGGCTCGTCCGCAGCAACCGCTTCGCCCGGCTGCTTGAACCATTCGGCGATGGTGCCTTCGGTGACGGATTCGCCGAGGACGGGAACTTTGATTTCGGTAGCCATGGGAATGGGTTCCTGCGTATTTCTGAGTGTCTGTGTAAAGTGTGGCGAGCCGTTACAGCCCCAGAGCGGAAGCGATCAGGGCTTCCTGCTGGGCCTTGTGGCGACTGGCGAGACCGGTTGCCGGAGAAGCGGCGGCATCGCGGCCTGCATAGGTCGGGCGCATGCCCGCGTGACCCGCCTTGGCCAGCGACTCCTCGATCCGCTCGTTGACGAAGAACCAGGCGCCGTTGTTGCGCGGCTCCTCCTGGCACCACACGACCTCCTTGAGGCTCGTCATGCGCTGCAAGCGGATTGCCAGCGGATCGCCGGGGAAGGGGAAGAGCTGCTCGATACGCACGATTGAGATGTCGTCGATCCCCGCTGCATCGCGTGCCTCGATCAGGTCGTAGGCGACCTTGCCCGAACACAGCACCAGCCGGCGGATCTTGTCGTCGGCAATCTCTGTCGTGTCCGACATGATGCGGCGGAACTGCTTGTCGCCGAGGAAGTCGGACTTGGCGCTCTTGGCCATCGGGTGACGCAGCAGCGACTTGGGGCTCATGATGACAAGCGGCTTGCGGAAAGACCGCAGCATCTGGCGGCGCAGCACGTGGAAGTAGTTCGCCGGCGTGGTGATGTTGCAGACGCACATGTTGTCGTCGGCACACAGCTGGAGGAAGCGTTCGAGGCGGGCCGAAGAGTGCTCCGGACCCTGTCCTTCATAGCCATGCGGCAGCAGCATCACCAAGCCGTTGGCGCGCAGCCACTTGCTCTCGCCGCTTGCGATGTACTGGTCGATCATGATCTGCGCGCCGTTGGCGAAGTCGCCAAACTGGGCCTCCCACAGCACGAGGCTCTTGGGATCGGCCATCGCAAAGCCATACTCGAAGCCGAGCACGCCATATTCCGACAGCGTGGAATCGTGCACCTCGAACTTGCCGTGGGGCAAGGTGCTGAGCGGCACGTATTTGCGTTCCGACTTCTGATCGACCCACACCGCATGGCGCTGCGAGAAGGTGCCGCGTCCGGAGTCCTGCCCCGACAGGCGCACCCCGAAACCCTCCATCACCAGGCTGCCAAAGGCGAGCGCTTCTGCGGTGGCCCAGTCGAAGCCGTCGCCGGTGGCAAACATCTCGCGCTTGGCGACAAGCACGCGGTCGAGGGTCTTGTGGATCTCGAGATCGGTGGGGACTTCGGTCAGCACCCGGCCCAAGGCATCGAAGGTCTTGGGCTCGATCGCGGTTTCGACCGACCGGCGCGCGGTTTCCGGGTCGGCGGGCTTGTTGAGCCCCGTCCAGCGCCCGCCGAACCAGTCGGCTTCGTTGGGCTTGTAGCTCTTGCCCGCCTCGAACTCCTCTTCGAGCAGCGCTGTGAACTCCGCCGCGATCCTATCGCGCGTGCCGGGCTCCACCACGCCTTCGCGGATCAGGCGCGCTTCGTAGGACACGCTGACCTTGGGGTGGGCCCGGATGGTGTCGTACATGACGGGCTGGGTGAACTTGGGCTCGTCACCCTCGTTGTGGCCGAAGCGGCGATAGCACCACATGTCGATCACGACATCGCGGTGGAAGGTCTGGCGGTATTCGACCGCAAGCTTGCAGGCGAAGGTCACGGCTTCAGGATCATCGCCATTGACGTGAAGGATCGGCGCCATGACGCCCTTGGCCACATCGCTCGGATAGGGCGAGGAGCGCGCGAACTTGGGCGAGGTCGTAAAGCCGATCTGGTTGTTGATGATGAAGTGCACGCAGCCGCCGGTGTCGTAGCCGGGGACGCCCGAAAGCGAGAGGCTCTCCCACACCACGCCTTGCCCCGCAAAGGCGGCATCGCCGTGGATCAGCACGGGCAAGACCTGATCTTTCTTCTTGAGATCGTCGCGGATCGCCTGCTGCGCGCGGGTCTTGCCAAGCACCACCGGATTCACCGTTTCAAGGTGCGAGGGGTTGGGCACGAGGCTCATATGCACCGAAATGCCGTCAAACTCGCGGTCGGTCGAGGTGCCGAGGTGGTACTTCACGTCGCCCGAACCGCCGACATCGTCGGGGTTGGCCGAGCCGCCCGAGAATTCGTGGAAGATCACCCGGTAGGGCTTGGCCATGACGTTCGCGAGCACGTTGAGACGCCCGCGGTGGGCCATGCCGTAGATAATCTCGCGCACGCCCGCGCTGCCGCCATGCTTGATAACCGCTTCGAGCGCCGGGATCATCGATTCCCCGCCGTCGAGGCCGAAGCGCTTGGTGCCGACATACTTCTTGGCGAGGAATTCCTCGTAGCCTTCCCCGCGCAGCACCGCGGCGAGGATCGCCTTCTTGCCTTCGGGGGTGAACTGGATCGTCTCGCCGGGCTTCTCGAACTTGTCCTGGAGGAAGCGGCGTTCCTCGGTGTCGGCGATGTGCATGTATTCGAGGCCGACCTTGCCGCAATACACTTCGCGCAGCCGTTGGTGCAGCTTGCCGACCGTGGTCCACTCCATGCCGAGCACGCCGCCGACATAGACCTCCTCGTTTTCCTTGCCCGCAAGGCCATGCCATTCGAGCGTGAGGTCGGCGGGGCCTTCGCGGTTCGCAAGGCCCAGCGGATCAAGGTCCGCCGCCATGTGCCCGCGCACACGATAGAGCCGCACCAGAGTCATGGCCGCGATGGAAAGCGAGGCGGCTTTCTCCACCGCCTTGGGGTCGCTGGGCTTGCCCGCCTCCTTCGCGGCCTTGGCGACGGCAAGCTTCATCTCGGTGGGGTCCATCGCGGCGGTGAGGTCCGCGCCGCTGTCCGCGAGCGCATCAAGCCAGCCGCGCCGTTCCCACGAAGGGCCGGGCTGCGGGCCTTCCTGATCGCTCATGGCCGGGAGGAAATTGTGCTGTTCATTACCCATCATGGTTCCCCTGGGGAGGAGGAAGGAGTGGCCCCGCGCCGCGGCGCGGAGCCGGTAGTCGAAAACGTGTCAGGCGTGTTCCTTGAGCAGCTCGGCCAGCGTTTCGCCGAGCAAGCTGGGCGAGGGGCTGACGCGGATGCCTGCCGCTTCCATCGCCGCAATCTTGTCTTCCGCGCCGCCTTGACCGCCGGAGACGATCGCGCCGGCGTGGCCCATGCGGCGGCCCGGAGGCGCGGTGCGCCCGGCGATGAAGCCGACCATCGGCTTGGAGCGGCCCTTGGCGCGCTGCTCCTTGATGAACTCTGCGGCTTCTTCTTCGGCCGAGCCGCCGATCTCGCCGATCATGATGATGCTTTCGGTTTCCGGATCGTCGAGGAACAGGTCGAGCACGTCGATGAAGTTGGTGCCGTTGACCGGATCGCCGCCGATGCCGACCGCGGTGGTCTGGCCAAGGCCGATCATCGTGGTCTGGTGCACGGCCTCGTAGGTCAGCGTGCCCGAGCGCGAGACGACGCCGACGCTGCCCTTCTTGAAGATGTTGGCAGGCATGATGCCGATCTTGCATTCATTGGGCGTCAGCACGCCGGGGCAGTTGGGGCCGATGAGACGCGATTTCGAGCCCGACAGCGCGCGCTTGGCGCGGACCATGTCGAGCACCGGAATGCCTTCGGTGATGCAGATGATCAGCTCGATCTCGGCATCGATGGCTTCGCAGATCGCGTCGGCCGCGAAGGGCGGCGGGACATAGATGCAGCTCGCGGTCGCGCCGGTCGCAGCCTTGGCTTCGCGCACGGTGTCAAACTGCGGCAGGCCGATATGGGTGGTGCCGCCTTTGCCCGGCGTCACGCCCGCGACCATCTGCGTCCCGTAATCGAGCGCAGCCTGGGTGTGGAAGGTGCCGGTGTTGCCGGTCATCCCTTGCGTGATGACCTTGGTGTCTTTGTTTACGAGGATGCTCAACTCATCTCTCCATTATCGTCACCCCGGCGAAGGCCGGGGTCCAGTTCAGCTACAAACCAACTCGAACAGGTCGTTCCAGTCGGGGTTCATCTCTTCGATGCGGCACAGCTTCCATGCGCGCCGCCATTCCTTCATCTGCTTCTCTCGCAGTATGGCCGCTTCGATGGTGTCATGGCGTTCGAACCAGACCAGCATCTTGCAGCCATACTTCTTCGTGAATCCTTCAATCAGTCCTTCGCGGTGTTCCCATGCGCGCTTTGCAAGATCGCGGGTGACACCAATATAAATCGTTCCGTTGCGGCGGCTTGCCATGATGTAGACAAAGCCGCCGTTTGCCACTTTAGGCCTCTGGACCCCGGCCTGCGCCGGGGTGACGAGAAACTCGCTTACGCAAGGCTGCTATCCAGCGCCTTGCACGCCTCGAGCAGTTCCTTGACCGCATCGACGCTCACGCCAAGGTTGGCGCGTTCTTCAGCCGACAGTTCGATCTCGATCACCTCTTCCGCGCCGTTCGCGCCGATCACCACCGGAACGCCGACATAGAGCCCGTCGACGCCGTACTGGCCGTCAACCTGCACCGCGCAGGGCAGGATGCGCTTCTGGTCGTAGAGGTAGGCCTCGGCCATCGCGATCGCGCTGGTGGCGGGGGCGTAATAGGCCGAGCCGGTGCCGAGCAGCGCGACGATCTCGCCGCCGCCCGAACGGGTGCGCTTGACGATCTCGCCGAGGCGCTCTTCCGAGATGCCCTTGATCTTGGCCATGTCCGCCACCGGAATGCCGTTGATGGTCGAGTAGGACAGCACCGGCACCATCGTGTCCCCGTGGCCGCCGAGCACGAAGGCGTTCACGTCCTTCACCGAAACGCCGAATTCCCACGCGAGGAAGGTTGCAAAGCGCGCCGAGTCCAGCACGCCCGCCATGCCGACAACCTTATTCGCGGGCAGGCCCGAGAACTCGCGCAGTGCCCACACCATCGCGTCAAGCGGATTGGTGATGCAGATCACGAAAGCATCGGGGCAATTGTTCTTGATGCCTTCGCCAACAGCCTTCATCACCTTGAGATTGATGCCGAGCAGATCGTCGCGGCTCATGCCGGGCTTGCGCGGCACCCCGGCGGTGACGATCACCACATCCGCTCCGGCGATATCGGCGTAATCATTGGTGCCGGTGATCCGCGCGTCGAAGCCTTCGATCGGGCCGCACTGCGCAAGATCAAGCGCCTTGCCCTGTGGCACGCCTTCGGCGATGTCGAACAGGACGATATCGCCCATTTCCTTCTTCGCAGCGAGGTGGGCGAGCGTGCCGCCGATCATACCGGAGCCGATCAGGGCAATCTTCTTGCGGGCCATGGGTGAGACTTCCTTCCCGTTAAACATGCGGGACGAAGTGATTAAGCCAATGCAATAGACCATGCTGGCCATGCAAGCCGAGGCGCGGGCCTTCCGTCCCTTACGGCCGAACGCCTCCTACAGGGGCGGGTTAGGCCCCTCGGAAGCGGATTGCAACCACCAAAAGGTCATCAGGATGGAAAATATTTGAAAACAGTTCGCAATAGCAATAAGGGGCGTCGTTTGGGATTTCTCGGCAGAGATCGCCTCCTATTGGCTTGAATTGCCTTCGTGCGCGCAGCTCAATCCTGCGCAGGCCGGGCAGCCAGCGCGGTCTGCCGCGCGAGGCGGGGATCAAACATCGCCGTGATCGCCACCCAGCGATCAAACCCTGCCGCGCTGCCATCCGCCGAGGCCTCAGCCGCTGCGTGCCGGGCGCGGGGCACGGCAGCAAGCCCGTGCCGGGAAAAGTGCTGCAAGGCTTCTATCAGCAGCGGATCAAAAGTCGCGGTGCGCCCGCCGGCGGGAGGATTGTCATTGTTCGCCCGCAACCGCATCCGGCGCACGCCGCGCGATGCCAGCACGAAAGCGGTCATATCATGCTGCGAGCCAGCGGCGGGGGCAAATCGGATCGACATAGGCTTGGTTCTTTTTCGTTATCTTTCGGGCATGCGCTGCGCTGTAACGCTGGCGTCGGGGCCAGATCGCACGACGCACACCCGGCGTTGTTGCGACGGACAATAGCCGTGCGCTCCTAAATCGGCGTTCGGAAACAGGGTTTCGGGAAGCTTAACCATACGCCTGATGCGCCGCAGCTCGGGCACGAGGCGCGTCGCCGCGCAAAGCATTGCTGTTTCACGGACTTGCCCCGCGCGGTCAGTCGCCCTATCGCGCTCCCTTGTGATGAAAGCCGGGTTGCATCGACAAGCGCGCAGGGCAGCGTCCGGCTGGTGGCGAACCGCTTGGCTGGCTGCCGCACCCCTCTCGCTGATTGGCTGCGCTGGCGCGCCGCAAGCGCCTGCCGCCCCGATGGAAGCGCCCGGCCATGCGGCTGCGCGCCCGACCATTGTCAGCCTTAATCCCTGTCTCGATGCCATTCTCGTCGCGATTGCCCCACCGGAACAAGTGCTGGCGCTATCGCATTACAGCCGCGATCCGGCCTCCTCCTCGCTGGCCCCGGAAGCGCGGGCGCGCTTTGCCTTCACCGGCGGCACTGCCGAGGAAGTGCTGGCGGCGGCGCCCGATCTGGTGCTGGCTTCGACCTTCATTGAGCCGGCAACGCGCGCCGCTTTCGAGCGGCTCGGCATCCGGGTCGCGACGTTCGGCGCGCCCGCCACGGTGGCAGACAGCATCACGCAGGTGCGCGCGGTGGCCGCGTTGACCGGCAATGCCGCCCAAGGCGAGCGGTTGGTAGCGGCCATGGCCGCGGCAACCCGCCCTGATCCCGCGGCACGCCCGATCCCGACGTTGCTGTGGCAGCCGGGCCAGATCGTGCCGGGTGAGCAAACCCTGATCGCTGATCTGCTGCGCCGCCACGGCTTTGCCAATTTCGCAGCCGCGCGCGGGCTGGGGCAGGCGGATTATGTCGCGCTTGAAAGCCTTCTGGCGGCACCGCCCGCAGTGCTGCTGGTCGCCGGTGACAGTGCGGGGCAGAGCCACCCCTTGCTCACCCGGCTCAAGGACACCCGGGTTGAGCCTTTTGCCGGCAATCTTATCAATTGCGGCGGGCCGAGCGTGCTGGCCGCCAGCACCCGGCTGCGCGCCATTCGGGCAGGGCTGGAATGAACCGCGCCGTATGGGTCTTTGCCGGGCTGCTGGCGCTGCTCCTGCCGCTGTCATTGCTGGCAGGGCGGGTGTGGATCAATCCTTTCGATGTGGCAGGCAGCGGGCCCAATGCCGCGATCATCCTGATGGAGCTGCGGCTGCCGCGTGCAATCCTCGCGGTGGTGATCGGGGCCGGTCTCGGCGCTGCCGGGGCGGCGATGCAAGGCTATCTGCGCAATCCGCTGGCGGATCCGGGCTTGTTCGGGATTGCGCCGATGGCGGCGTTAGGTGCGGTGGCAAGTTTCTGGTTCGGCGCCGCGCTGCCGGTGCCGCCGCAATGGAGCTTGCCGCTGATGGCGCTGGCAGGCGCAATGCTCGGCATGGTTGCACTGGCGCTGATTGCCGGGCGCGGCGTCAGCGATGGTGCGGGCAGTGTTGGCAGTGGTCTCGCGCTGTTCACGCTGGCTGGCCTGATGATTGCCAGCCTTGCCGGTGCGCTGACAGCGCTTGCGATCACACTGGCCCCCAATGCCTTTGCCCTGTCGCAGATCGTGCTGTGGCTCAACGGCGCTTTGACCGATCGTTCGTGGCACGAAGTCTGGCTCGCCGCGCCGCTCGTGGCGCTGGGGCTGGGGATGCTGGCCGCGGCGGGCAAGAGCCTTGATGCGCTCACGCTCGGTGAGGAAGCGGCGCGTTCGCTCGGTGTTGATCCGAAGCGGTTGCTCGCCCTGCTGGTGGCGGGGGTTGGGCTGACTGTCGGCGCGAGTGTCGCGGTGGCGGGGATCATCGGCTTTGTCGGGCTGATCGTGCCGCATCTGGTGCGCCCGTTGACCGATCGCATGCCATCAAGCCTGATGCTGCCGAGCGCGCTGGCTGGCGCCTGTCTGGTGCTGGCGGCAGATAGCATCGTGCGCATCCTGCCGCTGGTGACGGAGCTGCGGCTTGGCATTGCGCTGTCACTGATCGGCGCGCCGTTCTTCCTGTGGCTGCTGCTGCGGCTGCGCCGGGGGCAGGTGTGATGTTGGCAGCCGAGAACCTTGCGCTGGTCCGCGGGCACAGACCCGTGCTGACTGATGTATCCGCTCGGCTTGAACCGGGCACGATCACGGCGATTGTCGGCCCGAATGGTGCAGGCAAATCGAGCCTCCTGCTCGCGCTGGCGGGCTTGTTGCCCGCGCAAGGGGGCGCGGTGACGCTCGACGGGCGTGCCTTGGCAAACCTTGGGCTGAACGAACGGGCCCGGCAGATCGGTTATCTCCCGCAGACCCCTGATATTGCGTGGGATGTCGCGGCGGAAAAGCTGATTGCGCTCGGCCGCTTGCCGCATGGCGATGACGGGCACGACGCGATTGCAGCCGCCATCACCGCGCTGGCGCTCGAACCGCTGCGCGCCCGCCCGGTGAGCCAGCTTTCCGGCGGGGAACGCGCGCGGGTTCTGCTGGCGCGGGTGCTGGCGGGGGAACCGGCATGGATCCTTGCGGATGAACCGCTCGCCGCGCTCGATCTTGCGCATCAACTGAACCTGATTGCCCATTTCAAAGCCTGTGCGCGCGGCGGGCAGGGCGTGGTGCTGGTGCTGCATGATCTGGCGCTGGCGATGAACCACGCCTCGCGCGTGCTGGTGTTGCACGAAGGCGCGCTGGTGGCGGACGGGCCGCCGGATATCGCGTTGGCCCCTGCTGTGATCGAGAAGGTGTGGGGTGTTGCAATCCAGTGGCTGGGAGAGCCGGGTCGCAAGGCGCTTTCCCCGGTCTGAGATAACCGATTGTGCGCCCGAAGCGGGCAATGCCGGGATGCACTGGCATGGCCGCCTTTGCGGCTCTTGGGTGCACCCCGGCTCTCCGGTTCGACTGCCTGTACGAACTGCGACCCCGAAGGGAACGAGCAGGCCCGGGAGATGGCGAGGATATGTCGCAATCCGGCCGTAGGCGGGACTTAAGATTTTCTGCAGATGCAAAACCGACCCGCCGGGGATCGCGCCCAATGGACCCTTGCCGAGGAATTTGCGCTGCTGGGCCGCAAGCCCTGCAACCCGTTGCCAGCCGGTGCGTTGACAAAGCGCAGCATCCCGCAAGGCACCCTTGCGTCACTCGAACAAATCTGGAACACGCGCTGGCATGAGCCTCACCACTATTTCCGTGCGCGGTGCGCGCGAGCATAACCTCAAGGGCATTGATATTGATCTGCCGCGCGATGCGCTGATCGTGGTCACGGGCCTGTCGGGCAGTGGCAAATCCTCGCTCGCCTTCGACACGATCTATGCCGAGGGGCAGCGGCGCTATGTCGAGTCCCTGAGCGCCTATGCGCGCCAGTTCCTCGAAATGATGCAGAAGCCCGATGTCGAGCATATCGACGGGCTCTCGCCGGCGATCTCGATCGAGCAGAAGACCACGAGCCGCAACCCGCGCTCCACGGTCGCCACCGTGACTGAGATCTATGATTACATGCGCCTGCTATGGGCGCGGGTGGGCACGCCCTATTCGCCGACGACCGGCGAGCCGATCAGCGCCCAGACTGTCAGCCAGATGGTCGACCGGGTGATGGCGCTCCCCGAAGGCACGCGCGCCTATCTGCTTGCCCCCGTCGTGCGCGGGCGCAAGGGCGAATACCGCAAGGAGCTCGCCGAATGGCAGCGCAGCGGCTTTACCCGCGTGCGGATCGACGGGGAGATCTATCCGATCGAAGAGGCCCCCGCGCTCGACAAGAAGTTCAAGCACGACATCGAGGTGGTGGTTGATCGCATCGCGGTGAAGGAGGGGATCGAAACCCGCCTTGCCGACTCCTTCGAACAGGCGCTGAAGCTCGCCGAGGGTCTGGCCTATGTCGATCTGGCGGACGGCGTGGTGCCGGGGCGCGAGGACGAGGCGCAGGGGGGCGGGGCAATGAAAGGCGCAGGCCTGCCACCCAACCGCATCGTCTTTTCCGAGAAATTCGCCTGCCCGGTCTCAGGCTTCACCATCGAGGAGATCGAGCCGCGCCTGTTCTCCTTCAACGCCCCCCAAGGCGCCTGCCCGGCGTGTGACGGGATCGGCGAGAAGATGCTGTTCGATCCGCAGCTGGTGGTGCCCAACGAGGCGCTCAGCCTCAAGCAGGGGGCGGTGGTGCCCTGGGCCAAGTCCAACCCGCCGTCGCCCTATTACATGCAGGTGCTCGCCAGCCTCGCCAAGGCCTATGGCTTTGACCTCACCACCCCGTGGAAGGATCTGGAGCCCGATCAGAAGCTCATCATCCTCCACGGCACGGGCGGGATGCCGGTGCCGCTGACCTTCAAGGACGGGCGCCGCGAATACACTGTCAACAAGGCCTTCGAAGGTGTCATCGGCAACCTCAACCGCCGGATGATGCAGACTGAAAGCGCGTGGATGCAGGAGGAGCTCGCCAAGTATCAGACCGCGCAGCCCTGCGAGACCTGCGGCGGCAAGCGGCTCAATGAAAAGGCGCTCTCGGTGAAGATCGCGGGCACCGACATTGCCACGCCCGTGCAGATGAGCGTCGCCGATGCCAAGGCGTGGTTCCTCGGCCTCGACGCGCAGCTCACCCCGCAGCAGTCGCAGATCGCTAAGGCGATCCTCAAGGAGATCAACGAGCGGCTGGGCTTCCTCGACAATGTCGGGCTCGACTACCTCAACCTTGATCGCACCAGCGGCACGCTCTCGGGCGGGGAGAGCCAGCGTATCCGCTTGGCCTCGCAGATCGGCAGCGGGCTGTCAGGCGTGCTCTACGTGCTCGACGAGCCCAGCATCGGCCTCCACCAGCGCGACAATGACCGCCTGCTCGAAACGCTCAAGCGCCTGCGCGACCTCGGCAACACCGTGATCGTCGTCGAGCATGATGAAGACGCGATCCGCGCCGCCGATCATATCGTTGACCTCGGCCCCGGCGCGGGGGTGCATGGCGGCGAGGTGGTGGCGCAAGGCAACCTCAAGCAGATCCTTAAGGCCAAGGGCTCGCTCACCGCCGATTACCTCACCGGCAAGCGCAAGATCGAGGTGCCGGCCAAGCGCCGCAAGGGCAATGGCAAGCACATCGTGGTCAAGAACGCGCGGGCGAACAACCTCAAGGGGGTGACGGCGAAGATCCCCTTAGGCACCTTCACCTGCATCACCGGGGTCAGCGGGAGCGGCAAATCCTCGCTCACCATCGACACCCTGCAAGCGGGCGCGGCGCGCGTGCTCAACGGGGCGCGGGTGATCGCGGGCGCGCATGATGAAATCACAGGCCTCCAGCACTGCGACAAGGTCATCGAGATCGACCAGTCGCCCATCGGCCGCACCCCGCGTTCGAACCCCGCCACCTACACCGGCGCCTTCACCCAGATCCGCGACTGGTTCGCGGGCCTGCCGGAGAGCCTCGCGCGCGGCTACAAGCCCGGACGCTTCTCCTTCAACGTCAAGGGCGGCCGCTGCGAGACCTGCCAGGGCGACGGCCTCATCAAGATCGAGATGCACTTCCTCCCCGACGTCTACGTCACCTGCGAGGAATGCCACGGCCGCCGCTACAACCGCGAGACGCTGGAGGTGAAGTTCAAGGGCCACTCGATCGCCGACGTGCTCGACATGACGATCGAGGATGCCGAGGAATTCTTCAAGGCCGTCCCCCCGATCCGCGAGAAGATGCGGATGCTGAACGAGGTCGGCCTCGGCTACGTCAAGGTCGGCCAGCAGGCGACGACGCTATCGGGCGGCGAGGCGCAGCGGGTGAAGCTCGCCAAGGAACTCGCCCGCCGCTCCACCGGGCAGACGCTCTACATCCTCGATGAGCCGACCACGGGCCTCCATTTCGAGGACGTGCGCAAGCTGCTCGAAGTGCTGCACCGGCTGGTGGAGGGCGGCAACTCGGTCGTGGTGATCGAGCACAACCTTGACGTGATCAAGACTGCCGACTGGATCATCGACCTCGGCCCCGAGGGCGGGGTGAGGGGCGGGGAGATTGTGGCCGAGGGCACGCCGGAGCAGGTGGTGAAGGAGCCGCGGTCGTTCACGGGGCAGTATCTGGCGCCGTTGTTGGCGAAGTAATCCTCCCTGGCACCGGGAGGGGACCATCCCGGACCTGATCCGGGATCATGGAGGGCAGGCGCAATCCTCCCCTGTTAGGGGAGGGGGACCATCCGCAGGATGGTGGAGGGGCAGGCGAGGCTGATCCGAACGCCCCTCAGAGTGTAACAGACCCCAGCTTTGGCTCACACGAAGCCACAAAGACACGAAGAGGGCAGCGCGGCTTCCCTTCCCCCCTCCCTTGAGCCCGGCCTTCGCCGGGGCAGTATCTGGCGCCGTTGTTGGGTAAACTGCGAGCCAGCTCTTCGGGCTCGAACTTCAAAAAAGGCCGAGTTGGTCAACCTTTGCCGCCTGTCGATTGAAGGCGCCAACTTGAGGCGCTGCACAAGCGATGTTCGCGCGGCTCTATGTAAATTGCGACATCACGAAACTGCGGCCTTTACTTTCTCGAAAAATTTTGCATCCACTGCAACATGCAGTCGCCGAAATTCTCTCAGAAAAGTAGCCAGTTACGACGATTGCTGGCTCCGAAACGGCTTGCCGATTTGTGGAAGGCGCAAATTCGCGACAAAATGCGAAAGCAGATCGTCCCAGATGCCGTCGAATTTCTAGATTTCCATTTTGATATCAAAAAGCGGACCGCGCAAATTGAGGCACTAGTATGCGGGGGGAACTATCTCCCGAGCCCAATATTACGATTGACTATGGAGAAATCTAAGGGCCTTTGCCGACAGATTTCTTTACCTGACCCATCTGATGCGCTTATTTTGCAAATACTTTCTAATAGGCTTTGGGCGGCTATTTCACCACAGGCACCTACAGACACAGCGTTCTTCGCTCCACAAGACCAACCATTTGCAAAAAAGAACATAGTAGATGAGGAGGACGAGTGGGGTTACGGCCCAATTGAGTCTTGGCTAGATTTCCAGAAAGAAATCCTCAAATTTTCAAGAAATCGAAAATATATTGTTGTAACCGATATTGCAAATTATTACGACTTTATTATACATCAATACCTAAGATCAATTATTAGTGAATATTCTACAGAAAAAGAACACTCTTTAGATTTATTACTTTTTATTTTGGATGCCATGCTATGGCGACCTGATTATATGCCTAATTTCGGCATTGGCCTGCCTCAAATGGATTTAGATGCCCCGCGCCTGCTTGCGCATACTCACTTATTTGAGATTGATGCCTTATTCGCAAACGATCCGGACGCCGACTACGCCCGGTATATGGATGATATTGACTTTGGGGTCGACACACTGGCCAAGGCGAAAAGTGTGTTGCGAGATTTGGACCTAGCGCTGCAAACCCGTAACCTCCGCGTAAACTCGGGCAAGACACAGATCTTGACCGCTCAAGAGGCGGTCAGCCATTTCAAGGTCATGGAAAACGCCTTTCTAGATCGCGTCATCAAAAGGCTTGAGTTGCACAAGGCTGACCCTTTCAAAGTGGCATTTTATGGCCGACTTGCTGTGAAGCTATTGCGATCCAATAACGCTCGCAAACGGTTTGCGACTGGTAATGGGTCGAAGGTCATTAAGCGTCTTCTTTCGATCGTAAAAGCGACGCGGACGCCTTTACCAGAGGATGTTTTCCGATGGCTGCTGGTGGATCACCCTAGCCTGCGTAAAGAGCTATTTTCGGCATGGTCAGGATCGGGAATAACGAAAAATCAGATAGATAGATTGATTGATTTTCTTCGTAGTGGCGAAGCCATTGACGATATGGTATTCATATTATCGATAAATGCTATGACACATGCCCATTTTGGGAGGCGTCTCAAGAATTCCTTGTTCTCCAATCTTCGTCTTTCTTTGAAGGGTGGGGAAGCCTCGATGTTATATAGCCGATTGTTACTGGTATCCCGGTTTGATAATTTCTCATTACTGTGGAGTGAAATTTCAAATACACATACAATTTGGTCTCGTCATAAATTTTTGTCCCGGCAGGTCGCAGGATTCGCGCCGCTATTCTTTAATACCTCCCTATGGGACAACTATGCGTCATTAGTTCGCAGGTGGTCTGGTGATGAAGGTATGTCGGTTTTTGAGTTTCACGAGAATCTTCGCAGCGATCCTGCAACCGTAAAGGCGGTCCGAGGATTCCTCAGGGCGAGTAATCCCTCTTCCGGAACCGAGGTTTCGCATGCCAAAGCTTTGATGGTTCTTTCCGTTGTTCAGAACGATAAGCTTAGTAAGCTGCATAGAGCTCAGCTCGTTGGATCTCATCAAGTAATGATGTCAGATGCTTACTACCAGCCGATTTTTTCTGCCGCCCTCAGTTCAATGAAGTAACCTCCCCTTTCCTACACCCCCACCCCCGACATACCCTCCCGCGCAGGTGTCGGCCTTGCGTCCCCTCACACGCCTCCACTCCCCATTTTCCTACTCACCCCCGCGTTTGTTAGCATCGGCGGCCCTGTGCCCTCTCCGTCCCCTTGAAGGAGCCGCCCGCGATGTCCGATCCCGCCCCGACCGCCACGACGCCCGCTGAAAACCCCGCCACCGCTCCCGCCACCGCCGCCGCGCTCGCGCCCGATCCCGCGCTGGGCGCGCGCAAGGCCGATCGCCCGCTCACCCGCGCTTTGCAGGCCGAATTCATCGAAGAACTGGCGCGCTGGGGCAATGTCCGCGCGGCGGCGCAGCGCATCGGGGTCAGCCGCGCCCATCTCTACCGGATGCGCCGCGCTTGCGAGACGTTCCGCTTGCTCTGGGATGCCGCGCTCGTGCTCGCCCGCCCGCAGGTGGAAGACGTGCTCGCCGATCGCGCGCTCAATGGCGTCTCCGAAAGCGTGTTCTATCATGGCGAGGAAGTCGCCACCCGCACGCGCTATGATGCGCGGCTGCTGCTGGCGCATCTCGGGCGGCTCGATCGGCTCGAAAACACCCACCGGGTACAGCGCACGCTCGGCGATTTCGAAGCGGAACTCGCGCTGCTGCATCGGCTGCGTCCGATCCGGCTGGCGCCGCTCCCGCCGGGTGATGATCCGGCGGATTGAGCGGCGGAGCGGGAGGCCGGTTTTTGCGCCTATAACAGTGTCTCAACTGTCTCCATCACACCGGAAAGGCGCGGTGACGCGGAACGGATCGGCCTTTCGCGGTTACAGCCCGAAACGATAGCCATAGGCGAGGCCGAGGGTGAACTGGTTACGCTCGCCGCGTTCGCGGATGAGGGTGGAATCTGCCACGACATCGCCAAGCCGGTCATAGCTGGTGAACAATGTCACCGCGCCATCGCGCCCAAACCGACCGAGCGGCTTGGTGAGCGAGGCATTGACCCCGGCGCTCACCAGCCCGCTGCCGGTGCGGAACGGGGCAAGGCCGGTGGCGGCCGATTGCAGGGCGTTCACGCCGAAATAGGCGTTGGTGTAGTCGCTGCTGGCCCAGGTTGCGCGCACCCCGGCGCTGTAGAGCAGGCTGCGGTCGCGCTTCATGCCGTTCCACGACAGGTTGGTATCGGCCACCACGCCCTCGTGCCCGCCGGTGCCCTGACGGACTTCGGCGCGGGCGCGCAGCTGGTTGTTCACGAAGCCCTTCTGGACAAAGCCACCGAACTCGAGCGCGAGATCGACATCGCCCATGCCTTGCAGGGCATCGGAACCGCCGGCGATGAGGAAGGGCGAGCCGCCATTATCCTCGTTGCGGCCGAAGCGCAGCTTGGCGAGCGGGCCGATCTTCCAGTTGTTCCGGTTCACCGCGTTCCAGCCGAGGCCATCGGGGACGGAGAAGAAGAGGTCGTCCTTGTAGTTCAGGCGGATGTCGGGGAAGATCGACAGCGCATAATCCGTGCTGCCTTGCCATGCGGGCGAAAGCACCGGAGCAAAGCCGATGGTGAGCGTGAGATCGGCTTGCTGTGGCGGTGCCTGTCGCTGGCCCTCGATGGTGGTGGGAACGCCGGGCGCCGGGCCTTGCTGGGCGAGGGCTGGGGTCGCGGCAGTCGTCGTCGCGGCGAGGGCAAGCGAGGCAAGCAGGATATGGCGCATCGGGGGGTCTCTGGTTTGGGGGTGGGCACGCCTCGGGGGAAGGCGTAGGCGGCGCATAATGCGAAAGCGCCGTGTCGCCAAGACCTTGTGTAGCGCTTACCCTTTGGCTGCCGAGGGTGCGCTGCGCCGTTCGGCAAGGGCAAACAGCGCGAACACCGTGATGCCGCTCGCGAGCATCAACAGGAAGGCGCCGTCAATGCCAAGCCACCAATCCCCGATCGCCAGCACCGCCCCTTGGGTGAGGATCGCGGCGATGGCGGCGCGGCCCGATCGGGAAAGACCCGCCAGCCCGGCAATGATCGGCACCGCGAGCACCGCCGCGATGGCACCGGCATCGAGCACGAGATTGCGCAGGCTCTCGCCTTGTGCGGCGAGCAGAGCCGCCACGAACGCCGCCAGCACGGTTGCGGAGCGCGCGACGCGCAGCAGCGCGACCGGCGAGGCGTGCGGGGCAAGGCGGCGGTATCCGCTTTCGGTCACCACGCCCGAGACCGCGAGCAGGGCGGAGTCCACCGACGAAAGGATCGCCGAAATCAGCGCCCCGGTGAAGATGATGTAGAGCCAGGGCGGGAACAGCGCCTCGGCAAGACTGGGCAGAAAAGCTTCACCTTCGCCAAACGTGATCCCGAGCATCGGGGCAAGGGCAGGGCCGAACAGCCCGAAGCTGACCGGAATGAGCCCGGCGGTGAGGTAAATCGCGCCGCCCGCCAGCGCACCCTTGCGCGCAATGTCGGGCGAGAGCGCGGCGAGGGTGCGGGCGATGGCTTCCTGGCTGACCATGGTGCCGATGATCGGGATGAGCCATAACTCGATCCCATCGGCCCAGCTTTCGCCCGGAACAGTGAAGGTGAGGCTGGCCGGCGAGGCAGCGGCGAGGGTCGGCCCGATCCCGCCGAAAGCCGCAATCATCAGGCCGAGCAGGATCGCGATGCCGACAATCATGATCGCGCCTTGGACAACATCGGTCCAGACGTCGCCCGCGAGCCCGCCGAACAGGGTGTAGGTCATCACCACCAGCGTGGCCGCGGCCAGTGCCGTCGGGAAATCGAGCGGAGAGGCGCTGACAAGAATGGTGGCGAAAGCGAAGAGCTGCGCCGCGGACCAAGTGGTGGCGCTCAAGGCGATCACCACGGCGGCAAGGCTTTCAGTGCCCGGCCCGAAGCGCTCGCGCAGGAAATCGGCAATCGTGATGTAACCGCCCGCGCGCAACCGGTGGGCGAAGTAGAGGCCGATCGCAAAGATGCCGATGGCATAGGCAAAGGGTTCCGCTCGCGCGCCAGCGAGCCCGTCGCGCGCCACATCACCCGACGTGGCGATCAGGCTTTCTGAGGCGAACCAGGTGGCGAAAACCGACATCGCGACGGCAAAAGGACCTAGCCGGCGTCCGGCAACGAGATAATCGGCATCCGAGCGCGCACCGCGCCCGGCCCAGATGGCGAGCATGACTTGTGCAGCGACATAGAAAAGGATCAGCCAGAGCGTCAAAGCCGTGTGTGCCCCCGCACAAAACCATGATAGCCCGATGCTGCTTGGCGCTCGGGAAAGAGGGGTTACCTAACGGGGAAATATCGGGGTGCAAGCCCCGCAGCAGAAGGCTTAGTCTTCCAGCACTTCAAGCTCGACCGGGGCATGGCCGCGGGCAATCAGCCCGAGTTCCTGTGCCGCTGTGCGGCTGACATCGATCACGCGACCTGCGGTGAAGGGGCCGCGATCATTGATACGGACAGTCACGCTTTTGCCGTTGGACGGGTTCGTCACGCGCACGAGGCTGCCAAAGGGAAGGGAGCGGTGCGCCGCGGTGAGTTCGGCAGCCCGGTAGGGCTCGCCGCTCGCCGTGCGGCGACCTTCGAACTTGGCGGCATAGTATGACGCGCTGCCACCGGCGATCGCGCGGGCAGTAGGGAGGGCCGGAGCGGCGATGTCGACGACCTGCTCGCTGGCAGGCGGCACGAAGCTCTCGACCGCGCTGTCATCAGCCCCGGCCGAGGCGCTCAGGCCCGAAAGCGGAAGGCAGGCCACACAGGCTGCCAACACCATATGGCGGAGCGGGCGCACGACGCGGGTGGATGATGAAGGCTGGGCCTGCATAGTGGGATCGCCATGATCCGGCCCGGCGGCGAAGGCAAATCGGCGGCGCGGATCATCGTGCGTGCCATGCAACTCACCTGTGAGGCGTGGCACAAATGCGGTGAAATGAGTTTGGCCTGTGGATGAAACGGGCGGCGGCAAGCCCGGCAAAAGCCTCGCGATGGCGCCGCGACTCGCGGTAAGCCAGTCCTGTTATGGTCTGCGCGGGAATGGTAAAGGCAGGTGAGACGCTGAAATGGCGAGGAAAAACGGTCCGTTAATGCAAATGGGGCCGGCATTGCTGCCGACCCCACTCTCACCGGCGTGTGGATGACCCTCGCTCGTGTGGCGTCCGGCGAACCTTCCGCATCATCCGCGTGGGGCCATGCTTGGCGCCCGATGTCTAGCCTCTCGCTGCCCGGCCTTGCGGCTGGCCTTGCCAGAGATTTGTCACCGGCGCTCGCGCCGGCATCCGGCTTTCGCTCCCGCTTCCCAGCGTGTGGTCAGAGCCGAAGCCCGTTCCCGTCGCTATCAAAGCCGTCGCTTGGCCGAGACTGCCTGCCTGTGTGGCTGGAAACCCTTGCCGAATGTCAGCCGAAGCCTTCACTCACATGATTATCCAACCAGGCCTGCAACCTGTCCGGTAACACTGCTTCACACCCGTCCCGAGAGTGGTCGACTTGCATTGGGCCGAAGCCTTCTGCATGCCGTCTCAAGACGTGCGCGGGGACAGCGGTCACCGCCATCTTCGTTACATAAAATCCTGTGGTCTCAGGACCTTGCGGCCTTTCGTTCCAGCGGTCTTTCGTCCCGAAGACAGGTTGAAACTGCGCCTCAATCGGCGATCTGGCAAGCTGTGCAACCCCGAGTTATCCACTTTTCCCCAGTTTGCCTGTGGACAGAGGTGGATAAGTCAACGTCTTGTCGCATTTGTCGTAAAGGCGCGCGGAACGGGGAACGCAACCGGCCCCAAAGCGTCGATTTGAAGCGCATATCCGGTCCCGAGCGGGGCGCGACTCGCGTCAGGCGTCGCGGTTGCGGCGCGAGAGCAGGCGCAAGCGCAGGCCATTGAGCTTGATGAAGCCTTCGGCGTCCTTCTGGTCATAGGCCCCGGCATCATCCTCGAACGTCACATGCGCTTCGGAATAGAGCGAGTAGGGCGACTTGCGGCCCACCACGCTGGCGAGCCCCTTGTAGAGCTTCAGCCGCACCGTGCCGGTGACCTTGTCCTGGCTGTGATCGATCGCGGCCTGGAGCATCTCACGCTCGGGTGAGAACCAGAAGCCGTTGTAGATGAGCTCGGCATATTTGGGCATCAGCTCGTCCTTGAGGTGCGCCGCGCCGCGATCGAGCGTGATCTGCTCGATCCCGCGATGCGCGCGGGCGTAGATTTCACCGCCCGGCGTTTCATACATGCCGCGCGACTTCATTCCGACAAAGCGGTTCTCGACCAGATCGAGCCGGCCGATGCCGTGCTTGCGGCCGAGGTCATTGAGCACGGCGAGCAAAGTGGCGGGCGACATGGCCTCACCGTTGAGCGCAACGCCGTCTCCCTTTTCGAAATCGATGGTGATGTATTCCGGCTGATCCGGCGCGTCTTCCGGATTGACCGTGCGCGAATAGACGTAGTCGGGCGTCTCCTCCCACGGGTCTTCCAGCACCTTGCCCTCGGACGAGGTGTGGAGGAGGTTCGCGTCGGTCGAAAAGGGGCTGTCGCCGCGCTTGTCCTTGGGCACCTGGATCTGGTGCGCCTCGGCCCAGGCGATCAGGGCAGTGCGGCTGGTCAGGTCCCACTCGCGCCACGGGGCGATCACCTTGATGTCCGGATCGAGCGCATAGGCGCTGAGTTCGAAGCGCACCTGGTCATTGCCCTTGCCGGTCGCGCCGTGGGCGATGAAGTCGGCGCCGGTGGCGTGGGCGATCTCGACGAGGCGCTTGGAGATCAGCGGCCGGGCGATCGAGGTGCCGAGCAGATAGTCGCCCTCGTAGCGGGCATTGGCGCGCATCATCGGGAAGACGAAATCGCGCACGAATTCCTCGCGCAGGTCCTCGATGAAGATGTGCTCGTCGGGAATGCCCATGGCGCGGGCCTTGGCGCGCGCGGGCTCGATCTCCTCGCCCTGGCCGAGGTCGGCGGTGAAGGTCACGACCTCGAGACCCCGCTCCACGCTCAGCCACTTGGCGATGACGCTGGTATCGAGACCGCCCGAATAGGCGAGGACGACTTTCTGGGGCTGGGCCATGGGTGGTTTCCTTGGTACTGAACTGCGCGGGCGCCCCTATCAGCGCAGGGCCACGCGCGCAATGGAGCAGCATCGTCCAACCTTGTGCGAGCAGTAATGTATTAAAGTATCATCATAATTTGTGCGACGAAGCCCGGAAGACATGCTATGGCACACGCGGGATCAGTTGTTTGGAGGGCTTTGGCCATGACACGATTCCTTGTTCCCCTTAGCGCATTACCCCTGCTGGCCGCACCGCTCGCGGCGCATGAGGTGATCCACGCCGCGCATGAAAGCCACACCCATGGGGCAAGCTGCGGCCATGCCGCGCTCGATCATGGCGGGCATGTTGATTACCTGCATGATGGCCATCTGCACCACGGCCACGATGGCCATGTGGACGAGCATGCGATTGAAGTCAGCGCTGCCAACCCCGCGGCTGAAGAACTGGTAGCGCGCGTCACCAGCGATGCGCACGCCCATGGCCATGATGGTGAAGAACACGCCATGGTGCAGCACGGCGCGCACATGGATTTCATCCATGATGGACGCCTGCACCATCGCCATGGGGATCACACCGATGATCACGGGCCGGTCAAACTGCTGGCGATGCGCTGATCCGGGGTGCGCGCCGGCTAGGTTTTGAGCAGGCGCGCTTCCTCGGCGGCAAGATAATCGCGGGTGATTGGCAAGGCGCGGCGGCTGCGCACATACTGAATCTGGTAATTGCACATGCTGCCATGTTCGAACACCGTGGCTGCGCCTGCGAGGTAAAAGGTCCACATCCGGTAGAAACGTTCGTCATACATGGCGATGATTGTGTCGCGGTTGGCTTCGCAATTGGCATACCATTGGCGCAAGGTGCGCCCGTAATGGAGCCGCAGAGTTTCGATATCGCTGGCAATCAGGCGATATTTTTCCGAGGCCTTGAGCGTTTCAGACAGTGCCGGGATGTAGCCGCCGGGAAAGATGTATTTCCGGGTGAAGGCATCGGTCGTCCCCGGCTCGCCCAGTCTGCCAATCGTATGCAGCAGCATGACGCCATCATCGGCGAGAATATTGGCGCAGGCCTTGAAGAAGGTTTCGAATTGGGCCTGTCCGACATGTTCGAACATGCCGACCGAAACGATCCGGTCAAACCGGCGGCCAGCGGCGGCAAAATCGCGGTAATCGACCAGCTCGATGCTCACCCGGTCAGTAAGGCCTGCCGCGGCGACTTTTTCGCGGGCAAGAGCGGCCTGTTCCTCGGACAGGGTGATGCCGGTCACGCGCACATCATAGGCCTTCGCGAGGTAGATCGCCATGCCGCCCCAGCCGCAGCCGATATCGAGCACGGTGTTGCCCGGCTTGATCGCCAGTTTGGCCGCGATATGCGCGAGCTTGGCCGTCTGCGCTTCGCCCAAGGTCATGTCTGCGCGCGGCCAATAGGCACAGGAATATTGCCAGTGCTCCTCATCAAGCATCAGCGCATAGAGCGCGTTGCCGATGTCGTAATGATGGGCCACATTGCGCTTGGAAGCGATCGCCGAGTTGATCTGTTCCGCCGCGAAACTCGCGCGGTTGAGAAGGCCGCGCCACAATTTCGGCGATTCAATCTCGCCGCCCTGATCCCAGGCCGAATTGGCGCGCAGCAGACCGATAAGCCCCATCACATCGCCTTCGGTGATGATCAGGCGACCATCCATGAAGGCCTCGGCTGCCCCCAAACGTGGGTCCATCACGATGTCGCGCGGCACCCGATCATCGGCAAAGCGGATCACGATATCCGGAAATCCCGCCGCGGCCGTGCCATAGGTTACGGCGCTGCCATCGGCGAAGACCACGCCGAGCCGCCCTTGCCGGACACCGCGCGAGAGAAATCGGTCGAGAAGCTGCTTGCTCATGGGGATCCTTTCGGGGATGTTCGCAAGAGGGTGATAGCCGAGCGTGCGTTAATCGCAATCATCATGGCTTGGCAGGGGAGGGACCATGGCAGAGCCAAAGACGAGGGCAACCGATGCCTCGGTCACGGCGTTTCTCGACAGCGTCGAACCGGCCGGCAAGCGCGACGAGGCCGCGCTCCTTGATGCGCTGTTTCGCCGGGTAACCGGCGCCGAACCGCGCCTGTGGGGGCCAAGCATCATTGGCTACGGGGAATATCACACCACCTATGCCAGCGGGCGCAAGGTGCACTGGATGCGCACCGGGTTCAGCCCGCGCAAGGCCAAGCATTCGCTCTATCTGATGGGCGGCTATTGCGATGATCTTGCCACCGGTGATCGGGCTGAGGCCCTGGCGCGGCTGGGCAAACACAGCGCGGGCAAGAGCTGTCTTTATATCAACGAGCTGGCGGATATTGATCTGGCGGTGCTGGAGGAAATCCTTGCCGCCGATTGGCACACGATGCTGCGGCTCTATCCCGATTAGATGCCGGCATACCATTGATAACCGGCAAGGTCTTCCCAGAACCCGCCTTTGCCTGCGCCAATATCATCAAGGCTTGCCACCGCTTCGATCGCGGTGAGATATTTGGCGTGCTTGTAGCCGAGATGCCGCTCGATCCGCATCCGCAGCGGCGCGCCGTTCTTTTCGGGCAGCGGCGCGCCGTTCAATTCATGCGCGATGATCGTTTGCGGGTGATAGGCATCGACCAGATCGATACTCTCGTAATAGGCGCGGCCATAAAGTTCATCGGCGCAGCGGAACACGATGAAATTGGCCTCGGGCGCAAGGCCTGCCGCATCAAGCACGCTGCCAAGCTGCGGCCCGCGCCACTCGGCAATCGCGCTCCATCCCTCGACGCAATCGTGCCGCGTGATCTGGGTGCGTTGGGGAAGCGCGCGAATGTCCTCCAGCGACAGGCTGAGCGGTGTCCTGACAAGCCCGCTCACCGCGAGCCGCCATGCCGGAAAGCCGCTGGCCGATTGCTCGCGATAGAACGGACTGTCGACTGTCAGCGAGCCATTGCCCCTGATATCGGGCGAGCGTTCATGCGGGGCATATTCGGGGGCCAGCCGCTCGCGCCCGGCAAGCATCCGGTGCCCGGCGCGGTGCCATTCTTCGGCGATGCGGAAGGCGTCTTGTACGGTCTCGTTCTTGTGGAGATCGCTGCATGCGCCCGCGCCGAGCGCGCCAAGCCCGGCGAGCAGCCCGCGGCGGTTGATGGATGTCATGTCCGTGCCTCTTCGCGGGTGCCGCCGTGCAGCATCGTGCCGATCAGGCGCAGCGGACCAGAAATCAGGGTCAGCAGCACATGGCCGATCGCAAAGCCAACCAGCGCCCAGGTGGTGATGAAATGGAGCGAGCGCGCGCTTTGCCGCCCGCCAAGCGCATCGACCAGCCACGGGGCTGCAGGCTCGAAGCCGGGGCTCATCGCGAGGCCGGTGGCCACCATCAGCGGCAGCATCACGCCGAAGACCGCGCCATAGGCGATCTTCTGCAATGCGTTATAGGGCGCCCGCGCGTGATCATGGCCTTTGCTGCGATGGCTTGCCAGCGCCGCGCGCCAAGCACCAAGCCGCCAGTCGCGCTGGCCGGTGGCAAGGTCGCGGCGGAAATGGCCATTGGCCAGCATGGCGATCCAGATGATCAACAGGCCGAGAGCAAACACCCACGCGGCGGTGTTGTGCCAATCGCGCGCGGCGGCAAGGTTGTAGCGAGCGGGCAGGGTCAACCAGCCGGGAAAGCGCATGACGTTGAGCCAGGCATCCGCCGGATCAAAGCCGTAATCACCCCAGTAAAGCCAGCGATGCGCATTCGAGATCGTCAGCCCCGACATGAACAGGATGATGAGCGCGCCCGCATTGATCCAGTGCCACAGCCGGGTGGAAAGCGCGTGGCGCTTCACGCGGCGGCCCCGGCGGCTGCCGCCTTTTCCCGCGCCAGCCAGATCACATCACGCGGTTGGTCAAGCAGGTGCTGGCCGCTGTCGATGAACAGGCTTTGCCCGCTTTTCATCACCCCGCTTGCCAGAAACAGCGCAGCGGCGACGATTTCGTCCGGCCCGGTCTTGCGCCCGAGCAGGTTGAGCCGGTGCGAGACTTCGGTTTCGTCTTCGCTCTGATCATGGCTGGCGAGGATCGCGCCCGGCGCGATGCCATAGATGCGCGCGCCGGGGTCGGCGGCGTGGCCCTTCGCCAGCATCGCGATGGTTGAGGCAAGCGCGTGCTTGGACATGGTGTAGCTGAAGAAATCGGGATTGGGATTGTCGAGCTTCATATCGGTGATCTGGATCACCGCCCGCTGCGCGGCGCTGCGCGCGTGGGCAAGATAGGCCTGCGCCATGCGGGCAGGGGCCAGCGCGTTGACCTGCATGGCCTCGCGAAAGATCGCCGGATCGAGCCCTTGCACACTGTCATAATCGAACACCGAAGCCGAATTGATCAGGCACCGCCAATCGGGCAGCCGTCCGGCCAGTTCGCGGATCATCGCCACGGCTGCTTCATCATCGGCAAGATTGCAGGCGATGGTTTCGGCAGAGGGCAGGGTTGCGGCGAGGGCATCGGCCTCTGTCGCCGAGCTGCGATAATGAATGATGGTATGCCAGCCCGCCGCCGCAAAGGCGCGCACCAGCGCAGCGCCAATCCGGGTTGCCCCGCCGGTTACCAGAACTGCGGGGCGGGTCATGCCTTGATCGGGGGGATAGCGCGGGGTGTCACCCGGTGAGACTACCAAAGCGGCAAGCGCCCGGCAATCGGCGATGCATCTTCAAAAAGGGACGAGGCGCTGCGGCATGGGGAACACCCGCAGCGCCTCGCCTCGCGCTTAACGGCAGCGGATATCGCCGCGGTCAATCTCGCGGCCGATAAGGCCACCGCCGACCGCACCCAGCACCGTGCCCAAAGCGCGGTCGCCCTCGGTGTCGATTGCGCGGCCAAGCAGCGCGCCGGCACCCGCACCGATAATCAGACCGGTGGTACCATTGTCGCGGCGGCAGCGCCAGCGACCATCATCGCCGCGCCAAACGCGATCATTGCGACTCAAGCGGCGTGGTTCCCGATAGCGACCACGATCATCATAGATCCGGCCACGCTTGCCCTGGCGATGTTCGGCAATTTCAAGCCCTGCAAGCGTGCTCGCTTCGGGCGAGGCAAAGCTGTCCGCGCTCAACGATGCCAGCGGTGCACGTGGCAATTCAGCGGCCTGTGCGGGGAGGGCGGGCAAAGCGAGAGCCATGGCCGGAGCGGCGATGGCGAGAAACGAAAAGGTCTTCATTATTCTATCCCTGATTTCATTCATTGGGGGCGAGTGGGGACAAGGTATTCAGCCGACACGAATGCTGGATGAACGGTTTGTTGGGATTGCCCGGACTGCGGTGGGTTGTGGGGTGCGCGCGCTGAATGGTCAGGACAGTGCAGTGCTTTGCGGCCGGCATCGATTTCCGTACGGGGTGGATCGGCATGGCGTGCGTGCCCATGCGCCACACGCCATGCCTGATCCTTGCGCCGAAGGGTTACGTCCTATCAGCGGCAGCGCACGTCGCCGCGATCGACTTCCCGGCCGAGCAAGCCGCCGCCGACCGCGCCGAGCACGGTGCCGAGAGTGCGGTCGCCGCGGGTGTCAATCGTGCGGCCGAGCAGGGCGCCAACCCCGGCCCCGACCAGCAGGCCAACCGTGCCGTCATTGCGGCGGCACCGCCAGCGTCCGCGATCATCGCGCCAATAGTCATCGCGGCCCCGATCCCAGCGGCGATCATCGCGCCAGCGACGATCATCACGCCCGCGCCAGCGGCGGCGATCATCATCCCAATCGTCGTCGTGATAGGCGACATGGGGCGACAGTGCAGGAGCACCGGGGTTGAAGCCGGCAAACAGCGACGCACTTGCTGCCGGAGCAACCGGTAGTTCAGCGGCCTGCGCCGGTGCGGCAACGACTGCCATCGAGCCGGCAGCGACGATCAGAGCAAGGTGTTTCATGATGCGTTTCCTTGTGGCGGCTCCTTCGGGGAGCCCCACTCTTTTCGTTCAGGTTCCTCGAACGCAGGATGAACGATCTGTCGGGAAACTGTCAGGTACGACAGCCCGTGGGCTACGCGCGCCGAGCCGCTAGGTTGCGCTCTTGGCCGCCGCGCGGGCGCGCATTTCGGCGCTGAGCGCGGAGACTTGGGCGAGCTCGGCCAAGTCGCTCGGCTGCGCGCCGCTGCCATGGAGAACGCGGAACGCGCGCGCCACATCCCACCGCGTGTCTCCAAGGCTGACACGTTCCAGCTGGTCGCCCGCGGCCACGTCGCCTGCTTCGATCACGCGGAAATACCAGCCGCAGCGCGCCGTTTCGACGATCCTGGCGACCATGCCCTTGTGGCCAAACCGATGCTCGATCTTCCAGCATGGTTTGCGCGGTTGGCTGATCTCGACCAGCGCAGTCCCAAGCCGGAAGCGATCCCCGATATGCACCGCCTCTTCGGTCACGCCGCTGACGGCCAGATTCGAGCCGAATGCACCGGGCTGGTCGAGCAGATCATGCGTGCCAATCTGTGCGCGCCAATAGCTGTGATGATCAAGCGGGTAGAGATGCACCGCCATATCCGGCCCACCGTGATGGCGCCTGTCCGCCTGTTCATCGGGGGCGAGCCCGTTTGTAAGGACTTGCACCCGCTCATCGCGCGGATATTTCGCGATCGCGCTCAATTCTGCGCCATTAAACGGGCGTGCGGTGCCGGTGCAGACGGCTTCAATGGTGCGGACGAGCGGCGCGGCCATCAGCCGGCAGCAGCAGGCGCCGCAGCAGCTTCGGCCGCTTCGCGATCGCGTTGGGCACGGCTCTTCTTTTCCGCCGCGGTCTTCAATTGCCCGCAAGCGGCATCAATATCGCGCCCGCGCGGAGTGCGCACGGGTGCGGAGATCCCGCCTTCGAACACGATATCGGAAAAGCGCCGGATCCGCTCGGGCGTCGAACATTCATAACCCGCACCCGGCCAAGGATTGAACGGGATCAGATTGACCTTGGCTGGCAGGTTATAGGCCTTGAGCAGCCGGACCAGTTCGCGCGCGTCCTCGTCGCTGTCGTTCTTGTCCTTGATCATCACATATTCGAACGTGATGCGCCGCGCGTTGGAGGCACCGGGGTAATCCGCGCAGGCCTGCAACAGCTGCTCGATGCCGTATTTCTTGTTGAGCGGCACCAGTTCGTCGCGCACGTCCTTGCGCACGCCGTGCAGCGAGACGGCAAGGTTCACGCCGATTTCTGCGCCGCAGCGTTCCATCATCGGAATGACGCCGCTGGTCGACAGCGTGATGCGCCGCTTCGACAGGGCGAGGCCATCGCCATCCATCACCAGTGTCAGCGCATCGCGCACGTGATCAAAATTATAGAGCGGCTCGCCCATGCCCATCATCACGATGTTGGTGAGCAACCGGCCATCGGCGGTGTAATGGCCCGCCTCGTCGTCTTCATCCTCGCCGCCCGCCATCGAGCCCTTGGGCCATTCGCCCAAGGCATCGCGCGCCAGCATAACCTGCCCGACAATCTCACCGGGCGTGAGGTTGCGTACCAGCTTCATCGTGCCGGTGTGGCAGAAGGAGCAATTCAGCGTGCACCCGACCTGACTGGACACGCAGAGCGTGCCGCGCGCTTCATCGGGGATGAACACCATTTCGAAATCATGGCCATCATCGGTGCGCAGCAGCCACTTGCGGGTGCCATCGGTCGAATGCTGCGCTTCGACCACCTGCGGGCGACCGATCACAAAGCGTTCCGCCAGCCACGGGCGCATCGTCTTGGCGATATCGGTCATGCCGTCAAAATCCGTGACGCCGCGGTGGTAGAGCCAGTGGAACACCTGCTTGGCGCGCAGCTTGGCTTGCTTGGCATCCAGCCCGGCTTCCTCGAACAGCTCACGGATACGCGGGCGGGGCAGGCCGATCAGATCGACACGGCCATCGGCGCGCGGCGTGATGTCACGCGCGGCGGGAACCGGGTCCACAAGTCCCGGGATCGACATGAGGGCAGTATCGGCCATGATTGGCCGCGCCTATACGCGCGCTTGCGCGGTTTGGCCAGTCAGGATGCGCGCGTGGCACAGCCGACGCTTGCCGCGTCGATGGCCGTGGCTGCGCCTGCCAGCGCATAGCGATCGGTAAAGGCGCCCTGCGGGCCGCGCGCGGTCACGCGCATCGTGCTTGCCGAGCGCAAGGCGGCGACAATGCTGGCATCCATCTGGGCATCCGCCCCCCAGGCGTTGCGCCCCTTGGCGATCAGCGCGAAATCGCGCGCGCCGACGCGCAGGCGCACGGCGGCACCCGCTGCCACGTCACGGCTGAGCACGATGTGCACCGCGCCGCGCACCTTGCGATCCGGCCAGATGGCAATGCTGGCTGCCGCATCGGGCGCAGCCGCGGCGTTCTGCGGCTTGGCAATCGCATAGCAACGCCGCGGCGATGCGTCGCGGAACGCTGCCCAGCCATCGAACACGCCGAGGCTGTCGCGCGCTTCGAGCGGTGATACGCCGAGCACCAGCGCGGCAAGCGCAAGAGCGGGGAGGCGTCTAGTCATAAGCAATCTCGATCACTTCCCATTCGCGGGTGCCCGCTGGCAGGTGGACGGTGCGGCAATCGCCCACACCCGCGCCGCGCAGTGCCTTGGCCAGCGGTGAATTCCAGCCAATCCGGCCCTGACCGGCATCGGCCTCGTCATCGCCCACAAGCTGCACGATCTGGCGGGTGTCATCCTCATCCGCGATTTCGACCCGCGCGCCGAAGAACACCCGCGAGCGATCAATCTGCGCGGCCGGATCAACCACACGCAGCACTTTCATCCGCCGCGCGAGATGCGCCAGTTCGCGATCAATCTCGCGCATCTTCTTGCGGCCGTAGAGATAATCCCCGTTCTCCGAACGATCACCATTGCCTGCCGCCCAACTGACGATCTCGACAATCGCCGGGCGCTCGGTGCCCAGCAGATGATCGTAACGCGCCTTGAGCGCGGCCATCCCCTGCGGGGTGATTGGCGGGCCAGCAGGCTTCATCGCGGGTCTCGATCAGCGCAGGAAGCTGTCGATCGGGCGGGGGAAGCCGGCCTGATCGGGATACATGTGCGAATAGGTCACCGCATTGCCCAGCACCCGCATGATATAATAGCGGGTCTCGAAATTGGCGGGGATCTTCTCGATCCAGGTGACGTAATCAATCGCGCCGGTGCGCGGATCGCCATTGAGGCGCAGCCATTCATTCACCCGCCCCGGCCCGGCATTATAGGCCCCGATGGCCAGCGGGTAGGAGCCGCCGTAATAGTTCAGCATCCGCTGGAAATAGCCATCGCCGAGCTGGATGTTGTAGCTGGGGGAATCGACGAGATCGGCGGCGAGATAGGTCACACCCAGCTTGCCCGCTTGCTCGCGCGCCGTGCCGGGCATCAGCTGCATGATCCCGCGGGCGCCTGCATGGCTGACACGGGTGCGATCAAATTCGCTTTCCTGCCGCCCGATCGCGTGCACCATCGTCCAGTCGGCCACCGGCGGGGTGGCAAGGGTCGGGAAGCCAAGCCGCTCCACGCCCACCATACCCATTTCGCCAGCCTTCATGCCAAGCACGACGGCAAGTTCTTTCATGCCGGTTTCCGCCGCGAGCATATTGAGCAGCGCGATATCCTTGGGCGAGGTGGCGGTTTCGCCCAGCGCTTCGAAAAAGCGCCGTTCGGTGCGCCAGTCACGCCGCGCCCCGGCGAGCGAGCGGATCGCGCGCACCAGCGGGCGGTTCTCGAACTCGGCGCGGGTGGCGGCATCGATCGCCATGACCGGCAGCGGATCAAAAGCCGGCATCGGGCGGCCGAGCGCAGCCAAGGACAGCTGGCCGTAATAGTAATGCGGCCAGATGCTTGCCCGATCGAAATAGGAATTGGCCTCACCCGCCAGCCCGGCGCGCCGCGCCGCGCGGCCTGCCCAGTAATAGCCCTTGGCCTTGGTCAGCGGCGTGCGCGCCGCATCGCCATAGCGCGCGAACAAGGGCGCGGCGGTGGTGCCATTGCCGAGCGACCACAGGGCTGACGTGCCGCCCAGCCACATCAGATCGGTGTAGCGGTCGCGCAGGGTGTAGGAGCCTTGGGACACATCCACACCCGGGGCGAAGATATCATCAACCCGGCTCGCGATCCGCGCGGCATCGCTGGCGCTGGCGCTTTTCGCCGTCGCCAGCATCAGCCCGACGAGATCTTCGGGATCAAAGGCCGGACGGCTGAAGGGCTGGCGATTGGCCAGCACTTGCACCGCGTCATAGGTGCGGCCTGCACCGCGCAGATAGCGCACGTAATTGGTGACATAGCCCGGATCATTCAGCGCGCCGAAGGGCACGGCCAGCCCCGCTTCCTCCGGCATCGTGCCCCGCAGCAGGGCAAGCCGAGCGAGCGCCATCGGTCGATCCGCTTCGGCAAGGTTCATGATCTGGCGGCTCGCGGCGTCGGCCTTGCCTTGCGCCAGCAGGGCATCAGCGCGCGCAGCGTGGTCTTCGGGTGTGAACCGCGCCTGATACAGCCCCATCAGGTACAGCTCGACAGGATCGGCCAAGGCACCGCCGCGCCACGCGGCGCGCGCCATGTCGAGCGCTTCGGGCCGCTGCACACTGGCCAGCGCCAGCGCATAGCGGGCGCGGCCATTATTTGTCAGCGGCGGGAAGGCATCGAAAAAGCGCAGCAGTTCGGACTGCGGCGGGGCTTCACGATCCAGCGCGTTCTCGGCGCGGATCCGTAGGATTTCGAGGCGGGGGAAGTCGGGATAGGCCAGCACAAATCCGGCATATTCACCGAAGGATAATTCGCGATTGGCCTGCAATTGCTCCCAGCGTGCAACCGCCGGGCCCAAGGTTCCGCCTTGCCGCGCGACGAGATCATCACCGCCCGCCTGCGCCAGAGTCGGCGCGCTGCTTGAGCCCGCAGCAAGCACGGCAAGAGCGACAGCGGTCAGAAGGCACGTGCGAACCATGCTGGACATTATGCCGATAGGCTCCTTATCAGGCGCTGAACGCCGGGCTTGGGCGGAATTCTTCGCGTTCAGTGCTCTCAAGTAAACTGCAATGATGGGAAAAATGCAATGTTCGCCGGATCAATCCCCGCTCTTGTCACTCCTTTTCGCGGCGGGTCGTTCGACGAGGCGGCCTTCCGCCGTCTGATCGACTGGCAGATCGACAATGGCAGCGCGGCGCTGGTGCCGTGCGGGACGACGGGCGAGGCCTCGACGCTTTCCAACGCCGAGCATCACCGCGTGATCGAGGTCTGCATCGAACAGGCGGCCGGGCGCGTGCCGGTGATTGCGGGCTGCGGATCGAACGACACCCGCAATGCCGCGTTGCACATGAATTTCGCCAAGAAAGCCGGTGCGGCTGCCGGGCTGTGCGTGGCGCCCTATTACAACCGCCCGAGCCAGCGTGGGCTGATCGCCCATTTCAGCTATCTTGCTGAAAATTGCGAACTGCCGATCGTGCTTTACAACGTGCCCGCGCGCACGGTGACCGATATTCTCGATGACACGGTTGTCGAATTGGTGCGCAAATATCCCGACAAGATCATCGCCATCAAGGATGCGAGCGGCGACCTTTCGCGGGTCGCCGATCACCGCATGGGGATCGGGCGCGAATTCT
>ERZ1066123.405-NODE-405-length-32787-cov-9.338904_pt1 | contig 32787 bp, 12 predicted proteins | sample MGYA00382770_ERZ1066123 | MGnify/ENA primary metagenome ERZ1066123 (study PRJEB33369, sample SAMEA5778353) | biofilm metagenome | biome: Industrial cooling water; feature: Water cooling tower basin; material: Biofilm | place: United Arab Emirates | collected...
AGCACCAGCACCAGCACCAGCACCAGCACCAGCACCAGCACCAGCACCAGCACCACCTGCAGCGCCCTGAGCACCACCAGTTCCTTTACTGCTAATTTTTTGTCCCATGTCATTGACCGCAGCCTTTACACCACCAGTTAGCTTGGAACCCTTTGACGAGGAGCCTTCCTTCTTTGTATCTGCGCCTTTTGCTGGCGCTGCGTCGACCATTTTTTTTCCTTGAGCTTTCATTTGTGATTTCACAGTATTAATCTGACTCGAAGAGAAACCGGCCTTTTTCATCATTTTCTCCGTTTGTTTGATCTCCTTATCCACTTGTTTTTTCACCTGAGACTTGCTCATTCCTTGCAGCTTGTTACCAGGGGCATTTGCAGCAGGAGTTTTAGAGGGTTGTTGACCTTTTCCAGAAGCTCCCGATGCAGGAGGCTTTGGCAAAGGTTTGTTCTTGTTGAAAGCGGGTGGCTTCGGCGCTCCATTACTGGCTTTGCCACTAAGTTTCCCTCGCGCTGTGTTAAAAGCTCCTTTGGTGCTGCTAGTAACTTTTTTAGGCGCAGAAGAAACAGTTTTGCGTGCGTTTGTGACGCGTGTTTTGACGTTACTGCGTGCAGAGTTTACACGCCCCTTGACATTTTGCCGAGCAGAATTGAATCGCCCCTTTGCAGCGTTGCCCACTCGCTTCGCTCCGCTAGTCACAGCACCCTTAGTCTTCTTGGCAACATTCTTAGCAGCACTGCCGGTTTTTCTTGCCGCTCGTCCCGCTCCGCGCTTTACACTTCTAGCACCCGATTTTATACGACTTGTGATCTTTGCGCCTATCAAAGCACTTTGTATCAATTGACGCTCACGTAGCATTCGGATGAGCGTTTTGTCACATCGTCCACCTCCTCCATCATCACACAGCTCTTCTGCGATTTTGCGTGTCAAGCACCATGTCATCAAGTCGTCATATTCGTTTCGTCCTACGTTGGTGAAAACTTGCCGGAGAGGCAGAAACACACGAACTTTAGTAATACGCGGCAAGAAAGACTCGTCATCGTCATCAAGGGTGAACTGAATTCCAATGATCACACCCTCCTTGGTTGTAACAAGTGCAGAGTTTTTTGGCGTTTCCTGTTCTTCGAGAACTTCTGTTTCTTTTTTCTCCTCCTTCATACTTCTTATTATGCTACTTGTCCATCCGGACTTGCCGTTTAGTAACCCTTTTTTAACCAAAAGAGATACATGTGGATGCTTTTCTACACTAAACCGCACAGTCGTTGCATCCATAAGATCCAGCTGACGACAATGCTCGCCTTTTGATGCATTTCCCTTCTTTAATTCCCGAGCAAAAAGTGCAACAGGCTCTTCTAGAACATATCGACGCTCTTCATTCTTCAGGGAGAAAATAGTCGTATCCCAAGCAGGAAGCTCTGCATCCAGCCTGATCCATGGTGGTGATTTTGGAGATAATTTCAAGAACAAAGTTCTACTGCCTATCGATAAGTGGTAAGTTAAGCCAAACGGAAGCGATTCCTGTTGTTTCTGTTCTGGAGCAATCTTATCCATGTGGCTCTAAGTATCTATCTGGTGGGTAATACGATAAGCTGTCTCTATTGCTCTAAACTTAAAGTAAGGGCGGTAGCTTTTTCTACTTTGAAGTATAGTTTTCAAAAAAAATAAATGAGGGGTTTTTTTTTCTTTTTTTTTAACTTTTTTTATTTTATGTGACATCCAACCGAAACATGTGTTCATTTTTTCTAAATTTTTCAGTGCTGCAGTTTTCGGTAGTGTTGCTCTGTTTCTCGTCCTTCTGCGACTCTTCTAGTCTCACTTTACAACGTGCATTTGCGTTTGTGTGCTCGCGCCAGGATTGAAAGGTTCGAAATATCATTCCGCATTCTTGACAAGGAGTAAAGAGTATATATTTATCCGTGGGTATAGCAGATACCGCAACAGAAAAGGGATTAGAAAATCGAGGCGACGCAATCGTAGCAGCCATCGCTGATGATGACGATGATGCAGAAGAAGACGAGGAAGCGCTCACCGCAGCAGCACTTGCATTGGTGCCCTGTCTCCTGCTGATAGAATCACAAATTGCAGTAGATCCATGGATCTGCTGTTTTCCTTGCTGTCGATCTTTCTGTAATCGCGCGGCAATGCACAATGTGATACTTTCTGGTAAGATGACATCTATGAAAGGTTCAATTGTGTCTGGGGTGTCGAGTGGTGCGGTAGTCAAAACTGCTGGATAAACTCCTTCACTGACTCCACTAGTATTTTGCTCGCAGACAAGCGAACCCGCGGTAGTGACAGTAGGCGTGCCAGTCGTAAAAGCTTGCTCTCTTGAGATTTTTTTGCGTTTCAAGTCATTATGCGTATAAACCTCGGGATCAAAGCAATCATCAGCCGAAGTCGGTATTCTGAATATTGTATTTTTGAAAGTATTCTGTATTCTCGCTCTGTAAGCCTTTCTCCGCTGTTTTTGTGTCTCGTTCATAAAGGCATATGCCTTCGCATCGTCGATAACGAACCCCCCTCCATGTGGGCTGTTATTCATAGAAGCCTTGAACACTGAAAGCAATTCCCTCGTACTACGAGCTAGCTTAAATAAACAATATGATGAAATTATATTTGTTTCAATGACTTCTTTTTTTTTTCGCAATGAAAAAGCTAGACAATCACAAGAAAATATCAGCTACTCGAAGTGTGTACTCGCCGCGGATAAAAGACAATATTATCTAGTCTGCAAGTAGCAAGAAGGGCATAAAGTCCGGAATTGGTGATAATGTTACCAAATTTGGGATTGGAATGTAGGACATGGGACATGTTTTCACTGACATGGTACATGAGATGTCCCACTTTCGAGCTTAAGTCCAGCTTTCATCACATAGCTGAAAATTGTGACCCCCTACCCCCTTTTACCATATATGGTAATAAAATCATGTAACCTTACATAAGCTTTACCCAAGCCAAAATTTTGTTAAGGCCCAAATAGGAAATTAATGCATGGATGTTAGTCATCTTCATGGATGAATTTGAACAAACAAAAATAAAACTAACGCAAAGCAATATATTAACCAAACAAAAAGGGTACTTTTTTTAGAATTCAGTAAACAAAGAGAGAAAGAAAAGACGACAGTGCAAGAGGCAGGGGATAATACATGGAGGCCCGGCAGCCTTTGTCAGAATCATTTTCGGTCTATTTACAGGATGATCGAGTAGTCTGTTCACATGGATCGCAAGTCGTTCTTCGGCCAAGTGCTCAAACAATGAGTTTGTTATCAAAAAGCTTACCGTTGCAGGCCTCTCAACAAACCGCACAGCAAGAGTACGTATGGATTCACGAACCAGACGAAGAGTTCTTGTTGCCTTACCAACTCGCTTCAAATCCAAAGTGGCAGAATGTAACAAAAAATTCGCGTAACAGCAGAGTATTGAAGGAGCAAAAAATACAAAACAGCGGTGCAGCTGCTCTTGTAGCACCAGACCTATTTATTGCACGTGCAACTCGTGAAACAGTCGGAACTTATGTATGCTTACAAGTCATCAGCAAGACACCATTAGAGGGCTCGCGTTTTGACTTGAGGAATATGGTACCTGTCGCGCGCTTTGCGCTGGCATTGACCAATATCACTGAAAAATACATCATTGCACAAAACAGCAAACTCGAGCTCTCCGTACCTGCGTCCAGTCCAGTGGATGACACTACCTTTAGCAATAGTGAAGACTTTAGTGCTACTATACGCTGGTATCGCATCAAGAACCCCACAAAATCCGATCTATCTGCGGGACTTGCTAAACTCAATGCTGATCTGAACCAGCTCAGCCTGCATCTGTCCGTTAGTAGTGCGACTTCAGTGGTGCAAGACCTTGTCAATGGTTGGAATCACGAACAACCCTGGATCAGGATACGAGATGCGAAAACACCTTTTCTCTCGCTGATCTTACTACGTTTTAATCCCCAGCCCATGAGCGCTGTAGGTAGCTCGCGTTGGGTGTGGAGTTATAAAGACAAAGTCTCTGGTGTTGCAAAGCAATTGCATAAAGACGGCCCACCTTCTACTTTCGAACCTTATGAAGACTGGAACGAGGTTTGGAACAGGCTCAACGATGGTACGCTTATTGCAGCCACTACTGGCAGCAGTGCGTCGGGTCGTGGACCTGAAGAATACTCCATGAATCGTCTCTCTAATTTCCTCGACATTATGTCTCATTATACATCAGATCATATTGAAATGCTCGCGGTTCAGGAAGATCTTCTAGAATTCAGTAACTTACCAAAGGCACGCAGGCGTTATGTCATAGACAGCGCACAAACATATCGCCACAGCGGCATCTATGTGTGCCAACAGTTCGATGCAAAGGCTCGCGTGGATAGCACAACAGACAGTCCAGCTAGCATTCTGCGTGGCGGAACGCCGTGGAAGACTCGTGGTATATTTGAAGTGCACGTGTTACATCTCGGTCTTCAAGAAGAGAATCCACCAGAGACGGAACTCTCATCAATGCTGCACGCTATATCACTGGATAAGGGACGCGATATTCGCAGCGGATTTTCTCAAAGTGAGGACTTGGTAGCTGCTCAATTGAGCGGTTCTCCATATTTGTTCCCTAGCTCATCGTTCCGTTTCTTGGATGTTCTGATCCGTAATCCAAACCAAGCGAAAGAAAAACTTGACGTCTGGTTCCATAACGTATCACAGTTCATCGGTCAGCACCCTGAACCCACAACGGATAAAGACCACTCTAGATCTTGGTACTTGGTGCCTATTGAGTTTGGGGGTCTTGATGTGCAATCGTGGCAACCTGAATTTGCGAGTGCTGCATACCTTTTGCATGCCCTTCGTCGCATCAACGGCTACAACCGTCTAGCTGTACCCTACTCACCGTTCGACGCACCTGTGGATAGAAACTCTATAATTCCTGGTGATATCGGTGTATCAATAGACATCCGCGGTCTCTCGAAGCAAGTACCCGCACGCTTTGCACAGAGAGTACCATCTCTAGTAGATTCAACCGGCAGCTCGATTAGGCCTTTGATCTTTGCATTTGTTGAGATGGAGGAATGGAGGCCCAAAGACAGCGATTGGGTGCTGTTTGACTTCATACCTGATGCAGACAATGCTGCGAATTACTCACAGCAAAACACGCTCACCGCACCTCCTTACGATACTGGCCTTCGTAAAGCAAGAAGACAGCCGGAGGAAATCACCAAATTGCTTCTAAAGAGTTTTGTAGAAGCCCACGACTCTGAGAAAGGCCTGACAAATGCCCAACAACAACAGCAGCAGCAATTCTCAATTTCGCCATCAGTTCTGCGGCGTTTGAGTCGTATGATGATTATTCGGATGACCTTCGACGATCCACGCAACGAGCTTGGTATTGCAAAACAGACAATTCCTCATGGATTGGCAAATTTTGACGGAGCCGCGGAGTCCTGGGAAATTGAAACACCCAACAACGAGCGATCACTTTTGGGGGAGAATATTCACGAACTGGATCGCGTTTTTCGCTTGACAAATACTCCTGAGAACAAGGGCATTTACTTGATGCTTATCGAGGATGTCCTTACGCACCGGCTCACTGCAGCCAAATACGTTGAGTACGTGATGCAGGAGAGCGGCAGCAGCACAGTTGCGGGTGTATACCAACTTCTGCTCGAAGCAAAAAATAACCTAGAGCTTGCTCAAATTTACGGAATCTACAAGCCCACAGCGGAGAGTAGTAGAATCGCCGATGCTGAAGCCTTCTGGATACCAAAGAGGATTCTAGCCGAGCAGAACTACTCACAACTTCTTGCTCAGAACGGCATCGTAGATGCTTCAAAGGCTTATCACCCGGAACCTTTGTCTTTAACTGGTTCTGTGCCCAACACCAGTAGCGTGTTTCCGCTTTCGCCTTCACGTGCATACTCGCCTGTGGTCGTGCATCTATTCCAAGGCACTCCACTACAAGAAGCGGTGCCCTCTTCAGAAACAGTTGAACAGTACGACGCTTCTGGTGCCCTGACTGGCGAAGGCCTGACAAAGCAAGGCGTCCGTTGGCTAATGAGACAATACCTGTGGTATTTATCAGTACGTGATTCATCCACCGGGCGAGTTAATATACGCCGAGAGGCCGAGTCAATTCTTTCCAATAGAAAGCACAACGCTCTGGTCTACCGCATTTACGCTGATAGGACTGCTCTCTCAAAGCGTCTTGCTGCAGAAGCTGCTGATGTACAAGACTTCAGAGCGTACATTCAGAATGACACTTGGCTGAGACATCAAATCAGTAAGATGGAAAAAGCTTTCAACGCATTTGAATCCACAAAGTCCGGTTACGATTTATACCCAGAAGACACTGTTCCAGTGTACTTGCTAGCTCAGATGATGGCGCGCTGTTGCGTTATTACTGACGCTAAGGACGTATCTGACACAAAGATACAGCAGCACACTCTTGTCATCCCCTGGCTCGATGTAATGAAGATTACACCCGATAACGCGCAAGAGCCAGAAGCAGTTTCTGCCCTCTACCGAAGAAAACTCGGCTTGGAAATGCTGCATCGCTTGAGAGTGTATGTTAACGCTCTGGCAGACTGCAGTTATATCGATGGCCTTGGCCTGGGCTTGAATCGTATGTCTGCTGAAAATGATGTATCGTCTTCATCGGAAGCAAACATTCAAATTTTAAAGAGGCACTCTGATCGTGTGGTGTTCAATTATCACAACCACGCTTCAACGCCTGTGGTGCCTTTCAGCGCTGAAGATAAATTTGTGAACGGTGGCTACAATTACGAGGCTGTCGTACGCACTCTTACAGTTCCTCAACTTGAGCTGCATATCTCTGATTTTTTGGAGACTAGAAGCAGTCTCGTCCGCAAGTCCTGCCAGCTTTTACTAAAAAACTTCTTTGCCATTGACGAACCCAATGCACAGATCAAGAGTGGCGAACAGAACGAGCTGATCCGGCGCAAGCCAATCGCACGCATTGGTGCGCTGATCAATGCCAAACCCTATAACGGTGCTTTCATTGATCCAACTTCTATTGATTTGGATGCGAAGGATTTTGTGCGCTACTACACCTCGTTGAGCACGAGTTTTGAACAAGTATACGCTTTCATTTCCAAGCAATCGGGTGTCGAGGGTGTAGAGATCCTGTTCTTTGTGCTTGTTTACACCATTCCACGCCGCGAAGACTCTGCCGAACGCCGTGCTTTGGCTATTGAACTAGTCAATCAGTTAGCAAAGAATGACAAGGAGTATACCGAAATGGCGAAGCAATTCAAAGACAACAACTTTGAAATGGAGGAATATCTTGACACTCTTCGAAGCAGAGTGGTACAGCTATGGCGAGATGAAGGAGTCATGAATGACACAGCCTTTTGGATCGAAAAATTCCGAAGGGGTCTTATCTCGCCAGAGGACATACCCTCCGATATTGCGCGAAGTGAGGCGATTACGATCCAGCAGAATGAAAGGAGAGCGTCAGAAGCTCGTCGGAAGCTGCTTGCACAAATGGCTAAAGGATCTGATGTCATCAGTGGAGCTCCCCAGTGGGTGCAGGATCTTTGGCGCGCCTTCAAATTTGATTGGAAACGCAACTTCAAGTCTGCTTTTCAGTCTGCATTTTCTAGTGGTGCTTTCTCTATTCGTGACATACCTGACAATAAGGCGTTGGAGCAACTGGTTGAAAGGGATCAGACAGTCGACGCCTGGATCGGTGGTGTTGCAGGTGACGGATTGCAATCGCGTGGCGCTTTCTCTTCGATAGCAAAGAACGCCTATGAAAATCTTAGTATTTTACTACGAATTGCTGTCGCACGTGATGCAAGTGATCTAACACCGGGCGTGAGAGAAAAATACCACAAATTTGTTGAAGAAGCTTCTTCAGATTACCCCGATGGTGTGGAGCTACTTCCAACTCTAGCCGTTCGCAGAGTTCAGATTCTGTCCAAAGCTCTTGATGCTTCTGACGCCATAGACATCGACTCCTACAATAGCGCACTTTCTGTTCGTAGATCTCGGTTAAAGTCTCGTGTAGAAGATTCATTGGAAAGCCTGCGAGAAGCGATATCACGTGTTGGTGCGCAGTGGAAACATGTTAGCTTTGTCATTTTGCGGAACACTTCTGTTGCCAATCCAACCGATTTTGAGCGCTATATCACAGAAGACAAAGACGCAGCCAATAGCATTGCACAGCTTGTGCAGTATCTTGGCGGAGATGGTCGAGATCAACCAGAGGATGTCTATGAGTTTGTTCTGCGACTCATCTACGAATCAGGCCTCTTGAGAGAATTGACCCAATTTTCTCGAGATCAATCACGTGCTCGCCAAGCTTTGGATTCAATCAAGAATCTCTTCAGCAATGCCGATAAAGAGCTCGTGTTGAAACTTAACGGAGAAAAACTGCGCCTGAGTACCTTTCTTGAGACCACCAAAACGACTATCCTCAATGGTCTGGATTCTTTGAGGCAGCTACTCGAGAGTGCGGAAAAAGCAATAGCTCCTACTGCATCTATCGAGATACAGTCTATTGCAGCTGTCTTGAGGGCGATCGAAGCAGATAAGGCGAGATTTCTGACTCGAGTCGACGACCAGCGGAAATTGACTGATCAAAAGCTTCAACTATCTGTTTTGGAATTAAACCGCAGAAAGCTGGCTGGCGGAACAAGACTCGGAGTCCGCGAAATAGAGTCTCTGATAAATGACATGGAGCGTGATTATAAGACCGACGTGGAAGCTGCGATTGCTGTGTTGAAAGGCGAAGAAAAAAGAATTCTGGAATACCCATACCTTGAAATGATATACCAGGCCAGAGGCGTTAGACCAGGCATTCATCTTGAGTCTGTGATTATGGCTTCTTTGGCTGCTCAAACAAGCGGTATCCTTCCAGGAGCATGGACGATCGAAGGCCAAGCGGAAACAAACGAAGATTTTAAAACACCGCGCATTGTGGAAGGAGATCAGCATCTCGACGTTTGTGCTGCGCAGACGAAGCGCATATTGGACTACGCCAATAGACGCATCAACATTTCCGAGGATCACATAAAAGTCATTCAGAGGGATATCCTACCCGACTTGGATCGCGTCACATACGACACACTTACCGCGGAGATCTTACAAGCGAAACAGAGCATCAGTGATCTGAAATCTGAGATAGACGCTCGCGTGTCTGATATCAAAAAGGCTCTGCAGACATACACGAGAGCCGTAGCGGTCGCCTCTATATCTACAAATCTACTAGATAGACTTTCATCAGAGCAAATAACACCGACTCGCGATAAATATGGTGCAGATTCTACACCAGGCTACGTCCCTCTTTTGCTATCTATTTCACGGCGTCAGAGCTTTGCAGGGTTTGAGCCAAAAACAAAAGAATTATTAGACAAATACCTACTGGCCTTGGAAACCAGCAATGCTTCTAGTGCTAAGAAGCTGCGCACGAAACGCGAAGCGGGGGCGCAAATCACCGAACTTCTCGGCTATCTAGCAGAGAGAAACTCAAAAGATCCGATGATGCTCACGAAAATCAATGACGCAGCCAAGGTTTTCAATAACGCAATTGACAACGCAGCAAACGATGTGGATCTCGACACAATTGCTTCGGTATACCTCTCTAGTGTGCTGCAAGCAATCAACTGGGAAGATGCAGTTTTCATTTCCAGTGCGACAGAGCGTACACCAAGATATGCTTACTCTGACTTCAAACGTATTGGAGACAGTATTATCGAGGCATCGAGAATGCTCAACGATCTCTTTACGATGCTCAACGCAACCACCTCACAAACCACGAGTGCTACGCCTTTGGGCAGGCATATTTACATTCTTCTTTCGCATCTTGATTCATCTATGTCCCTAAAAGCGAGTGTCAATGTCAATGCTGGTGCCAACATCGACCAATATGAGCACATTGACGAGTTATTGTCACAACAAACTCAAAAGACAATGTCTACGCGAACTGAAGATGTGATGAAAGCTTTGCGTGTCATCATTGAAGAGCTGCGCAAGGAGTTGCCAAGGGTTGTCAAGAACAAGAATGCTCTCAACGAGCTGATTTCCAATTCGATACGTGGAAAACTTCAAGAAATGGCCTCTTTTTCTAAGGCAAGAAGCATTGTTGAAAAATTGGACGAAACCCTGGTGCGAGCAATGACCGAACAAGCCGACTACATGAAGAAAATACTGCTTCCTGTCACAAGGGTAGAATTTTTGAAGACCATAGCGCTTATCAATGAAAAAGTAGATGGTTTGGTTCATGAGAAACATTGGGCTTACCAAGGTTCTTTCGAACAAGAATTCAAGTCCAATCAAATCGGTGGTTTGAGATGCGGCGTTTATGCATTGGAGTCTTTTCTAGCTTTGCGTGACAATACACCTAGGATCACGCGACTCATTGCACAGCAGATTACAAATTCCAACGCTTTGGGGTTCATAAGGCAATACGTACCTCTCTTGGATGAAACAAAACAACTGGTCAGTTCTGGTAATCAAATTCCCGCGAACCCCACTCAGTTGCGTCTTGATCCGCGCATGATTGATCGCGCATGGATCACTGCGCAGATAGATCAGACATTTGCAGATGCCCAAAACGTCCTGTGGGTCGAGACAAACGTCTCAATTTCTGAAGCTCTGCAATTGGCATTAATCGCGTATGATGCAATAAGAAATCCCGCGGTGAACTCTGCTTTGTGCATATTCAAGATGAAAGATTTTGGAAAAGGTCGTCCGGTGAGCAGTTTCGGATCTGATGCTCAGCGCGAGTTAAGGAAGCTTGGAGTTTCTTCCATAGTCAGCGAAGACGAAGGAAGGCGTGCAGCATTGAATCTCTTGATAGAAGAATTCTCTTCTGTTGCACCATCGGAAAAGGATTCTTCTCCGCTTGGATTCGCAGTAGCAGACAGAAAAAGAATATATCAAGAGGCCTACCTTGGAAAGATCATTCCCGCTGCGAATAAAAATCGCTGGGATGATGCGGTTAGACGCCGAAAGTACGACGATTTGTTGCAAAACATCTTCGAGCCTGTTGGCATAGCACTTCAGAATTCTATTGGAACTGATGCAGAATCTGAAGAGTACGACGTAGCAGTCATCGAGTACGCCTTGACTGCTTTGTTTGGTGTTCATACACGCCGAAATGTGTTGCGCACAAGAGCTCCATTGATAGAGCAACAAAACCAGCTGGATCACAGATACGAAGCTGAGTTCTCATCTTACATTGAGCCGCGAGAGTTTGAAACTATTCTTGATCGTATCACCGAAGGGCTCTTCGATATTTCTCCTTCATCTTTGACTAGTCTCGGAAGCAGCCAGGTCCTTCAGGCTGTATCCGGTACTGCAGAGAAAAAGAACTACTGGCTTAATCTCAGTAAGCTTCTCATACCTCCTAAACGCAAGCGCTTCATGTATCGTTCGGGTGGAACGTATGGTCAAGCAGGTCATTGGCAAAGTGTTATCGCTGTCCCATCCAAATTTTCTGGGGGAGCTGATGGGCGTTGGAAGATCGTGGACCCTCTGGACAAAAGCAATAGCGATGGAAAAATCGATTGGAACGCGAGCGAAGCTGATTCAGGAGAGTTACTGGCAAAGATAATTGGATCAAGTTCACATCCGCTTATCATGACCGCTTCGAACATTGGTTACTTTATTGTGAAGAACATAGTGCACGAAATTGATCGGCAGAAGGAACGCTCCCAAGTCGCGAATCAAAAAGTAATCATTGCTCAGAGAAACGCAATGGCAGACAAGATAGTAGCAGAAGCGCGTGGTGTGTTAACAACACCTATTGCAAATCCTTCTCCGCCACCACGTCCAAGTCCTGTTTATACTCAAATGAGGGACGAACTCGGACAGATCTACCAAGACTCTCGAGCGCAACTCCTTAATCGCATCGACGCAAAGATAGCCGCACTAGAAACACAAAAAAGCGTCCGTGCGACATGGCTCACGAACCAAAATTCAACGCTACTGTCTGATAAAGAAGTAAACGACTATGAGACAAGGATCTCTGCTCAACAAGAAGAGATCAGCAAGTTGGTTCGGGAGTTACAACAACGAGACGAAGCTTACCAGGCTGCGCTTGTCCAAATCGCTACTCTGAACACGTCTACTGCCCTAGAGACAGAAAACGAAGCAGAAGTGCGTGAAGTAAACGAGTTCCAAAGAGATCTAGACAATACATTCCTGCTTGTTGTTTGATAAAAACTATTCATAAATTATACTACCTATTAAAAAAAATTAAATACGCATTTCTGATTTAGAGGTTGAAACGTGAAACGCAGCTGCAAATCCATGATGATCTCGGGCGGTGATATATCTGTTTCTAACCGTCCACTGCATAGCAAGAAGGCAAATCTTGCTTTAGAAGTGCGCACTCAAGTACAACAAGTTCTTGTAGAGGATAAACTATCCCAGGCTTCACTTGAATACAGAGATCAATTTACCAATGGTGCCGACCCTCGCATTCCGCATGTTAGTGATGCGCTTTTGGTTCCAACTAAAATATCTGCAAAGAAGAGTCAGTGGAAAGACTCGCTGAAACAGAGGCACTCTCAGCAATCTCTTGATGAGACAAAGCGTTCTGTTATTGAGGCTTATCGAAACAACGCTTCAGACCCCTTTGCTGTTCGCAGCGAGCTGAGTCGAATAAGTTCTACTGCTGGTACAAACTCTCTACGCGAGGTCATGGCTAAAGAAGTCAAGGACTTGGAAACCGCCATGAGCCGTTATCGTGAGGAGGAGAACAGGCTGTTTAGAGCTTACTTCGAAGCCCAGAAGAGAATTATCGATGAAACACACAAGAGGAATATGGATCATCCCAGTCTCAAGACCTAAAAAAAATCACCAACACAATAGATTGACTTTTCGTTTCCTTCGTTTATTGTGAATAATAAAATTAATGCGTTTTGCGTTCATCACGTTTTCATGCCGCAGAAGGTGCGCGTCTACGAGCACCTTCCTAATTAGGGTCATTATTAAGTTTTGGCCTGAGTAAAGCTTATGTAAGGTTACATGATTTTATTACCATATATGGTAAAAGGGGGGTAGGGGGTCACAATTTTCAGCTATGTGATGAAAGCTGGACTTAAGCTCGAAAGTAGGACATCTCATGTACCATGTCAGTAAAAACATGTCCCATGTCCTACATTCACTCCCCTAGACCACCCCATTTTGTCCAAAAATGGTATTAAACCCAAAAGCAAAACGCTTTGTTATGTATTTCTAGGATTTCATTTTTAATTTAGTTCGATTACGCAACGACACCGACCCACCAGGCTTCATTTTAGTGAACTTTCGACTCTTTAGAAAAAAAAAATAGTCTATCCTATATAACACCTCATGGATTCTCAAATGGAACCTATTCAGAACTCTAGACTCAACGCGATTGGAGCGATGGGATACGACGGTTTAGATGCAGATTTCGAAGACATAGAAAACGAAGTATTTCAGAGCAAAAGCCAAAAGGAGATGCGTCAAGAAGCGTTGATAAGAACTGTGCAGCAGTTTCCAGCTTCTGTTGCCAGTTCGAACCGCGCTTATTCATGGAGCGAGATGCTGTTGGTAGACTGGCTTGAAAGCTCCTTGAAGAGATTGTATGATGCTCACGCATTATTCAAAGATGAAGGAGGGAATGTAGTTCTAAAGCACTCTGAGGGATGTCGTCCTTTGTTCAATTTTCGTGTGCGCAATATACTCGGTGATTGGTTCACCCCGCTAAAAGGCGAACGAGCAGATGTATTTGCAGCTACGGATGAAAATGAGATGGCTGCATACCTCAATACTATGGTTGGGTACTTGGCTGGTCTGGAATCAGCCGGTCTAGCAGCAGATGATGTACAGTACCTTACTGGGTGGATAAATGACTGCAGTACAAAAGTCTCGCAGCTTTACATCGAAATCAAAGAAAAATTTCAACTCGAGAAGACGCTCTGTCTGCGTTTTGTTGAAGAGCAAATGCAAATGGCTATGATGATGAAGAATGGTAGTGGTGTTGGCGCAGCGTCAGGCGCTTCTAAGTCCAGTAGTGGCGCACAATGGGGAATGCTTTTACCTGCAGGCTGCAGTGGTGCTTTGTCTCTTGAAGAGTTGATTTCTGTCTCACAGGCTGCTGGATCTAGCAATGGTGAACCGTTTGATTACGGCTTGGTACAAGAGATGGAAGAGCAGATGGCAGCTATGCGCCAGATTGAAAACGAAAACAAACGCCGCAAAGCCGCAACTTACGGAGCGCCGAAACTTGTCACTCCAAATAGCGCGGCTTTGAGTCTTGAAGATCTCATTAATGGAGTGTCATTATCCAGTAACAATCGAGTTTCATTTGTGCCTGATGTAAAGCAAGACAACCGCGACGCTCTGAGCTTGGAGAATTTATTGAATAATGTCGAAAAGAAGAAAGAGGATGAAGCCTTTCGATACGCAAGTGATACATACCTGCAGTCAGCTATTCAGGGGACATCGATGCGAGATCGCATTCTCAACAATGCACTGCAAGTCAAGGGTTATGTCAACAGGCTCAAGGATCAAGAAAGACAACAGGAGAATCACCTGCGAAACTACGAGGCACAAGAATCTATTGGCCGTTTAGAGTTGAATGGCAGTGAACCGATGCTTCAGATATCGGAGCCTCACAGTGCCCCTATTCCTGCTGCGTTTGCGGCGCAACTACGCACCGCTCAAGAACAGCAAATATCTGTAGCACATCGACCTACTGAACCAATTGATATACCTATCAGAAATGTGGGAGCTCCTACACCACACACAAGCATCGAAGACGAGTTACGTATACTCACTAGTGAGACAGGACCAGATACAATTACCGTTAGTGCCACTGTCATTCAATCACCATCTCAGAATCGAATCAATGAGCCTGCAAAACCTCGTGCGCCGGGAAGAACCACATTGTCATCAAAAAAACAGACGACGTCGTCAGCGCAACATCAGATACCCAGTTCTGCGCTTCCAGCACAGCACCATTTTAACCGCGAGAATCATGCTGAAGAATCATTTCGTGGAACAGGCGTCGACGTCCCGGCTTCCAGCAAGCTTGTCAGCGAGATCTTTGGGGGTGATCGCGAACCCGGAGCCTCTGTACAACAACACCACCGAGGAGCGCATGTTGGAGATGCAAGCAGCAATACCACGGCCCACTCTCAAGAAATTATGGACGGTGATGTCAAAGAAGCAACGAGAGGACCTATCTTTGAAGAACCAAGAACAATTGAATCAATGGCAGAAGTACCAGCAGTTACAAATACAGCACCAGCCTCAGCTCCAGCCCCAGCCCCAGCCGCAAGCACACCATCAAAACCTCCTGCCGTCAAGCCACAGCCGAGGGCTTCAATCACTGCAAGCGTCTCAAAAGCCCCTGGATCTAAAAAACCAGCAGCAGCAATACCACCAAAGAAGCAGTAGTAATATTGTTTCTGATGTGCCTCGTGTTGTCATCGACCGGATAGAAAGACAACAGAAAAAATTGAAAAGATTGATAAAAAAGCAAAAAGATCAACACCAACAAAGTGGTGCTCACTCTGAACTCCAAGGCGCACCTGAAGAAGACAAACTGTCATCCGATTATGTGAATGTGAGCGGGACAAAACCTTATCCTGCATCTTCGTTTCGATTTCTATAAAACTTAATGAAAACAACAACAAAGAAAAGAAGCATCCAAACAGGAGTGTATTTTTTTGTTTTTTTTTATTGTTTTTGCTCACTCTCGTGTTTCACTTTTACATTATGAACCGCTTTGTGGTTCTCTATCGGCTCACGTAATAGAGAGGTGAACTCGTACTTTTTCTTGTACGCTGCACGCTGCTCACGATTGCGAACTAGATGATCGTGCAATTCATTGCGCTCAATAATCTTGAATCCCTCGGGCTCTTTCACTTTTTCAGCTTCAGAGGCGACCTGTGGCGATAAAGCTTCACGAATTTGTTTCTGCCGCTCTTTGGGGTCTTTTTCCGATTCGTGTGTCAACGCGCTATCGATGATTGGTAAACGGTGCTCCAGCTGATTAGCCAAATTCCACAATCCGGGCATAATGCTAGCGTAGGAGTATGCCTGTGATATAGCTGCATCGGTGTCGCTTGCAGTTTGAGATCGATAACAACAAATGATCGAAAAATGGATCTTCACATTATAGATCTTCTTGTGAATATCATCGCTTGTGAACAATCCCTTTTTATGAGACCACAAGCTGGTTTCTTTATCAAACTGAAACTCCTCTAGAGAGATAGGCAGCGGAATCAGCTCAAGGCGGACGTCTCGAGCGCTCATGTAAGGATGCATAAGGCGGTCATAAGTGGTCACCATCTCTTTGCATAGGTCTTCGAACGTGGACTTTTGCATACGTATGTAGTTCCCATGTTCCTTATCGTAAAGTGAGAAGAATCTCACATAGCCTACATGTCCCATTCCCTTGAGTTTTGCAAAATCAACAACACCGTGGGTCTCTGGAATGTAGCACAATTCGCGTGAAGTAGCTGAGCTGTTAGCGTCTTCGGTACACTCGTCTTTCTTGTCCTTTTGACTAATAAATCCATGGTTCAAATCAGAGATATGAAGAAACGCTTGTTTGCGCGTGCGCTCTACATCGGCAAGTAAAAAGTTTAGCGCTTCTTGTTGTTCTTTGCGTTTTTTCTCTAGTTCTTCCATGCCTCCTTTGAGGCGTGCCGCGAGAGCAATGTCTCCTCCTTCAAAGGAGGGATTGGGTGCGATCAAGGGCTCAATGACAGCCGAAAGAATCTTGCCATCGAAATCATTGTCTTCAAGGCGTGCAAGCAACGGGTTGTTGGGTTGAACCTTCTTCAAAATTGGTATGAAACGATCCAAAGGACTAAAACGAACACCCATCGGCAGCGGGAACTCGTTCTCTGAGACTTTGAATGCAGCACCACACACGACTATATAGGGATTCGGTGCGGTATGATCTTTTTCAAACAGTTCTCGTTCCATTTGATGATTCTTATTATTGTATTCACCCTTCTCGATACTAGACAAGTATTGAGCAGCATGAGAAGCACTATCCATATCCTTTGATTCAATCAAATGGCGACTGCAATCCATGGTGTTGTGGTTCAATAAATCAGCAATGGTAAATGTGAAATGGAGTGCGGATTTTCTTTTTTGCAGCACGGATACACGGGCATCTCGCGGAGCGTTTTCGAATTTAGAGTAACATTTGCGCAAAAAGACTATATCTCTTCCCGAGATTCCGCATTTCTCGAGATCTGACTCATCCAGTACATCCAAAAATCTCGCGTTAAGCGGGTTGTTGATGGAAGAGCGAATGGCTTGATCGCGCTCCTTTGCTTCGTCTTTATTCGATATTGCAACAGCTAGCTGTTGCAGGTGATCCTTGGTTATAGTATTATTGTTGTCATTATTAGATGAAGTATGCTGCTCCATGTAGTAGTAAGTGACTTGGTACGATGGCAAATCTGCGTGATGTTTGTGGGAAGAACGTTCGATAATGCTGTACTACTGACCCAGAAAACGCATTGTTAAAAGGCTTGCAATAAGGTAATATCACCACAACAGGCTCCTTCCTAATTAGGCCTAAACTTGACTGGCCAATCAGAGGCGATCTACACTCTTTTGGAAAGCATCCAGGGGCTATAAGTACGTCTAAACGAAGTGCCATTTTGACACTCCAATACTAGTACCGCAGAAACAGGAAAAAAAAATTAAAAATCATTCATAATGCAAAAGAAACCTGCTTTTGATCCTTTTGCGCATCTCAGTGGTCAGTTAAATGCAATCAACAATGCTGCTAATGGCGCAAACAGCAAAGTAAATCCTAATACTGTCACTCAATTACGTGAGATGTTTACTACCGGTGTGGTGAGTGGAGAGCAATTGCAACCACCTGGAAGAGTGAAGGAGGGCATTCATATCATCGGTACTGTAACTTCAGCACATCATGGCGAAGCAAAGTCTAATACCGAACGTGGCTGGAGTATTTTACACATCAAGCCCGATGATCCGGAGGAGAAACTCGCGCGTTGTGTCGAAATCACTGCACCCGGAGACGCTGAATGGCTTAGCAACGAGACCAAAGACACTCTACTGTGGACTGTGTGGGAGAAAGTCAGTATTGTGACTGCCAAGAAAACTGGACGCATTCCTCAGAACAAGCGCTATCACGCAAACGCCAAGTGGGAGTATTTTGAGGACACTAGTATACCAAGAGAGCAACGTCCCCAGACCACACACAACGACGACATTGCCGTTATGGTGTCTTGTTGCGTGAAAAGCGCCAAGACGCGACAGCCTATCGCACCTGGAGAACGTGTAAAGGTTTCGCGTGTGCGTTACATCAAGGAGGAAAGTGAGAAGACGGGTGAACTTCGTGAGGGCCTTCAAGCAGACGAAGGCAGGGGGTTGTCTGGCAAGACTCCTGGAGACCAGCTCTATGCAGGCGCTAAGAAAACCAGTATCCAAACGCCGTGGATTTTGCCAATTTACGCCCTCCCGCAAACTGGTCAGGAGATCCATGGTGACGAAGATGCTACGTATGTAGGTGGCGATACCGGCGATGCTGACCACAATAATGTGACCGTTGAGCGCGGAGCAGAGCATCACGAAGAGGCGAAAGCTGGTGACGCCCAGGTCCAGACTCAGGCACCGGCGGCAGTTACTGCCGCCGCAGCTGCAACCGGACAGCCTAACGCTACGGCGGCGGCACAGCAACTCGCACCAGTCTTCAAGACTATGATGCAAGCTGCTGCAAACATGCCTCCTATCTATAGCAGCAATGCTGCTGCTGGTCAGGCTGCAGGGCAAGGTGCCGGTCAGGCTGCAGCACCCGAGGACGAAGCCAAGCGAAAGGAAGAGCGCAAACAAAAGATCAAGGCCAAGATCGCGCGCATTCTCAGCATTTTGGACGATGATACCAAGGCATTTGCAAATAAGGCTTCTTTGTGGATTCCTCTCAAGGGCACGCAAATTTTTGATATGGGCGTATCCAAGGAGGGCGTTGTCAGCATATACGGTCAATCTCGGGTTGATGCCGAGCTAGAGGATAATTGGAGCTACACCGTGAAGATGTTGCCAACCGATCCAGATTACGAAGAGCTGAAGAAGCCTTCTGTGAAAATCAGTACGCTTGTCAGGCAGAACAAGCTCGCTCCGCCGCATCCAGCAGCAATGAAGCAAGACTGTTTGCTTCATCTCAAGTTTCTTCCTGCAGCCATGAATTCTTTTCTCTTTGTGAATCCCGACCGTCAGGCATTGTTCTTACGTTATCTGGTATATCACGCTGCCAACGATTCCGACGCGATGCTGAACGCTTTCCCTGACATTGCGGAAACTTACGCTCTCGGAGATCCCAGCTCGAAGCCTTATGTCGAGCTGAAGCTTAATGTTCAATGGGCGGTTGTACCCGAAGCTCGGCTGGTGTTGGCTTCGTGTTTCCAAGTGTCAGCTACTTATGCTCAAGCCGTTCGCGATTACGCGCATCAATTCACCGAGACCATGGATCGCAAGAAGAAGAAGACAAAGAACGAAGAAGAGATGGTCTATGATGTGACAAAGATCACCACAGAGGCCGCTTCAAACCCTCTAAACTTGAGCTCGAACAGCGACCCACCTGTTGTGAACTATCTTGAGAGCAAGTTTCAACCCAAGGACCATGCAGAAAAATATCTCTTCTTCATCTTACCCAACATGCTCAAGACTAAGGAACATGAAGAGATTCTTGCTAGTAAGACTCCCCAAGATGCGATCAAATTCATCGAAAACGTATTTGATCGAGTCGAGCGTCACATGGCATTCCCATTTCCTGGTACACAGTTACCAACAAAGGTTCCTTTTGGAATCAAGAAGGATGTTTATGCTGCGTGCGAAGCTGCCATTACCAAGGAGAAGACGGCTACTCCAACTGATGAGTTCATCGAGTGGACTACTGCTCTGATGGAGGGTCGCGCTGGGGCTTCATTGCCACCTCCTTCACGTACCAAGAACGCTCCTGGTGGAGTAAACTCAAAGGCTGCAGGCGGAGAACAGAAACAAGGCGACAAAATGATTGCCGACAAGAACGGTCCTGCTGTTGGTGAAAAGCGACCTCACGAAGAAAACGCATCTAGTGGCAAACCCACTGATACTCAGCAACAACTCAAGCCTCCTGCACAGCCACCTGCGGCTAAACAGAAACCTGCACCAGTAACAGGTTCATCGTTGGCGGGTGCCGCGTTTGGTGCCAATGCTCCTGGTAGCGCTGCATTACCAAAGAATCAAAATCCTGTAAAACCCTCTGCTAAACCTGCGGGAAAATAAATGCGAAACAATTACATGGAATAAAAAAAAGATTACAATTATTTTTTTTTTTGTGGTTTACGGATTGACCCCCTTTCCATAATAAGCTTATTTCTTTTTTTGACCGTCCACACATAAACCCGAGTTTTTAAGGTTTTGGTAAGCCTTGATTGACGACACATACCAGGTACTCCCCATGACAACGACCGAAAACACACTGAAAAAAGGTTCAATTGGTCAAAGAAGTGCATTGTTCAGTAATGAGCGCTGGAACGAGCTTATGAAACAGATCTGGCCTATGCGCTACAACAGCAACTGGTTAAGCACGTTATCGAACGACAAAGTATTTCGTGCCTTTCGTGACAATGATTACGCAACATACGTTTCTTTATTCGACTGGTTGTTTCAGAAGGTGTTTCGCTTTGAGGCAAAGAGTACAGTTGCCATGGATTTTCAGAGTCTCGCTGACAAAATCGACCCGTTGGATTTATACCGATTTTACCTCGCACACAATGATATAGTTTTGCATGTGTCTTCTTCTGCCACACCAAGTTTCGATAACGGTACCCGAGGCACTGTGACTTCTATCATACCTGGCGCCATGGCTACCAACTGTATGAGTTTCTGGTTTCACTTTGGCCGTAAGGCAGAAGAAAAAGCCTATGAATTGGAGATTATGAAGGCTTACGGAAACATGCAGCATATTATTTCATTGGCCAAGTTCTTGGGGCGTGAATTCCTCATTGCGAAATTGCGCTTGAGTATTGACGTGAGATCTTTGATGAGCGTCAATAAAACAGCTAGTGCTACAAAACCTGGAAAGCAGCAAAAACAAAGAATAGATACAATTGAAGTCTATGTGCGGCTTCAGCTGTTGAAATTCGAAGACGGTGACGGACTAAAGATCGATGCCAACGGAATAGACGAGGACTTGGAGAAGCAACTATCTGCTGCTATTCACAATTCCATGAATGAACAAAATGTAGCGCAAGATTCTGCAGCACAATCAACGAAACCTACTTCAGTTGGCAAAGGAACTGCAATGTTACAGGCAGTCTACCGTGACGAGGCGTTCCAGCGTATCAGCAAAGAGCAAGCGGAAGCAGCTGGAGTTGATTTGGAACTTTCAAACACCTACGCCGAGACTGTTGTGGGTCGATTTGACACGCCATTTGGAAAGGTTGTTGGGTCTAGTGATATACAGAGACGACACTATGATAGAGACCTGTCGATTTGTGTTTATCTTAGTGCGGAGCACGTAGCCACACGCTGGAAACTGTCAGCTGCTATGGATGATCTGCCTAATAATCTTCCTGCTAGTGGCTACCTCTCAGATGATACTGAATCTATCACAAATGGAAATAAATACGTCTGGGAACCAAATTTTGAGATGGACGAAATCGAAGGCGCTTCTCAAGTGTATCCGTACAGCAACAAATCTTACATTCTAGATTTGGAGTTGATTGCATCAAAGAAAAGTGCGACAAACATCGGTGGTGTAAAGGGTGCGTCCTTTGTACCTACTACTCAAGAGGAAATCCTTGACAAGGTCAATGAACGCCTAGGTCAAAACACGAGTTTTTCAGATGAATTGAAGAAGCTTGAGAAGGCCAATATGCTTGAGGACGCTCCGTTTCAAGATTCAAATGAATTGCAAGTTGACTGCGTAAGCATGCTCAGGTCAGATAACGGCACTGTTCACACGCGTTTCTACCGCAATGACCGCAAGACGCGTGAGCAGCTAAATACATTGCTTTTCATGGACACCACTATCGAAGTAGCGCTTCAGGGACCCCTAGAATCAGGAGGCGCGTGGGATACCTACAACAATACATTGATCTGTGTTCAGCATTGGTTATATGAAGATCCATCTGAGATGAGTGACATAACTCCTGAACAACTAAAATTATACAAAAGTGAGTTGGATTCATTATGGTCTATGCGAAAGAGACCGCGCTACCTGCATCTGAGAGTGCCTCTCGCGCCCGATCAGCCATTGTCTAAGCTGATACAACAAATCAAGCAGCTGGACGCGAAGAAAAAGGAAAGGTCAATAGCCTCTCGATTGTACGATCATAGCGGATCTTTTGGTCATCTATTCTACATGGCTCGCGTAAATGTGGATATGTCAGAAATTGAATCGTACATGAATACAAATGGTGGTGCAAAAGCAAAGTCTTCCATTCCCAATAACCTGCGATCGAATTCTCCATCCTCAGAGACTATGAACAGATTTTCCGCATTTTCTAGCGACACTCTAAACCGCATGATCAACATACTGTACGGTTCTGCAGATGCTGCTTCTCGCGTAGCCAAAATAGTGCATATGAAAGGCGAAAAGAAAAAGAAGAGCAAGAGCGAGAACAGTAGCAACTCAAAACTTCAAAGGGATGTTGTTTGGATGGGTCTTTACTTACCCGACCAGCTCGCATCAGACGAAGTGATTTGGCCGCGCATTCAAATATCCCGAGGTACTGATAATAAGGGGGTTCAGATCGGAGAGCCTGCGCCAACTACATTCATCACCGATCCTCTTGCAGAAATCCTGAAGAATGTCGAGTCTGCGTCTAACGGCAAAATATGCGATAATTGTGGAATGATCAAAGAAATTGCACAGTGCAAATATCTGGTACCTCAGAAGGGCGAATCTCGCTTCCAGATAAAAATATGTGCCTGTTCGGACAGTTGTTATAAGAAGCTCGAGAGAATTTATAATGACGCCTAACCGTTGTGAGACGATGTGTTTGATGAAAACGCCCTTGGGGGGTGTTTTCGACAATAGAGAATATATAAAACATTTATTTACTTTTATCATCTAACCGAGTCCAAAAATTGTTAAAACATACATCGGCCTTTTTTTTTCCTTCTTCCTTTTAATCATAGTAAATTCTGATGGCAGAATATAATAATGGCGGCAATGCTGCCCCCGCGCGCATAGTATTTGAGCATACGGGAAACGCCCTGCGCAACGCCGCTTCGTTGACACCTGACTTACAAAAAGATCTAGTAGCGTTATATGCCAGAGTCCAGCGATCTATCGAAGATTGCATCAAAAATACACCTCCTGGGAAAAATCTTAATGTGTATACCACGACAGTTACTGATTTCATCAAGGAAGTGCGCGGAAATCACTGCTATATCAGCATGTACGGTATCGAAGAAATTAGTTTTTACATGGAGAAGCAACTTGTCGAAGCTATCGGAATCCCTGGAACAAATATACGTGAAGCAACTGACAGCACAAGATCAGGAACGATAACAAAGACTCTTATAATACCAATTGGTGTTGCACAACAAATAATGTCGAATCATTTCGCACAAGCTCAACAGTTGACGCCTGCTTCTAGTCCTAATAATCAACAACAACGCGGCAGAGCTGATCCAGAGAAAGATTTTGTATGCAGGCTCCTGATAGTGTACATCATCCCTCTAATTATCGTCACTTATCTTGTACATTTGTGCATATCCACCGATTTCAGCACAAAGATGGAAGCCTTATGGAATGTGATGCCTTCTGTGCGCAACACAATCCAGAAATTCAATTGTGAATACCTCAAGTTATGCAGATCATGAACGTCGTGTTTCAATGTACCCATTATGGATTAAAATTGAATTCATTTAATTTAAGACCATTTATTTTGCATCAAGGTATCAACTTGCATTTGTCAGCCTCTTCTCACTTACCATTTTCTTTTTTTTTTCTTTTTTTTTTGTTGTCGTTCTCATGGATCAGCATTATACTACAAGCGTCGATGGGTATGTTACTGTACCTAGCGGCGCGTCATCTACGTCGGCAATTAGAGGTTCAGGAGGGGAGTGGCTTTCTGTTGTGGGGCATTCTGAAGCTGTTCCTATACCAGAAAACTTTGAGCAAGTAGAATACGCTGATGCGCGATCTGTGAAAGACATTTTCAGAGACCTGTACTTTCTTCATTACACGCAAAATAATCGTAATAATAATAATCATGACAAACCCACATCTATGAAAGTGGTAAAGTTTGGCGACGACTTCTACAACTGCATAGCCACGGGTTATCAAGACAACATAACTATGATCGACATGATTAAGCTTCATAGCCTAAATATCTTGGCAATTAAGCGTGTGTTCATCAATCCTATTGCTCGTGCTCTCATTGTTCAAGTTGCAACTTCGCAAGCGCTTATACGCGCTCATACTGTTTCTGTTAATGGACTCTTAGCTATGTCAACCCCATCGCAAAACGCTGCGAATACATCTGCTGTTTTTGAGGTCCATCCCCTGAAGGTCAACAGCCCTTCTTTGGATGAAAGAACAAGGACGCCACTCGATCATTCTACATTCGCCAATCAATGCGGCGGAAGCCATAACCCAGTGTTGTACCGCGTGGTGAACGACGTTACCTGTGGATTGAAAATTCTACATCAAGAAGCTTCTCTTGTTGGTATGCCAGACGAACCTACTGAAACTGCACTTCAGGTCCGTCCAGTCGACAACCACAGTGTTTTTGCATGTCAAGCTTTCGGCTACAGACAGGATATCATGCTTCAGGATATGCTTCGACTATATGGACTGCACCCAAATTACGTCACTGATGTGTCTTACAATTTCACTGATGAGCCCTTCAATAAGAACGAACAAGGATATCGAGGAGCACTCCAAGTTATGATCTCTTCTATCGAGAAGCCGCCATTAACACTGCCTACCTTTTATTCTTTTCGCACTCAACACAAAAATGGCCATGACAATTCACTAGTACCGCATTCAAAAGCGACAAGCAACAGCTACCCGCACTCAAGAGATCACGGAAATCAGTTATTTGCTGCTTCTGTAATCAACGCACCTCAATATATACAACACGCTCTGTATGTACCTCAACCGAATGTGGTCATTCCTAATGACACTGCTGTTGCTGCATCTGTGCGACAACAACATCAGCAGCAGCAAAACTCTGATGGTTTGCTCTTAGTGGCACAACAGCAGAAACGGAAGCGTGATGCAGTACACGAAAACGATAATGACTATGGGAGACAATACATTTTGGCATCTGACCAAGTAAATCTACAACAGCAACCTCCCCTATCTCTGTCTCAAGTGTTGCAAGCATCGGTTATAGCGCAACCTCTTCTATCACCGCCTCTTCCGCCTCCGACTGTTCATACACCCGTTAGCATAGATACGCAACAAATTGCAAGCGACATAATTGTGCATCCCAGATCTGATGAATATCAACAAATGCCTCCACATGCTCCTACCCCAGTTCCAAGTTCCAGCGCACTTGTGACGACTGTCATTTCTTCATCAGCTGTCCCCGCGACAAATCACGCCCTACAACAAAGTGTTATCAACGCGCTTCCCAGTGTATCAGATCCACAACAAATTGTAGATGGCGTCACGCGTAGCAATGCTACAGCTGTCTCTGACAACAATGTAGAGAAACAAGAGCAAAGACCTGGAAAATTACGAAGATTACTTCGCTTCATAGGATTTTCGTGAAAAAAAAAGAGAATAAACAAAAAAAACTCCATTGAAGGTGTCTAATCTGTTTTATTTGTTGCAGAAGCGCCAGTAATATACGATTGCATTTGTTGTAAATTCTTTTTCTTGAGTTTGAGGACAGTTTCTATGAGAAGGTGAACGAGCAACCTGATGCTTTTTGAGAATGCAAAGTAAACTACCACGCACCACATGAATAGCCATGCTAGTTCTACTTGTATTGGATTTAGTGGAAAGAAAAACTCCAAGGTAGGTAGAAGATTTGCGAAGAAAAAGAAACTCCAAATGAGAGGCAAAATTAAACAGAACCACACAAAAAATACTTTCCAAGAAACTGATCTGTTTGCTACACTATGGTTCACAAGTAGTCGTGCTTGGCGGGCGGTAGACATCAAATCTGCGCGTAGATCACTAATACGAATTGCAAGCGGGTTGTTGGCGATGTTGTTTGTTCCATGACCTTGTTCTATTTGCAACGCAACCGCAGCGTTATATTCGTCTTGTAGCTTTTTCAGAACGTATCCATATTGCTCGAGTAGATAGTTTGCATTGAGCCATTCGCAACCACGAATGTACGTACTGATTAGCCATTCCGTCGCTTTTGTACAAATCAAAATTCCCAGCAGTAGGAACGTTCCAAAGGAAGTCTCATTTGTGCAAACTGCAGGAAGGCGATTTAACCATACACACAACAATAACGAAAGATCGACAAAAATCATTCCTGTGTATGGATAGCGTTTCATGAAAGATGATGTAACAATGCAGCTGATGAAGCCCATAAACACCAAAAGCACTCTGTGCAATAACAAAGCCCAGACCGGTGCTAAATGAATTATTTTGAATTTTCTCTCCAGGAATCTACTTGAGTCAAGCCCCCAAATCGCCAGATAAATAGTGACAAGTACAATAATTCTTGCGAGCCATATCACAGTACGAATGGACTCTGAATCAAAAGAACGGTAAGGTTGTACGATGAATGTTGCTTCTGATTCAATATTCTTTTCAAGTTCTATTTCAGGTTTGTCTCTTGGTGTTGCCGCTGCTGCTGCTGCTGCTAGGTGTGTATTATTTTGTGGTTGTTGACCGCGGAATCTGACTTCGGTGTATTGACCGTTATTTGTGGTGTAGTTACTCGAGATGTTGGTGTTGTTATTGGTATGATGTCTTGTAACATCATATCGCTGCTTATTCATACGAATTGCTTTTTGTGTTAGAGAAGCGACCAACGCCACAATGTTTGCCCTTTTACTGAACACTTCGCGTGCCCATTGATAACTGAGTGGATGTGTTTCCAGATGCCACCAAACCGAAAGCAATAAACATAAAAGCACTATTATTGTTTCTGGATGCGTTTTGATACGTGGAAAGGCATCGAATACAGGTGAGATAGACGCGCGTCCTTCAGTGAGATCCACACTAATCACGAACCATTCCAATGACATAATCCTGCCCAATATAATCACTGTGTTTTCGTTTTCTTGTGTCCCAAGCGAAGATATCGAAGAGGGATAGCTTTTCTTGGTTTCTGATATTTCAATTAAGTTATTAACTGAACCGTAAGGATTCACGAAAAAGTTTGAAAGTAGGGAGATCCACGTAGTGGTAGTATTGCGGTTGCACGAGCCCTTGCAATCGCACGCATCCCCATTCACTGCTGCAACAAGCAGTGACTCTTGGTTTGGACCGCCTTTGTGCTTTAGATCAAATAATATTTTCTGAGGAATATACGTATAATCCTGAGATAGATCTATATACAGAGGATAAATGAGCGTCTTCTCGTCGGTACTCTTGTTTACTATACTCGTAAACGATGCCGCTATCGAACAATTTAACAGAGATGCATAGGTGGTGCTTATTGTTGAGGTATCGACAGGTCCATTCGAATGATGTGAAGTCTGTAAATTAATTTGAGCACCAAATGGTACGCTGGTGATGTACTGCATCCGAAAGTGATTTGCTTTGTAGCTTTGATCACTATGGAAAATGTCACTAAGTTTTATGTCTTGATGCACATCAAGTAATTGGTTATCATCGCCTAGTATGAGAGCATATTTTGATACTGTAAATCGATTCCAATAGTGCCAGATAATACTGCCCCTTGCAAGACCCAGCGAACCATGATAAATTGCAGCGTCACTAGTTTCTTCTCGGCTCGTCGGTTCGCGACCATAGATCACAGGCAAGCGAAGCTTATAAGCGCCAATATAAAATATATCGCTTTGTAGGATTAGTGTACGACTAATGCTGCCACTATTTTCTTCTGCAGGCACACTATACTCATTAGAATATGTGTCGCTGTACGGCTGAGGCGAGTCATGAATGTATATATAATCTAAATCCCAGCGCAATCGTAGCGTAAGCAGTTTTCCTGGATTTCCAGTATATATTCTGACGCAGTGGCCGTTATGCAAAGGTAATACCGCGCTGTCTTGTAAAGGTGATGCGGCGTTTACAGCTTTTACGCTCCATAGAAGATAAATCAACATGGCTGTGCATAATAAACTTGTAAGTCTAGACGCCATGTTGGAGCTCTATAGGAGCGGATGCTGAGCTTGAGAACAACAAAGAAAAAAGGGGAGGGTTAAAAGTAATCTATGCGACTGTTTGTTTGTTTTAACTTTGTCTAGTCTCTTTACAGTAGCTTATATAAAGTTACAATCGGTAAAAAAGAACTAGACACTCACGCATTAAGACCCTTTTCTTTTTTTAGTTTTATCGGTCCTGATGGATGTTGATCCCTCTCAAGATTTTGATCTTTTATGGAATCCAGATTGGAACCCATTAGAAACTGTAAATGCTACTACCGTTGCTCCTGAAATCGCGCCTAAGCCTGTAGAAGACTTGCCAAAACCTACTGAATTGCCGATTCCACAGCCGCAAAATCCGTCAGATGTTGCTAAGCAAAGAAAAAAAAGAAATTTTGAAACAGAAGAAAGTTCATCACCATCGACGACGACAACAAAACCCGCTGCCGCAAAAATGCCTGAAAAACGCGATGAATTCTTCGAATTAAACGCACAACCCTCTAATAGTGCAATCAACACAGAATACGTGAAAGTCTTGCAGCGCTTTATTACTGTAGTAGCAAGTAATGAAGAGGCTGAGCAATTTGCGCCTTCCTCGATTTACGATCCAAAGGAGAGCAAACAAAAATATTTGCGTTCAAAGTCGCTAATAAGCTCTGATGCTGTACCTTTAGAATTCGTAATGTAAAAAAAAAGATTATGCTGTTGTTTTCCATTTAGCACTATGATTTTATCTTGTTTAGCTAATATGTTTGAAAATATAGTAATTATAGCGTTTACAGATCTTTCTATTAAAGGTTTTCATGTTGTGCATATATTACCTCAGAAGCGCGATAAACGAATTTTTTTTTTCTCGGTGTTTCGCTGTCTATTCTGGATAGCCAGTCATGAAGCATTTTAGTTCTATTATACTGCTTTTCTGCATTTTGCTTGCGTCGTGCTTTGTCTGCACTTGTACTGCTAATGACAAAGTTATTGAAGACCACTACATTGATGCGTCTGGTAACATTACTACCAATAAGAGACAAGCCGCGTGCTCAGCTGGCCTCTACATTATTGCCTATGAGCACATATACGAGGGAGGGCAGCGACTGTACATCTGCGCTGGTGGCGAGAATTTCGATCTTGGAGGGACCTTCTGGAACAATCGCATTTCTTCTATCTTTGTGCCGAGGGGATGGGCAATTCAACTATTCGACTCGAGAAATTTGGCTGGACCGGTGGTTCGCCTCGGTTCTTGCGTGAATTCCGTTCGCGAGTCCGATCTCCGCTATTTGAATTTCAATGACAAAACCACTTCTTTTGATAGTTGGCCCATGTCTTGCTAATTGAAATTGTTAGTCGACGAATTTTGTCAATCGTAGATCATTTTTTTTTGTTTCCTTGTTCCCGAATAAAAAGAGATACTGAATACCAAAAAAAAATGCAATTACTTCTTTCTATGGTAATGTAAATTTTATTGTTTCGAGTTTAAGGTTTCAAAAGAATCTTCTTCAGTGCTTCCGCCTTCTGACGTTTTCTTTCCTCCTCTTCTTTCTTCTTTCTTTCTTCTTCCTCTGCAATTTTTCGGCGCTGCTCCGCAAGTGCTTGCTCGCGAACCTTGCGTTCGGATTCAAGCTTTTGATCACGCTCGCGTTTCTCACGGGCTTGGCGCTCTTGTTCTTGTTTTTGTTTCTGAATTTTCTGCTGCTCGACTAGTAGTTGATCCGTCGCTGCTTTACGCTTTAGGTCCATGGCTGTTTGTTGTGTGGTGGAAACACTGGATGGTGCTGCCGCTGCTGCTGATCCAGCAGAAGGCTTGGTTTTTGGTTTGGGCTTGAGAAGTACGACTTGATTCAATACTGAAGATGAGGAGCCCGTAGTGCCAGATTTTTTAGAGTCTTCTAGAAGTTTTTTCCTTTTTTCCTGCTCCTTGCGTTTCGCTTCTTCACGCGTTTTGATAATAGAACTTATCTGCTTCTTTGCATCAGACCATTGAGCGAAAATTTCAGCGTACTGTTTCTGAAGTTTAGAGCTCAGACCACGTACTTCAGGTGCGAGGATTTCGGTGACTAGAGGGAAGCGGTAGTCTTGCTGAATGATCCCCGAGGGTAGAGGTAGTACCATCAAATTCAGGTAAGAATCTTTCGCGTCTCCCTGTTTCACTGGGCGTTGAGTACCGTTGCTCGGCAATAGCTCGGCCCAAAGAACTACTTGCTCTTGCCCATAAACTTCGATGTCTTGCCCTTTTTTCTTTGTTGAAGCACCGCCCCCGGTTTGATCTACCGCTTGTCGCAGAATGGCCACCGTTCTGGCGCGTAATCTAATACGCAGGAACTTGACTCCGTTTTGCTGTAAGCGCTTCTGTTTGTCAATAATGCGAACTTGCATTCCATCGGTCCATCCCTTTGTAGAAAACACTTGGCTGACTTTGGGCGCGCGGATGTAGAGTGTAGTAGGGGCATCGATGTCTTCTGCTGTAGGATCTGAGTCATTAAGCACCTTCAATTGGGGCTCGTTTGGATTGTCTAAGCGCAAAAGCTCGGGCTTGTTCTGTTCGTCTATGATCACCAGAACATCACGCTTGTATTTATCGGTTTTGCGCTTGCGACTGCTCTTTCTTGCAGAGAAACGCAACTCTGGCTTAATCATGAATAAGTATGTGACAGAGGGCTTATCATCCAAAGAAGCAGCTATCTTGGCCAGATAATAGCTGTTGTAGCAGGCCACCTCGGCGCCAGTTTCGTCAGTGGGGGCTATTAACAGCTGCCTGACACGTCCATCACGTACTGCTGCGGCCGCGGAAGTCTCGTCTATAACAGACTTGTCGACAGCTTCTACTGTTGGAGGTAGAAGCAAAACAAATCGCACACGGAAAACGTTTGCGATGGCATGCAGCATCACAAGATCAAAAGTGCCCAATGAGTTGATAGAATCGAAATAGCTTCTCATGTTGTCACTCATCAGGGCAAGAGGCGTGAATCCGGGAATAAGGGTGTGCAGGTGGGTGTATCTCTCCAGATTACCCGCCATCCATCTCAAGGCCAGCTCGCGCAGAGTCTTTGCTCCATTCATGCTGCGCGGAAGCGACGGATCGTTGGTTAAAGCCATCAGGGGCTTTTCCAAAACAAAACTCAATACGAAAAAAGCCTGGTAGGGTTTTAGATCACTCTTGTTTTCGAGCTTGACCTGAGCTACAACAGGTTGGGCTCCTGGTCTCTTTCCATCAGGCCAGTGACGGTATCTCCCGGTATCGAAAAACTCGAATCCCAGCTTTTTGATTACTGCTTTGAGCTTTTCCTGAGCACCAGCAAAATCTGACATCAGATCATATGCTTGGTCATCCTTTGGTTTGATGATTTGGCGTTTAAGACACTGCTCAAATATCGTGTATGGATGATCACTGCCATACGTTTGCCGAATGATGGCCTCAAAGTCTGTGCCTACTGGGGTTGCACCGTATTTGGGCCACATACGCCAGAGAATTTCTTCTTCATTTTGTTCCTTCTTTCTGATTTTCTTCTCAGCATCGGTACTATTGCCAGTCGTGTTGGAATCTTCGTCATCATCGTCACGCTCGGCTACTGGAAGAACTCCAGGATCTTCTGCATCACCAGCATCCTTTGGCTCGTCCTCATACGCAGGTCGCTTCAAAAGTCTCTTCTTGATGTCATCAATGGAGAGCTCTTGAGCTTCAGCTTGTAGTTTCTTTCTCTGCTCCTTGTAGATGCGCGTCTCCTCTTTGACCTTTGACTCCATCTTTTTCTCTTTCTCCTTGAGTTTCTGGTCATTAATGACGTCTTGTGCCGCTTGTAACGCATCTTCTGCATCTTCTTCGTCAGCCTGTGCGGTGCCTGTTTCTCCGCGCTTCTTCTTCGGTATGCGCTTGCGTTGACTGAATTCATTGGAACCGTCCAGAAAAACAGTTTTTCCTGATGTAGAGATCATATCAGCAGCAATCTGAGCCCGAATCTCGCTCCTGCTGTACTTTGCCATAAGCACCTGCTGGGCCCCACTCGTGCTTATGCGTGTTGTAAACATCAAAGGCTGTTCCGCTAGCGTGGCCTTTTCTTTAACAACTTCTTCTAGATTTTCGGGAACGTAATCATTGAAAGTGATCTGATAGCCGTTTTTTGTGCTGTAGTTGAATAGGATGTCCACAGTAAGAACTTCTCTGCTTCCTTTGTTGCACATACTTCCTACACGACCAAATTCCTTTTGATCAGGGAATGATGTAATGCGATAAGGCTCAAGCGTTCCAAAAGCGTTGGAGTTTCTAATGTACGCGGCTTCTGAAGCATCCGTTGCGCTTGGTATTGCTACGCCCTTCTTACAATCGAATTCTAATCTACTGACCAAGAAATGAGGAAGAAGGTTGATAGCGCGCAGCCATTGCCAAGTGTCAGCATCGATGTTCGCCGATGCCACTTCATTATTTTCATTAGATTCTAAAACGCCTGCTTCCTCTTCCGCTTCCTCTTCATCAGCATCATCGTCATCAGCAACACCTGCCCTTTTGAGTACGTCAAGGGTATTGTTGTCGAGCGCTTTCAATGATCCTCCCGGTGCGTAAGCAGTGAGCAGAAGTCGCCTCGCCCTGTCG
>ERZ1066123.417-NODE-417-length-32500-cov-7.001973_pt1 | contig 32500 bp, 24 predicted proteins | sample MGYA00382770_ERZ1066123 | MGnify/ENA primary metagenome ERZ1066123 (study PRJEB33369, sample SAMEA5778353) | biofilm metagenome | biome: Industrial cooling water; feature: Water cooling tower basin; material: Biofilm | place: United Arab Emirates | collected...
CCGACGAGTCGCCGGAGTGCGTGCTCGGGGCGCTCGCGGCCGACTTCATCCGCCCGCCGGTCGTCCCGCTGCTCCCCGCCGCCGTCCAGCGCGGCGTGTTCCAGCACCGCCACGTCGACGGCTTCACGGACCGGCACCCGGTCGTCCAGCGGAGCATCGGCCGCATCAGCAAGAACTGGGGCTGGTTCTCGGGCATCGTCATCGACGTGTACTACGACCACCTGCTCGGGCTGGCGTGGGCCGAGTACGCGCCCGAACCCCTCGGCCCGTTCGTGGAACGGGTCGCGGGGTTCGTGCGGGCCACGATCACCCACCTCCCGGAGCCGCACCGGCCGGATGTGATGCGGTTCGCGAACCCGGAACGCCTCGCGAGCTACGCCGTGCCGGACCTGTCGGGCATCGAACGGGCGTTCGGCCGCATCTCGGACGTGATCGCGGAGCGGATGCCGAGCCGGGCGGTCCGCCTCGAACGGGCCGTGCCGGAACTCCGCGCCCTTCACCCGGAACTGGCGAGCGACTTCGCGGAGTTCTTCCCGGACCTGCGACGGTTCGCCGCGGACTGGCTGCGGTCGCACCCGCTGGAAGATGACGGGGTGACGGGGTGACGGGGTGACGGGGTGACGGGGTGACGGGGTGAGAAACCCAATCCTGTGACCCATCATCATGTCACCCCCTCACCCCGTCACCCCCTCACCCCGTCATCTGTCACATGATGCCGCCGTGGATCCGTTCCGGCGTCATGTGCGAGGGCTGGTCGTTGAACCAGAACCGCCGCCAGAACTCGCCGATCTGGCGGTAGTCTTCGGACTGGTTGAGGTACTGGTCCATCCGGACGTTCGGATCGGACGCGTACTGGTTGATGCAGCCGGTGGTCGACAGACCCGCCGCCGCGATCACGCCGAGGATGATGCGCTTGAGCATTGCCCCGCCTCCCTGCGGTAGACCCGGACCCGGAACGGTCTCCGGGGACACGTCCGGATTATCGGCATTCCCGGCACGGGGCTTGAATCCGATTCTGCCGGAAAGTTCGGAGGAGAGTGCCCGAGTGGTTCGACCCGGACGACGTCCGAAAGGGTGACGTGTCGCAAGCGGATTCGACGGTCGGACCGCCCCGCAGTAGCCAAGGTGGGACTCGAACCCACAAGCCTTTCGGCGCTCGATTTTGAGTCGAGTGCGTATGCCATTCCGCCACTTGGCCCGATGCCGTTACCTTACGCGGCCCCCCGGCCCGGTGCAAGAGAACCGCCGCCGGCGGTATCCACTTCGACGGCCATCGCTATGCCTAACCGTGACCCCACCCCCGAGGACCGCCCGGTGAGCGAACCCGCAGCCCAACTCGAACGCCTCGACGTCGTCGCCGTCGCCCCGCACCCGGACGACCTGGAGATCGTGTGCGGCGGGACGCTCGCCAAGCTCGTCCGCCAGGGCTACCGGGTGGGCATCTTCGACCTGACCACCGGCGAGCCGACCCCCCGCGGGAGCCTCGAAACCCGCGCGGAAGAAGCGGAGGAGGCGCGAAAAATCCTCGGCGTTCACGTCCGCGTGAACCTCGGGCTGCCGAACCGCGTGCTGATGGACGGCCCGGAGGCGCGGTTCCGCCTCGGGACGGAACTGCGGCGGTACCGGCCGTCGATCGTCCTGACCGTGGCCGGCCGCACCCCGGCCGCGTCCCCGGACCACTACCAGGGCCACCTCATCGCGGAGGCCGCCCGGTTCTACTCGCAACTCACGAAGTGGGACGACCGGTTCGCCCACACCCACCCGTACCGCGTGCCGCACCTCGTGTACGCCCCGTTCCCGACGGACGCCGAGCAGCGGCACTGGCACAGCCAGTTCGTCGTCGACATCACCGACACGGTCGACCAGAAGCTCGCGGCGATCCAGTGCTACAAGTCCCAGTTCGACGACGAGCGGTTCGCCAAGGTGAAGCACTTCATCACCTGCGCGGCGGGGACCGCCGGGTCGCGGTGCGGCTTTCTGTACGGGGAAGCGTTCGCCCTGCCGCACCCGGTGGGGGCCGACGATCTGGTGAAGTTGGTCCACGGCGGGAAGGACTCGCCGGCGGCCGTTCAACTGCCGGGCCGACACCTCCCGATGGGGTGACCGCGAAACCCCCGAGGGCCGCGACCGCAAGTGAGCGGCCGCTTCCTGGGTCGGATCGCGGCATTCGAGGGGGGATGAATCCGTCTGTCAACGTTCCAATTGCCCCCGCGGGGCGGCCGCTCCCTTGCGGTCGCGGCTCGCGAAAACACGTGGCTCGTCGGGTTCGTTACTGCTTGAGATGCTCCGCCAGAAACGCGATGGCGGCGGTCAGACTCGCGTCGCGGTCCTTCTTCGGCCACCCGGCGAAGTCGTGGCCTCCCCCCTCGACGCGGATCATCCGCTCGGTCGCGCCCGCTTTCTTCAAGGCGGCGTGCAGGTCGTCCCCCTGGGAGATGGGGACGAGGTCGTCGGCCGTGCCGTGCAGGGTCAGCACCGGCGGGACGGCCTTCGTGACCCGCGCGATCGGCGACGCCTGCGCGTAGACGTCCGCCGTGCGGTCGGCGGTGCCGAGCAGGTCTTCGAGCAACCCGGCCGAGTCCCGCTTCGTACCCCCCTTCAACACCGCGTCTCCTTTTTCGGTGGACTGGAAGTTTCGCAGGTCGGTCGGCCCGCACACGTTGACGACGGCGCGGACGGTGTACGCCTTCGCCGGTGTGAACCCGGTCATCAGCGCGAGGTGCCCGCCCGCGGAGCCGCCCATCAGCCCGACGCGGTCCGGGTCGATGCGGTACGCCTTCTTGTTCTCCGCCAGGAACGCGACCGCCGCGGTCACGTCGTCGAGCTGGGCGGGGAACCGGTGCTTGGGGGCGAACCGGTACTGCACGGCCGCGGTGGCGAACCCGAACCCGGCGAACGCCTTCTGCCCTTCCGCGAACTCCGTCCGCGACCCCTGCCGCCAGCCGCCGCCGTGAACGAGGACGACGAGCGGGAACGGGCCGTCGCCGTCGGGGCGGGCGAAGTCGAGCTTCAGGTCGGTTCCGCCGGGGCTGGCGTAGACGACGTCCTTCTGGACGACCGGATCGGCGGCCCGGCCCGGGTTCGGAATCCACCCGAGTAGGCTGAAAGCGAGCAGGATTCGCGGATTCATGCGGGCTCCGGTGTGAGGTGCGACGGGAAGAATACCCTCGCCCGGCCGATCGGGTTTCGCCCGGCCGCCCGCGTCGGGCTCGGCGCAAGTCGTTTACGGGGGCCGCTCTTTCGCACGGCCGAGGGCGAAACCTCACTTCTCAGACCAGGATAATACCTACCTGGGCGGTGAGGTAAGAGCATTTGACAAAGACGGTGCAGCCGGCACGAATGGGGTTAGACAACGGACTCCGGACGAGTTAACATCCTCGACGTCTCTCCGACTTCAGACCCCAGCACGGAGTTTGTCATGGTGAACATGATGACGGAACGGATGCCGACCGCCGCGATGACCGGCATGACGGGCATGGGCATGGGCACGAACCCGATGATGGGCTCGACCCCCGCCATGGCCCCGAACATGATGATGGTCCCGCGCTGCACCTTCAAGGTGGAGAAGTGCGCCGGCGGCATGAAGATCCTGTGCGACTGCACCGACCCGACCGCGTGCGCCATGATGCAGAACCTCTGCACCATGATGGCCGGCGGCATGTGTACCATGTGCTGCATGATGAACGGCATGATGGTGTGCTGCTGCAACCTGACGATGGGCATGTGCAAGGTCGAGATGACCAAGACCGGCTGCTGCGTCACCTGCACCAGCGGCGACAAGGCGTGCTGCGACATGATTCAAGGCTGCTGCGAGTGCATGATGGCCTGCATGAAGGCCGGCTGCACCTGCTGCATGATGATGAACAACACCCCGGTCTGCTGCGGCACCTGCTGACCCGACTCCGGGTCTCGCCGTTCGGCCGAACGGCGAGACCCGCTCTCTCACTTCTCCGCCCGCTTGCCCTACTTCTTCCGCTTCAGCCGCGCGAGCGCGTCCTGCGCCTGCGTCGTCGGCGGCGCGGTGTCTTCCCCGACGGACAGCGCCTCCAGCACGGCGACCGCGTCCGGGGTGCCCAGGAATTCCAGCACCCCGATCGCCCGGCTCGCGCGGACCCACGACGCCAGCGGCGGCAGGGCCTTCATCACCCGCGGGGTCGTGTCGAGCGGCTGGCCGTTGATCGTGACCGTCCGCACGCCGTTGACCACCGTCATCCCGATGCTCACGCCCCCGTTCGGGTTGATCGGGTTCGGGTTCTCTTTCGGCGGGTTCTTTTCCTTCTCCTCCGCGGCGATCCGGTCGAGCAGCCGCTTCAGCCGGTCGCGGGCCTCCTCGTCGGCGGCCGCGGACTGGGCCTTTTCCAGATCCCCCTTGATGAACTTCCCGTAGTACGCGAGGTCCGCCTGGGCCGCCTCGCGGACCTTCGGGTCGGCGTCGGACAGGTCGGCGAACAGCTTGTTGAGGACGGCCTGGTCCCGCTTCACCGGGCGGACGCGGGCCTTCAGGAACGCCACGGACTCGGCCGGCTTCGCCGCGAACGCGAGGGCGGCCCGGGTCGCCTTCGCCTCGTCCGGGCTGAGCAGGTCCGCCCACGCCGTTTCGAGGTCGGGCTCGGCGGCGGGCACCGGGGCGGCAAGCACGAAGAGGGCCAGGGCAGTCGCGCGGAACGTCATGGTGGTTCCTCCGGGGGATCGGGCCGACCGTCGCTTGCGCGTCGGGTCCATGTCACTATACGGCCGAAGCGGGGCGGGTGGGTGCGCCTGACAGAGGCAAGTTACAGCAGGTGAACGAATTCGCGGCGACAGCCCTCCGTGCGACTGATGCCCCCGGTCAGCGGGGTTCGTAAGGGGAAGATGCCGGAAAATAGCAGTGGCAGAGTGCATTCATTAATGACAGAATGCATGGAATTCTACCCAGGAGGTGACTTCATGGTCCGCGTTCTCGGTTCCCTTTCGCTGTCGCTCGCGGCGGCCGTTTCGCTCGCCCAAGCCCCGGACCCGGCCAAGAAGCCGGACCGCATCCGCAAGAACGTCGGCGACGGGGCGGACGTGGTCGCCGCCACCTTCCTCGGCGGCAAGGGGCACGAGTGGCTCGCCGGCGGCGGGTTCCAGCCGGACGGGCGGGTCGTCCTCGTCGGGACCGTGCTCGGGCCGACGTTCGACCCTGGGGTGGAAGTCTCCGTCGTCGGCACCGACCGGCCCGCGCCGGCCGAGCCGAAGCCCGTCCCCGCGACGGACAAGGGCAAGCCGAAGGTCGACAAGGCCGGCAACCCCGTGTTCGAGAAGCCCGGCTGGCGGACGGACGGGACCACGCCGTTCGTCTCGGTCTGCTCCGCGGACCTGAAGAAGGTCCAGGCCGTCCGCCGGTTCCCGTGGGGGACCGGGGCCGCGACCGCCGCCGCCGTCGGCCCGGACGGGGCGATCTACGTCGCCGGCCGCGCCGCCGAGGGGATCGCGTCCGTCGGCGGGGACGTGGCCGAACTGCCCGCGGGCGAAGCCGACCCGAACCCGAAGGCCGACAAGCCGAAGTGCGACCACGCCTTCCTCGTGAAACTGACGGCCGACGCCGCCAAGGCCGAGTGGGTCCGGCACGTCAAGGGGCCGTCCGCCGCCCCGACCCTGACCCTGTCCGCGGACGGCAAGCAGGTCCGGTTCGGGGCCGGCCGGCTGTTCACCCTGGACGCCGCCGGCAAGACCCTGAGCACGATCGCCGTCCCCGGCGGGCTGAAGCCGACGAACTCGGTCAACCCGGTCGACGGCACCATCGTGATCGGCGGCGAGCACCACTGGCAGACCGGCCGCGAACCGTACCGGTGCCCGATCCTCAACGTCCACACCCCGGACGGCAAGCTCAAGCACCAGTTCTACGACTGGGGCGGCCCGTACGTCGGGCTCGACAACTGCCGGCAGGTCTCGGACTCCGCGGTGCGGTTCGTCACCCACGATTCCGACGGCGGGATTCTCTTCTACGCCTGGTCCGACGGCGGCAACAGCGTGATGACCACCGAGCCGTTCGACGTCCGCCAGCCGGTCAAGCCGAAAGGCATCGGCATGACCGCGGCCGGGGCGGGCGTGCTGAGTTGCGTCTACCTGATCCGGCTCGACCCGAAGACGCACCGCGTCACGGCGTGGACGTTCTGGTCCGCGACCAACACCAACAACAAGCCGAACAGCGCGTGGGTGCAGACGATGACCCGCGTCCCCGGCGGGGCGCTGGCCGCGGCCGGGCACGCCGCCTGGGGGGTGTGGCAGACGCCAAACAAGCTGTCCGACGCCGAGCCGTGGGGCGAGCACCTGATGGTTTATTCGGACGACTTCTCCGCCCTGCGGTTCTGCTCCGTCGTCCCCGGCGCGGGGGCCGCCGAAGTGACCGACGGGGCGGCCGGCCGGGGGGCGAACTGGGGCATCGCGTCCGGGGTGGTGAACGGCAAGACGCGGGTCCTGTTCGTCGGCGGGGCGACCGCCGGGCGGCCCGAGGAGGACGGCAAGAGCGCCGCGACCCCGACGAAGAACCCGGCCCAGGAGAAGTTCGCCGGCGGCTGGTCGGACGGGTACGCGGTGCTGGTCGAACTCCCGGACGCGACGACGAAACCGGCCGGGGAAACGCCGAAATCCGACGGCCCGACGCGGGCCAGCTTCGAGTCGGCCGCGAAGGGGAAAGACCCGAAGAAGCCGGCGGCCGCTCCCCCGGACGGCACGACGTTCCACTTCAGCCCGACGTTCCCGAAGTACGTCACGGTCGACATCGAAGCCCGCGACCGGGGGGGGAAACTGTGGCCGAGCTTCCTGAGCGGCAAGCCGGCGGCCGGCACGCTGAAGGTCGCGGCGGCCGGCCCGGAGGGGAAGGTGACGGTCACCTGCCCGACGTGGTGCCAGCCCGCCGGCGAGCAGTCGACCCGCGTCCTCGGCGGCCTGCTGACCGACCCGAAGAACCCGCCGGCGGCCACGTTCACCCTGGAATCCCTCGGCGCGGCGAAGACGGCGGACGTGAAGTACACGGACCCGAAGGCCGGCGAAAAGACGAAGTCCGTCGACTACCACGAGGCGAAGGCGACGCTGGAACTGGCGGGCAAAAAACTCGCCGTGACCCCGAAGGTGACGCTCGGCTACACCGGCCCGAAGGACGCCGCGGTCGACACCGTCCGGGTGTCCGCGTACTTCACCGTGAAGGCCGGCGACCTCGGCGTCCCGAACGTCCCCGCGGACGCCGTCATCGAAGTGCGGGTCAGCTTCTCCGGCACGACCGCGGCCGAGCCGCCGGCGAAGCCGAAGAAGTAGGAGACGAGGCGTTCGCCCAGCCCGACAAACTCGAACACCCCGGCGGAGCCGGGGTGTTCGCCGTTCGGGGGCGGCTGGTCTCGTCACGGGCACGGGTTGCACGTCGGCACGCACACCGGGACGTACCGCGTCACGCACCGGGTGACGGTGTACGGCTCCACCGCACACACCTGCACCGGCACCATCCGGCAGGTTTGCACCGCCTCCAGCCGGCACGTCGTACGGCACTCGTACCGGACGTGCTGCTCCGGGACGCACCGCACGGAGCAGTGGCGGACCGTGTAGCAGCGTTCTTCCGGCACCAGCCGGCACGTCGTCACCGGCACCTGGCGGACGTGCTCTTCCGGGACGTACTCGCAGTGGCGGCGGGTTTCGTACCGGACGTGCTCCTGCTTCTCCCACCGGCACGTCGTGTACGGCACGTTGTGGACGACCGTCTCCGGGACCATCTGGCAGTGCCGACGGGTCTCGTAGCGGACGTGCTCCTCCTTGACCATCTTGCACGTCGTGTACGGGATGCTGACGGTCCGCGTTTCCGGGACGCTGTAGCAGTGCCGGCGGGTGACGTACTTCGTGTGCGTCTCCGGGACCATCCGGCACGTCGTGTACGGGATCGTCCGCGTGTGGTGCTCCGGCACCGTGTAGCAGCGGTACTTCGTCACGTAGCTCGTGTGCTCGCGGCGCTCCATCCGGCACGTCGTGTACGGGATCTGGCGGACGTGCTCCTCCGGAACCTGATAGCACCGCGTGCGGGTCTCGTACCGGACGTGGTTCTCCCGTTCCAGCCGGCAAGTCGTGTAGCACACCGGCTTCATCTCCGTCACCGGGACCGTGCGGCACTCGGGGACCGACACCGTGTAGCAGACCGGCTTGCGGACGTAGTGCGTCTCGCAGACGGTCTTGTACTCCGTCTTCGGCACCCACACCTTGCGGCAGACCGTCTTCGGCGGGCACTGGAAGCTCTGCGACACGACCTGGCCGGGGCAGTACTTCGTGGTGCAGGTGCAGGGGTCGAACACGCACGAGCCGGGCAGCCGGACGCACCGCGTCACGACCGGGCCGGGGACGCACTCGGTGACCGTCTGCCACTCGCCGCCGCAGACCGGGACGCACTTCTGTGTCGTGACGGCCTCGCACTCGTACCGGACCCGCTGTTCGAGCCGGCAGCTGGTGTGCGTCTCGTACCGGGTGTACGGGACGTACTTGGTGTGCTGCTCGTACACCGGCCGGTAGGTGCAGTACGGGACCGCCACCTGATAGTGCTGGGTTTCCGTCCGGTAGGTGCAGTACCGCTGCTCGCGGACGTGCTGCTCGTACACCGGGTGGTAGGTGCAGTACGTCACGGGAACCTGGTAAGGCTCCGACACCGGGCGGTACGTCACGTAGTTGCACTGCCGGTAGTGCTGCTCGTACACCGGGCGGTACGTCGTGTAGCTCACCGGCACGCACTCTTCGTGAACGACCGGGCGGTTCACGGTGTACGTGTGCTGGCGGACGTGCTGCTCGTACACGGGCCGGTAGGTGCAGTAGGGAATCGCGACCTGGTACTCGTTCACGACCGGGCGGTAGTACGTCTTCGCCACCTGCCGGACGTGCTGCTCGTAGACCGGGTGCTGCGTGCAGTACGGGATCGCGACCTGGTACTCCTTCACCACGGGCCGGTTGACCGTGTACCGCTGCTCCTGCAGGTGCGTCTCGTACACCGGGCGGTTGACGACGTACTTGTGAACCGTGTCGTGCTGCTCGACGACCTGCCGGTTCACGGTGTACGGGACCGCGACCGTGTGGGACTCGTACACGGGCTTGTAGGTGGTGCAGGTCTGGGCCTGCATGACGGTCCGCATCACCTGCCGGTAGCAGACCTGCGTCTGCTGCTCGACGACCGGCTGGAGGCAGACGGCGGCGGCGGGGGGAACGCACTGTTCCTGGGCCACGCACGGCGCGGGGTAGCGGCACGCCCCGCAGTGGGCGGCGGACGCCGTCCCCGCCCCGATCATCGCGGCCGACGCCGCGAACAACAGAGATAGCCAGAGTCGGAGGTTCATCCTTCCACCCGGTGTAGATCGTGGTGTCCGCCGGGCGCAATCCCCGAGCTCGGCGGTGTGGATGAAATCTGCCCGACAAACCTTCCCGGGGGGCGTCGGTTGCCCGAATCACCGGAAACTCTTCCCGTGCTTGCCCGGTCGAACCCGCCCAGCTCGCGGGACCGGCACAGCCGGGGAAACCCGCCCCGCCGTTCGCACGGTCACCCGGCCCGCGCGTCGCCCCGGGCCGAGAGTCCCGGACGAGGGAGTACCTCCGGAGTGGGGCACCTCGGCGAGCCGCCCACGCCAGTGGGCGGGTCCGAGTCGCCCACCCGCCCACTGGCGTGGGCGGCTCGCCAACATCCAGAGGGACATCGTCCGGACGAAATGGCCTTGCCTCCCGGAGACGAGAGGGTAGGATTTGACGTGTTGCGGGATTGGTATATCGGCTGTGCCCAGCCTTCCCAAGGCTGTGAGACGAGTTCGACTCTCGTATCCCGCTCTGAATTGCTGCGATCCGCAAGCTCTTCGGTCAGCCCCGTCCGTTCACTTCGCGTCACTTCGCGGGTCGAACGAATGCCGGGAATGCGGAGAAGCCCTCCGCAGCTACTCTGCCAGCCGGCGGATGATCCCGGCGGCCCGCTCGCAGTCGGCCCGGCTGACGTCGAGGTGGGTACACATCCGGAGGACGGGACCGCCGAGGGCGGCCACGTTCACGCCGGCGGCCTTCAGTCGCCCGGCCACGTCCTTCGCCGTGCCGAGTTGCGGCGACACCTCGAACCAGACGACGTTCGTTTCCACCCGGTCCGGGGTCAGGGTGAGCCCCGGCACGTCCGCGACCGCCGCCGCCAGCAAGTGGGCGTTCGCGTGGTCCTCGGCGAGTCGGTCGACGTGGCGGTCCATCGCGTACAGGCACGCCGCGGCGAGGAACCCGGCCTGCCGCATCGCGCCGCCGAACAGTTTGCGCACCCGCCGGGCTTGCTTGATGAACTCCTTCGGCCCCGCCAGCGCCGAGCCGATCGGTGCCCCGAGCCCCTTGCTGAAGCAGACGGACACCGTGTCGAACTCCGCCGCCCACACGTTCAGCGGCACCCCGCTGGCGACGACCGCGTTCCAGATGCGAGCCCCGTCGAGGTGCGTCGCGAGGCCCTTCGACTTCGCCCACTTCGAGATGGCCCGCACGGTCTCCAGCGGGTAGACCGTGCCGCCGCCGCGGTTGTGGGTGTTCTCCAGGCACACGAGCCGGGTGCGGACCGCGTGCTGGTCGTCCGGCCGGATTTTTCCTTCCAATTGCGACGGCGACAGGATGCCGAACGTGCCGTCGATCGTCCGGCACGTCGCCCCGGAGAGCACCGCCGGGCCGCCCGCCTCCCAGATGTAAATGTGCGACGTCGATTCGAGCAGGATCTCGTCGCCGGGCCGGCAGTGGACCCGAATCGCGATCTGGTTGGACATCGTCCCGGACGGCACGAACAGCGCCGCTTCCATCCCGAGGTCCGCGGCCACCCGCTCTTCCAGGCGGTTCACGGTGGGGTCTTCGCCGAAGACGTCGTCCCCGACCTCGGCGGCGAACATGGCCGCGAGCATACCGGGCGTGGGTTTCGAGACGGTGTCGGAACGGAGGTCGATCATGAGGGGACCGGGAGAGCGGCGGGGCGTCAGCCCGCCGTGGGATCGTCAGTGAATGCCCTGACGACACCGTACAGAATATGTTGGAATGGAAGATCGGATACAGGGGATGGGTCGGTCCGGGGCCACGGCGGGCTGACGCCCCGCCGCTCGCCGCATCAATTCTTCGGCATCGGCGGGGCCGGGGGTTCGACCTGCCGGTCTTCGACGACCCACTGGGTGCCGATCTTTTTCAGGAAGACTTCGCGGTCTTTCACGTCGACGATCGTGAACTTGGCGGCGTCGCCGGCCTCGGTGACGGTGCCGTTGCGGAGGAACCTGGCGAGGTCGCGGACGCGGTCGGGGTTCTCGGCGAGGTTGGCGGAGATGTCTTTCGCCACCACCTTGAACGCCCGCGCCTGGGCCTCCCGGCCGACGGCGGCGGCGAACGCGGCGGGGTCGTCCGGCAGGCGGCGGATCCGCGGGATGGTCTCGTCGTTCCGCTGCACGTCCCGGAGGGCCCGCAGGTCGCGCTCGGCCGCGGCGTAGTACTCGGACGCCCGCTCCGCGACGCGGTCGTCGACGAACTTGGGGTCCAAGAGGTGCGCGGCGAGGTAGTCCGTCTTCCCCTTTTCGGCCGCGCGAATGACCGAACCGAGGGCGGCCTTCGGCGTGTTCTGTGGGAAGGCGTCGAGGTTGACGGCGACGCCGTACCGCTCCGGGGGCAGGTTCAAGACCCCGGCCGGCTGCGAGTACGCGGCGACCGCCGCCCCGGCGAGCACGACCAGCGACAGGAGCTTCCGCATGGGGGGACCCGGGTGTCAGGTTTCGAGTTGCAGGTTTCACGCGGCCGGCGATACCACTAAGGTAATGTCGGCGGCGGCGGGGCGGAACTCCGGACCTGAAACTCGAAACTCCCCAACCTGAAACGACCCGGGCATGGCAGGCAACACATTCGGCAAACTCTTCCGCGTCACCACCGCCGGCGTCAGCCACGGGCCGGGGTACCTGTGCATCGTCGACGGTTGCCCCGCCGGGCTGGAACTGTCCGTTGACGATCTGCTCCCGGACCTGCAACGCCGCAAGCCGGGGCAGTCGAAGCTGACCACCCAGCGGGACGAGTCCGACACGCCCGAGATCTGGTCCGGCGTGTTCGAGGGGAAGACCGACGGCACCCCCATCGGCATCTCGTTCCGCAACGGCGACCAGCGGAGCAAGGACTACGGCGACATCGCGGACAAGTACCGCCCCGGCCACGCCGACTACACGTTCGACGCGAAGTACGGCTTCCGCGACTACCGCGGCGGCGGCCGCAGTTCCGCCCGCGAAACCGTCTGCCGGGTCGCGGCCGGGGCCGTGGCGAAGAAACTGCTGGCCCGCGTCGGCGTGCGGGTGCTGGGGTACGTCACGCGGGTCGGCCACGTGACGGCGGACGTTCCCGACCCGACGGCGGTCACGCTGGAGCAGGTGGAGGCGACGCCGGTGCGGTGCCCCGTTCCGGGCAAAGCGGAGGAGATGATTTCGCTCATCGACGAGGTCCGCAAGGACCGCGATTCCATCGGCGGGGTGTGCGAACTCGTCGCGGTCGGCGTCCCGCCCGGGCTCGGCGAGCCGGTCTTCGACAAGCTTAAGGCGGACCTCGGCAAGGCGCTCTTGAGCCTGCCGGCGGTGCTCGGGTTCGAGTACGGGGCGGGGTTTGAAGTGGCAGGAATGCGGGGGAGCGCGGCGAACGACGTCTTCGTGCCCAAGAACCCCTCCCCCCAACCCCCTCCCCGAAGCGGAGAGGGGGAGCAAAGCAGCAGTCCTTCCTCCCCTCTCCGCTTCGGGGAGGGGCCGGGGGAGGGGTTGCTTCTTCACACCGCCACGAACCGCCACGGCGGGATGCTCGGCGGCATTTCGTCCGGCATGCCGATCGTCTGCCGGGTCGCGATCAAGCCGACCAGTTCGATCCCCCGGTCGCAGCCGACCGTGACCCGCGCCGGCGAGCCGACGGAGATTCTGGTCAAGGGCCGCCACGACCCCTGCCTGCTGCCGCGGTTCGTCCCGATGGGCGAGGCGATGATCGCCCTGGTGCTGGTCGACCACCTGCTCCGCGCGAAGTGCTCGCGGGTGGGGTGACGGCCGGCACATCGGTTGCTCCGTCCGAACCGGGACAGTCCCCGGTTCGGTTCCCTTCCCTGGAGCACCCCCATGACCCTGCGATCCGCGACCGCCTTCTCCGTTCTCGCCGTCGGGACGCTGGCGGCGTTCGCCGACGACAACGTGCCCGGCAAAGCCATCGTTCCCCCTCTGGTGGGCGGCTACACCATCGTAAAGGGCGAGTCCGACGGCAAGCCGATCCCCGAGGACCGCATCGCCGGCGCGGTGGTCAAGTTCACCGCCGACGAGGTGATCGGCACGGACAAGGAAAAGAAGCAACTGTTCGCCGCGAAGTACGCACTCGACACGTCCGCCGAGCCGTGGAAGGTCACCATGAAGAGTACGACGCCGAAGGAGTCGGAAGCGTTCGGGCTCGCGAAGAAGGAGGGCGACACGGTCGTCCTGATCTACGCCCTTCCCGGCGGGAAAACCCCGACGGAGTTCAAGACGCAAGACAAGCAGAACATGTTCTGGCTGAAGGCGGCGAGCAAGTAGCCCGCCGGCCGCCTCTGCAACTCGGGGGGTGTCGGGGCTTCCAACTCCCATACGCCCGGTGCGTAGAATGCCTCGGGTTCCCGTTTCCGCCGGGGTGCGCCAAAATGGTAGGCTGGCAGTTCGACAACACGTACTCGCGGCTGCCGGACGACCTTGTCTCGCCGGCCACCCCTGCCCCCGTGCGCGGGCCGCGGGTCGCGGTGCTGAACCACCGGCTCGCGGGGGAACTCGGGCTGGACCTGACCGCTCTCGACCCCGACGCCGCAGCGCGGCTCTTCTCCGGGCAGGCGATTCCCGACGGGGCCGCACCCGTCGCCCAGGCCTACGCGGGGCACCAGTTCGGCGGGTTCACGATGCTCGGCGACGGCCGGGCCATCCTCCTCGGCGAACACCGCACGCCGTCCGGGAAACTGGTCGACGTCCAGTTGAAAGGCGCGGGCCGGACGCGGTTCTCCCGCGGCGGCGACGGCCTCGCCGCCCTCGGCCCGATGCTCCGGGAGTACGTCATCAGCGAGGCGATGGCCGCCCTCGGCATCCCCACCACGCGGAGCCTCGCCGTCGTGACCACCGGGGAGACCGTCTACCGGACGACCCCGCTGCCCGGCGCGATCCTGACCCGGATCGCGGCCAGTCACATCCGCGTCGGCACCTTCGAATACGCCGTGCGGCGGGGCGAGCCGACCCTGCGGACCCTGGCCGACTACGCGATCCGCCGCCACGACCCGGCCCTCGCGGACGCCCCGAACCAGTACCTGGAGTTCTTCCGCGCGGTGGTGGACCGGCAGGCGGCGCTCGTCGCCCGGTGGCAACTCGTCGGGTTCGTCCACGGGGTGATGAACACGGACAACGTCGCGATTTCCGGCGAGACCATCGACTACGGCCCGTGCGCGTTCATGAACGCCTACGACCCGGCCACGGTGTTCAGTTCCATCGACCACGCCGGCCGCTACGCCTACGGCAACCAGCCCGGCATCGCGCAGTGGAACCTCGCCCGGTTCGCGGAGACGCTGCTCCCACTGCTGGACCCGGACCCGCAGCAAGCCATCGCCGCGGCGAAGGACGTGCTGACCGCCTACCCCGACCGGTTCGAGCACCACTGGCTCGCCGGGATGCGGCAGAAGCTCGGGCTGCTGACGGCCGAAGACGCCGACGCGGAACTGGCCCTGTCGCTGCTGGAGTGGATGCAGGCGACCCGGGCGGACTTCACCAACACGTTCCGCGACCTGTCCGCGGACGCGCTGCCGGAAACCGGCCCCTACCGCACCCCGGAGTTCGAGGCGTGGCAGAAGCGGTGGCACGACCGGCTCGCCCGCAACGGCCAACCCCCGGCGGCCGCCCGCGCCGCGATGCGGACCGTCAACCCCGTCGTGATCCCCCGCAACCACCGCGTCGAAGAGGCCCTCGCCGCCGCCGAGGAGCGGAACGACCTGTCCGTGACGCACAAGCTGCTCGACGTGTTGGCCTCTCCGTTTGAAGCGAGAGACGGTCTGGACCGCTACCAGGAACCCCCGCCCGACGACGGGTGTTACCGCACGTTCTGCGGAACCTAGGCGCTCGCCCGGCGAGCCCCCAGTGTAAAGAGCGTGAAGCGGAAAAGAGTTTGCCCGCCGACACCGCCTCTTGCCGTCTAAACGATAATCCGTTTGGCTGTTTATAGTAATAGCTTTCCCGCAACGGACCAGCCGTCCCTGTTCTTCGCGGGGTTCCCGAAGAAGGCCGACAATCGCCCCGATCCGCGACCGGGCGGCGGTGGTGCGTGAGTGGCTGGCGAGGCACCCCAGGGTGGTAACGGAGAGGTTGCCGAAAAGAGGAAATCTCCGGCGTCCGGTCTTACAATCACTCCTCCCCGACCCGTTCCTCGACCCCGAAACCGCGATGCCCCGCCCGAAGGTGTTTGTCGCCCGCCGGATCCCCGCCGCGGGCCTCGACCCGATCCTCGCCGCGTGCGACGTCGACGTGTGGCCCGACCGCCTGCCGCCGGCCCCGGAGGTGCTCCGCGAGAAGGTCGCCGGGTGCGACGGGCTCGTGTCGCTGCTGACCGACCGCGTCGACGCCGCGCTGCTGGCCGCCGCGCCGACGCTGAAAGTCGTGTCGAACTTCGCCGTGGGGGTGAACAACATCGACCTCCCCGCCTGCACGGCCCGCGGGGTGAAGGTCGGGAACACGCCGGGCGTGCTGACCGACGCGACCGCCGACATCGCCGTCACGCTCCTGCTGGCCGCGGCCCGGCGGCTCGGCGAGTCCGCCGCCGACGCGAAGGCGGGCCGGTGGCTGACCTGGGAGCCGCTCGGCTGGCTCGGCCGGGAGCTCGCCGGGAAGACGCTCGGCGTCGTCGGCATGGGCCGCATCGGCTACGCCACCGCGAAGCGGTTGCACCACGGCTGGGGCATGCGGGTGGTCTACACCGCCCGGACCCCGAAGCCGGACGCGGACCGGGACCTGTCCGCCGCCCGGGTGGACCTCGACGCCCTGCTCGCGGAGAGCGACTTCGTCACGGTCCACGCGGACCTGAACGACTCGACCCGCGGCCTGTTCGGGGCGGCGGCGTTCGCCAAGATGAAGCCGACGGCGGTGTTCGTGAACACGAGCCGCGGGCCGCTGGTCGACCAACCCGCCCTGGCGAACGCGCTGCGGACCGGGACGATCTTCGCGGCCGGGCTGGACGTGACGGATCCCGAGCCGCTGCCGCCGACGCACGAGCTGTACGCGCTGCCGAACTGCGTCATCGCCCCGCACGTCGCGAGTGCGACGGTCGAAACGCGGGACGCGATGGCCCGGAAGTGTGCCGCGAACCTCCTGGCCGGCGTCCGCGGGGAGCCGCTCCCGGACCCGGTGAACTGACTTCTCACCCGAGGGAACTGTGAGTTCACTTCTCGTCGCCGGAATCGTCTTCGCTTGCACCTTCGGGGCGTCCGTGCTGGGGACCCTCGTCCGCCGGCTGCTGCCGGAGCACCACGTCACCGGGGACTCCAAGGACTCGCTGAAGATGGGCATGGGGTTAATCGCCACGCTGTCCGCGCTGGTGCTCGGGTTGCTGGTCGCGTCGGCGAAGTCGTCGTTCGACGGGCACAAGTCCGGGGTTCAGCAGCTGGCGACGGACGCGATCATGCTGGACCGGGTGCTGGCGAATTACGGCCCCGGTTCCGAGTCCGCCCGGGAGAAGCTCCGCACGACGGTCGAAATGCTGCGGACCCGGCTTTGGGCGGACGGCAGCTACCAGGCCTCCGGGCTGGACGCCCCGCAGCTCTCCGCCCAGTCCGTCGAACTCAGCGCGGCGATCCGCGACCTGCCGGAAACGACCGAGAACCGCAAGGCGATGAAGGCCCAGGCCGTCCAGATCGCCCTGGACATGTCCAGGACCCGGTGGTCTCTCGGCCAGCAGGGGGAGAGCGCCACCATCCCGGTGCCGTTCCTGGTGGTTCTCATTTCCTGGCTGACGGTACTGTTCGGCAGCTTTGGGCTGTTCGCCCCGCGGAACGCCACGTTGGTCGTCGGGTTGTTCGTGTGCGCCCTGTCCGTCGCGGGGGCCTTGTTCCTCATCGTGGAAATGGACCAGCCCTTCGCCGGATTCATCGTGGTTTCCGACGCCCCGCTGCGGACCATTCAGCCGAAGCTGGGGCAGTGAGCGGAGAAGTGAAAACCCGATGAGGGCCTGTAACGCTCCGCGGCCGGCCGTGTTTCCGGGGAGTGTTCGATTTTCGTCCGGATTTCACTTTCTCCCAGGTGCCTCATGTTCCGTCGCGTCCTCGCCCTCGCCCTCACCGCCGGCCTTCTGTTCGGCGGCACCGCCCCGACGTTCGCGTCCGAGCCGAGCGATTCCCCCGTCTCCCTCCTCGGCAAGGGCGGTAAGGGGAAGGCCGGCAAGAAGGGGAAAGGCAAGAAGGGGAAGAAGGGCAAGAAGAAGGGCAGCAAGAAGCCGGCCGGCAAGGGCAAGAAGGTGAGCACCGCGACGGCGGCGTAAGCTCGAACACGGCGAGCGGCGAGGCGCGAGCCCGCCGTGAAGGGGCGCTCCCCCCCTTCACGGCGGGCTCGCGCCCCGCCGCTCGCTGCTTACGACGCCTTCGAGGTCACGTTCACGGTCCCGCGCCCGGTCTCCGCCTCGACCATCTCGGCGATCGACCGGCCGATGCTGATCGACGCGGTGGCGGCCGGCGACGGGGCGTTGAGGACGTGGATCATCCGGTCCGCGCCGCGGATGAAGAAGTCGTCCACGAGTTTGCCGTCCGGCGCGACCGCCTGCGCCCGCACCCCGGCCCCGGCCCGCTCCAGGTCGTGGAACTTCACCTCGGGCACGAGCCGCCGCAGGGCCAGCCAGAACGCCCGGTGGCTCAGCGACCGGTACACCTCCATCGCCCCGACCCGCCAGAACTTCGCCGCCATCTTCCAGAACCCGGCGTACCCGGCGTACTCGGCCATGTCGCGGGCGGACGCCTGCCAGAACCGATACCCCTCCCGCTTCAGCGCGAGCACGGCGTTCGGCCCGGCCTCGATGCCGCCCTTCACCATCCGCGTGAAGTGGACGCCGAGGAACGGCAGCCGCGGGTCCGGGACGGGGTAGATCAGGTTCTTGACGAGGTGCCGGGCGGCGGGCTTCAGTTCGTAGTATTCGCCGCGGAACGGGACGATCTTCACGCCGGGGTCGATCCCGCACAGCCGGGCGACGCGGTCGGAGAGCAGGCCGCCGCAGTTGACGAGGAACCGCGCCCGCAGCTCCCCGGCCGTCGTGGCGAGGACGAGTTCGGGGCCGTCCCGGTTGACGCCGACGAGCCGGGCGTCGGTGCGGACCTCGCCGCCGAGTTCCTGCACCTTCCGGGCGTACGCGCGGGTCGTGCCGGGGAAGTCGACGATGCCCGTCTCCCGGACGTGCAGCCCCGCGACCCCGGCGACGTGCGGCTCGTACTCGCGGAGTTCGTCGCCGGTCAGTCGGCGGAGCCCCGTTAGCCCGTTGGCGAGCCCGCGGCGTTCGATCTCGGCGAGGGCCGGCAGTTCGGCCGGGTCGGTGGCGACGATCAGCTTGCCGCACCGTTCGTGGGCGATGCCGTTCTCCGCGCAGAAGCGGTAGAGCCGGTCGCGGCCGTCGGCGCAGTTCCTCGCCTTGGCCGAGCCCGGCTTGTAGTAGATGCCGGAGTGGATGACGCCGGAGTTGTTGCCGGTCTGGTGGGCGGCGAGCTTGCCCTCGGCCTCGACCACGACGACCCGCCGGCCGCCCTGGGCCAGCGCCATCGCGGTGGCCGTCCCGACGATCCCCCCGCCGACAACCGCGACGTCGAACGTGCCCGCCATCTCGCCCCCCCCCGGTCAAATAGGCCATTTCCGTCCATCGCGATACCACGGCGGGCGGCGGGTGTCTAGTTCGGGTTGGGGCGGAAGCAGGGCAGAAGTCAATCGTCAGCGGTCGGACACGCACCGGCGATAGAGGTGGTTCGCGGCCCGGCCGCTGATCTCGCCGGAGGCCAGGAGTGCGGCCGCGACCGCCTCGACGGCCGCCCACGTCTCGTCGTCGCCGAGCAGCGCTTCGACCTTGGCCAGCAGCCGGCGTTCGAGTCGGTCGGCCCGGCGGTCCCCGGCCCGCGAGACGAGCAGGGACCGGGCGAACTTCAGGTCGCGGCCGGCCTCTTCCCGCGCGTACGTCCCGGTGTGCCGGGCCTCGGCGGCCATTCCGGCGAGGGCGATCAAGACTTCCCGTTCGAGCCAGTCTTCGGACGGGCGGAACACGCCCTTCTTGTACTCGCACCACCCGAGCTTGTCGCGGGTCGGCAGGATGCTGACCTTGTGGACCGGCCGGCCGAGCGCCAGCGCCACGACGGCGTGCCCCGCCTCGTGGTACGCCGTCGCGGGGTCGCGGTCGCGGTCGGGGGCGGGGTCCATGGCGGGGAGGAGGTCGATCAGTCGCGGGAGGTGCGGTGCTCAGCCCGGATTATCCGGCTCGGCCACCATCCGGCCGTAGCGGGCGAGCAGCATCTGCACCGCCTGGATGGTTTGCCACTCGTTGAACCCGAGCTTGACCTCCGTGCCGTCCTCGTTCGCCTCGATGTTCTCGACGGACGAGGTCAGCCCGCGGTGGAGGTAGTCGAAGACCTCCGCGATCCGGGCGGCCTGGGCCCCGGTCAGCTTGGCGGGCAGGGGGGGGATGTCCTCGTCGCGGGCGCGCCATTCGGGGGCGGTGGGCAGCGGGCTGGAGACGGCGTCCGCCTTGCGGGCGGGGGCCGCCGGCGCGGGCGGGGCCGCGATCTTGCCGCCGCTGCCGCCGCCGGCCGCCGCGAGTTCGTCCGCCCGGATCGTCTGCGCCCCGCCCTGGCCGGACGGGGACGCCGCCTGTTGCCGGCGGGCTTCGATCTCTTCCATCGTCCCGAACAGCAGCATCGACCGGCCGATCGAGAGCTGGTCGCCGGGCCGCAGCCGGCGGATCTGGATCGTCGCGCCGTTGACGCGGGTGCCGTTGGTGCTGTCGAGGTCCGTCAGGATGATGTCGCCGTCCTCGGCCTGAACCTTCGCGTGGTACCGGCTGACCCGCTCGTCGTTGAGGCGGAGGACGTTGCCTTCCTCCCGGCCGATCGTCACGGGGACGTTCAGGTCGCGGAACACGCGGCCCTTGTCGACGCCTTCGAGTACCAGAAATGTGACGGTACGCATCGCTGTCCTTCGGGTCGCGTCGAGGGGGGCGGTCGACCGGCCGGGTCGCTGACGGCCACTCACTGAATCCTATAGCACAGGGACGGGATTTCGCGGGCCGCCGGGCGGATTTCCCCGCCGGCGTTCCCTGTATCTTGGACACCCGGCCGCGGGGATGCAACGGTCCGCCGCCAGAAAGGCTACCCGCCGACCCGCGCGGCCGTCGTGAACACCCGCGCGAAGTACGGCCAGTACCCGTAGATCACGAACGCCAGCATCGCCACCAGCACCAGCCCCGGTCCCGGTTCGTGCTTCAGCACCAGTTCGAACAGCAGGATGTTGACGGCCACCGGCATGGTCAGGGTCACCCCGAGCGGGGCCATCCGGCCGGACGCGATCATCAGCCCGCCCGTGAATTCCAGGGCCTTCACGACGTACAGGTATCCGGACGTGCTCAGCGCCCAGATGAACGCCGCCCCCGGCGACTCGACCGTCGGGTGAACCGCGTGGGTGCCGAGCACCCACGTGACGGCCGACAGCACGAACCCGACGCCGACGAGCGTCCGCACGACGATAACGGCCCACGCCATGACCTGCCCCTGGGTCTACCGACAGATGAAGATCCGTTGAGGTTATGGTCGGCCTGACGCCGACACAAACCCGACGCTGCTATTCTCGGAAGGTAGCAACGGGCGGCGACAGGATATGATTCGGCGAAAGCCTGTTATCGGAGAATCGTGCATTGTGGCAGTGCCTCCTGCAACTTCTTCAAACCGGCATCTGTGACCTTTGTATTGTGCAAATTCAGTTCGGTTAAATTCTTTAGCGCGGAGAGATTCTTCGCACCCGCATCCGTGATCATCGCGTAGGACAAATCGAGCTTGGTCAGATTACTCAAGACGGCCAAGTTCTTCAGACCGTCATCCGTGACTGCCGTAGCCGAGAGGTTCACGTCAGTTAGCTTGTTCAGTTGAGCCAGGCCCTTCAGACCGGCGTCCGTGACGCCCGTCGCGGACAGATCGACATCCGTCAAGTTTGCAAGGGTTGCCAAGTCCATTAGCACGGCGTCCGTGACCAAGGTCTGCGACAAATTAAGCGCCGTCAGATTCTTGAGCCCAGCTAGTTTTCGTATCCCCTCGTCCGAGACGGCGGTCGATGCGAGTGTCAAGCGGGTCAGGTGGCTTAGGCCTGCCAAATTCTGCAATCCGCCGTCTGTTACTTTTGTTAGATAGATATTTAAGACTTTTAACTGTTTGACGGCTGCAACTTCCTTCAGCCAATCATCCGTGACTCCTTTGCCGGACAGGTGAATCTCCGTTAGGTTTTTTAGGGCCGCCAGTTGCCCGAGACCGGTGTGCGACTCCATGTCACCAGACAGATACAGCTTTGACAAATTGTTTAGGGTGGATACGTCCTTCAAAGCGGCGTTCGTAGCCCGCGTGCCGCCCAGGCTGAGAACCGTCAGGTTCGGATGGGTGGCGGTGACGGCCTTCACCCCGGCGTCCATCACCGAACTGCCGGCGAGGTGAAGAACCGTCAGATGTTTCAAGCCCGCGAGCTGCTTCACGCCTGCGTCCGTCACTCCCGTGCTTGCCAAGTTCAATGCGGTCAAGTTTTTTAGTCGCGCGAAATCCTTCACACCCACGTCTGTCACCTTCGTGAGGGACAGACTGAGTTTGTTCAGGCCGGCCAGTTTGGCTAGTTCGCTCGCCCCGGCGTCGGTCACCTTGGTGTACCGCAAGTCGAGCGCGGTCAACCCCGTCATCTTGGCCAGTTCACTTGCCCCAATGTCTGTTACTTCTGTAGTAGACAAGTCGAGTTCTGTCAGTTGATTCCGGTCGCAGATGTGCTTCACTCCGATGTCTGTCAGCTTCGTGTTGGCCATGCTCAGGGCGGTCAGGTTATTCATGTCGGCCAATTGCTTGGCTCGGTCGTCCGTCACGCTCAGCAGGGGCGAAAAGTCGAGGGCGAACCGCACTTCGGGAGTCGGCAACTTGCGTAGCTCGGCGTCGGGCCACGCGGCGAATCGGAACGCCGGCAGCTCCCCGGCCTCCCACGCCCGCAGAACCTGGGCGGCCGGCGGCTCCCCGCGAAACGTCCAGGCACCGTCGCCCCCGACCGTCACCCGCCCGAACTTCGCCCCGGCCTTCTCCCAGGCCGCGACAACTTCCGCCGAGACTGGACTCGATGCACCCTTCGGAGCGGGTTCCAGGGCCGGCCGGCAAGCTGTCGATCCGAACAGGACCGCGACTGCGAAGATCGAGGGACGCATCACAAACCCTCCCGGGTGGAAAGGACTTCGGCAATCGGGGCGGTTCTCCAGAAGAGACTCTCGCATTTTGTTAGGTGCTCGTGAAACCGACGTCCAGAACGTAACCCGCCCGGACGACACACGCCGCCCCGGACCGTCTGCCAGTCGCCGCCCGGGCCGCGGTCCCTACCCTGATTGCACCAGACCTCACCGGGAACGCGGAACCGATGCCGACCTACCTGATTACCGGCGCGACGGGGTTCGTCGGCAGCCACGTGGCCGAGGCCGTCGCTGCCCGCGGGGGCACCGTCCGGACGCTCGCGCGGCCGACCAGCGACACCGCCGCCCTCGCCAAACTCGGGGTCGAGATCGTCCCCGGCGACCTGACCGACCCCCCGGCCGTGGCGAAGGCCGTCGACGGCGTCGATTACGTCCTGCACTGCGCCGCGAAGGTCGGCGACTGGGGGCACGTCGACGAGTTCCGCGCCGTCAACGTCGCCGGGCTGCGGAACCTGCTCGACGCCGTCAAGGGCCAGCCGCTGGAGCGGTTCGTCCACGTCTCCAGCCTCGGGGTGTACGAGGGCCGGCACCACTACGGCACGGACGAGACCGAGCCGCTCCCCGAGTCCCAGATGGACGGGTACACGCAGTCCAAGGTCGAGAGCGAGAAGCTCGCGCTGGAGTACCACCGGAAGTTCGACACCCCGGTCACGGTGCTGCGGCCGGGGTTCATCTACGGCCCCCGCGACCGCACCGTGCTGCCCCGCATCGCCGCCCGGCTCGCGAAGGGGGACATCGTGTACATCGCGAAGGGGAAGTACGCGCTGAACACGACGTACGTCGGGAACCTCGTCGACGCGATCCGGCTGGCCGCCGAGAACCCGAAGGCGATCGGGGAAGTGTTCAACGTCACGGACGGCGAGTTCGTCACGAAGAAGCGGTTCTTCGAGGCCATCGCAGATGGTCTGGAACTGCCGCGGCCGAAGGGGTCCATTCCGCTCTGGCTGGCGAAGTGGCTCGCCCCGTGGCGGGAGCGGGTGTACCGCCGGAAGAACAAGCCGACCCCGCCGCGGCTGACGATGGCGACCCTCAAGTTCGCCGGGCTGAACCTCGACTTCAGCATCGCGAAGGCGCGGGCCGTGCTGGGGTACTCGCCGAAGGTCGGGTTCGATGAGGGCATGGCGGCCGCGATTCGGTGGATGAAGGAAAATTCGGGAACTTTACGAAATCCCGCGGGGTGACAGACGTCCCTCCTTCGGTAGTCCCGTTTGACCTCCGAGGGTTCTGTCATGCCGTGGCGTCTGACCGCGCTGTCCTTCGTCGCCGTCGTCGCAGGGGTCTGCCCTGCGGCGGCCGCGGATTTCGAGAAGTACTTGCCGCCCGATACGGCCGGGATTGTGACGGTCGACGCGACGCGAATCGTCGCGTCGAAGCCGTTCGACAAGCACCTTCGCAAGCCGGCGGAGGCCTTGGTCGGGAGCGAAATGGTCGCGCCGCTCGTGAAACTCGCCGGCATCGACCCGCTCAAAGACGTCACTCGCCTCACGTTCGCCTTCGCCCCGAGCCTGATGCGGCAGGAAGTGCTTCCTGGCGGGGAGCCGACCGCCAGGGACGGGTTGCACGTTGTGGTAACCGGCCGGTTCGACGCCAAGAAAATCCACGCGCTGGTCGAAAAACTCGCCGCCGACGGGGTCGGGATTGAAGGGCACAAGATCGGTGATCGCCTGCTCTATGAAGTAGGCCCGAACCTCGGTCAGGGCTATCGGCTGTTTGCCGTCGTGGCGAGCCCGTCCGCGCTCGTCCTGAGCACCAACCCGACGTTCGCCGAGGACGCGCTGAACATCGCCGCTCGTCAGGACTCCGGCGCGCCGAAAGAGGTGCAGCCTCTCGTCGCCGCTCTGGACGACAAGTCTTCTGTGGCCTGGTCTTTCTCCTCGCAGATGATCTCGCGTCAGTCCGTCACGACCGTTGAGATCCCGGGTCAGCCCCCCGCGCTCAGAGTGAAGTTACACACCATGGGCGAAGACGGGACCGCGTCCTTCGTCGGCGGCTTGACCACCGGGGACAAGCTCACCCTGAGCACTCGGTTCTGCTTTGCGAACCGGGAATCGATGAAGAAACAGGTCGAGTTCCTGGAGCGCCGTCGGGAGGTGTTTACCCGAATGTTCGACGGCATGGCGGAAGAGGAAAAGGGCTTGGTGCCGGTAGTCGAAGCAATCAAGGGCGTGAAACTCAATCCGAAGGGGAACGACCTGACCGTCTCCGGGGAACTGGACGGCGACGCGGTCGGCGTCCTCCTCAAGCTGCTGACCCGGCGCTGACCCGAGAACGTGTCGATTGTTCCGATTCTGCGGGCTCCCGCCGCAGGGCGGTAACCGAGTCCGAAAAATCACGTCGCTCTCCCTGGCCCGACGGCCGTCGTCGGGCTTATGCTTTTCCCTAAACTGCGCAGACCGCCCGTCACGGACGACCCACCACTCGATTCGCAACCTGGGAGCTCCTATGTCCTCGCGCCGCCGGTCGCCCCGCCCCCGTGCGTTCCTGAACTGCCTGGAACTGGAGTCCCGCACGACCCCGACCGTCATCACGAACGTGCTGTACAACGAGGCGACCGACGACCTCGTCCTCACCTTCAGCGAGGCACTGGACGAGACGCCCTCGCTGCCGACCCAAGAACCGACGAACGTGGGCAACTACCGCGTCGAGGTGCCGGCCAGTAACCCGCAACTCGTGACGCAACTGGCGTCCGCGATCACGATCACCTCCGCGACCTACAACGCCGCGACGTTCGAAGTCACGCTCGATCTCGCCACCCCGCTGACGGCGGGGGCGTTCTACCGCGTCTTCGTCAGCGGGGCCCCGGTCACGTCGGTCGACCCCGGCCTCGTCGACGCCACCGGGGCGGGGCTCGACGGCGACTACGACGACACCCCGACCGGCGACTTCTACGGGCTGTTCGGGTACACGAACGTGGGCGGGACGCTCACGTACACCGACTCCGGCGGCGACACGGTGAACCTGTCGCTGACGGGGTCCGCGGGCACCCTGCAGACGTGGCGGATGCTCAACGGGGACTTCAACGCCCAGCGGCTCGCGGTGCAGTCCGGATTGCCCGTGGGAAGCATCCAGCAGATCACCGTCCAGGGCGGCACCCCCGCGACGACGACGCTCACCGGCACCGCGACGTTCGCGCCGGGGAACAGCATCGTGGTGGTCCCGCCGATCGACGGGTCCGGCACCGCGTTCACGTACAACCTGCCGTCGTACTTCCAGCTGACCCCCGCCCCGGCGACCCCCTCGCCGAACCCGGTCATCGCGACGCCGGCCAACCTGCCGTACACGATCCGCGTGACGCAGGTCGTGTCGGACCTGGAGTACCTGCAGTCGTTCTCGTCCGCGGTCAACAACGTGGTCGGCTCCCCGTACTACGGGTGGTGGCTGATCATCGGCGGCCGGTCGAACGGGCTGCACGCCTTCGTGCAGGGGTCGGACCGGAACTTCCCGCCGGAGAACCAGAACCAGGTGCTCTACGTCGTGAACCCGAACACCTTCCAGGTGTTCGCGGTCCCGCTGACCTCGACGAACATCCCCGCCTCGTTCCTGCCGTCGCTGTACGCCAGCAACTCCCAGCAGACGCAGGACGGGGACACGTTCTACCTCGTCGGCGGGTACGTGTCCGAGCAGACCGGGCCGAACACCTACCTGCCCTACGTCACCCGCGACACCCTGACCGCGTTCAGCGTGGACGGGATGATCCGCGCCCTCGTCGAAGGCAAGGACGTGGCGGCCCTGTCCGGCATCCAGCAGATCAGCGACCCCGGCCTGAAGGTGACCGGCGGGGAACTCGAGCTGCTCAACGGCCGGGCGTTCCTCGTCGTCGGCCAGGACTTCGAGGGGTTCTACCTCTCGTCGTTCACCCAGACGTACACGGACGAGATCCGCAGCTTCAACATCAGCTACACGAAGGGCGTCCCCGGCAGCCTCGCGATCAGCGACTACCAGGCGGAGAACGACCAGGTGAACTTCCGCCGCCGGGACTACAACCTGAGCCCGATCATCCAGCCGAACGGCGACCCGGCGTTGCAGATCAACGGCGGCGTGTTCACCCCCGGCCCCCGGACCGAGCCGACCGCCGGCCAGGGCTATCTGAATCCGATCAACATCACCGGCGTCGGCGGGTCGACCGTCGGCACGTACACGCAGCTGTTCCAGCAGTACTCCGCGCCGCACTTCGGGCTGTTCAGCCAGGCGACCGGGGCGATGTACACCACGTTCCTCGGCGGCATCAGCCTGTACAGCTTCGACCCGACGACCGGGGCCGTCACCGCGGACTCGCAACTGCCGTTCGTGAACGACATCACGTCCCTGGTCCAACTGGCGGACGGGACGACCTACGAGGCGATGAGCACGACCCAACTGCCGGGGCTGTACGGGGCGGTCGCGCGGTGGCTGCAGAACCCGTCGCTGCCGACGTTCGAGAACGGCGTCATCAAGTTCGACGAGCTGACCGGGCCGACGACGCTCGGGTACATGTACGGCGGCATCCTGGCGACCGTCCCGAACCGCGGGCCGACCGGGGCGACCAACGCGGTGTTCAAGATCGAACTGATCCCGAACGCCAAAGCGCCGGTGGACCAGAACTCGTTCCCGCTGTACGCGGTGACCGCCGGCCCCGGCGGGCCGGGCACCGTCACCGTGTACAACTCGGACGGCACGACCGCGACGACCGCCAGCCCGTTCCCGGACGGCAACGGCTCGCGGGCCGTCGTCGCGGACGTGACCGGGGACGGCGTCGCCGACACCGTCGTCACGACCGGGCCGGGCGTGTCGGTGCAGGTCGTCGTCCTCGACGGCGTGACCGGCGGCGTGGTGCGGGCCTACCTGCCGTTCGAAGCCGGCTTTACCGGCGGAGCGTATGTGGCGGCGGCGGACGTGAACGGCGACGGGTACGCGGACGTGGCCGTCTCCCCGGACACGACCGGCGGCCCGCGCGTGATCGTCTACAGCGGGTTCGACTCGACCGTGTTCGCGGACTTCTTCGGGATCGCCGACCCGAACTTCCGCGGCGGCGCGCGGGTGTCCTACGGCGACGTGAACGGCGACGGGGTCGCGGACCTGATCGTCGCGGCCGGCACCGGCGGCGGGCCGCGGGTCGCGATCTTCGACGGCACCACGCTCCGCCCGAACACGACGCCGGTCCGCGTCGTCCCGGACTTCTTCGTCTTCGAGCAGACCCTCCGCGACGGGACGTTCGTCTCGGCCGGCGACTTCAACAACGACGGCAAGGACGACCTCGTCTTCGGCGGCGGCCCCGGCGGCGCGCCGCGGGTGCTGGTCTGGGACGCGGAGACGCTCCTGACCGGCGGCGCGGCGGCGGCGGACGCCTCCCCCCTCGCCAACTTCTTCGCCGGCTCCGAGGACCTGCGGTCCGGCGCGGTGGTGGCGGCGAAGCAGCTCGACCACGACGGCGTCGCCGACCTCGTGGTCGCGGTCAGCGGCCCGTCCGGGAACAAGGTGAACACGTACCTGGGGTCGACGTTCGCGCCGTCCGGCGCGCCGCCGATCGCGACGGAACTGGACGTGTTCCCCGGCCTGCTGTCCGGCGCGTTTGTGGGGTAGCGCGGGCGGCCGGTGCTTCCCCCCGCGGGCGGTCGGCCGTACTCTGATCCGGATACCGCTCTCCCCGTCCCCGGACCCCCCGGCCATGCGCGTTCTGATCATCGGCGGCGGAATCGGCGGGCTGGCGGCGGCCGTGGGTCTGAGACAGGCCGGGTTCACGGCGGCCGTTTACGAGCGCGCCCCGGAAGTCACCGAAGTCGGGGCCGGGCTCACGGTCTGGACCAACGCCGTCCGGGCGCTCGCCCGGCTCGGCGTGGGGCCGGCCGTCGAAAAGGTCGCGACCCCGCTCCGGACCAGCGAACTCCGGACGTGGCGGGGAAAACTCCTCGCGGAGATGGACCTCGCCCGGATCGGGGAGAAGTACGGGTTTCCCAGCGTCGGCGTCCACCGGGCGGACCTGTTGCAGGCGCTGGCCGCCGCCTGCGGCCCGGGCGTCGTCACCCTCAAGTCGACCTGCACGGCCTTCACCCACGACGCGGACGGGGTCACCGTCCGGTTCGCCGACGGCCGCACCGACCGCGGCGACCTGCTGATCGGGGCGGACGGGCTCCGGTCGTGCGTCCGGACGCTGCTCCACGGCAGCCACCGGCCGCGGTACGCCGGGTACACCGCGTGGCGGGCCGTGGCGCGGGTCGACCGGCCGGAAGTCCCCGTCGGCGTCACGGTGATGGCCGTCGGCCGCGGCTCCCAGTTCGGGTTCCTCCCGATCGGCAACGGCCGCACCTACTGGTTCTGCACGGCCAACGTCCCGGAGGGGGAGCGCGACGTGCCGGGCACGGTGAAGGCGAAACTGCTCGCCCGGTTCGCCGGGTGGTACGCCCCCGTCCCCGCGGTGATCGAGGCGACGGACGAGGCGGCGATCCTGCGGAACGACGTGCTCGACCGCCCGCCGGCCCCGGCCTGGGGCACCGGCCGGGTGACGCTCCTCGGCGACGCCGCCCACCCGACGACGCCGAACCTCGGCCAGGGGGCGTGCATGGCGATCGAGGACGCGGTCGCCCTCGCCCGGAGCCTCGTGACCGCCCCGCACGACCCCGTGGCCGCCCTCCGGGCCTACGAGCGGGAGCGGATCCCGCGGACCGCGTTCGTGACGAACCAATCCTGGCGGCTCGGGCGGTGGCTCGCCAAGGAGAGCCGCCTGATGTGCGCCGTCCGGGACACGATGGTGAAGTGGTCCCGGTCCCGCATCCTCGCGGACACCGAGAGGCTGATCGGGGCGGACGTCTAATCCCGAATCGCACGGATTCCTCGTTCTTTCTCCCCTCTCCCGCCGGGGAGAGGGGTTGGGGGTGAGGGGATTCGCTTGATCCACTCGCCATCGCTGATCGGGGCTGTCGGTTGACCCCTCACCCCCGGCCCCTCTCCCCGGCGGGGAGAGGGGAGGAAAACCAATCCATGTGAGCCGATGTCAGCCGCGGTTGCGGCCGCCCTGGTGGGGGCGGCCGCGGCGGGCCGTCACGCGCAGAACTCCGGGGCGGACGGGTCGCACCCGATCATCCGCAGCGCCCCGCGGAGGGGGATTTCGACCCAGGCGGGGCGGTCGGTCAGTTCCGCGTCGATCTCGCGGAGCGCCTTTTCCAGCACCAACAGTTCCAGCAGCGTCCGCCGGCCCGCGTCCGACGCCGGCAGCAGCCCGCTGGCGGCCATCGCGTCGACGTAGGCCGTCACGTACTCCCGCGACACCCGGTTGAACCACGCCGAAGCCCACCGGGACAGTGTCGGCTGGTCCTCCGCACGGATCACCCCCTGGGACCGGCCGCGGGTGCTGGCCAGCCCGAGGCGGACGCTCTGGGCGGCGAAGTCGAACGACCGGACCAGGCTCGCCACGTCCCGCAGCGGGGACCGCTTCAGCCGGCGTTCGCCGATCGCCCGGCCCGGTTCCCCTTCGAAGTCGATGACGACGAAGTCTTTCCCGGTGTACAGCAGTTGCCCCAGGTGAAAGTCCCCGTGGCAGCGGATCCGCGTCCCGCCCAGGTCCGGGTCGAGCACGCCGCGGAACCGGTCGAGAACCTGCTCCTGCGACTCCACGAGCCGGTCCGCGAGCTCGCGGACCGGCTCGGGAACCCGGCTCCGCTCGCGGACGAGCCGCTGGCACACCTTCCCGGTCAGGTTCCGCATCGACTGGTAGACCGACCGCTGGTAGAGCTTGCCGAACGGCTCGGGGGCGAACGCCGGGGTGCCGGGCTCGGACGCCAGGGCGAGGTGCAGGTCGGCCGTCCGCCGGGCGAGGGTCCGGGCCACCGCGAGGTAGCCGCCGGCGAGTTCCTCCCAGTGGTCCCCGTGGGGCGGGTCGGCGGGGCCGAGCAGCGGCACCTCGGCGGGCGGCGCGGGCGGCTGCTCGCGGGACATCGCGGCGACGTGCTCGAAGTAGCTGCTCAGCTGGTCGAGGGTGGACTGCCACGCGGTCCCCTGGTTCGGGACGTACCGGTGCAGCACCCCCAGCGTGGCCGGCTCCTTCCCGCGGGTGCGGTACTCGACGTACCCGAGGACCGGCGCGGACCCGTTGTAGTCCGGGCGGTTCGTCAGGAACCGGCCGAGTTCCAGGTCCGGGTTGACGCCGTCCTCGACCCGGCGGAACGTCTTGAGGATGTACTCCTCCCCGAACGCGATGCTCGTGTTGTTCCGGTCGCTGCGGCGGAGGGTGACGGGCAGGGCCGGGTCCGTCGCGGCGGTCGCCTGCCCCAGCGGGACGGCCGCCAGTTCGTGCTCGTCGTGGCGGACCGACCACCCGGAGAGGACCGCGTCGAGCACGTTCCGGGAGCACCGCGGCACCGCGCCCGCCGAGCACAGCACGCCCGGCGTTTCGCCCCCGATCCGGGCGAACCCGCACGCGGCCGCCGGCACCAGCAGCCCGTCGAGCTCCGCGTCCGGGACGAGGGTCAGCCACAGCGACAGGGTTTCCGGCAGCGCGGACCGCGTCTCGATCCGCAGGATCAGGAACCACACGTCGGCCCCGGCGACCGGCACCGCGAACGCTTCCTCGATCCGGCAGGCGGTGACCTCGTCCGCGGTGAACCCGAGCCGCCGCCGCGCGAGGTAGCCCGGCAGCAGCGCCTCGATCTCGTCCCGGGCCGGCTCCTCGAACCGGGCCGCGAGCGGCAGCGACCCCGTCAGCACCGGCAGCCCGCTCGCCTGCGCGTCGGGGGTGACGGCCGCGGCCCGGACGACGACCGGTTCCGCCGCGGGCAGCTCGAACCAGTAGAACCCGTGCGGCGACAGCGTCAGCAGGTACGGCAGCTCCCCGATCCGGGGGAACGGCGTCCGGCCGGTGATTTCCTCCGGGACGACGCCCGCGTAGGCGGCGAGGTCGAGTTCGACGTACTGCACGAACCGCGACAGGTTCGCCACGACGAGGATGCGTTCGTCCCGGAAGGCGCGGACGAACGCCAGCACCTTCGGGTTCTCCGGCTTCAGGAACTCGATCGTCCCGCGGCCGAACGCCCGGAACCGCTTCCGCAGCGCGATCATCCGCTTCATCCACCACAGCAGCGAGTTGCTGTTGTTCTGCTGCGTCTCGACGTTCACCGCCTCGTAGTGGTACTCGGGGTCGATGATGACCGGCAGGTACAGCTTTTGGGGGTTGGCCCGGCTGAAGCCCGCGTTGCGGTCGCCGCTCCACTGCATCGGGGTGCGGACGCCGTTGCGGTCGCCGAGGTAGATGTTGTCCCCCATGCCGATCTCGTCGCCGTAGTAGATGACCGGCGTGCCGGGCAGGGAGAAGAGCAGGGCGTTCATCAACTCGATCCGCCGGCGGTCGTTCTTCAACAGCGGCGCGAGCCGGCGGCGGATGCCCAGGTTGATGCGGGCGTTCCGGTCCTCGGCGTAGGCGCGGTACATGTAATCCCGCTCCTCGTCCGTCACCATCTCCAGCGTCAGTTCGTCGTGGTTCCGCAGGAACATGCACCACTGGCAGTTCGCGGGGATGGCCGGGGTTTGCGCCAGGATGTCCAGGATCGGGAACCGGTCTTCCTGGTGCAGCGCCATGTACAGCCGCGGCATCACGGGGAAGTGGAACGCCATGTTGCACTCGTCGCCGTCGCCGAAGTAGGCGATGGCGTCTTCGGGCCACTGGTTGGCCTCGGCGAGGAACATGCGCCCGGGGAACTTCGCGTCCATGTGCGCGCGGAGCCGCTTGAGGTAGGCGTGCGTCTCCGGCAGGTTCTCGCAGTTGGTGCCTTCTCGCTCGAACAGGTACGGGATGGCGTCCAGACGCATCCCGTCCACGCCCATCTCCATCCACTGGTCGAGGATGGGCGTGAGCTTCTCCCACACCAGGGGGTTGTCGAAGTTGAGGTCCGGCTGGTGGCCGTAGAAGCGGTGCCAGAAGTACTGCTCGGCGACCGGGTCGTACGTCCAGTTACTCCGCTCGAAGTCCTTGAAGATGATCCGCGCGTCCGAGTACCGGTCCGGCGTGTCGCTCCAGACGTAGAGGTCGCGCTCCGGGCTGCCCTTCGGCGCGCGGCGGGCGCGCTGGAAC
>ERZ1066123.420-NODE-420-length-32342-cov-9.185678_pt1 | contig 32342 bp, 22 predicted proteins | sample MGYA00382770_ERZ1066123 | MGnify/ENA primary metagenome ERZ1066123 (study PRJEB33369, sample SAMEA5778353) | biofilm metagenome | biome: Industrial cooling water; feature: Water cooling tower basin; material: Biofilm | place: United Arab Emirates | collected...
CAGCAGGCGGCCGACGTGGTGCTCGCGCGCGCGCGTCGCGAGTACGCCACGGTGCGCACGGCGCGCGCCGAGTTCACACAGGAGATTCGCAATCCGCTTACGGCGCGCACGCTGCGTTCACGCGGGACGCTCGTCCAGCGCAAGCCGGGCCGGATCGCGGTCACCTTCACCGATCCGGCCGGCGATCGCATCGTGAGCGACGGACGCACGCTCTGGCTGTTCCTGCCGAGCTCGACGCCTGGGCAGGTGATGCGCATGCCGGCTGGCGAGGGTGGCACGGGCGGCGTCGATCTCGCCGCCACCGTGCTCGATGCGTCCACGGAGGGCTACGTGCTGTCGCTGGCCGGCAAGAAGGACATTGATGGCAAGGCCTCGACGGGCGTGACGCTCGTTGGCGAAGCAGGCGTTGCCGTTCCCTTCCCGCGCGCGACGGTGTGGATCGACGATGCATCGGCGCAGGTGCGTGAAGTCGCCGTCACCGACGCGCAGGGTGTCACGCGAACCATTCGGCTCGTGTCGTTCACGAAGAATGCACCGGTGCCCGACAGCGCATTTCGCTTCGTGGTGCCCAGGGGCGTGAAAGTGGTCGAGGCGCCGTAAGGCGCGCCGGCCACCTCACTCGTCGAACGTTGGTTCGGGCACCGGTACAAGCACGCTTGGATCTTCCGCGCGCGAGAACGGTTCACGTGGCGTCGCCACGCCATCGAGCAACCGCAGCGCGCGTGTGATCACCGGATCGTGCTGGGTGCGCCGCAGGAACTCGGCGTCGGCGCCAAAGGTGACGCGCGCGAGTTCGTAGCCGAGTGCACGCGCGATCCACGGTGCGGCCGCGTCGAACGAGGCACGCGTGACCGGCAGGCGACGACGTTCGAGATCGCGCCACAGCTCCTCGACCATCTCGCGCGTCACGGGTTCCAGCGGGCCCTTCACCAGCCCGCGTTGGCGCATCGACAGCGCGAGGCGTTCCATGGCCGCGCGATAGGCTGGCACCTGATCGCCGAGTTCACGCACGAAGTCACGCACCATGAGCGGCATGACGGTGTCGCCTGCGATGACATCGGGCACGATGCCGCCACCACCGCGCACCGCACGACCACCGGGTGTGGTGTAGCGCGGTCGCAGCGAATCATCGGGCATGCGCGGACGGAAGACGCCTTCTTCATCGCCCGTGGTATCGCGCTCAGGCGAGATGCTGCGACCGAGTGGCGTGTACCACCGCGCCGTGGTGAGTCGCAGCGCGCCGCCGATGGTCATGGGAAACACCGACTGCGCGCTTCCCTTGCCGTACGAGGTGCGTCCGACGATGATCGCGCGATCGTTGTCCTGCAGCGCGCCGGCCACGATCTCCGAAGCACTCGCGCTGTTGCCATCGACGAGCACGGCGAGCGCGAGCTGCGTCCACGGCTGCACGTCACGATCGGTGGTCAGACCAGCCGGTGTACCCGGTCGCCCGCGCAGTTCCACGATGCGCTGCGGCGGATCGAGGAACATCTCGGCCACGGCCACCCCCTGTTCGAGCAGCCCGCCGGGATTGCCGCGCAAATCGAGAATGAGACTCGTCGCGCCGCCGAGGCGAACAAGCGAATCGATGGCCTGCTGCAGCTCGCTGACGGTGTTCTGGTTGAACACCTTGAGGTCGACGTACCCCACCTTGCCGTGCAACACCATCGCACGCTCGACCGCGCGACGGGTGACCGATTCGCGCGTGAGTCGCACGTCCACGCGGCCAATGCCGAGTCGGTCGAGTGTCACGTTCACGCTCGTGCCGGGCTCGCCGCGCAGTAGTCGAATCGCTTCATCGTTCGAGAGGCCGCGCGTGCTCTCGCCGGCAATCGCAATGACACGATCGCCCGCGAGGACACCAGCGCGATCGGCGGGCGCTCCGGGGAGCGGCTCGATGACGGTGATCCAGCCGTCCCGTTGGCCGAGCGACATGCCGACGCCCGCGTAGTTGCCGTTCATCTGCTCGTTGAGCCGCGCGAGGCGTCGCTCCGGCAGGAAGGCCGAGTAGGGATCGTCGAGCTCGTCCACGAGCCCCGCGATCGCTTTGCGATACAGCGAGTCCATGGGAATGGAATCGACGTAGCGCGTGGCGATGAGCTGCTGCACCTGCTCGAAGAGCCGCGGTCCGACCGACGGGTCGACCACCGGTTCCACGGCCGGCTCCTCGAAGACGGGCACCTGCTTGAGCCACCACCCACCGACGCCGAGGGCGGCGCCGAAGAGCAGCGAAGCAACGATGGCGCGCGGACGCATGCGCTCAGCGGGAACGAAGGAGACGGAACATCAGGACGTGTGATGCATGATACCGCCGGAGGCCGGCAAAAGCTCCGGCCAGCGGTGCCTGAGCGCCTCGATGCAACGGGCGGTGACCGCGTCGCGGTTTCCGGTCGCGTCGATGGCCACGATGGGCCCACACTCCGGGTGCGCCCCCTGCCAGGCGATCGTGCTCGCCTCGGCGAAGCCGGCGGCGACGCGCTCGTGAAAGGCCTCCGCTTCGCGCTCGAGGCGATCCGGCAGGAGGCGCGCGCGCGCACGCTGTCGCGCTTCCTCGAGCGGGAGCGACAGCAGCAACGTATAGTCGGGAACGAGCCCGCCGGTCGCGAGCGCGTTGACACGCCGCAGCGCCTGCACGTCGAGCCCGCGCGCTCGTCCCTGGTACACGTACGTGCTGAGCAGAAATCGATCGAGCAATACCAGAGCGCCTCGCTCGAGCGCCGGCCGTACGGCCCGCGCCAGCAGCTCCGCACGCGACGCCGCAAAGAGCAGCGCTTCGGTGGCCGGCGCGAGCGAGATCTCCGGATCGAGCAGCAGCTCGCGAATGCGGGTGCCGGGTTCCGTGCCCCCGGGTTCACGCAACGCCACGACGTCACGACCGCTCGCCTGCAGCGCCTCGGCGAGACGCTCCCACTGCGTGGTCTTGCCGACCCCTTCCCCGCCTTCGAGGACGAGCAACAGCCCGCGCACGATGGTCAGCCGAGGGTGATGATGGGCGAGGCGGCGCCGGCCTTGATGCCGTCGGCAATCCACTGGTTCACGCGCAGCATGAGCTTGTCGAAGTTGTCCTGCGCAACGATCGCGGCCTGATAGGCCGGATTGACCTGCACCTGTTCGAGCAGGCGATCGAGTTCCTGCTCCATCTCGAGACCAGGCTGCTCGCCACGGTCGATCATGGCCTGCGCGGCGCGGCGGATCTCTTCCATGCGCCGGAGGGAGACGGACGCGCTTGGGTCGGCGGTGAGCGCATCGGAGGAGCGCTTGACGGCCTTGTATTCGTCGCTCTGGCCGATGAGTCGGCCCACATCACGTGCCTTGTCTTCCAACATTGGTCTCGCCATCCCGATCGGGGTGAAGACGGCCCCAGCGGTGGGCCGGGGCAACCTGCGGAAGATACCGCGAGCACGGCGAGACGGTGAGGGTGCGCGCAACGCGGCGTTGGCGGCTGCGTGGTGCGCGTGGGATCGTTTCGTACCGCGCGACGGTATTGCTGGAAGCGGGTCGCGGCGGCAGCTTGCAGTGTTGGCCCGTCCTGTCCACTCTCTCACTCCCGGAGTTTCGCGTCTCATGGTACGTGCATTTCTTCGCCGCACCGCTGGCCCCCTCGTGGCCGTCACGTTCACCGCGCTCGCGGCCAGCGCATTGATTTCGTCGGAGGCCGCGGCGCAAAGCGGCAAGTGGGTGGCTACGGTCTCGCAGATCCGTGGAGCGGGCGGCGCGGCCGATCTCACGGTGGAGCCCCGCGGTGCGAAGAACTCCCGCGCCCGCCTCGTGATGCGCAACGTCAACCGCGACATGCGCATTGCGTGGGATATCGTGGCCGGCCAGTGCCGTGACCAGGGCGCGCCGATCGCCGCGCAGGCGGCGTTCACGATGGTGCAGACGATGACCGATGGCAGCGGCACGGTGACGGCCACGCTGCCCAAGCTCGAGTCGGGCAAGCTCTACTACATCCGCATCTTCGACCCGCAGATCCAGCCCACGGATGACAACGTGTGGGCGTGCGCGAATCTCGCGGAGAAGCCGGAGTAATACCTTCGCGTTTGATCAGGCCCACGGCTTCGCGTACACCATGCAGAACGCCGGCGTCATCGGATGATGACGCCGGCGTTTTGCTGTCGGTCAGCGCGCGGAGTCGTTACGGGCGATGCGCGTTGGGGAGCTGCGCGGAGTTCTGCGCGTCCTCGGTGCCGCCAAAGGTGTAGAAGTCGAAGCGACGCGTGATCAGCTCGCGACCCACGACCGGGATGTGCAGCGGCGTACCGGGCAGCAGCCGCCCCCAGCCGCGGGCGTCGAGGTAGTTGATCTCGGCCGACGACGGGAAGAGCTCCATGCGCTTCTCGTACTGGATGGCGTCGAAGAGATCACCGCACGTGCCATCGTCCTTGCGTGGGACGCAGTCGCGACCGGCCGGCGGACCGTCGGCCGTGACCGGGCGCAGTCCTGCCGGTACGCGCGTCTCATTGAGCAGCGCCGCCGCTTCGGCACGACGGTTGAGGCGGAACAGCGCCTCGGCGCGGATGAACTTCATCTCCGCGACCGTGATCATGGGCACGAAGGTGCGTGAGCCCGAGTCGGCCGCCTGATTGAGGTAGCGCACGTGGCGGTACTGCGACGTGAGATACGCACCGTTGGCCGCGCTGCCCATCGTGCTCGTGACGCGCTGGATGCGCCCCGGACCGGTGATGGGGATGGTCAGCGTGGTGTTGCTGATGCGGCGGTCAGGCGTGAAGATCTGGATCGAGTTGCGCGTGGCGATCGTGCGCCCAAGCCAGTTCTGGTAGTTCTGCGACGTGTCAGCCGGCCCGATGAACCGGTTCGAGAGGCGCACCGTGTTCTGCGCGAACGAGTTCGTGATGTACGCGGACGCCGTGCTCGCGACGGCGGGATCGGCGATATGGCCGAAGTCACGCACGATGCCGGAGTCGAGGCGGGCCAGCACCGCCTGCCAGTTCACCGCGGCGCGCTGGGCCGGCGTGCGCGGCGAGTAGACGTCGGCACGCACGAGCATGGAGTACATCACGCGCACGAGTTCGTCACGTGTGACGGCGACGCCGTTGACGAACAGTGTGGGCAACGTGAAGTTCGGCGCGCTTCGCGCCTCGGCGATCGCCGCCCGCAACTGCGCCTTGGCGTTCTCCAGCACTTCCGGCCAGGGCGAGAAATCCTGCACGATCTGATTGAAGCCGGGCGTAATCGTATCCGTGATGTACGCCTGATCGTGCAGCAGCGCGAGTTGCAACTGCGACGCCGCAATGATGAAGCGGGCGAAGATCTTGCGCGACGGCGTGTCCACACCGTTCGGATTGGCGGTGTTGACCGTGCCGAACTTGAGGTTGTTCGTCGTGATCCCGATGAACGACTCGCGCGCACCGGCCGCCGCTTCGTAGTACTGATTGAAGATGTAGCGGCTCAGGCAGTTGAGGTTGTCTCGATTGTTGATCGGAATGCGCGGCTCTTGCGAGAACTCGAGATACGCGGCGGCCGTGGAGGTCTGCACGTTGGCGTAGATCTCGAGCGGCAGCGACGCGCAGGTGCCGCGCATGGTGAGCGTGTAGGCCTTGAACGACCCGATAAGTGCCGCCTCGGTGTTGGCCGCGTTGTTGAACACGGTGTTGATGCCGAGGTTGTTCGGGTCGGTCACGTCGAGGTCGAGGCAACCACCGACGGTGAGAGCGAGGGCGCCGGCCGCCAGGGCGGCACGCGCGCCGGTTCGGCGACCACGAGGGGTCGCCGAACGGGATGCGGGGAGCGTCATGTGCGAGCTCAGAAGGTAAGCGTGATCACGCCGGTCAGCGTGCGCGTCTGCGGATACGTGGCGTCGTCAATGCGAACCGTGGGCGAGCCGCCCATGACATTGAGGCCGGTGTAGTTGCTGAACACGCCGAGGTTGCGGCCGATGAAATCGAACTGGGCGCGGCTGAAGCCGACGCGCTCGAGGAAACGGAAGCGGCTGGCGTCGAGCGTGTAGCCCACCATGAGCTCGGCGAGCTGCAGGTGCGTGCCGCTCTGCACGAAGCGCTTGAGGTACAGGTTGTTGTTGTTCGAGGCGGCGTTGTAGTACGACACCGGCTTCTTGAGCTCGTCCGGCTTGCCCGCCTGGCTCACGTCCGGGTGGTCACCCGAGGCGTAGTAGGTCTGGTTGCTTTTGGCGTACACGTTGCCGCCGAGCTGGCCGTTCATCTGCACGTAGAAGCGCAGGTTGCCGTAGCGGAAGTTGTTCTGCAGACCGTACCGGAGGTCCGGACGGCTGTCACCGATCTTGCCGTACCAGAGCACACCGTCGGGCGTACGCCGCGGAATCGGGTGACCCCAGCGGTAGTTCACGCCGTCAATGTTGATGTTGGTGCCCCAGAGCGACTTGGCGATACCATCGCGCCACGTGTTGCCGGCGCCAACGGGCACGACGTAGCCATCATCGTTGATGTCGAAGAGCGCCTGCGAGTTGGCGTGCACGGCCGGCAGCTGCGACTTGTCTTCGATGATCATGTTGCCCCACATCTCGCTGACAGGCACGCCGTCACACTTGAACTGGAGCCCGTCGTCGAAGCAGGTGCGACCGAAGCGCTCGGTCGAGAACCACGCCTTGTCGGCCGTGAGGAGCACGTCCCAGCGCAGTCCCTTCGGATTGGCGAGAATCGCGCCCTGTAGCGTGAGCTCGATGATGCTGCCACCCAGCTGCGCCGGGTTCGTCACCTGCGTCTGGTAGCCGGACACGGCCGGCGCGGGCACGCTCACGAACACGTCTTCGCTACGGTTGCGCACGAACGTGAGCGTACCGGACAGACGCGACTTGTACGCCACGTCGAGACCGAGTTCCTCTTCCACGGTGAACGTCGGCGTGATGTTGATGTTGCCCAGCGAACCGCGCCGGATCGCGCCGGTTCCGTCCGACGTCATCGACTCGTACTGCGACGAGAAGCCCGGGTTGAGGCCGGTGACGCCGTAGCTGTAGCGCAGCTTGAAGACGTTGAAGTCGGTAAGCGGGAACCAGCTCTCTTCGCTGAGCAGCCACGCGGCCGACGCACGACCGAACGTATTCCAGCGATTCGCGGCGCCGAACAGCGAGTTGCCCTCGCGGCGGAGCAGGAAGTCACCGATGTAGCGCTCCTTGAACGACACACCGAGGCTCGTGATCGAGCCAAGCACCCGGTAGTCGGTGAGACTATTGGCGGTGGTGCGTACGGTAGCCTGCGACATGGCCTTCAGGCCTTCGGTGCCGAACTGCGTGCCCGTCGTGGCCAGTTCGTTGTTCGTTTCCTTGCGTACTTCGCCGCGCTGTGAGAGTCGGAGTGTAAGGTCGCCGATGCTCTTCGAAAGCGAACCCGTCACAGTGCCGATGAAACCTTCGTTTGTGGCGTTCTCGACTCGGAGCGACCCGAGGCTCGGTGAGAGGCCGCCCGTTCCCGTCACCAAGGGCGTACCTCGCGGCGTGTAAGTGGTCTGGTTGTTGTCGCCGCGGTCATAGTTGGCATCGGCCGCGATCGAGAACCACGACGTCGGGCGGTAGACACCATTCGCGTTGAGCAGGGTGCGGCCGCGCGTCACGACGTTGTCACCGATGTACTGCGAGTACAGCGGGTTGGTATAGAGCGTGACCGAGTCCGGCACGATCACGTACGGGAACCCGTTCACCGCCGGGAACGGCGCGAGCTCGCGCAGATTCACGTCGGTGTCAATGCGATAGAAGTTGTTGAACGACGGGGCCGACACGTCCTGCACACCGCGCGTGTGATTGGCCGACACGCCCACGCTCAGCTTTTCGTTGAGACGCGAGTCCACGTTCAAGCGGATCGTCTGGCGCTGATACCCCTCGTTCCACTGGAGAATGGCGGGGTTGATCGTGCGCGAGTAGGCGATGTTGTAGTTGGTCGCCGCGCTGTTGCCCTGCACCTGGATCTGCTGGGTGTTTGTAACCCCCCGGGCGGAAGAACAGGTCGGCGTGATTGTACGTCTCGCCACGGAACGGCTGATCCATGATGCCGAACTGCGTCAGCGCGCGCTGCGCACGCGGGACGATCTCGTTGTTGGCATTGAGCCAGTTGCCCTGGTCGTCCTGTCGGAACGCATGGTACTGGTTCTTGTCGAGGCGCGTCAGGAACTGGTCCGTACCGGCTTCGCCGCGGATCTGGAACTGGTTGCTGCCGAGCGCCAGACCGCGTCCACGCTTCGTGGTGATCGCGATGACACCGGCCGCCGCGCGCGACCCGTACAGCGACGCGGCCGCTGCGCCCTTGATGACTTCGATGGACTCGATGTCCATCGCTTCGATGTCCTGCGTGGTGACGCTCTGCCCCTGATTGAGGAACACGCCGTCCACCACGAAGAGCGGACCCGGCGTGCCGCCGCCTTCCGTGATGCCCGAGATGGGCGTACGCAGCACGATGTTGACACCGGCCCCCGGCGCGCCGCTGTTACGCGTGACGGCCACACCGGCCACCTTGCCAGCGAGCAGGCCAGCCGCCGACGACGTAGGCGGCACCGGAATGTTCTCCGTGCCCAGCTTTTCCACCGAGATCGTGGACTTGGCCGCCGACGTCGCGTCGATCGTACCGGCGATCGTCACTTCGTCGAGACGCGTAGCCGACGCCGACATCTCGAAGTTGAGCGTGATGACGCTGTCCGCGATGAGACGCACGTTGTCGCGACGCTGCTGCGCGTAGCCGATGCGGCGCGCTTCGATGGGGAACACCCCCGGAGGCGCACTGGGAATGATGAAGCGCCCATCGGGGCCCGTGCTCGCCGTGATCGGCGTACCGACCACGAACACGTTCACGCCCTGAATGGGCTGCTTCGTCACGACATCGACGATCGTGCCGGAAATGCGTGCGCGGCGAGCCGCCGGCTGCGTAGCCGGCGCACCCTGGGCGCGAAGCGTGGTGGAGGGAAGGACACCGGTGAGCGTGATCGCCCCGAACAGCAGGGCAACACGCGGCAGAGCCGGCGCATGACGGGAGGGAGTCATGTGAGGCGGGGGGAGAGGGGGGGAACAGAAGTGATGGCTGTGGCCGCCATCGGAAGGCACCCGCCAATGTTGTGCGCGAATCAGAATCGCGCCAGAGTCCGCGGCCGCGAAATTTTCCATTTCGCGATCTTTTTCTCGACGCCGCGCAACTCGTCCCCCGCTTCGTCCCGATTACGCCGTCATTGTTGCGACCGACGAGTCCGATCGCGACCGCGCGCTGCTCCTCACTGCCGCAGCATGTTCACCACAATCGCGCCACACTTGTCCGCCCGCGACGGCAACCCCGGCAACAGGGTCGTCTGCGGGTAGACCTCCACACTGCGAAAGTTGAGAGGATCGAGCGTGGCGGCCGCTTCGTTGTCGATGGGTGTGCCGTTGATGTAGAACTGCAGTTCGCACGGACCGTCGGCTGACCGCGAACTGCCCACACCGGCGCGCGTGCTCGTCGCGATGATCGACCCCTGCCCCTCGCCGCGACCGCGCACCACCGAAATGCCGGGAATGCCCTGAATGAGCTCGGCCAGCGAGTACGGACGCTGCTCCACGATCTGATCACGCGTGAACAGTCGCCCCGTGCTCACCTTCATCTGAATGAGCCGATCCGCCTGCACTTCGGCATCGGCCGACGCCGCGTTGCTGCGCGCCGTGATCTGCACCGCCGTCAGCGTCCGTGGATAGCGGCGCAGCAGCAGGTCCACCGTCTCATTGGCACCACTACCGATAATCACTTCTCGAACATACGGCATGTACCCGATCGCCCGCGCCACGACCACATGTGGTCCCACCGGGGGCTTCGGCAGCCGCCAGACACCATTGGCATCGGTGCGCGTGACCCGATTGGTCTTCGCGAGATACACCTCCACATCGCGCATCGGCTTGCCCACGACATCCACCACCGTTCCTTCGAGCGCGTCCACTTCGCGCAGCTCCGGCGCACTGACGCGACCGGCGCTCTGCGCCGTCAATGAACCGTGCGCGCCGAGACTGGCGAGCACCACAACGAGGCCGGCGCGGAGGCGCCGACGGAAGGCGAGCGATTGAGGCATAGTGAAAACGTGGCAGCTGCTCGCGGAAAAGGCCAGCGTCGGCTGCGCGACGCCACGTTTGCGACGCCTCGCGCGTTCTATCATTGTTCTGCCTGATCGACGCGCGCTCGCGCGCTCGGCCCACGGGGCGTCGCAGCCGCCCTGCCCTCCCCCATCCCTGACGGCCGCCTCCGCTGCGGGCCGTCGTGTCCGGAGTACCGCGTGAGAGCTCTTCGCTCCCTTCTGGGGCTCGGTGGTCTGCTCGTCGGCGTCCTGCCGAGCACCACGGTGCAGGCCCAGCAAGCCTCCAGTACTGAACCCGTCACCGGCCTGCGTCAGAACGGCGCCGGCTTCCATGCTCTGACCGGTGCGCGCGTCATCACGGCGCCGGGCCAGGTGCTCGAGAACGCCACCGTGGTGATCCGCAACGGCGTGATCACGGCCGTCGGCGCCAACGTCGCCGCACCCGCCGGTGCCCGCGTGTGGGACCTCAAGGGGCAGACCGTGTACCCCGGCTTCATCGACGCCCACGCCGACCTTGGCCTCGACGCCGTGCCGCAAGGCGGTGACGTCGGCCCGACGCACTGGAATCCGCAGGTGCGGGCGTGGTTCAGCACCACGTCGAGCCTGCGCGACGACAGCACGCGCCGCACCACGCTGCGCTCGCTCGGCTTCGGCACCGCGCTCGCCGTGCCCAAGCAGGGCATCTTCCGCGGCACGGCCTCGGTGCTCAATCTCGGTGACGTCGGCGTGCGCGAGCGCGTGCTGCGCGCCGATATTGCGCAGGCCATCGGCTTCCAGCGCTCGTTCCAGCTCGGTGGCATGTATCCGAACTCGGCCATGGGTACCGTCGCGCTCATGAAGCAGACGTTCATGGATGCCGAGTGGTACATTCGCGCACGCGCCGCCTACGAAGCGAGCGGTCGCTCCGTGCTGCCGCCCGAGACGAGCGAAGCACTCGCCGCGCTGCAGGCCGTCGTGCAGGGGCGCCAGCCGGCGCTCTTCCAGACGGACAGTGAAGAGGAGTACCTGCGCGCGTACAAGCTCGCCACCGAGTACAAGCTCACGCCGTGGTTCCGCGGCAGCGGCACCGAGTACCGCATTGTCGACGTACTCAAGGGCCGTACGCATCCGCTCATTCTGCCGCTCAACTTCCCCGACGCGCCGAACGTGTCGAGCCCCGAGGCCGCGCTAGGTGCCTCGCTCGCGCAGATGCGCCACTGGTACGAAGCACCGGCCAGCCCGTCGCGGCTCGCCGCCGCCGGCGTGAAGTTCGCGCTCACGACGGACGGGCTGTCGTCGCTGACGCAGTTCTTCCCCAACCTGCGCGTCGCCGTCGCGCGCGGACTTTCGGCTGACGCGGCACTCGCCGCACTCACGACCACCCCAGCGGCGTGGCTCGGAATCGAGCGCACGCACGGCACGATTGCGGTGGGCAAGATCGCGAATCTCGTGGTCGCCGACGGTGACCTGTTCACGCAGGACGCGAGTGTGCGCGATGTCTGGGTGCAGGGCACGCGCTACGGCATCACGCGTCCGCCGCAGGTCGATCCGCGCGGCACGTGGCGCATCGCCTCCGACGATGCCGACGGCTTCCCGGCCACGCTCCGACTCGAGGGCCCACTCAATCGCATTCGCGGCACGATCGAACGTGACGGTCGTCGCGCGATCAACCTCGCCAATGTGCGCGTGGTGGCCGAAACCGGACGCCTCGAAGTGACCTTCCCCGGCGAGCAGCTCGGCTACGAAGGCACGGTGCTCATGGCCGGCTCGGTCACGGGCGACACGGTGTATGGTTGGACGTCGCTGCCCAACGGTACCGATCCGAAGTTCCGCGGCACACGCACGGAACCGTTCGAGGGCGCCGCCCGCGGCGCGGTCGCCATGCGCGTTCCGAATCTCGACCTGCCGTGGGTGCGCCCCATGATGGAGTACGGTCGCGCGAGCCTGCCCGAGCAGCCGGCGACGGTGCTCGTGCGCAACGCGACGGTGTGGACGCAGGGACCGCAGGGTCGCCTCGAGAACGCCGACCTGCTCGTGCAGCGCGGCAAGGTGCTGCGCGTGGGCACGAATCTCTCCGCGCCAGCGGGAGCGGTGATCATCGACGGCACCGGCAAGCACGTCACACCCGGGCTGATCGATCCGCACACGCACACGGGCGTGAGCGCCGTGAACGAGAGCGGCTTCGCGATCGTCCCCGAAGTGCAGATGGGCGATGTGCTCACGCACAACAACATCTGGATGTACCGCCAGCTCGCCGGTGGGCTCACGATGCAGATGGTCAAGCACGGCTCGGCCAACCCGATCGGTGGCGAGAACGTGTTCGTGAAGAATCGGTGGGGTGCGCTGCCCGAGGACTACAAGCTCGAGAACGCGCCGCGCACCGTGAAGTTCGCGCTCGGCGAGAACCCCAAGCGCAGCCCGAATCGCTATCCGAACACGCGCATGGGCGTGCAGGAGATCATTCGCGATCACTTCCTCGCCGCGCGCGACTACGAGAAGGAGTGGAAGCGCTGGGAAACCGAGAAGACCGGTATCCCGCCGCGTCGCGACCTGCGCATGGAAGCGATTCTCGACATTCTGAACCAGAAGCTGCTCGTGTCGTCACACGGGTACCGCGGCGACGAGTTCCTGGCGCTCGTGCGTCTGGCCGAAGAGTTCGGCTTCCGTGTGCAAACGCTGCAGCACGGCGTGGAGGCGTACAAGATCGCCAACGAGCTCAAGACCGCCGGCGTGGCCGCGGTGGTGTGGAGCGACTGGGGCGCGTTCAAGCTCGAGTCATACGATGCGACATCGTACAACGCGCGCATTCTGATGGAAGCGGGGGTGACCACGTCACTGCACTCGGATGACGCCGAGATCTCGACGCGCATGAACTGGGAAGCGGGCAAGCTGCTCCGCTCGGGCGTGGATGAGGTGCAGGCGCTGTCCACCGTGACCAATCAGGCCGCGAAGGCGATTGCCATCGACAACCGTGTGGGTTCGCTCGAAGCCGGCAAGGATGCCGACTTCGTGATCTGGAATGGCAATCCGCTCTCGCAGTTCACCAAGGCCGAGCAGACGTGGGTGGACGGGCGTCGCTTCTTCTCTCTCGAGGAAGACGCGAAGATGCGCGAAGAGGTCGCGAAGCAGCGCACGATGCTCATTCAGGCCATTCTGGCGGCTGGCTCACCGGACGGTGCGGCGCCCGCCGGTCCGCCGCGTGGTCGCGGCTCGTCGGAGGACAAGTGATCATGACCGCCTTCACCTTTCAATCCGGACGTTCGCCCATGTCGATGCTTCCCGGCTTCACCTCGCGCGGCGTCTCGCGCCTCGCGCTTGCGGCAGTGGCACTCGCCGCGAGCGCGGGGGTCGTGATCACGCCGGCGTCGCTCGACGCTCAGGTGGTGATTCCCACCACGCCCCAGGAGCAGCCGGTGGTGCTGCGCGGCGCCACGATTCACACCGTGACGAAGGGCGTGATCCAGAACGGTACGATCGTGATGGAGCGCGGCAAGATCACCGCAATTGGCGGCGCTGAGGTCGCGGCACCGCGTGGTGCCAAGGTGGTCGATGTGACCGGCAAGCACATCTACCCCGGGCTGATCGATGCGTACAGCACCGTCGGCATCACGGAAATCGACGCCGTGGAGGTGTCGAACGACATCACCGAACTCGGCGACTTCAATCCGAATGTGCGCGCCGAAATCGCGGTGAATCCGGAGAGCCGCCACATCGGCACGACGCGCTCGGCTGGCGTCCTCGTGGCCTTCAGCACGCCAGGCGGCGGTCTCATCTCGGGGCTCTCGTCGGCGATGTCGCTCGAGGGATGGACGTGGGAAGAGATGTCCATGAAGGGCGCGGCCGCACTCAATGTGAACTGGCCTGATCCGAACGCGCGGCAGCGGCGCGGTGGCTTCGGTGGCCCGCCGCCGGGCGGCCCGGGCGGTCGTGGTGGCGCGCAGCCTGCGCCCAAGACGTACGACGATCTCGTGCAGGAGATCAAGAACTACTTCGCCGAAGCGCGCGCGTATCGGGACGCCCTCAAGGCCGGGCAGACGGTGCGTACCGACGCGCGCTACGCCGCCATGATTCCCGCGCTCAACCGCGAGATTCCGGTGGTGGTCGCGGCCAACGGCGCAGCGCAGATCAACGATGCGATCACGTGGGCCAAGGCCGAGGGCCTGAAGCTCGTGATTCGCGGTGGCGCCGACGCGATCCACGTTGCGGACCGTCTCAAGGCCGAGAATGTGCCGGTGATCCTGACATCCACGATGGCGGCACCGAACCGCGACTACGAGGGTTACGACGGTGCGTATGCGTCGCCCGCCGAGCTGCACAAGGCCGGCGTGAAGTTCGCGATTTCCGGTGGCGCGGGTGGACTGTACAGCTATCGGCTGCCGTGGGAAGCGGGCGTCGCGGTCGCCTTCGGTCTTCCGGAGGAGGAGGCGCTCAAGTCCGTCACGATCAACGCGGCCGAGTTCATGGGCATCGCTGACAAGGTGGGCTCGCTCGAGGTCGGCAAGGAAGCCACGCTGATCATCACGACCGGCACGCCGCTCGACATGACGTCGAACATCGAGCAGTCGTACATTCAGGGTCGTGAGATCGACATGAACGACATGCAGAAGCAGTTCTTCAAGAAGTACATGGAGAAGGTGAAGCAGCAGACGAAGAAGATCGCGAGCTGATCATCGCGATCTGCACAAACGCCCCGCGACTCGATGGATGAGTCGCGGGGCGTTTGTTGTGTGTGTCGCTGTTGTTCAGCGCCTGGCGCGTCGCCGCAGCATGAGCGCACCGGCCGTCAGCAGGAGGGCGCCAACACCAGGCTCGGGGACATCCACTGGTGGTTCCACATCGGGCTCCGGCACATCGATGACCTGCAGATTCGCGACGTACAGATCGCCGTACACATCGGCAAAGTCCGGCGAGAGTCGCGACGCGAAGAACACCGGTGCGTGGATCGTCAGACTGCTGATGGCACCACCGCCCTCGAACACCCACCAGAGCGGATCGGGACGCAGCGCTGGCGGAAGCAGTCGATAGGGCGTGGGGTCCTGCACCATCGTGCTCGTGAAGATCCGTTCTTCGCCACTCAGATAGCGTACGGTGAAGAACGGATCGGTGGCCAGACCGCTGGCCACGAACGAACGATCGAACTGCACGGCAAACAGGTTGAAGCCCACCGCCAGCACCGGCTCGTCGAAGCGCATGGTGAGCGCTGGCGTCGGTACGCCGGCCACCCCATTCTGCAAGGCGGGCGTGTTATACAGCGCCGTGAAGGCGTTGAACGCACCACCACCGGCGGCGCTGCCGAAGTAGCGCGTGCCGTCGAAGGCGATGCTCTGCGTGACAAGCAGTTCATCGGTGAGGAGCGCGCCGTTACTGAGCCCCGACGCGGTGAGGTCGATGTCTCGCGCGTCGGGGCCAAGATCGGCGCCGCGACCGATGATCTGGGTGGGCGAGGCCGGCGGCGTGCTCGATGACGGCAGCGGCGACGGCGCCGGGGGCGTCGGCGGCGCAGGCGAAGAGGGCGTCGCGGCGCGCGCTGGTGGGGCAGCCGATGCGGTGGCAACGGAGAGCGGAGGCGGCGTCGGGGTCGGGGTCGCGCGCGGCGTCGCAGCGGCGGGTCGCGATGGCGTGGTGCTCGGAGCCAGCGACGCGGCTGCGGCTGGCGTGGAGCTCGGAGCCAGCGGCGCGGCGGCGGCTGGCGTGGTGCTCGGGGCCAGCGGCGCGGCGGCGGCTGGCGTGGTGCTCGGGGCCAGCGGCGCGGCGGCCGGGGCCGAGGTGCTCGGGGCTGTGGACGCGCTGGTTGGCGGCGTGGCGGTGGCAGCCGGCGTGGCGGCGCTCGACGACGGCGTTGTGCTCTGTGCGGGCGCGGCGCCGACGTCACCGGCGCCGTCCGGAAGTGCCGCGTGCGCACGGGGAGCCGCCGCAGCGAGCGGCGCGGCCGGGCGCACGGGCGCGGCGGCGGAGCGCTGGGCAAGCCCGGGCGCGCCGAGGGCCAGTCCCGCCCCACCAATTGCGGCCCCGACACGGTGCGAGGCGCTCGCGGCCGACGCACCCGACGCGCGCGCCGCGCCACTGGCCGTGACAGGGCGGCGGCGCGCGAGCAGGTCGCCGGACGAGACGTGTGAGGAGGCCGTCACGGGCGGCGCCGACGCGGTCGCGGCCGGCGCGACGAACGGCGCGGCCGCGTCGCGCCGCGTCATCGTCGCGGCGAGGTTCAACGGCAGCGGCAGCGAGCCCCCCGCAAGGACACGCCCCGCGTTGCGCGCCGTCCGATCATCCTCGGCAGCGTCCGGCGCGGTGCTGACGGAGAGGGTCGTCGGCACCGGCAGGCGACCAAATGAGGGCGCCGCCGCCAACGCGACGCCGCCCACGACAACCGCCGCTCCCATCCACCACATCGCGGATGACCGATGCACCACGCCTCCGAAGGGCTGTATTGCTTCGGGGCGCGTCCGCCCCAGCATTACGGTAATGCCGCAAGGAACATACCGCCCGAATCGCCGCGGCGCCTCGACGTGATCGCCACCCCGCCCTGCGCGATCCACCGTGAGCGCGTCCCCGATCAGTGCGCGCCGGCGACGCTTGCCGACACACTACCACACCAACGTTGCGTCACCGCAACAGTCGAGCTTGCTTGACGGTGCAGCGCGAGCGCGACAGCTTCAACGGATCTGCAGGTCTTCCATCCCTCGTTGGGTGACGCGTGCCACAATATCCGCTGTCGCGAAACACCGGTCTCGGCGCGCGCCGCCGTGTCGTGACGCGTTGCGTCTTCGTTTGGCCCGCGCTGCTTCTCGCGCTTGGCGCGTGCCGCACGAGCGCTGTCGGCACCGCCCCCGCGCCCGCCAGCGCGCGCGAACAGGGCGCCCTGCAGCAGGAGCGTGGACTCACGGCGACGCAAGCCGATGCGTTGGGCGTGCCTCCGTTCGCGTGGAACGGCGCAGATCCGCGACTGAATGCGCTCGGCTATGCCATGGCCGATCTGCTCATCACCGACCTCGCACGCAGTCGTGCGTTGCAGTTGGTCGAACGCGCGCGTCTCGGTGAGATTCTCGCTGAACTCGATCTCGCGGCAACGGGCCGTGTGGACTCGTCGAGTGCGCCGCGCGTCGGCAAGCTGATGCAGGCGCGCCGTCTCATTCTCGGGACCGTTGATACGCTGCCGAGCGGAGAGTTCCGTCTGAGTGTGCGTGTCGCCGATGTGGAGACCGGTGCGATCACGCAGGCGCTCGACGCGCGCGCGGCAGCGACGGAGCTGCTGGCGGCGGAAAAAGTCATCGTGTATCGCCTCTTCGACGCGCTCGGTGTGTCGGTTACGCCCGCGGAGCGTGCGGCGATCGATGCCCAGCGACCGGCAGCGAGTCTCGCCGCCCTCGTCGCGTACGGCGAAGGCGTGCAGGCCGAGCTCTCGGGTGATGTGCGGCGCGCCTTCTCGGCGTATTCGAACGCGTCGCTGCTTGCCCCGGAACTCACGCTCGCGCGCGAGCGCGCCAGCGCGTTGCGCCCGGTGGCGAATGCGGAGGGCGCGCCGTCGCTGTCGCCAGGCGTGCGGCCCATCAGTGCCGCCGTTGCGGGCGCGGTCGATCGTCTGAATCGACCGCTCGATCTCTTCACGACGTATACCCGACCCCTCTCCGGTCCGGGCGACCCCGCCTTCCCCAGCACTGTGGTCACCATCGTCATCGAGGTGCGCCGACCGTGATGCGATCCTCGGCGCGACGCTGCGCCCTCGCTTCGACGCTCGCGGTGCTTCCATCGCTGCTCGGGGCGCAGGAGCGACTGATCACGACACGATCCGTCGCGGTCGGTGCGTCGTTTGATCGCATCACGTTCGGCGGCGCGGGCCTCGCACAGGCGTCATTCGCCGGCGTCGACACCACGCGCGTTTCTTCGGCGTCACAGGTGACGTTGCCGGTCGCGGCGTCGAGTGCGCTCGGCAGCGGCTGGCGCCTCGACATCACCGCGCTCTACGGACAGGGCGACGTCCGCTATCGCACCACGAATCGCACCGACGCGTCCGCGACGTTGGCGGGGATCAGCGATGTGCGTGTGCGTGCCACCGGTCGACTGTTGCGTGACAACATCGTGCTGACGCTCGGGGCCAATGTGCCCTCCGGGCGCACCGAGTTGAACGTGAACGAGTTCAGCGCGCTTCGCATCCTTGCGGCGCCGGCGCTCGGTGTATCGAGCGCGCCGGTAGGCGCGGGCGCGAGCGGACTCGTTGGCCTTGTGGTCGCGCAGGAAGTGCGCGGCTGGGCGGTAGCGTACGGCACCTCGTACGAAGCGCGCGGTCGCTTTCAGCCCGTCGCCGCGCTCGTGGCGGGCACTGGTACGGCGGATTTTCTCCCTGGCGGAGTCGTGCGTGCGTCACTGAGCGCTGATCGGCTCGTCGGCCGTCATCGCCTCAGTCTCGCCGCCGCCGCCGATGTGTTCGCCGACGATCGCTTGCGCAACACCACGCTCGGTGATTCGGCCGCGCGCAGCGATACGCGTGTGCGGCTGGGCCCGGTGCTCAGTGGTGATGCGCAGCTGCAGATCGCGGCGCCACGCGTCCGCGAACTGCTGACATATGCGTCGTATCGCTGGCGCGCACCGTTCGCGCGTGATGGACGCACGGTCGAGCAATCGAGCGGACAGTATCTCGAAGTCGGCGTGCGCAGCGTGTGGCCGCTCGCGACCGGGCGTGACCTGCTGATCGGTGCCGACGGACGCTGGCACTCGGGGCTCGGAATCGATCAAGGGCTTCCCACCGCTGGTGTGACCAGCGTTGGTGTGACTTCGGGTGTGCAGTGGTCGACCGGACCGCTCTCACTGCAACCGTACGTGCGTGGTCAACTCGGCACGCTGCGTCAGCGCTCGACGCTGTCGCCGAGTGTGTCGCAGTCATTCGTCGGACTCGGCGGTGGACTGATTGTCGTGACTCGTTTCTGAGACCGGACATGCCTCCCCTCCTGCGATCCTCCGTTCCTGCATCACGCGCTCGCTTGTCGGCACCGAGCGTGGTCGCGCGCGGTCGCACGTCGCTTGCGCTGCTCGGCACGCTGGGCCTCGCGGCGTGCGGCGCGGTTTCCGACCTGCTGACGCCGGGTGTCCGCAACCGCGATGTTCCGCCGGCCATGCTCGCGCTGCGCACGAATGTCGCGCTGGCGCAAACGACGGAGGGCGTCGCCCTTGACGTCGCATCGAGTTACGTCCGCGGCGACGGCAGCACGGTGCCCATCGGTACGCAGTCGCTGCGATTGACCGCCGACGCGCGGCAGCAGGTCCCCATTCCCATCGATATCGCATCGTGTCTGGCGGACCCGCAGCGCGAGGGAGCGGCCGGTTCGTGTGCGGTCATGCTGAATCTTGCGCTGCTCGTCAACGGCGTGGTGGTTGATCGACAGGTCATTGGCCCGATTCGTCTCACGCCAGGCGCACCGGCGACCGTCGCTGCTCCCGTCACGTTGTTCGAGTTGACCGAGCTGCGTCTCCTCGACAGCGAGGGACGCGTGCTGGAGCCGAACGCCGCGCTGACGATGGCACCGAATGCAACGCGTGCGTTGCGCGCGCGGCTGCGCGACAGCCGTGGATCGGATGTCACCGATCGCCCGATCACATGGCAGAGTGATGCGCCGCAGGTCGCGAGCGTGTCGACCACCGGTGTCGTGACGGCCATCGCCGAGGGCACGGCACGCATCACGGCGTCGAGCGGCACGTTGTCGGCCAGCACCGCGCTCACGGTCGTGCGTCCTCCCGTCTCGCTGACGGTGCGCGGCGCGACTGGCAGCGGACGCGGTGTGGTGCGCTCGACGCCGTCGGGGATCGAGTGCCGCATCGATGGGGCGGCGGTGACTGGCACCTGCACGGCGACGTTTGCGGCGGGGGCGAGCGTGTCCCTGCAGTCGGTGCCGGACGCGCGTACGCGCTTCGGGTCGTGGGGTGAGGCGTGTGCGACGGCGGGCGGCAGTGCGTCGTGCGTGGTGTCGCTGGCGAGTGCGCGCGAGGTGTCGGCCGGATTCGATGCGCTGCGCGCCGTGACGGTCGCGGCGGGCGACAATAGTGATGGTCGTGGTCGCGTTGCCGGGAGTGGTCTCGACTGCACGCTGACCGCGAGCGTCGCAACCGGGACATGTTCACTCGACGTGATCGATGGTACGACGGTCACGGTGGATGCGTCGGCGACAGGTGGCGCGACGCCGCAGCGTTTCGCCGGATGGAGCGGACCGTGCGCCGACGCGCAGGCGACCCGCTGCACCGTCGTCGTACGCGGTGGTGACCTGCAGCTCGCGGCACAGTTCTTCGATGCCCGTCGCCTCGAGGTCACGCCGACCGGCACAGGATCGGGGATCATCACGGGCCTGCCCGACGCCACGTGCGCGCTGGAGTCCGGGAGCGCGTCAGGCGACTGCGCCGCGACGGTGGAACACGGACGTTCGATCACACTCACGGCGAGCGCCGATGCGCGATCACAGTTCACCGGATGGAGCGGCGCGTGCACCGGCACCGCGCCCACGTGCACGGTGACGCTCACGCAGGCGCGCTCGGTCTCGGCCACGTTCGGGCGGCGGCGTGTGACGCTGGCGGTACGCGTGGCGGGTCCGGGCGACGGCGTGGTACGCCTCGACGGTGCGCTCTTCTGCGCCGCACCGGCGGGCGGCGGCGAGACCGTCTGCACACGCGAGGTCGACGCGGGAACGCGCGTCCTCGTACGCGGTGCCGCCACGGCGGACTTTTCGCGATTCGACGGATTCACGCAGGCGTGTACCGGCGTCGGTGACTGCGAGTTGGTGCTCGATCAGTCGGCCAGCGTGCGTGCGCAGTTCAGTGTGATTCCGGTGCGCGTCGAAGTGGCAAGCGGTCCCACCGTGACGGGCTCGGGTCGCGTGCAGTCCGCTGGCGTGGCGGGACTCGACTGCGCGATCACGCTCGGTACGACAGCGGCCACCGGCTGCGCCGCCTCGGTCAATCCGTTCACGCCACTCGCCCTGACGGCCACGAGCGGCCCCGCGAGTGCACTCGTCGCGTGGGGCGACGCGTGCGCGGGGGCGACCACGGTGACGTGTACTCTGTCGCCCTCCACGGCGGTCACACGCGTCACGGCGCAGTTTTCGGCCGCGATCGACGTGGATCTGATTGTGAATGCGGTGACGGGCGCGGGCACCGTGCGGTTCGACATCCCCAACGTCCCCACGCAGCCGCAGTGCACCGCGGCGCAGGGTCAGGCGATCACGTGTCGCTATGCGCTGCCGATCGGTGCGACTGGCGTCTTCCGCGGCGAGCCCGCACCGGGCCGCGTCTTCCTCGGCTTCAGTGGGCCGTGTCTCGAAGGGACGGGACTCGTGCCGACGTGTACGTATCGCGGCTTCGGCTTCGTGCGCGAGATTCAGGCGTTCTTCACGGTGCCGTGACGCGGCACGGCGTCGCGACTGGTGCGACGCGCGGTGCAGCCCCAAAGCAAACGCCGGCCCGACGCGCAGTGCGTCGGGCCGGCGTTCTCTATCTCGGTCAGCCGTGAATTACCGATTCGGCGTCAGCATCGCGACGCGCGTCTGCACCGGCTTGTACTCCGGGGCGAGCGCGGCGGCCGTGCGATAGTGCGTCTCGGCCGTCGCACGATCTCCACGATCTTCGGCGTCGAGGGCGTTGCTCAAGGCCATGAGGGCGTCGAACTGCTTGGGGTTCCGCGACGCCGGCACCGTGGCGCTGGCCGTCTTGAGCGCGGGGAGCTTGAGGCCGCCGTTGATCTTCGCGCCCAACTCGATGACGAGTTCGAGCATGCGATCGGCCTTGCCGTTGACCGTCTGCACGAACTCGATGGCGGACGTTTCGACATTCACCGCGCGCACATCGATGCGCAGGTTGCGGTTCGGGTCGATGACGAAGCTGCCCATGAGCATGTGGCGGGCGCCGAGCGTCTTGCCGAGCTTGACGGCCGTCTCCTTGTCCACACGGTCGGTGCTCTGCAGATTCTGCTCGTCGAGCAGCGACTGCAGGCGGTCCCGCTCGACAACGCGCACAGCGTCGTTCTGTGCGATCTCGTTGATCAGCATTTCGGCCATGCCCTTGCTCAAGGGCGCGTACGACGCGAAGTCCACGAGCGCGCTGTTCGTGAAGTAGAGGACGGCCAGCGTCGGCCGCGCATCGGGTGTGCTCTGTGCGACGAGCGGTGTCGTCGTGGCAACGAGCAGCGCGGGCAGAAGCCGGCGGGTCCAGCGGGTCGCAGTCCGAGTCAGCATCGACGTACCTCGAGAAAAGGGGAACTACGTTTCCTCAAAGCTCCCGCCCATTGGCCCCGGCGTCAATGGCCTCCCCCCGTTTGCGACATGCCAAAGACCTGCCCCGTCTGCGCGACGACTTATCCGGACTCGGACGCCTTCTGCCCCAAGGACGGCTCGACCCTGCGGCTCGACGAGGGGGCGACCTCGCTGGTGGGGAGCGTGATTGCCGACCGATACCTCGTGAGCAAGCTGCTCGGCGAGGGCGGCATGGGGCAGGTCTATCTCGCGGGCCACGTGCGGCTGCCGCAGCAGGCGGCGATCAAGGTGCTGCACGCCAGCATGGTGCAGGATGCCGGCGCCATTGCGCGCTTCAATCGCGAGGCCGCCAACGCGGCGCGCATCGAGCATGAGCGCGTGGCGCGCGTGTTCGACTTCGGCGAGACGAACACGGGTCTCGTGTATCTGGCGATGGAGTTCGTTCCGGGGCGAACGCTGCGCTCGCTGCTCGAGGAACAGGGGCGACTCGCACCGGCGCGCGCGGCCAACATCGTGTATCAGGTGGGCGAAGGGCTCGACGCCGCCCATCGCCTCAACATCGTGCACCGCGATCTCAAGCCGGACAACGTGCTGGTGGTGACCGACGAGGCGGGTGTCGATCGCTGCAAGGTCGTGGACTTCGGCATTGCCAAGGCCCTCAACGAGAGCGACAAGCAACGCACGCAGCTCACGCAGGTCGGCAGCATCATCGGGACGCCCGAGTACATGAGTCCCGAGCAGGTGCTGGGTGAAGAGATCGACGCGCGAAGCGACGTGTATGCGCTGGCGCTGGTGGCGTTCCACCTCTTCACGGGGTCCCTGCCCTTCGGCGGCGCAACGCCCGAGCGTCTGCTCACAGCGCGATTGATCGAGGCCCCGAGTCCGCTGGCCGTCGCGGCGCCCGATGTGGCGTGGCCGGACGACCTGCAGGCGGTGTTCGATCGCGCGCTGTCGTCGGATGTCGCGTCGCGAACGACGTCGGCGCTGCAATTCGCCGATGAATTGGTGGCCGCGGTCGAGGCGTGGACGGGTGAGCCGCTGATGCGCGGTCGGACGCCGCTGTCCACGTACGCCGTGACGGGCGTGAGCGGTGCCGCGACGCCGATTGCGACGGCGCGTGTGGCGACGGGGACGCCGGTGCGCGGCAGCGCGACGGTGCCGGCCGCCGCAGCGGGTGCAACGACGCCGATGCCGGTCGCGAGAGCGCGCGATGTCGCGGGCGGCGCATCGCGCGGTGGATCGTCGCGCATCATCGCGGCGGTCGCCGGACTGGCAGTGGTCGCGGTGGCTGGCTTCATGCTCACCCGTGGCGGCGACGGCGCGTCGAGTGCGACGGCCCCGACGATCGCGTCGGGTGATTCAACAGTGGTGGCAGCTGGGGACGCTCCCGCGAGTGCGGCCGAAGGCAGCACGGCATCGGGCGATCGCGGCGCGGCGGGCACGCCCGCCACGTCGGGGCCGGCGCGTGATGGCGGCGTGCGACCGCCGGACGCTGGCGCCGCTCCTGGCGGCGCCGCGGCGCGTGAGGCCGGCAACGGGGCATCGAGTGCGACCGTGCCGACGCCGAACGTGGTGGCGCCGAGCGGCGAAGGCGATGCGTCGGCCGCTGGTGCCGCGGGCGCTGACGTGCGACGCGCGCTCGATACACTCGATCGCGTGACCGAACTCAGCGCCATTGGCCCGCTCAACCAGCTGCTGTCGCGAGTACCCACGGCCTCGGACAGCGCGCGCGTCTACATCAAGCTCGCGCTCCTGCAGGCCACGGCGGGCAATGAGGTGGCGGCGTGTGTCGCGTTCCGCGGTCTCAAGCGGCAGGCTCGCACCGATGGTCAACTGCAGATGATTCAACGGCTGCAGGCCAACGAGTTCTTCGCCGCGTGCATTTGAGTCGGAGGCGTGCCTACGCGCCGAGCTGACTCACGCTCACCGTCAGGTACCACCCGAGGCACAGCAGCAGATCACGCTCGGGATGCGCGAAGCCCGCGTCCGTGAAATCCACGCGGCACTGCGTACGCAACCAACTCGACGGCCCGCCTTCGTCGGTGCCACTGCGGAACGTGATGAGCGGCTCGCCCTGCGCATCGCGCCACACCACGCGACCGAACGTGAACGTCTCCAGGCGCCATTCGGCGATGAGCGTCTCACCGCGTCGCAGCTCGGCGCGATTCTGCAGAACCGCGTTGGTGATCTCGAGTGAGGCCACCGGTTGCGCGTGCGCATCGTCACGCACCAGCACCCGTGGCTTCCAGAATCCCTCGTGATCGAACGTCCACGCGTGCTCACCCATCACCGCGCGGCCCTCCGAGCGCCACGAACTGCGCCAGTCCACCGTGGCGAACTCCCGATCCCCATCAGCGACGAGCAGAAAGCGGAACTGCCAGGAGGACGGCTGGCGCCAGTGCAGCGTGGCGTCGTCGTCGCGAGTCAGCGTGTGCAGCGGCATGGGAGTCTGGCGTGAAGTCCGAGTGAAAGCAACGCGTGTCGTACGCGGTTCGACCAACGCGCGACGTCACGCACGGCGACTAACGACGCGTCAGTCGCGCGTCTTCGAGCAGCAGCGCGTACGTATAGCCCGCACCAACATCCCGATTGATGCGCACCGTGCCGGTCACCGTCAGCGTGTCGCCCACCGCGGCGCTTTCGGTTGATGTCACCGTCAGGTCGTGTGTGCCAAGCGCCGGATCACCGCTGCCATCCTGCAGGTGGATCCAGTTCTTGCCCATGACGCCGCCGTTGAGCTTCACCACGACACCGCGCACGCGAATGGTGCGTCCGGCGAGCTGCTCCTTCTCGGTCCAGAGTGCGTCGATCGTGCGGGCATCGGCCCCTGTGGCGGCGGCAATGGGCGCGATGCGTGCGTCCACCGTGGGTGGAGCGCCGCTCGACATGCTCGGCGCTGGTGCGCTGTGTACCCCGTTGGCCGGTGGCTCCAGCGCGCCGAACCAGATCCGATCGAAGGTGCGCTGGAGCGTCGTCGACGTGAACTGCTCCATGGCCATGGCATTGAACACGGTCACCGAGTCGCCCACCGCCACCGGTGCCTCAGCGACGGCGGCCCACGTCTCTCCGCGTCGCGTGTCGAGTCGCAAATAGACATACGGAGACACCGCGATCTGCTCACGCACGACACCGCGGAGCAGACCACCCGGGTCGAGTGCGTCCGCCGCGTTGCCGGCCGCCGCATTACCGGCGACGGCATTACCAGAAGACACGCCCACGGAATCCGCCGCCGACGCCGACGGCGCCGTATCGGACGACGGTGCACAGGCCAGCAAGGACACCAGCGAAACGCACACGGCGCTCCGCGACAGGACCACACGATGCACAACGCACTCGCGAGTTGAGGAAGAAGCCGCGCGCACCAGGCGGGTCAGCGCGCCCAAAGATACCAAACGACTTCGCCGGAGTTCGAGGTCCCACGCGCTCGCCGCTGGCCGGGCGCGGCGCCTCCGCGACCCCGCCGCCGTCAGCGTCGCTCTGGCGTTCGCTGCTGGGGACGGATGCGCCCCGCCTCGCCCGCCCGGGCCTCCAGAATCGCCAGCGAGCCCTCCCAGCCAAACTCCTGCCGGGCCGCCACGGCGCGCCGCAGGGCGGCGGCACGACCGATACGTGCGCTGTCGTTCGTGGCGCGCGCGGCCAGATCATGCACGCGCGCCTGCGTATCGAGCGACATCGTGGTCGGATCGAGGGCAACGCCCGAGTCGGCCTGCGCGAGCGCAAGCCCGTATGCACCACGGGCGGCATTGAGCTCGGCGTCCAGCAGCAGCGTCGCCGCCCGATGCCGCGGATTGCCGGGCACGCGGCGCGATCGCGCCTCGGCGAGTACGCGCTCCGCCGCCACCAGGTCGCGCTGTCGTACGTACTCCGTACCCAGCCAATACAGCACCGTGGGCTCCTGCACCGTGGGCGACTGCGCCACGAGCCACGCGCTGTCGAGTGCAATACGAGCCAGCCTTGGCTCACCCAGACGCTCGAGCACGACCGCGAGCAGCAGACGCGAACGCGTTTCCGTCAACGCGTCGGCTCCGTCGCTCACTTCGAGCCGAATCGCTTCACGGATTGGCGCCAGCGCGTCGCGCGCTCGGCCTTCCCAGAGTGCGAGGTGGCCCATCGCCTTGAGCCCACGCGCTCGCAGCGACGGGCGCTGCGTGAGCAGCCGCGAGAACAGTCGCTGCGCACTGTCCGCGCGCCCCGCCAGCACCAGCATCGCGCCCCACTGCGGATTCTGAATCGGATCGGTGAGCAGCATCGTGTCCAGCTGCGCCGCGCGTTCGTAGGCGCGCGCGCCGGCGAGCTTGGCCGCGACGCTCGTGTCCGCGCCAAGCGTCAGTGCGTAGTCCACCCAGACATCCGGGTTCAGCGAATCCGTCGCCAACACCGCTTCGAAGGCGCGACGCGCATCGGCGTGATCGCCGCGAAGTCGACGCAGATCGGCGTCCGCAGCCAGCAACTCGCGATCGGCCGGATGGGCGCGCAACCAGTCCCGCACGAGCGTCGCGGCCGCATCAAACTGGCGACGCTGCCGATGAACAAGCACCTGGAGCAGCACCCGTTCACGCGGCGCCAGTCGTTCTGCGCGCTGCATCGCCTGCTCGAAGAGCGGATCAGCATCACGCGGTCGATTCAGGTAGCTGTACAGCGACCCGAGATTGACATACGCCTGCGCGAAGCTGCTGTCCAGCGTAAACGCCTGCGTGTACGCCAGTTCGGCTTCGCGCCACTCGCGCATGTTCACTGCCCGTCGGCCGGCCGCGAAGGCGCGCAGCGCGGGCATCGATGCCGTTGTCGCAGGGGGCAGCGCGGTGCGCGGTGCCTGCAGTCCACGTTCGCGCGCGAGTGTCTCGAGCAGATCGTCCACCAACGCATCCACCGCGGGGATCCACGCCTGTTCCGAGTTCACGCGCGCTTCGAGCACGTGCCGATCGGTGGGATCGTCCGGCGTGCGCAAGCGTACGCGCAGCACGGAGGCACCGCCGAGCACCGCCACTTCCGGCAGCAGCAACAGGTGCGCGCCGATGCGCTCCGCGACGTCGCGCAACTCCGCGCTCGTCGGCACGCCACTATCTGTGCGCTGCATGCGGGCAAGCGTTCCCGTCACGCGCTCGGGCGGCACCACATCGACCTCGGGATAGCGCGAGAGCGCCGAGCGCATCGCGATGCCAAGCGCACCGCCGAGATTGGCGCTGTCGGTGAGTCCTTGCACCGCAACGGGGCCGAGCAGCAACCACGGACGCACGAGCGATGGTCGGTCGGCGCGCGAGACGAGCGACCAGACGAGCAGCACGCACGCCGCCAACGCCGCAGGCAGGGCAACGCGCCAGACACGCGCTCCCGAACGCGGCGGTCGGCGCTCGGGTGGCTGGTCAGCGCTTGGCGTGACCGTCGCGGACGTGTCATTCGTGGCGACCGCGTCGTGCGCGTCGCGCGCGACCGCGGTGGTTTCGCCACCGGGCTGCTCGTCGGTGGCGGCGCCACGCGTCGGGGGCGCCCAGGCCGGCTGATGTGCGGCCACCGTGCGCGTCGCGTCCTCGGCGGCGGCGGCGAGTCGCGCGCGCAGTTCATCACCACGTGCGCGTAGCGCGGCCGACAACTCGTCGTCATCGACACGCGCTTCGCGCTCGAGCTGCTCGACGGCCGCGAGCCCCGCGCGCCACGCGTCGCCATTGGCGGCGATGGTGAGGGCATCGATCCACGCCCGTGCGGCCTCGTCGCTGCCGGGCGAGGCATCGAGCCACCGACGAGCCGCGCGCGCGTGCTGGTCGGCCGTCGTGATCGAGAGCGGTGCCGCGCAGACGGTCTTGCAGGCCGCGATCAGTTGTCGACGTCGCTGCTCACGCTCACTCGCAACCCACATCTCGAAACGTGGTGCGCGATCGATGAAGACCCCGTCGAGAAACGGGCCGCGCCACGCGCTGAGCGACGCGATCGCGTCACGCGCACGCACGGCCTCATCGAACACGCGCACATCGCTCGTAAGCCGCACGTCGGACGCGAGGCGTACATCGGCGCCACGCGTGCCGAGCGCGTCGCGGCCGAACACGCGACGCAGGTGCGACAGTGCTTCGTTGAGCGAGTGCCGTGCGCGCTCGGGATCGTCGTCCGGCCACAGCAGGTCGACGAGCAGATCGCGTGACATCGGTCGCGTGGCAAGGTGCAGATACACGAGGAGCGCCAGCTTGCGGCGACGACGTGCGAGCTCCGCCACTTCGGCCCGCCAGCGGTCGAGTGCGGCGTCGGCCGCCGGCGCCGCGCTCGCGTCGGCGGGCGACACGGTCAGCTCGAGTCCTCCGAGCGCGGCGAGATGCAGCAGAGGCCGCACCTCCCCACGACCGACCCCGGCCCCCTCGCTCCCCTCGATCGACGCATCGCGCATGCGGGAAAACTGTGATGCCGCGCGCCGCGAGGGGAGCATCTCGGCGGTGACTTACGTCACGACCAACGTCGGATAGTCGAGATAGCCGGCTGGTCCGGGTGTGTAGAAGGTGCTGAAGTCGGGCGGATTGAGCGGCTGGTTGTCGCGAAGTCGGGCCACGAGATCGGGGTTGGCAAGTGCCGGTCGTCCGAATGCGACGAGATCCGCCGCGCCGGAGGAGAGCAGCGCCTCGGCCTTGACGCGATCGAGTCCGCCCGAGGCGATGAACGTGCCACGGAACGCCGACCGCAACTGCGCCACGAAACTGCCCGGCACTTCGGGTGCCCCCATGGACGCGTGATTGACCAGATGCAGGTAGCCGAGTCCGAGTGCCGAGAGATCGCGCGCGAGCATGAGGAACTGCTCCTCGACGCCGTCGAAGGCGCCGGTGCCGTTGAACGCGCCATACGGCGACACGCGCATACCGACGCGCTCCGCACCGATCGCCGCCACGGTGGCGCGCGCCACTTCGAGCGCGAAGCGGTTGCGCGCGGCTGCGCTGCCACCGTAGCCGTCGCGGCGCGTGTTCACGTTCGCGTTGAGGAACTGCTCGATGAGATACCCATTCGCGCCGTGCAGCTCAACGCCGTCGAAGCCGGCCTCGATGGCCAGCGTGGCACTGTGGGCATACTCAGCCACCACCTCGGCGATCTCCGCTTCGGTGAGCGCGTGCGGCACGTCGGCGGGCTGCATGCCGTGCGTGTCGGTGTAGATCTGCTCGCCCATGGCCTGCGCGACGGGACCGACCGTCCGCGCGCCTTCGGGGAGATTGGCGGCGGCCGACGCGCGCCCCGTGTGCATGAGCTGCACCACGATCCGACCGCCGCGCGCGTGCACGGCGTCGGTCACGGGACGCCAGGCGGCGACATGTTCCGCGTTGAAGAGTCCGGGAATGCGCGCGTACCCGAGCCCGTTGGGTGAAGGCGACGTGCCCTCGGTAATGATCAGGCCGAGGTCGGCGCGGGCGGCGTAATACTCGACCATGATGGGGGTCGGCACGTGGTCGACGGAGGCGCGACTGCGGGTCATGGGCGCCATCACCAGGCGGTTGCGCAGGGTCATGGGCCCGAGCGAATACGGTTCGAAGAGCATGGTCGGTTGTGCCGTTGGCTGATGGGTCGGCCCTCGGCGTCCGTGGCCGAAGGCGCTATATTGTACCGGACGGTAGTTAATGTACCGATCGGTCGTGAAATCACAAGCCCAACGCGGAGCTGGTCAGGATGGTTCGTGGACGACCCCGGGAGTTCTGCGCCGACGCCGCGCTGGATCGGGTGTTGCCGGTGTTCTGGCGCGACGGCTTCGAGGGGGCGTCTGTGCAGGCGCTGGCCGACGCGGCGGGAGTGAGCAAGCCAAGCCTGTACGCGGCGTACGGCAACAAGGAGGCGCTCTACCTCGCAGCCCTCGCGCGCTACGGCGCGCGGTACGGGGCTGAACGCACCGCCGCGCTCGAGGCGGAGCCCGATGGCCGCGAGGCGATTCGCGGCTTCCTGTACGCGATCGTGGACGCGTACACGGATCCGAGCCATCCGTCCGGATGCCTCGTCGTCACCGGCACCACCACGTGTGATTCACCGGCCGTCCCGGCGTCGGTACGGGATGCCCTGTGCGGCGCACTACGCTCGGGTGCGGACGCGTTGGCGTGTCGCCTCGCGCGCGCACAGCGCGAGGGTCAGCTCGCCGCCGATGCGTCCGTTGAGACGCTCGCCACATACTTCAACACCGTGATGGCGGGCCTTGGGGTGCAAGCCAAGGGTGGTGCATCACGTGAGGCATTACGCACCGTGGTCGACGCCGCGATGCGCGGGTGGCCGACGCCGTGATCCGTGTGCCGCGGTAGCGGCCTCACTCGCGTCGCGCGGGTGCCGCGACGCGCTGCACGTCGAGAATGCCGATCGTGGGTGTGAGTCGCTGTGCTTGCGCCGGTGCCTGCTGGATTGCGCGCACGATGTCCATCCCCTGCACCACCTGACCGAACGCCGCAAACCCCTGACCGTCGGGATTGCGTGCGCCGCCGAAATTCAGTGACGGCTGGTCACCCAGACAGATGAAGAAGTCGGACGTCGCCGTGTCGGGTCCGCCGCGCGCCATCGAGATGGTGCCGTCGCGATGGAGCAGACCGGTGATGCTCGTACGCTCGAGCGGGATCGCGGGAAAGCGCGCTGCGTCGGGACGCGCCCGACCGCCCTGGATCACCTCGATCTTCGTGGGAGTGTCCGGCTGATTGTCCGGGCGCACGGTGCGATGGAAATGTCCGTCGCGGTACGCGCCTGCGTCGACGTAGCGCAGGAAGTTCGCACTGGTGGCCGGTGCGCGGACCGAATCGACGGCCACGACGATGTCGCCGGCGGTGGTCCGAATCCGGACATGCGGCAGCGACTGCGCGACGAGCGGGTGCGACCAGAGCGTCGCGATGATCCACAGCGCGCTCCGCCATGCGAAACGGCGCGTGTTCGCGCGCGGACGGGCGACGACCGCGCGCGGTGCCGTTGCCGAGCGGAGGACGGAGGTGAAGCGGCTGATGGACACGGACGAGCCTCGGCGTGACGGGGGAACGCGGTGAGCTGCGCGTGCCCAAGCATAATGCGCGGTACGCCGGTCGGCCTTGCCCGAGCCCAGCGAATCAGGACGTTCCGTCGGCGCGCGCGCACGACCTATGGCCGCCCCTCACGCCGCGTCACGATCGCGTCTTCGACCGCGCGCCGAAATCCCTCGCGAAATCCACCGCCGCCAGCGGGCGAGACCTGCGCCATCACGACGATCACGAGGCGTTCGACCGGGTCGATCCAGAAGCGCGTTCCGGCAGAGCCGTCCCACCAGATCTCGCCGCGACGGATCGGGTGCGTGTAGCGCGCCGGATCGAGCGCGACGGCGAATCCGCCCAGCGTCCATCCCGACCCTGCCCAGTAGCCACCGCCCGGCAACGGCAGCAGAGGCGCGGGCACCGCATTGTCGAACGCGAGTTGCACGGCCGTGGGGCTCAGCAGCTGCGTGTCGCCGACGCGTCCGTTGTCGAGGAAGAGCCGTCCGAAGCGCAACATGTCGTCCGTCGAGGCGACGAGGCCCACACCGGCGCTGATCAGCCGTCGATTGCCGGTGACGTCGATGTCTTCCATCGGGTACGGTTGCAGTCGACCGGCGCCGTCCTTCCGATGCACGGTCGCGAGTCGCCGCGCGCGGGTTGTGTCGAGACGAAACACCGCGTCACGCATGCCGAGTGGTTCGAAGAGCTGCGTGCGGAGAAACATCTCGACGGGCGTTGCCGATGCCTGCTCGATGACGCGACCGAGCACTTCGGTGTGCATGCCGTAGCGGAACCGTGTACCCGGGTCGTCGAAGAGCGGCGCGGCGGCGACGTCATCGACGACCTGCGCGAGCGTCTTGTCCCAGCGATGCACGTCGCGCGCGCGATAGAGCGGCGCATCGCGACTGCCGATGCCCGACGTGTGCGTCAGCAACTGGGCGAGGGTGATGTCACCGTGACGCGGACGCGTCGCGAGTGGTGCCGTGCTCGTGTCGCGCCGCACGCCATCGGCGGCGTTCACGAGCACACGCTGCGATGCAAACGCCGGCAGCCATCGGATGAGCGGGTCCTGCACCGTCAGCCGGCCAGCGTCCTGCAGCAGCAGGATCGCGGTGGAGGTGATGGGTCGCGTCATCGAGTACAGCCGGAAGAGCGCATCGGTCGGCATCGGATCGCCGCTGACGATGTCGCG
>ERZ1066123.422-NODE-422-length-32281-cov-10.530627_pt1 | contig 32281 bp, 44 predicted proteins | sample MGYA00382770_ERZ1066123 | MGnify/ENA primary metagenome ERZ1066123 (study PRJEB33369, sample SAMEA5778353) | biofilm metagenome | biome: Industrial cooling water; feature: Water cooling tower basin; material: Biofilm | place: United Arab Emirates | collected...
TGAGGTAGAGCGACCCCCCGGCGGAGAGGTTCACGCCCTCCGGCAGGGTCTGAAGGCCGCTGAGGTCGAGCCACCCCCCGGCGGAGAGGCTCACGCCCTCCGGCAGGGTCTGAAGGCCGCTGAGGTAGAGCGACCCCCCGGCGGAGAGGTTCACGCCCTCCAGCAGGGTCTGAAGGCTGCTGAGGTCGAGCGAACCCCTCGTGGAAAACCGGTTGCCGTCGCGGGTGAAGTGGGAGCCTCGGGCCGTCAGATAGGCCTCTAACTCGTCCAAGGTCATGGGGGCGCTCACTTGCCCTCCTCCATGCGCGACGTGCGGCCGACCCAATGGCCGTCGAGATAGGCATCGCTGGTTTCGAGCGCGGGATAGCCCTTGCGTCCGTCATACTTGCCGCGCCGATAGGCCGCGCCGGACAAGGCGAGGTAGGCAGCCGTGCCCGCCACCGCCAAAGCGCCCAGGATGATGAAGGTGAGGGTCACTGCTGCGTCTCCCGTTGTCGTGGGGAGACAATATCATCACGGTATCACACGTCAATACCGTAGTGGAATATTTTTACTCCGGCCTAATCGACGCCACCACAACAGCCGTTATCCTGGTCTCCACGATGCCCGGCTCGGGAGCCGACAGGTCGATCGGTCGATGCACCGGGTTAGGTGAGCGAGGAACGGCGTAGAGCTTGCCATCCTGCTCCACCAGTTCCTTCACCGTCGCCTCGTGCTCGCCGTCCTCGTTGGTGCGCACGATAACAACGCGCCTGCCCGGCTTTGGCTCGATGCCGCCGAACACCGACACGCACTCAACGATGGTGCCGTGTGGGAACACGTCTGCCATCGAATCTCCCAAGATTCGCAGGCCAAACCTGTGCTCTGCCTTGGCGTGGACGTCCGGGCGCCCGGTGAAAGCCTCCCACTCGTCCGGATGACGCTCGACTGCCGACTTCCACACGCCGGCCGCAACATCACCCTTCACGAACAGCCGCGGACCAAGCTCAACGGCGGCAGTGCCATCCAGAAGGGCACCTGCGGTAACACCCAGGGCCTTGGCGAGGCTGTCGAGGCCGTCCAGATCGGGCAACCTCTTTCCGCTCTCCCAGCGCTGGATCGTGGGCTGTTCCACGCCCACCATCTCGGCAAGGCGCGCTTGAGATAAGCCGCGCCGTTTGCGCAGCTCCCGAAGGCCATCCAGATACCCCATTGGCATAGGGTGAAGGCGCAAAAAGCAGGACGGAATGGCCGGGGCGGTATAATCCCTGTTGCCATTGGATACCGTCACGGTATAGTGTGGCTCCATGAACGCCTACACCGAAGCCCTTGCCGCCTTCGCCGAAGGCAGAACCCAAATGGAAGTCGCGGCAGCTCTGGACTGCCCCCAAGCGACCATCAGCCGATACCTGAACGGGCGGCTGCCCACGCGGGAAATGGCCGAAAAGATCGACCTGCGGAGCGGGGGCAAGGTCCCGTTCGCAACGTGGCAGCAAGTGCAAGCCGCACGGCTTGGGATCGCCGCTTAGACCCATGCCGGGGGGGCAGCGCACCAGCACTGACATCGGCACGCCGCTGCAGCTCGTGGTGGAGCGGCGATTCATCCCGCGCGGCATCGTGTCGCGGGCGCGACTGGTGCCGGTCGAGAACAGTCACCCTTCTCATGCCCCAGGAGATACCCCGTTGGCAGCTCCGGTTCTTCCCTCCAATCGCAACTGTCCGGTCACGGAACAGAAACTGGTTAAAGGCGCATGAACGGCGCTGCCTGGACCAAGGCCGACAGCGAGCGGCTGCGCACCCTCTACGCGGCGCATGGCAAGGCGGCGTTCGCCATGATGCCGGGCCGGACGCCGGGCGCCTGCCATGCCCACGCCAAGCGGCTTGGCATCCTCCAGCGCAACCGGGTCCTCTGGACCGCCGAGGAAGACGCCAAGCTGGACCGGTTGTGGGCGCTCCACGGCTGGGGATGTCGCAACAGCTTTCCCGGTCGCACTCCGGACGCGGTGCGGTCCCGCGCCCGTGACCGCGGCCTGATCGCCGAGCGTCCCGGTGCCACGCCACGCCTGCGCCAGAAGCCGCGCGCGGTGCACGATGCTCCGCCGCCGACCGACCAGGCCATTGCGGCCCAGCGCCACAGCGCGGCGGTCAGGCGCGGGCTCAACGCCAAGGCCATTGCGAAGGTGAAGGCCGGGGTCGATCCGCATAGCGTCAAGAGCGCGGCGGAGCGTGATGCCCTGCTGTTCGCGCGCCGGATCGTGGAAGCCGAGCAGCGCGCCGCCTGTCCGGTGGAGCAGGCCAAGACGGTGCTCCGGCGGCGGTATGTCCCGGTGGTGAGCATGGCCTACACGGCCAAAGGTGGCCGGACAGACCGCTACCAGGTCGGAAACCGGCTTAACCTTACCGAGCAGGACCTGCTGGCGCTTGCGGCGGAGGTGGCGGCGTGAGCCTGTCCCTGTTCCGCCGCAAGCGCGAGATCGACTGGAAGCAGCGCCTTGCCGATCATGTCGAGCAGCGCCGCAACAGCTTCGAGGTCGAGCAATACCGCCGCCGGCGCGAAGCCGCGCTCAAGGCGAGGGGGCGGGGCGATGCGTAAGCGCTGGGCATCCTCCTACACGCCGCCGGGCAGGGACAGCGACCGCGCACGGGCACAGGCCACCCTGTTCCTGACGAGCGCCCGGAGCATCGATCACGTCACGGCGGACCGCCTTGCCGCCGACTACCGGCTGAGCGTCAAGATGGCGACGTACCTGCTGACGCTCGAACAGCAGCGGAGGGCGGGGCTGTGATCCTGTCCCTCACCATTCCCGGCGTGCCGGTCGCCAAGGGTAGGGCCAAACTCTCCACCCGCAACGGTTTTGCCCGGGCCTACACGCCAGCCAAAACCCGGCACTACGAGGATCTGATCCGCTGCGAGGCGGCCAACGCCATGGGCGACCGGGCCCCGCTGGACGAGGCAGTTGCGGTGGTGGTGACGGCCTATGTCGCGCCGCCGAAGTCGTTGTCCAAGAAGAAGCGGGCAGAGGCGATCGACGGCGCGCTGAAGCCGCTCACCCGGCCCGATCTCGACAATTACGCCAAGGCCGCGCTGGATGGCTGCAACGCCATCGTATTTCGCGACGACAGCCTGGTCACGGACCTTATCGTCCGCAAGCGCTATTCCGAGCGCCCGCGGCTCACCATCACCATCGAGACGGACGCGGAGTTCGCATGAGCGCCCACGAGGCCATTGCAGACTTCATCGCCTTCATGGAGGCGAACGGCGTTGTCGCGGTCGAGCCGATTGCTCAACGCCTCGCTTCCGGCGACCTGATCCGGTTCCGCTGCGAGGGGGATGGCAAGGGGCGGCAGAACGGCTGGGCCATCCTCTACCTCGACGAGCGCCCGGCCGGCGCGTTCGGCAACTACCGGATGAACACCGGCACGCTCAAGTGGAAGTCTAGTGCCGAGCGCCCGCTGCTCAGCCAGGAAGAACGCGACGCATTGCGCCGAGAATGGCAGCAGGCAAGGGACCGGCGCGAAGCCGAGCGGCGCAGTAACGAACGTCAGGCGGCGCTGGACGCGGCTTCCATGTGGGACCGCGCCGGGCTTCCCAAGCCCGACCATCCCTATGCGGTGAGCAAGCGTCTCAGTCTCATGGCGATCCGCCAGCTCGGGCCGCATCTGGTCGTTCCGATGTACGCCGCGGACGGCTTTCTCTGGAATGTCCAGCGGATCGCACCCGACGGCGAGAAGCGTTTTCTGCAAGGCGGGCGAGTTGAGGGGCTGTTCTGCTTTATCGGTGACTTCCGCGAAGCCTCCACGGCCGTCCTGTGCGAGGGCTTCGCCACGGCCGACGCCATTTATCAGGCCAGCGGTCACCCGGCCATTGCCGCGTTCAGTACGGCCAACCTCAAGCGCGTTGCCCGTATCTGGAAGGACCGTCGCCCTGACCTCGACCTGATCGTCTTCGGCGACGACGACCATGCCACGGCCCTCAAGAACCAGAAGCGCCTTGGTGTGTACCGCAACCCTGGCGTTGAGGCAGCGCGGGCCGCGGCGGCCGAGATCGGCGCCAGGGTGACATTTCCGATGAGCTGGCACGAGCGCACAAAGGGGGCGGTTTGCGGGTGAGCGACAACTTCGACGCAAACGACGAACTCGCGCTGCACGGCGAACGGTTCGTGCTGGAGGCCCTGGAACGGGCCGAGAGCGCGCTTCCGCCCTCCGCGCCGCTGGAGGCTTATGACGAGGATGCGGGCGAGGCCGACGGTCCTTTGCCGGGCGTTGTGGATCCTGCGTCATGGCAGGGCAGTGTCGCTCCCTTCCGGCGCTTCATCATCGATGGCTGGCTTGTGCGCGGTTCGGCGGGGCTGCTGAGTGGCCAGGAGGGCGTCGGCAAGTCGCTGCTGGTTCAGCAGCTGCTGACCTGTGTGGCGCTCGGGCATGACTTTCTTGGGCTGCAGGTCGAGCAGGTCCCGACAATCTACATCACCTGCGAGGACTCAATGGAGGAGCTGTGGCGCCGGCAGGAGTCGATCAACAAGGCGCTTGCCATCACCATGGCCCAGCTCGGCGGGAAGATGCTGCTCGTTTCGCTACATGGCGAACTCGGGAACGAACTATGCACCTTCGATGATCGTGGACGCATTGCCCCCTCGCCGCGCTTCCGCCAGATCGAAGCTGCTTGCAGGGACTTCGGAGCAGGCCTGGTCGCGCTCGACAATGCCGCTCACCTGTTCACCGGCAACGAGAACGCCCGCCATGATGTGGCCTCGTTCCTGGGCCTGCTTGAGCGCCTGTCGCTCAACATTGACGGGTCCGCCCTTCTACTAGCGCATCCCAACAAGCAGCACGCCCAGGGCGCCAAGGAGGGCAACGAATACTCCGGCTCGACCGGCTGGAGCGCGCACGTCCGCAACCGCCTGTTTCTGGACTGGGCGAACGAGGACGAGCAAGGCACCCCCCTCGACGGAGACGGGCGGGTTCTGCGCAAGTCCAAGGCCAACTACGGCAAGCGCGGCGAGGAGATCGTCTTTCGCTGGCACGAATGGGCCTTCCGCACCATCGATGAAGTCGAGCCCAGCACCGCTGCGCAGATCGAGGCGACGGCGCAGGCGACAGGCGAAAACGAAGTCTTCCTGGCCTGCCTCGAAAAGGCCACGAAGGAACGGCGGAACGTCTCCGCCAGCGCCGCCGCGGCCAACTATGCGCCGCGCGTGTTCGAGAAGATGCCAACCGCCAAGGGCATGAAAGCCGAAGCACTGGAGCGGGCGCTTCAGCGGCTCATGCACCTTGGTGAAATCCGCGGCGGAGAGCGCGTCTTCCAGTATCCGAACCGTACCTGGGCAACGGGGATCGCGCGTGTCTGAAACTGCACAAAGCCTTGCACAAAGCCTGCACAAAGCGGGTGCACAAAGCCGCACAAAGCCCCGCACAAAGCCGCACAAAGCGTGCACAAAGCTGCACAAAACAGACCCCTATAGAACTACGTTCTATCCGGGCCAGCCCTTGGCGGCGTGGCCCGATAGAACTTGTTCTTGGCCGAGCAGCCAATCAACCGCAGCCGAGGAGCGTGGGCGTGGGTAAGCGGAGGGGGAGGCCGCGCAAGGCGGGCTTGCGGACGAAAACGGATCAACTCAGCCGCGCCGGCAAGGCCAAGCCTCACGATTACGGGAACATCAAGGTGATAGAGCGTCACAGCCGGTTCCAGCACTTCATCGCCGACAAGGGGCGTGAGTTCGAGGGTACGCCAGCTGGCCGCCTCTGGATTGTCGGGGCATTCGACGGTCACGACATCGACCCGCAAGTGCTGCGCGACTGCCTGCTGGACTATGCGGCCCGCTACTGGGGGTACTATCCCAACCCACCCGCGGTGGCCAACTACACTCAGGAAAACCGCCGCGGCTTAGGTGGAAGCGATCACCGTCAGCCGGATCCGGCCGGCGAGCGCTTCGAGCTCCTGGACAGCATCCTGCGCGATTGCGGCCAGGAAACCCGGCAGACCGTCCACTGGGCGGTGATCGACAATCACTTCTTCCCGGACGAGGACGCCCCCTGGATTGCCCGGATCATTAACACTCGCGTTGCTGATCGCATCGCTGACCTCAAGCGGCGCAAGCAGCCAGTGCCTCCCGATCTCGCCATCACCGGCGAACTGGCACGCGATACTGATTGGCTGAGCCTCAAGCTGCTCGTGCACGGCGCCCTTGCGCTGGCACGGGGAACCAATCGCCAGCCGGTGAGTTCCGCCGCATGAGGCGCTTGACAGCGGAACGAAGCTGGTTTACGCACGTAAATGACAAGGGGAATAGCGCCCCATCCGGTTCGTCACGCAGTTGAAGCCGCTCGGTCCGTTCCGGGCGGCTTTTTCCGTACCCGACACAGTGAGGCTTCCCAGCCCGTTTAGGCTCCTCGGGTATCAGTCACGGGATTGCCTGCCTATGCAGCACCGCTCGCGCGCTGAACAGGTCCGCGAACTGTTAGCCCGGCTGTATGCCCTGTCCGAACGGATGACCGCACCGTCTCGGCCAGTCGCCGACGCTGACAGGCTCATTGCCGAAGGGGAGGAGATCGCCACCGCCTTGCGCCGAGTGTTCCGGTGAGCTGGCGCAAGGGCAAGACTACCGCCGAGCGCGGTTATGGTTCTCGCTGGCAGCGAGCCCGTAAAAGCTTCCTCAGTGCCAATCCACTGTGCGTTCGGTGCAAGAAGCGGAGCCACTTGACCCCGGCAACGGTGGTCAATCACAAGGTTCCGCATCGTGGCGACCAAGCGCTGTTCTGGGACCGGGGCAACTGGGAAGCCGTCTGCGCCCCCTGTCATGACCGGGACATCAAACTCGAAGAGGCGGGCAAGGCCAAGGTCCACATCGGGATCGACGGCTGGCCGATCGCATAGGGGTGGGGGTGGGTAAATCGCTGAGACGATCGAAGCCCATGACCGCTGTGGAACCTAAACGCACACCGCCACAGATCAGGGTTCAATCTTATGCCCGGACATCGTACCCCGGCTCTCAAGGGCGCCGTAACGGGCACAGCAGCCCGCAACCCTCAGCGCCACCGCGACCGCAAAGAACCCGCAACCCCTGCCCTGGGCGAACCGTCCATCTTTCTCGACGAGTTCGGCCGGGCGGCATGGGAGAGCTTCAAGCGCGAGTTGCCGTGGCTACAGGAAAGCGATCGGGCGCTGGTCGAGATCGCCTCGCAGGTTCGCGGGCGGTTGATCGGCGGCGAAGATGTCGGGGTGACGGCGCTCTCCATGCTGCAGTCGATCCTGAGCAAGATGGGTGCCTCGCCGTCTGATCGTAGCAAGGTGTCAGTCCCTGATGGTGAGGAAGAAGAAGACGAGTTCTTCGGTCCCAGCTGATCGGGCAACGGCCTATGCGGCGGCAGTCGCCAATGGGGAGATTGTCGCCGGGCCGAACGTCAGAAATGCTTGCCGCCGTCATCTGAAGGACCTGAAGGACGGCCACGAGCGCGGCATGGTGTATGACGCTGATGCCGCGGCAAAGGCGCTCCGGTTCTTCGAAACCAAGCTGTTCCTGAGCGAGGGTCAGTTCGAAGGACGTCCGTTCGTTGCCGAGCCGAGCCAGGCGTTCATCATCGGTTCTTTGTTCGGCTGGAAGCGACTGGACGGGACGCGGCGGTTTCGGCGGGCGTACATTGAGCAGGGCAAGGGCAACGGCAAGTCGCCGCTGGCCGGGGGGATCGGCCTTTACGGCTTGATGGCCGATGGCGAGGCGGGCGCGCAGATCTATTCGGCCGGCGCGACGAAGGACCAGGCGGCGATCCTGTTCCGCGATGCCGTGTCCATGGTTCGCAAGTCGCCTGACCTAGCGAGCCGGATCACGTTCAGCGGCGGTACGGGCCGCGAGTACAACATGGCGTACCTGCGCACCGGTTCGTTCTTCCGGCCAGTGTCGCGTGAAACGAAGAAGACCGGATCGGGGCCGCGTCCGCATTTCGCGCTGTGCGACGAGGTGCACGAGCATCCGGACCGCGGCACCATGGAGATGCTGGAGCGCGGCTTCAAGTTTCGCCGCCAGCCGCTCCTGCTGATGATTACCAACAGCGGTACCGATCGCAACTCGGTGGCGTGGGAAGAGCACGAGCACGCCGTCAAGGTCGCGGCCGGCAACATCGACGCGCTGACCGATCCGACGTTCATCGGGGAGCCGCTGGACGACAGCACCTTCTCCTACGTGTGCGCCCTTGATGAGGGCGATGATCCGCTGGAAGACCCGAGCTGCTGGGTGAAGGCCAACCCGCTGCTGGGCGTGACGATCACGGAAGAATATCTGGCTGGGGTTGTGGCTCAAGCCAAGGCCATGCCGGGCAAGCTGAACGGTATTCTCCGGCTTCACTTCTGCGTCTGGACCGATGCGGAAACCGCGTGGATGACGCGGGCCGCACTGGAGCCGTGCATTGCCGACTTCGAGCCGGCGGATCATGCCGGCAAGCCGGTGTTTCTTGGGCTGGACCTGTCGCAGAACCGCGACCTTACCGCCAAGGCGTGCGTGGTGAAGACGGGTGAGGTCGAGGTCGAGACCGAGGAAGGCCAGGCGGTCAAGCCGACGTTCGATGCCTGGATCGAGGCATGGACGCCGGGCGATACGCTGACCGCACGCGAGTTGCGGGACAAGCTGCCCTACAGGGCTTGGGCGGACGGCGGGTATCTGCAGGCTCCACCGGGGCAGAGCATAAGCTATCTGCAGGTGGCGCAGTCGCTGGTGGAAGACACTCGGGCGTTCAACGTCATGTTGTGCGCCTATGATCGGTTCGCGTTCCGGCGGTTCGAAGAGAACGCTGCGCAGCTCGGGCTGCAGTTGACGTTCGTTGAGCATCCGCAAGGCGGCACGAAGAAGGGCAAGGCGCTGGACGGCTGGGAAGAGGGGCTTTGGATGCCCGGCTCGGTTCGGCTGCTGGAAGACGCGATCCTGGAGCGGCGGATCAGGTTTCTCCGCAATCCGGTGCTGATCAGCGCCATGATGAGCGCGGTCACGGAAGAGGACCGCTGGGGCAATCACTGGCTGTCAAAAAGCCGATCGACCAACAAGATCGACGCGGCGGTGGCGGTGGCAATGGCATTGGGGGCGGCGATGGCAGGTGCGATCAAGACCGTCGTCTCCCCATGGGACGACCCCACGTTCAACCTGGTGGCTGCCTGATGGGGCCGGACGATCCGCTGTTTCGCCGCGGCGAACAGCGCGCCATGACCATCACGCAGAACGCGACTGCCGAACAGATGGCGGCGTTCTTCGGCATGTCGGGCCATTTGCTGCCAGCGGTCACTGTGAACACCGCACTGCGCGTGCCGGCGGTGCTGGCGGCGGTATCGTTTCTGTCGCGAACCCTGGCGACAGTGCGGCTCGGGGCTTACCTGGAGACGGAGGCGGGGCCAGAGGAGGTTACGGGCCGGCTGCAGGTGATCGTGCGTGACGCGCCGAACCCGTACTGGTCCAGCTTCGAGGCGCGGCGGTTCTTTTGGCAGAACGTGTTCCTGCGCGGTCGCGGCCTGATGGTGATCGTGCGCAGCAACAGCGGCCAGCCACAAGAACTCTGGCCGGTGAATACGTCCGCCGTGTCGGTATCGTCCGACCAGTTCGGACGGAAGTCGTACAAGCTGACGGTCGGCGACGCTCCGGCCGGGCTGAAAACCTACAGCGCGACTGACGTGATCGATGTCCCGTTCATGCTCGGGCCGAACATGGTGGAGGCGCTAAGCCCGATCCGGCTCGGCGAGAAGGCGATTCAGCTCGCGCTCGCCATGAACGACTACGGCTCCACCTTCTTTGCCGGTGGTGGTGTTCCGCCATTGTCGCTGCAGGGGCCGCTGCCCGCCGGGCCTGATGCCATGAACCGGGCGATGGACCAGGTGCATCGGGCCATCGAGGTGGCGAAGAAGAGCGACAAACCGATCTTTCCGATGCCGCCGGACTACAAGCTGGAGCAGGTCGGCTACGATCCGGCGAAGGGGCAGATGACGGAAGCCCGGCGGCTGCAGATTGAAGAGATTGCCCGCGTTTTCCAGCTTCCGCCGGTATTCCTGCAGGACCTGACGCGCAGCACCTTTTCCAACACCGAACAACAGGACTTGCACCTGGTCAAGCACGTCATCAGCCAATGGGCTGAGGCGCTGGAGCAGGAGATGAACCTCAAGCTGTTCGGTCAGATGAACGGCAAGCGGTACGTCCGGCACGACGTGGACAGCCTGCAGCGTGGCGACTTCAAGACCCGCATGGAAGGCTTGGTGCGCTCGGTTCAGGGCGGCATCCGCACTCCGAACGAGGGCCGCTTGTCGGAAGGCTTACCGGCGCACACCGACCCGAATGCGGATCGCCTGTACATGCAGGGGGCTACGGTGCCTCTCGGCGAGCATTCCAACGCCCCGACGCCGCCGACCAACGGAGACACACAGAATGACGATGGAAACCAGGGCTAGTTCAGCCCCGCTAGCCATCCGTTCGGCCGACTCGCGCACGATCGGCGGCTACGCTGCCGTGTTCAACAGCCCGACGGATATTGCCGGCATTTGGACGGAGGTCGTCGCGCCTGGGGCGTTCGCTGCAGCGCTGCGCAACGGGACGGACGTGCGGGCCCTGTATGACCACGACAGCGGGCGACTGCTGGGCCGCGTCAGCTCCGGGACGCTGCGCCTGCGCGAAGACGACAAGGGCTTGGCGGTGGAGATCGATCTTCCCGACACGCAGGATGGCCGCGACGTGGCGACGCTGATCGAGCGCGGCGACCTCAAGGGCATGTCGTTCGGCTTTTACGTCACGAAGCAGGAATGGGACGAAACGATCGAACCGCCCAAGCGGACGATCCGTGAAGTCGAGCTGTTCGAGGTCACTGTGTGCGGCGACCCGGCCTACACGGATACCAGCATCGGGATGCGCTCGCTGGAAGAAGCTCGAACCAAGCGCCGCCAGAACAACTTCAACGCCGCCGCGCGCCGGCTGGCGATGAAAGCCACCGTTGACCTTCGCCAGCGCGGGGTCGCGAGTAAAGCCTGAGGCTTGCCGCCAACGGCCCAATGAACCGCCCGCTTCTCGCGGGCTTTTTTGTTGGAGAATGAAAGATGAGCCGACTGCGCGAGCTGCAGGAGCAGCGCGAGCGTCTGGTGGCGGCTGCCCGTGAGCGCCTCGACCAGATCAATGCGAACACCGACGAAAGCCGCACTGCCGAGCTGGAAAGCCAGCACGACGCGGCGATGGCCGAACTGGACCGCCTGGACGCGCGGATTGCGCGCGAGGAGCGGGTGGCGGCAGCCGAGCGGGGCCTGGAAGAGCGTCGTGAGCGTGAACTGCGCGAGCGTCGTCCGACCGGCCCGGTTGGCGAGCAGCCTGCCGGCGACAATGGCGGCGAAGGTCCGACCTACCGCGAGGCGTTCCACGCCTACCTCCGGGCAGAGGGTCAGGTTGCCCTGCTGTCGGCGGAAGAGCGTTCGGTCCTGCAGCGTGGCTATCAGGCCTTGACGCCGGAGCAGCGCGTCCAGACGGTAGGCACTGCCGCGGCCGGCGGTTTCACCGTCCCGACCGAGCTGCAGGCCGAGCTGATCCGCTCAATGCTGGCGTTTGGGCCGATGTACGATCCCGGCGTTACCCGTGAGATCGTGACCAGCGGTGGCTTTGCCATGCCGTTTCCGACGGTCAACGACACTGCCAATACGGCGGCGTCGGCGACGGAAGGCGCGACCTTGCCGGACAACAACTCCGGCGACGTCACCTTTGGCCAGCGTCAGCTTGACGCCTTCGCCTTCGCCACCCCGTGGGTGCGCGTGTCGAAGGAGCTGGCTGACGACTCCATCTTCGCGATGGAGGCGCTGCTTGGTGACCTGCTTGGCGAGCGGCTTGGTCGGCTGGCCAATGCGCAGCTGACGACCGGCACAGGCACATCCGCGCCAAACGGTATCGTCACCGCATCCACGCTTGGGCGTACGGCGGCGTCCGCGACTGCGTTCACCAGCGACGAGATCATTGATCTTGAGCACTCGGTCGATCCGGCATACCGGAGTTCGCCGCGCGCTGCGTACATGATGCACGACCAGGTGCTGGCGGCGGTGCGCAAGTTGAAGGACGGCCTGGGCAACTACCTCTGGCAGGCCGGCAACATCCAGCAAGGTGTTCCGGGCACACTGAACGGGCGGCGCTACTACATCAATCAGGCGATGAGTTCGGCCTTCACGACCGGCCAGCGCCTGATCCTGTTCGGTGATCTCGGCAAGTACTTCGTCCGCAAGGTCGGCGCGCCGCTGATTGGCGCGATCCAGGATAAGGACTTCTGGCCGGGCTTCGGCGTTGCCGGCTGGATTCGCTTTGATGGCGAGCTGATGGACACGGCGGCGGTTCGCCACCTGCGTCTGGCCTGATGATGGGAGGGCGGGGGTTCGCTCCCGCCCTTTCGCCGGAGAAACACCATGGCGAAAGTCAAGCTGCTGGTGCCGATGGCAAGCGTGGAAGCGCTTACCGTTGGCCACATTCACGAATGCGACGACGCGGAGGCCAAGCGCCTGATCGAAGCCGGTTATGCCGTGCCGCACGGCGAAGAGAAGCCGATCGAGCGGGCGGTAAAGCCGCGCGCCCCGGAGCGTCGCAAGAAATAGGACTTCATGCCCCGCCTTCCCTGTGAGCCGACCGCGGCGGCGGCTCCGAAGCCCGGTCTGCTGCGCGGCGGGGGCGTTTGAGCGCGCGGAGACAGCGCCAAGGCCGGGAACGCCGCACACCCTTTTTCGACACGAGGTTCTGTCATGCCCATCACCATGTCCACCACGCTGCGGAACAACCGGGCGGGGCAGATCGAAAGCACCATCGGCGCATCGGCCCGGCTGCGGCTCCGCACCGGCGCGCCCCCGGCGAATGTCGCCGCCGCATCCACCGGAACCGTGGTCGCGTCCATGACGCTGCCCGCCGATTACCTGGGCGCGGCCAGCAACGGCGTCGTCAGCCAGCTCGGCACGTGGCAGGACACCAGCGCGGATGCGACCGGCGTCATCGCTCATGCCGAGTTCGTCGCCAGCGACGATACCACGGTGCACATGCGCTGCCTCGTGACGGAGGCATGGCAGGCGACAAAGGGATACGTGGTAGGCCAGCAGGTCCATACCGGCGCGAACAACGTCTATCGCTGCACGGTGGCGGGCACGTCCGGCGGCACGGCTCCGTCGCACACCAGCGCCACCGCCAGTGATGGCACGGTGACGTGGCAGTTCGTTCAGAACGGCCTGGAGCTGACCATGGACAACACCAACGTCAACGCCACGCAGCAGGTCAACGTGACCGGCTTCAGCTTCACCGAAGCGAACGCCTGATAGCCTGAACGGAGATCGGCGCATGACGCTGCCCAATGCTTCGGAAATCATCGCCAGCGGCGGCGTCATCGCGACGCACACGGTGGCAAACAAAGAATATCAGACCGTGGTGCTGGCGGATGTCGAAGGGCATATCGTCGGCTCGCGGCCGGATTATCTCCTGTGGTTTCCGCCGGGGGCGAACGCGGCCAACCGGGTTCTGGGCGACCTGTTCAACACGGGCACGGTGCCGATCCGGGTGCGCGGCATCTGGATCATCCCGACGATGACGGCGATCACCGGAGCGACCATTGAGTGGGCGGCGCATCGGACGACTTCGGCGGGCACCGGGGGAACGGCAGTGACGCCGGCAACGCTGGATTCGGCGGCTGTGGCATGGCCGTCCGGGGCAACAGCGCGGGCCGGTGCGACTGGCGGCGCGGCCGTCAGCAACCTGCTGTTCAACGTGTACACGCTCAACGAAGAGACCAACGCCGGCTTCACCGGGATCCCATACCAGAACCAACTGCCGCAGCTGGGGGACCGGGTGTGCGAAGTCGTGCTGCGGCAGAATGAAGGATTGTCGGTGCGCCAGACGGCGATCGCCAACGCGGTCGGCCTGACGGGGCTGATGCTGCTCGCGACGTTCGACAACTAGGTGAGGTGAGGCGGTGGGCCTGCTGCTGCTGTTCGCCGCTGGACAGAAAGTCACCTGGAACCCGAACGACGCGCCGCCGGGCAAGTTCACGGTCACGGAAGGCGGCGCGACGGCGACGTTCACCGCCCCGACGCCAGCGAGTGACACCGACGACAGCATCCGGGCCGGGCCGTTCCTTAGCCGGAATGGCAACTGGGTCTTTCGAGCACAGGTCACGCTGGCGGAAGAGGCGGCGAGCGCGGGTAACAACTGGCGCGTGGCCATTGGCTTCGCCAATCAGTTCTTCACCCCAAGCGCCTGGATCGGCGGACAGACGACCCGCACCATCTGGTTCGGGCACGGCGAGATATTCGGCGGCAACAATATCGCGGTTCCGGCCGCGGCGCTGAACACCACCACGCGGGTGGCGGATGTCGTCGTTGCGTACAACGGAAGCCTGCGCAAGCTGTGGTTCCGGATCGACGGGACATGGTACGGCGGCGACCCGGTTGCCGGGACTGGCGGGGTTAACGAACCGGGCACAGGTGACGCGGATGTCACGCCGGTGCTGTTCGCGGCGAACACCGGCACGGGCGCGACGTACCTGCCGATCAGCCTGGCGGGGTACACCGACGTCGGCACGGTGGCGAGCGGCCCGGCGGCGGCGGAAGTCACCGGCAACCTGGTCGCATCCGGTGCCAGTATGACAGCCCTTGCCACCGTGCTGGCGGCTGGGGCCGGGGCACTGGCGGGACGCAGTAGCACGGTAGCGGGCACGGGCACGGTTCCTACCGGCGCCACAGGCGCACTGCCCGGCGGGGCCGGATCGGTCACTGCCACCACAACCGCGGCGGTAACGGGCACGGGCAACCTTGCGCTGGCGTCCGGCGTCATCACCGGCAGCCTGTCCGTCACCTCGCCGACGATCACCGTCACCGGCTCGCTGGTGGGTGGCAGCGGCACGGTGACAGCGGCTGTCGCGGCGTCAACGCAAGGCTCTGGCGCCCTTGCCGGGGCAACTGGCCAGATCGCGGCGCTGGCACGGGCAAACATCATCGCTGGCGGCGCTCTGGGCCTCGCTGGCGCGCTGCTGACGGCTTCCGGGGCATCTGCGACCGGACTCAGCGGATCGCTCGCTGGCGGGGCTGTGGCGGCGTCTGGCACGGCACGGGCCACGGCAACCGCGGGCGGCAACGTCTTGGGCGGGTCAGGGCAGATCGGCGGCAATGCGCTGCTGCTCAGCGCTGGCACCGGCAACCTGTTCGGCGGTGCAGGCACGATTGCGGGCACGGTTTCGGTCGTTACCGCCGGTTCGGCGACGCTGACCGGCAATCTGCTGGCCTCGTCCGGGACGCTCAGCGGCTCGGCAACGGTACGGGCCGGAGCATCGGCGGCGCTCACGGGCGCCAGCGTGACGGTCGCCGGAACCGGACAGGTGGGAGCGCAGGGCTCCGGTGCGGTCGCAGGTGGCACTGGTGCGGTCGCGGGGACAGGCCGGGTCGCGGCGGGCGCGGGTGGCAATGTCGTGCCGATCAGCAGCGCGGTCGCCGGACAAGGCCGGGCATCGGTCAGCGGCGGCGGCGCGGTTGAGGGACAGAGCGGCACGGTCACGGCGAGCATCGGCCTTGCCGCGCGCGGAACCGGGACATTGCTGTTCAGCAGCGCAGGCATCGCGGCACAGATCATCGGCGGCATTCTGGAGCCGCCACGCTTTACCGACTTGCCGCCACGCAGCGGCTGGCCGGCGCAGCGCCCGGTGGCGGTATCAATCCGCCGTCCGGCCAATCTATCAAGGGGCAAGCGATGGGCTTGAGGCTGGTAACACCACCGACCGCAACGCCGATCTCGCGCGCGGAACTGCGGACGCAATGCCGCCTGGACGTGGAGCCGAGCGAAGACGCGCTGCTGGACTCCTACCTGGCGGCCGCCACGTCGCATATCGAGCGGATGACGGGCCGGGCGCTGGTGACGCAGACCTGGGAACTGGTGCTGGACGACTTCACCGACGCCATCCAACTGCCGCGCTCACCGATCCAGAGCGTGTCGAGCATCACCTATTACGACCTCAACGGCACGCTGCAGACGCTGAACACGCAGGCCTATGCGGTCGATAATGTGAACGAACCGGGCTGGATCGTGCCGGTGACAGGGCAGCGCTGGCCGGACGTGGCGCAGGGCGTCAACAACGTCATCATCCGCTTTGTCGCGGGTTATGGCCCGCCTGCGCAGGTTCCGGGCGACCTCCGCCATGCCGTCGCGCTGCTGGCGGCGGACTGGTACCTGACGCGCGAGGATACGAACATCGGGAATATCGTCACGTCCATGCCCAACGGGGTACGCGCACTGCTCGCCAACTATCGGTTGTTCGCATGACGATAGCGGCGGGCAAGCTGTCCGACCGGGTGACGCTCCAGGCCGAAAGCCGGACGCCCAACGGTCAGGGCGGGTTCGACACGGGCTGGACGGACGTGGCGACGATATGGGCGGAAGTGTTCCCGCTGTCCGGTGACGAAGCGATCATCGCGCAGATCGAGCGGGCAGTAGCGCGGTTTCGCGTCACGATCCGCAAGCGCGCGGACGTGACTGCCAAGAACCGGCTGATGTGGAAAGGGCAGGTGCTGGCGATCAAGGCGGTGCTCCCGCATCCGAGCGCGCTGGACGATGCCTTGCTGCTGACCTGCGAAGCCGGAGCCGGCAGTTGACGAAGCGGCGAGTGATCGGCGCGTCCAAGGTTCGCCGCATGATGCGCCGTCTGCCAGACTCGATGCAGGAAGAGCTGGTGCGGGAGCTCAACGTCGCCGGGATCGAGATGCTGTCCGTCATGCAGGGGCGGGCACCGGCTCGAACCGGAGCGCTCAAGTCTGGACTTCGGTTCAAGGTGTTCCCACGCACCATGCGGTTGCAGGTGGGCATCCTCGGCAAACGGGAGCGGTCGCGCCTGTTCTATGCTCACATCTTGGAGTTTGGGCGCAAGGCGCAAGAGGTTCGGGCACGGCGGCGGACCAAGAGCGGAGCGGTCAGCAGCTATATGATGAACGTGCGGCGGATCGCTCCCAAGCGGTTCGTCTTCGGCGGCATGGGGCAGCTTCGTGAGCGGCTGCAGCGCAACCTCAAGGCAATCTACCAGCAAGCGCTGTCCAAGGTTGCGGCGGGAGGCATGGACTGATGGACGCCGAAGACGCGGTGGAAGCATCGGCCTTCGCCGCGCTCAACGTCCCCGCCATGACCTCGCTTGCCCCCGTCTTCCAGCATGTGCCGGAGGACACGCCGCCCCCAGTCGTCATCATCGCCGACATGGACAGCGAAGGCGGGCTTGGCGACAAGGATGGTCGGGACGAACGGATTACGCTCACTGTCACCGCGGTGATCAGCGGAGAGCAGCGCAAGCCGCTTCGCCAGATCAAGCGCCAGGTCAAGCAGCTCCTGGACGGACGCACCGAAAGCCGGGGCGGCTGGACCCTGCAGTTCACCTATCTCAATGCCGATGGCGTGCTCCTCAACGGTGAGGATTACGTCGGCAACTTCCGCTTTTCGGTGCTCGCGCTGAGCGAAACCTGACCAGACGCCGCGGCAAATAGGCGTGTCCGCCTAGAGGCCAGCCGATCCTGACCCGCCCGCCCGCTCCGGCGGGCTTTTTCTTTGGAGAAGCGACATGCCTAAGCTGTTGGGCAACAACTACCGGCTGTATATCGAAAGCGCGACGGCCGGCACCTACAACGAAATCCGCGGCCAGCAGACGCTCCGGGTGAGCCGGCAGGCCGCTGTCATCGACACCTCGACCAAGGATGACGGCAACTACGGCACGCAGGCCCCCGGCCAGCGCAGCCTGACGATCGATTGCGAGTTCCTGCCGAACCTGCCGGACACGAACGGTTATGGCCGGCTGGAGACGCGGGCCAACGCCAACCCGCAAGTGGCAACCAACTTCCAGATCAGGAAGGCCCCGTATGCCACGGGCGACAGCGTGTTCCAGGCGTCCATGTGGATCGGCAACTTCGACACGGATTATCCGCGCAACGAGGCCGTCAAGTGCACCTGCCAGCTGACGCTGGAAAGTGCGCCCACCACCGACGCGTTGTCCTAAGCCATGGCAGCCAACGAACTGCGCGGCGAAGTCGATCTGGAGCTGGAGGGCGAGCGGTTCGTCCTCCGGCCTTCCTACACGGCGATCGTCGCGGCGGAGAAAGCCACCGGCAGGGGGCTGGTCAAGCTGGCGGAGGACGCTGGCGAAGGTGCGCTGACCCTGACCGAGTGCGCGGCCATCACGGCGCTGTTCATCCGAGCATGGGGAGAAGCCACCGGAAACACGACGGCCGCACATGTCAATGAAGGCCGGGTCGGCGAACTCATCATGGACTTCGGCCTGGCTCAGGTGCAGCTCAGGCTGCAGATCGCGCTGACCCTTGCCGCCACTGGCGGCTGTCGGGCCGATGGTACGCTCAAGGGGGAAGCGAAGGCGGCGGGGACGGAGACGAGCGCGACCCCCGTCGAAAGCTCGCCGGCATAGCGAGCGCCGCGCTCAACTGGACGCCGGACACGTTCTGGCGTTCGACTCCGCATGAGTTCTGGTCCGCGTTCGAGGTTTGGCGAACCATGAACGTGCCGGAAAAAGACGAGGGTTAGCCGGCAAACTCAAGCAGGGCGGCTATCCCCAGCGCGATCACAAGGCAGACCAGCCAGATCACGTCCCGCTCAAACCGATAGCCGCAGGTCCGGCAGGCCGCACGCCCTGGCACGACCGGGGCGTCGCATCTTGGGCAGTCGTCGCGTCTCAGCATCATCATATCCCGAGGTAGATCATGGCCGCAGCCGCGACGGACATATCGAAACTGCTGATACAAGTCGATGCATCCGTCGAACTGCTCAAGCGCAATCTGGCGTCCGGCGAACAGCAAGTTGCGGCGTTTCAGCGCAACACCGAGAAACACCTGTCCACCATGGAGCGCAACTTCAGGCGCCTGGACGGGGTGACGGGGCGGCTGCAGCAGACCTTTGCCAAGGTAAGCAGCGGAGCCGCCGCGCTCGGGGTCGGCTTTAGTGCGCTTCAGCTTGGCACATTCATCGGGCAATCGATCCGCTATGCTTCCTCGCTTGGGGAGGTCTCGCAGCAGCTTGGCGTTACGACCCGCGATCTTCAGGTGTATCGCTTCATCGCCAGCCAGGTCGGGATCGAACAAAGCGAAATGGACAGTGGCCTGTCGCGTCTCACGCGGACGATCGGGCAGGCCGCTACCGGCGGACAGCAGCAGCAGCGGGTCTTCCAGAAGCTCGGCCTCGATATCCGCAAGGCCAACGGCGAGATCAAGACTGCGGGCGACCTGATGCCGGAACTGGCGGACCGGCTGTCGCAGATCGAAAGCCCGGCGCAACGCGCGGCCGTGCTGGTCGAGCTGTTCGGGCGTTCGGGGCAGAAGCTGGACGTGCTGCTGGCAGGAGGCAGCGCGGGCATCCGCAACATGACGGCTGAACTGGAGCAGATGAACGGCGTCCTGACGAACGAGGAGATTCGCCGCGCCGACGATTTTGCCGACAAGATCGACAAGCTCAAGACTGCGCTCAAGGTGCGGATTGCATCAGCGCTATCGGAAGACACGGCCGCCATATCCATTCTGATCGGCGATGTCGGGCGGCTGGTGACGGCAATCATCACGCTCATGGGTGCCTTCCGCGACCTGGAGCGCCTGCGCCTAAACCTCAAGAAAATCGAGGGCGACTACCAGTCGGCATCGTTCATTCCGCGAGTGGCAGCTGAAGGGCGTGCCAAGGCGGCGGAGGCGCGGCGGGAACTGGACCCGCTTAATCGCACGCCGCTCCAGAACCAGCTTGACCGGATCAGAACCGCGCCGATCGAGGGACTGCAAACCGCCGCGCAGCGCGGCGGTTCGGCCGCCAATATCGACATTGACGACCTGAACGGCGGCTCGGGTGCTCGGCAGCGCACTCAGCGCGAAGCCTACGAAGCTTTCCGGCGTGAGCTGCAGCGGGAGGGTATCCGGGTCACGTCCGGTTTTCGCTCCACCGCCGAGCAGGCACGGCTGTTCGCCACCCTGCCCCGTGGTCAGGCGGCTCGCCCCGGCACCAGTGACCACGAGTTCTACAAGGCGGTGGACCTTCCCGCCAATGCCGATCCGGCGAAGATCGCGGCGGCGGCGATGCGTGCTGGCGTCACGCTTGGCACTCCGCTGGTGCACAAGGGCACCGGGATGCACCGCCACCAGCCCTTCACGGTCGGGCGGAGCGGCGGCGGGGGCGAAGCGGACATCGCTCGCGAGATGGAGGAGGCCGAGCGCGCCCGCAAAGAGGCGCTCGAAAAGAGCTTTCGCGCCACGCAGGAGATCGCGGAAGCGGACCTTGCAATCCTTCGTGCCCGTCTGGACGCGGAGCCGGACTATGCCGAGCAGGCGGTGCTCGCCCTCCAGATCGCCGCGGCGGAGCGGGCGATGTTCGACGCTGCCACCGACCATCGCGTGCAGATGGGCGAGATCAGCGAGGCTCAGGGCGAGCGGCTAAAGGAACTGAACGCCGTTGCCGACGAAATCCGCCGGAAGAAAATCCTTGCCGAGAAGGAGACACAGCGGGCCGAGGAAGTCGAGCGGCTGGAACGGCGTGACTTCGACGCCAAGATGGAACTGCTCGGCCTGCAGGCGGATCTAGCCACCACCGCAGCCGAGCGGCGCAAAGTTGAGCTGCGCATCCTAGAGCTGGCGCGGGAGGAAGAGCGACGGCGGCTGCAGAATATCGTCGATACCAGCCGCGATCCCGGCGAAGTCGAAGCAGCGCGGCGCGGCATCGTCGATATCGACCGGCGCGCTCCGGCCGAAAACGAGGCGGTGCGGCGGCGGACCATGGGGCCGCTGGAGGAGCTGCGTTCACAGATACCCGATACTGCGGCGGAGATGAACGAGGAGCTGGAGCGGGTTGCTGCGTCCGGCCTCGCCTCGCTGAATGACGGGCTGGTCGATGCGATCATGGGAGCCCGCTCGCTGGGCGACGTGTTCAAGAATGTCGCCAAGCAGATCATTGCCGACCTGCTCAGGATCGCGGTTCAGCAGACTATTGTAAACGGTTTGATGCAGGCGCTTGGCGGCGTGTTCGGCGGCGGCAAGTCGGCCGGCATCACGACCAATCTCAACGGCCGCTTCTCCAATCAGGCGTTTTCGTCTGCCATCTCCGGCGGACGCGCATCTGGCGGGCCGGTGGTGGCGGGGCAGGCCTACATGGTCGGCGAAGTCGGGCGCGAGCTGTTCATTCCGAGCGTCAACGGCAACATCGTGTCCAACGCTACGCTGCGTCAGGGTCGTGGTGGCGGGTCCGGTGATGGAGGCGTCCAGACCGTTCGCGTGCTCATCGAAAGCGATGATGAGATGTTCCGGGGGCGAGTCCGGGAAGTCAGCGGAGAAGTGGTGGCTCAAGCCGCGCCGCGCATCGTCGATGCGGCCAGCCGCCAGACCTTGCGGGTTTCCAGTAGGCAGAGGCTCGGCTGATGGCGGTGATCGCGCTTCCTCGGACCATCCGCTTCGCCACGTCCGTCGCATGGCAGCTCGACCGTCCGGCGCAGGTCAACGTCTCCGGTTACACCGGGCGGAGGCAGATCGTCGCCAATCCGTGGCACGGCAAGTGGTCCGCGAAGGTGGAACTCGCACCCATCGTCGGCGAGAACAACATGCTGCAATGGCGCGCGTTCCTCGCAGCGCTGAAGGGCCAGATCAACACCTTTCACCTGCCCGCGTCCGAAGGGCCGCAGCACAACGGGACGTTCCACACGACCGGCGGCGCGGTGAGCGCGGGAGCCACGGCCATGACGCTGAACGGCTCCCCGACGATGACGGCCGGCATGATGGTGACATTCGTTTATCCGAGCGGCAACAAGCAGCTCGCCGTGCTGACCAGCGTGTCCGGCACGTCCGTCACCTTCGAGCCGCCGCTGCGCGAAGCCCTGCCGAGCGGCTGGGGCGTAGAGACCAAGGACCCCTATGCTCACGTCGCCCTGACCAGTTCGACGGCTGGCTGGACCGCCGGCAAGGGCAAGGTCTATGGCATCATGCTTGATGTTGAGGAGGCATACTGATGCCCACCCTCGACACCGCCGCCAAGGCCGCGCTTGACCAGCCGGTCATCGCGCCTGCTCAGTTCATTTTCCTCGACATCGCCGGCGATCCGATCCGCGCCACCACTTTCGCCGCCAACGTCACGCCGTCAGGCACCGGGGATGCCGATCTTGACGGGCAGACCTTTTCCGCGATTGATCCGCAGGTCTTGCGCGTGGGCGAAGTGACCCACAGCGCCAGTGGCAGCGAGACGCTCAGCGTTGAACTCTCCGGCTTGGTCACGATCGATACCGACCTGTTGAACGGCATGGCCAACCCGGCCTTGTGGCGCGGGCGGCTGGCAAGGTTGTGGCTGCGCATCCATGACGAGGCCGGCGCGGCGCAGGGCAACTATTTCCCGATCTATACCGGCTATATGTCGTCGGTGGCGATCAACCCGTCGCCGGATGCACAGACGATCGAGCTGCGCATCGAAAACTACCTTGCAGCATTCAGTGCCCCGTCCAATCGCAGCTACCTCAACCAGCGCGACTACGATCCGCTGGACGCCAGCGCCGCTGCGACCATTTCCTCCGTCAACGGTTCCAAGGTCCAGAACGTCGGGCCGGCGCTCGGGGCGGGCAGCAGCGGCGGCGGCGGGTCCGGCTCGTTCAGCGACATGATGCGTCAGGTAGCGGCGCAATGACACGGTTGCCGGACTGGGAGCAGCGCCTGCTGGACTACCTCGGGGAGGTGTTCGACACGCCCTATGCCTATGGGCGGCACGACTGCCTGATCCATTGCGGGCGGGTGGTGGAGGCTGTCACCGGGGCCGACCATTACAGCGCGTTCATCGGGCGATACCGCACGGAAAGCGGGGCCGCGCGGGTGATGCGCCATCTCGGAGGGCGCAATCCAGAGGAGGTCCTGGACAAGCTGTTTCCAGAACGTTCTCTTGCTTTTGCCCAGCGCGGCGATCTCGTGCTGACCCCTGATGGGATTCCGGGCGTGGCGATGGGCGATCATGCCCTGATCGTCGGCTCCAACGGCGAGCGGGAGGGCCTGGTCCGTGTTCCGCGTGCGGCCTGGACGAAAGCCTGGGCGCTATGAGCAAGGGATTTTTCAGAACAGTCTTCAGCCTGGCGAGCATCGCGGTTGCGTTCATTCCCGGCATCGGCTGGGCATTGCGCGCCGCCATTCAGGTTGGCCTCGTCGTCGGCGGCGCTCTGTTCCTCGGGCCGAAGAGGCCGAAGGGCGTTACGTCCCCGGAAAGCCGGCTCAGCAACAGCTTCAATCCGACTGAGCCGCGCAAGATGGTGTTTGGCTACACCGCGCTGGCGACGGACATGCGCTACCAGTCTTTCTCCGGAGCGCAGCAGGAGTTCCTTAACCAGATCATCTGCGTTGCCAGCCATGAGGTCGATGCCATTCAGGAAATCTGGCTCGACAATGAGGCGGTGTGGTCCAACGGCGCGGTGCTCGGTCGCTACGTCGGGTGGCTGGACGTGCAGGTTCGGACGGTTGGCACGGCAAGCAACGGCATCAACGTCGATAGCGTGTGGGGTGCCAACTGCCGCCTGACCGGCTGCGCCTATGTGTTCCTGCGCTACCGGGTGAAGTCCGCCTCGCAGAAGCAGGAAAGCCCGTTCGCGGGCGGCGTATCCAGCCGCATCACGATCCGGGGACGCGGTGCCAAGGTCTATGATCCGCGCCTCGACAGCACGGTTCCGGGCGGCAGCGGGCCGCAGCGCGCCAACGATCAGACGACCTGGAGCTTTGGCTTCACCGTCACCGACGCGGGCCGCAACCCGGCGCTGATCCTGCTGTTCTACCTGCTAGGCTGGCGGATCGGTTCGACCGGCAACGTCGATGCGCTGGCGGGCAGCGGTGCATTCAACAGCGCTCCACCCAATGCCACCCTTGGCGGCGGGGTGACGGTGACGGGCGGCGCGCTGCAGGCGACCAGCGGCGCGGTGCTGATCCGCTGGTCCAACGTCCTGATACCGGGCCGCACCTACAGCTTCTCGTTCAACTACACGATGTCGGCGGGATCGCGGCTGCGCATCGGCAATGGCGTGGCGAACGAGCAGGGCATCGTCTTTACCTCCGGCGTGCTCGGGTCGTCCGGGACGGTGAGCGGCAGCTTTGTCGCGACCGGAGTCAACTTCGCCATTGAGGCGGACAGCGCCTTATTCACCGGCTCGGTCGATAACGTGGTGGTGCTGGACCAGACGGTGACGGCCGGCAAGCTGGCGGTTGGCATGGGCCTTCCTCCGGCGCGCATCGATCTGCCGAGCTTCATCACCGCTGCCAACATCTGCGATGAGGCCGTGAGCCTTGCCGCTGGCGGAAGTGAGCCGCGGTACACGGCACACGGGATGCTCTCGGAGGCCGACGACCGGACAGCCGTGATCGAAACGCTGTGCGCGGCGATGAACGGCTCGCTCCGGGATGCGGGCGGCAAACTCTCGCTCACCATCCTTACCAACGACCTCGCCACGCCGGCTGCCAGCTTCACCGAGAATGACATTATTGGGGACGAGCGCTGGACGCAGACGCCGGACCTTGACCGCAGCTTCAACGTGGTGCGTGGGCGCTACGTCGATCCGTCCGACCGGGCGCTCTATCAGCCGGTGGAGTTCCCCGAAGTCCGCCTGACCAGCCTCGACGGCATCGACCGCATTGAGACCATCGATCTGCCGCTGGTGCAGTCCGCCTCACAGGCGCAGCGGCTCGCCAAGACGCGGCTGCAGCGCAACCAGTATCAGGGGCAGTATGAGGCGCTGTTCGGAGCGCGGGCGTGGCAGGTATCGATCGGCGACTGCATCGCCCTGTCGCATCAGGGCTTGGGGTGGAGCGGCAAGCGGTTCCGGGTGCTGCAGCAGACGCTGGTCGCGTCCGGCCAGACCAAGATGCTGCTGCTGGAAGAGAATGCAGCAATCTATGCCTGGTTCAACGAGGAGCAGGCTCCGATCCTGCCAGCCGTTCCGACCATCTACGACCCGGCCAACTCGCCGATCCTGACCGGCATCAACGGGGCGGTGGGCCTGACCGGCGCGGTCGGCGAGGCCAATCGCGTCCGCTACAGCCTCATGGAAGCCGGTCGGCTCGGCTGGCGCAACCTGTTCAACCCGAACGGGCTGGCGGTGAACGTCACGACCGCGACCGTCGCGCCGTATCGCATCGTGCAGGGCATCGCGACCTTTACCGCGGGCGGGCAGGAGTTCTCCATTGGCAACGACGACACGATTCCCGGCACGCTTATTCCGCTCACCCCTGGCGAGCGCATCTTCATCGGCTTGCAGCCGCAGGTGGATATCAGCGCTTCTGGCGGCTCGTGGTATTATCAGTTCGCGTGGCTGGATGCGAACGGGAACGTCCCAGCTGGCAACCCGGCCCGCCCGCTGATCGGCTCGGGCAACGTCAGTCGGTTCGGCGGGCGGTTCGGCATCTTCGCCACGGTCCCGACCGGCGCAGCTCTTGGCGTCATTCAGGGCTTCCTGCAGTCGGCACAGGCCGGTGCGGCGTCCATTGGCCTGTTCGAGCCGATGGTCTGCAGCGCGGGACCGGCACAGGAGGCATGGCCGGCCTTCACGCCGGGGCCGTCCAGCGAACCGGGCGCTGACATCACCGCGTTCGTGGTCCCGATCGCCACCGAAATCCGCATCGGCACGACCAGCGCAGGCGTCGTCAAGGACGGACAGTTGCCACGCACCCTGACCGCCCGGCTGGACCGCGCCGGGGGCGGCAGTGTCACCTCGGGGGTGGCGTGGGCCTACCGCGTCGTGTCCGGTTCGCTCAACGGCAATGGGGCAGGCGGGACATGGTACAGCGCGCCGGGCACCGGGTCCATGGCGCTGTCGATCACCAGCGTCGGGCCGGCGGGCGCACGGATCGAGCTGCGCGCTACCTCGCTCGGGATCAACCGCACCAGCACGACGCCGGTTGATATCGTCATGGTTCCGGACGATCCGCCCGTCGGCGGTGGCGGTGGCGGTGGCGGGGGTGGCGGCGGAGGGTCCGGCTCGTCCTCGTCCATTTCAGCGTTCATCAATACCGGCGCGGCGTCCACAACCTACGGCACGTCCGATAATCAACTGCCGAACATCTCAACCGGCTCGGCGGGGACGATCACCTTCACCGCGTCGCTCATCTACGACATCTCGGGGGTGAGCGCGGGCTCGCTGACCGTGGCCGGCCTGTTCCAGTATCGCACGGTGGGAGGAACCTGGACCGACGCCGGAGCGGAGACGGTTGGCACGGTTGCCAGCGTGGAGTCCGACCCGGAGTTTGGTTCGTCGAACAGCCAGGGGACGCTCAGCATCAGCCAGCAAGTCACCGGACAGTCCTCCGGCACGACCTACGAGGTCCGGTTGCGGCTGCGCGACAACAACGGGGGGCGCTTTGCCATCTTCAACGGCTTCTCCGCCGGGGCGCAGGGAAGCTAGGCCATGAGCAATATCCCTGTTCGTCACGCCACAAACGGAGACCTGATGTGGGCGCACCCGGATAATGTCGCGGCGCTTGGGGAAGAGTGGCAGCCGCTCACCGAGGCGGAGGCAGAAGCCGAGGCCGTCAAGGTTCGGCAGGCGGCCATGATCGAGCAACTGAAGGCACTCCGGGACGCCTATGAGTTCGGCACGGTCACGACGCCGCAAGGCAAGCTGCAGATCGACGAGCGCAGTCAGGGGCGGCTCAACCGGGCGCTGGAAGTCGGACGCAACTATGAGAAGCTGACCGGACAGCCGTTCAGCACGGCATGGCGCATGTATGACAACAGCTGGGCCGCGCCGATCACCGTGGCGATCCTGGAGGGCTGGAGCCTGCTGATCGGCGGACAGGTCCAGCACGTCTTCTCCCACTATGGAGTGCTCTACGCGCAGGTGATGAGTGCTCAGACGCTGGCGGAGCTCGACGGCATTGACCTTCGGGAGGGCTGGGATGTTGGCGCGTCTGCGTAAGTGGTGGTGGGAGTGGATGCGGGCCTGGAGCCAGGTGCTCGGCTGCTGGCTGCGCGGTTGGGCCTACGTCTGGTTCGGCGTGGGCGATCCGGATGCGGACGAGACAACGTCAAGCTGGGTCGGGCGCAACGCCATGGAGGGCAACCGCTGGGCACTGATTGCTGAGAAGATGATCGACGCCTTGTTCGGGTCCGGCCATTGCCGCCGGGCCGCAGGACGACGCGAGTAGCGTAACGCCGGGGGGTTCCCATGACTGTTATCAAAGGCCGCGGGCGATGAAGGCCATCGTCCTAGAGTTCCTCGGCTATTGCGCGCTGGCGCTGGCCGGCATCCTCGCCAGGTTCGGCTATACCCTCGGGGGCAATCCGCCGCCGACTGATCCGGCGGAGTTCCTGGTCTGGCGGCGGCGGCAGCTATGGACCGCGCTCAGCGAACTTCTGACAATCCCGGCGTTCGGCGCGGCGTGGCTGGTGGCGGTTGAGCACTTCGACTTGCCGGTCAAGGTGGTCATCGGCGGGTGCCTGCTGTCCGGCGCGCTCGGCTTCGGTTTCTGGCTGGACGCATTCCAGCGCCTCATCAATCGAAAGGTGGACAATGCTTGATGCGCTGACGGCCCTGGGCGGCGCGTCCGCCATCGCGGCAGGCGTGGCGGGCTATCATGCGGTGAAGGCCACGCTCGAACTGCACAGCCTCCGCAGGGGCACAAGCGATGCCCTGCGCTCGGTCTATCAGCAGGTGGTGGAAGAGCCGATCCCGAACGAACTGGCGGCGCTGCTGGAACAGCTAAGCGCCCCGGTTGCGGGGGGTGGCAACCGAGGCGCTGAGGCTGCGTCCGGATCGGACACGAACACACAACCCCCCTGTGGGTGCGGAGGTTCCCGATGAACGCCACCGCCAAGCGCATCGCCGATGCCCTGCGCCCGCTGGCGCCGGGGGAAAGGCTGGCAGCTGAAGACGTGCCGCTGATCGACCAGCTCGCGGCGGCATGGGACAAGCGCAGCGGCCCCCGCGATCCGCTCACCGTTCGGGTGGCAATGGAGCTGGTGCATCACGAGGCCATCGTCCGGGAAGCCTATCGCGACAGCGTTGGCGTGTGGACCTGGGGCGTCGGGATCACCGACGCCAGCGGTCATTCCGTCATGCGCTACAAGGACAATCCGCAGAGCATCGCCAAGTGCTTGGAGGTCTATCTGCGGGCCTTGCGCGAACGCTATGTTCCGGGCGTCAACCGTGCCTTTCAAGGCTTCGCGCTGACCGAGGCGCAGTTCGCGGCGGCGCTCAGCTTCCATTATAACACCGGAGCGATCGAGCGGGCGGATTGGGTGCGGCTGTGGAAGGCCGGCAAGGAAGACGCCGCCCATGCCGCGTTCATGCACTGGCGCAAGCCGCCGGAGATCATCGGGCGGCGAACACAGGAACGCGACCTGTTCTTTGACGGACGCTGGTCCGGAGACGGAACCGCTATCGTCTATCCGGTGCGCAAGCCAAGCTATCAGCCCGACTTCCGCCGCGCCGAGCGAGTGGACGTGCGCGCTGCCCTGGAGGCGCTGCTGTGAGAGAGTTTCTCCTTAAAGCGATGCGCCAGGAGACGTTCTGGATGTTCACGATCGCGGGCGTCGGCCTGATCGTATCCGGCGTCATTCTCGGCTTCATCGCGGTCAACGGCGTGCCGCAGGGAGCGGGTGAGATCATCTCGGCCGTGCTGGCCGCGATCATCCTCACCGTGCGCGATGTCATCAACGCCATGCGGGCGCGCTGGCGCATTCCAGGAGATGAGCAGTCATGATCCGCAAACTGATCGACCGGCTTCGCAAGGGGCCGCGCTATCGCTTTCGTGACGCCGTGACCGGCAAGTACGTCAGCCGGGTCTATGCCTTGCTCAATCCAACCACCACTGTTCGGGAGCGCGTTCGATGAACCGCCTGCGCCTTGCTGCCCTGCTCACCATCGCCATTACCGCCGCGCTGGCCTATGCCGTGCCCGCCCATGCCGGGCCTGAGCATCTCCCGGAGGTCCGGCAGATCATGGCGGCGACCGAGCCGGACACGGCCACCGGGCGCGTCAATCGTCAGGCCTGGCTGTCGGGACGGCGCGACAACTTCGCCGCCTTTCGCCGCGTTCACACGGCGTTCGACCAGATCATCGCGGGGTATCAACGGATCCCCGGCCCGGTGACGCCTGCACCGACGCCGCAGCCCGTGCCGAGCGGGCCGACCCTGTTCATCGCGGGCGACAGCATCTCGGTCTGCAATCAGTCGAACGGCGGCGGGGACCGCTGCGATCTCAACTGGACCTACGCCGGGCAATATCAGGTGGCGCACAGCGATGCAGCGGAATATGGGTTCGCCCGCGGCGGCTCCGGGCTACCGTGGCTTGGCGAACAGCGCGAGGCCATGCTGCTGCGCAAGCCCGTCTCCGGGCCATGGGCCGTATCGGTCCTGATCGGCGCGAACGATCTTGCCGCCGCCGCGTCTGGACAGGACTATTTCAACCGGCTGGTGGCGATCACCGACCCGCTTCGAGCCGCCGGTGCCAAGGTCATCATCGGCACGGTGCTGCCAACCAGGGACGCCCGGCACAACGCCAACCGCGCCGCGCTCAATACTCTGCTCCGGGGCGCCGTGGACACCCGCTTTGACGCCGTGGCGGACTTCGCGGCCGATGCCCGCATGGGGCCGGACAGCGCGGCCGCCGATCCCGCGCTCTATTCCGACGGCGTGCACCCGACCGGCGCTGGTCACACGCTGCTGGTTCCCATCTTCAAGGGCGCAGTAGACCGTGCCCTGGGGCTGGTCGTGACGCCGCCCCCGGTCACGGCTCCGCCGCCCAGCGACGGCTTCATTGCCGCGCCTTCGCTCACCGGCCTCGCGCCGGTCGCCAGCAACTTCGATGTCAGCCGTGCGCTGGTGACAAGCTGGCCGACCGGGCCGGGCAATGTCGTCGGCGCGTTCCGCATGACGTGCACCGCGGGGCATCTCAACTACGACGATGCGCTGCTCTATCCGGGGCAGGCGGGCCGGGCGCACCTCCACCAGTATTTCGGCAACCTGCTGGCCGACGCGAACTCCACCTTCGAGAGCCTGCGCACGACCGGCGACAGCACCTGCAACCTGACCGGCGAGGGAGTCTCCGCCAACCGCTCGGCTTACTGGATGCCCGCGATGCTGGACGGGAAGGGCAATGTGGTCCGCCCGGACTATGCCTCCGTCTACTACAAGCGCCGGCCATTGAGCGACCCGATCGTGAGCGATCCCACGCACCCGCAGTTCTACGGCAAGGCGGTTGGGCTGCCGAACGGCCTGCGCTTCATCATGGGCTGGAACCAGGTCAATCCGGCGAACACCAACCCCGGATCGTTCGACTGGAAGTGTGACGCCGGGCCGGACAACGGCCGCACCTTCACCAATATGGAGGAGGCGCTCGCCAACTGCCCGGCGGGGGCGGGGCTGTATGCGACGGTGCGCGCCCCGGATTGCTGGAACGGGACGCAGCTGAGCGGGGCGGAGCATCGCAATCACCTGTCCTATCCGCTGAATACCGGACAGGGCTTCTTCCGCTGCCCTGCCACGCATCCGTATGTCATCCCGGCCTACCAGCTCACCGCCCGGTGGGAAGTGGACGGCAACAAGGACACGTGGGTGCTGTCGAGCGACTACATGCTGCCCGGCGGGCGGCGTGGCGCCACCTTCCATGCCGACTTCTTCGAGGCGTGGGATGCGGGCGTGAAGAAGGTCTGGGAAGACAACTGCATCAACCGCCTGCTCGACTGCACCGGAGGCGCGCTCGGCGACGGGCGTATGCTGAAGGGCGCGACCGGCGCACCGTGGAAGGCGGAACCGCGCCTGGTGCCGGTCCCGGCCAACCCCACGCGAACCACTAGGAGGAAGTGATGAAGCGACTTGTTCTGCTCTGCGCCGCCCTGGCGCTCACCGGCTGCGATGTCAGTCAGCGCCTCGCCACCATCCCGCCAGCGCCGATTACGGTTGCCGATCGCACGAAGGTCGATGAGCAGCTCGGATTGAGCCTGACGCTCGCCTACACCGCCGCTGCCCGTGCCGCTGCGCTGGCGATCGAAACCCGGCTGGTGCGGGATCCTGCCACCATCCGGCGCATCGGGGAACTGGACCGCCGCGCCTATGCCGCCGTGCAGGGCGTCAGGACCGCCTACCTCGCCGGCAATGCCGCCGGCTATGTCGAGGCGCTCAAGGGTGCCAACGCCGCCGTGAGCGAGCTGCTGGCCGCAGCCAAGGGAGAATGACGATGATCCGACTGGAAACGATTGCGCGGCTGCTGCCGGTGGTAGGGCCGGTGATTGCCGCTGGCCCCGAGTTCAAGCGCCTGTTCGACGAAGCGCTGGCAACGTTCAGCACGGACGATCAGGAGAAGCTGAAGGAGATGTATGCCGCCGCGCTGGACCGGGCCGACGATGCCCATGAGCGGCTGCAGGAGTTGGTGAGGCGAGCCGGTTAGCAGCGGCGGAGCGAGTTTTGCCGAATCGCCGCCGCTGCTGGGGGTGAGGATGGCGGGGGAATTCCTACACGGCAAGAGTCAAACTACAGCGAACCTTTGGTAAGGTGGGCTATCGCCTCAAACCGCTTGACGATGTTCAGTGCGGCCCGGTGCATGGCGGCGACGTCGCGCCGCTCACGTGCTTCCGCAACGTCAGGCAGAAACCGCACGTGGAATCTGCGAGTTCGCCCACGACTTTCCATAGGAAGTCAGTGTCCTGGTTCATGCAGCCTCTCCTGTTTGTTCTAAGATCTTGAGGGCTTGACGTAGCGCCTCCAGCTCGGCGGCGTAGTTAGGTCCCGCATACGGGCCGGTGCGCATCTCCTGAAGCACGAACGCGAAGGCGATGTGTGGCGCACACTTGTCCAGCTTTCGGACTAGAGCCAGAGCTGCCTCCCTTGTCTGTGTTAGCTTGGTTTGGAGGGCATCCTTCTCTGCCAGGATCGCGGGAAGGTTGAGGGCGGTGAGGGCGCGTTCCATCTTCATGCGATAGATTCGGGCCATGCCCTCGCTGAGCCCGTCTGCCCAATGAAGGCCTGGGTGGTCGCACTGCGCTTGCAGTGCGACCTCGACCATCTTCGGGTCTAGTTCATGCTTCATGGCTGGGGTTCCTCGGGCGAGTGCACCGGGCAAAACTCGGGCTGATACTTGCCGTCCACCCACGCTTCGCCAACAAGCTGGGAGCAACAAGGGTACGCCGGGTGACGTGCCCGAGCGTGGTTCATAATCAGCCTTATTTCGTGAAACGACAGCTTGCGCCGAGCGGTTTGGAGCTTCGGGTCAGCCATGACCGCCGCCCATCCACTGTCGTCAATAACAACTTGGCTCACGACTTCTTCTCCTGTGATGGGGGTGAGGAGCGCTTCATGCCTCGCGCACATTTCGCAGTCTGGGCAAACGCATT
>ERZ1066123.427-NODE-427-length-32163-cov-7.970444_pt1 | contig 32163 bp, 9 predicted proteins | sample MGYA00382770_ERZ1066123 | MGnify/ENA primary metagenome ERZ1066123 (study PRJEB33369, sample SAMEA5778353) | biofilm metagenome | biome: Industrial cooling water; feature: Water cooling tower basin; material: Biofilm | place: United Arab Emirates | collected...
AAAGGTGATTTTCTTGTTTACGATTCGGGTTCGGACAGATTGTGCGCGCTCTTTCGCGGCCGAAAGTGCTTCTTCTGTAATGCGCGGCGAGATGAGTATGTGTCGAAGCTCGATTTCCTGTCCGCGAATTTTCTCCACTAAGATAATGTGGTAACCAAATTCGGTTTCAAACGGCTCTGAGATTTCGCCTTCTGCCAGGCTAAACGCAATGTCTTTAAATTCTTTAACAAACGGTGTTTTTCTCGACATTTTGTAATAGCCACCGTTCGACTTTGATCCCGGATCCTGCGAGTACAAAACGGCTTTGGTGAAGAATGACGAAGTGCCGCTTAATACAGCTTCTTTAATTTCCTTGAGTTGGGCAATGGTGCGTTGCTTCTCTTCCTCGGTGATACGGGGTTTAATAACGATCTGTGCCACTTCGAGTTCGGCGCCAAACACCGGGAGTTCGTCTGCGGCGATTTTATTAAAAAACGTACGCACTTCCTCCGGGGTTACTTCTACCTCGCTGATAATCTTATCGCGCATTTCGTCGGTAAGCATGTTGGTTTTGATGATTTCTGCGAGATCGGAGCGGAAATCTTCCACGGATCCTTTTTTGAAATAGGCTACTACTTCATCGATGGATCCGAGTTGTTTCACCATATAATTGATCCGACGTTCCATATTATCGCGCACGGTTTCATCGCTGATGATGATACTATCCTGCACGGCCTGGTGCGCATACAACTTGTCTTCGAGTAATTTCCCTAGCAACTGACAGCGCGTAACGCCTTCCATCTTGGCCCCTCCGGCGGAAAGTTCGAGGTAGGTTTTGTCGATATCCGAGTCCAATATGATGTAGTCACCGACGGTGGCAATGATGCCATCGACTTTCAAGCGTTTCTGAGGCGTGGTATTTTGAGCTACTACGGTGCTGTCGGGTTGTGCCCATGCAGCAAAAGGCAATAGCAGAAAGAGCGTTATTCTACTTATAAACTTCATAATCATTTGCTTTTCGTGCGTCTGTTGTAATTTCGGATTCGTACTTGCGGATCAGCGCCAGTTTCCGGTTATTGATAATAATCTCGTTTAACGTTGGTTTTACGTATTCGTACGGCGCAACCTGCCCGGGGTAAATGGCATTCTTCACTTTAATAAGCCATACGTCATTTCCGGCCACCTGTTCCGTTGATTTTCCGGGAACCAGCATTCGGTCGCGGTTGTCAGGGTTAATAACAGGAACGCGACCATACACCTGAGCGGCGTCGACCCATACTGAATCGTTAAACGCATAGCTTTTCAACTGCATTGTGTAGGTGTCCCAGAATTTTTTGTCTGATTTTCGAAAATCAAAAAACCGACTTCTAAGCGCGCCGAGTTTGGGATGATCTGCCGGCACCTGAAGGTATCGAAGGCGAACGAGAACTCCGTTGGCGCGAAAGTTATTTTTATTGGCGTCGTAGTATTTCTTCAGATCTTCTTCTGCTACCAGCGTGTCCACTTCGCGTTTTACGAGCTCTTCCAGATAAGCCCGCGCGTACAAATCGCCGCGGTACTGATCAACCAGTGCGTCGAGTTCCGCTTTGCGGTCATTGCTTAAATTGACATCGGCGTTTCGGAGCATTAATTGTCGCGTCGCCCAGTTTTCGATAAATCGCTTCACCATCAGAGCGCTGTCTTTCTTTGATGTTCCGGCAGGTACCACACCAACAAGCTCCGATTCAGAAAGGAATTCATTGTGTACGCGCGCCACCGCATCCGCTTTTCGATCGGTGCGGGCATCGCAAGATACCAGAACAAACAGGCTAAGAAACGCCAATACCCTCATTAAAGTTGCTTCTTGACGTTCTCAAATACGTCGCGGTTTACATTTACAGTAAATTCTTTCTTCAGATCAGTAACCCAATTTGCTTCGAGGTACTGTTGGTAATCGTTGATGACTTTCCCGCGCGCTTCTTCGAGGGTTTTTGGTCCGGCCGGAAGCACTTTATCCACTTTTACCGCAAAGAAGTAGTCGCCTTCCTTAACAATACTGCCCACGCCGGTTTGCCGCGGTGCGGATTTAGGGAATGAATCGCTGCCTTCTTCGTATACGCCTTGCGAAATCATCACATTTACCTTGCCGTCTGTGTTGAGCGCTTTTTTAATTTCGTCGGCGGATTTGCCGTTTTTCAGCAGTTTCTGGGCCGACTTCGCCATGGCTTCGTTTGTGGAAGAAATGACGATAGCATCTACCCTATTTTTCCAGGTATAACGATTTTTGTTGTTCTCGTAAAAGTTTTGGAGGCCAACCGTATCCGTTTTTGAGCGCTCCCAGATTTCTTTTTCCATGAGATCGAACAGCAGAAGTCCGTCGCGATATTCATCCATCACATAAGAAAATTCGGGAAACTCCTTTTCGAGATTGTTGTTGTAATGCTCATTGAGTTTATTATCGACAAAACTATTATAGAATTTATCTACGAGTTTGCCGATAGGCTTGGTAGTCTGACCAAGTTTTTGCTGTGTTTTGACGTAGTCGAGGAAATCAGCGCCGGAAATATCGGTGTTTTCGATCTGCACCAGCATCGACTCAAACGGCTTGCGGTCGGCAGGAACTTCCCATGAACCTTCGTAAAATTTGTCGGTAACGGCTTGCTTGACCCGCTTCATCATCCCCTTGTTGTGCTTCACCGGATATTTTTTGCGCAGTTTCTCATTCATGGATTCTGCAATCAACCGCGAGCGCTCGTCCTTTCCGATGCGCCCTTCGAGTTCGCTTTTCATCTGATCCATTGTGCGAACCGGATGCTTTGCGATCAATTTAACGATGTGCCAGCCAAATTCACTTTCAAAAGGTTTTGAAATATCACCTTCTGTAGAAAGAGAAAACGCAACGTCTTCAAAAACCTCCGAACTAAGCTGTCCGGATCCGAATTTGTTTAAAACACCGCCTTTACCAGCAGACGATTTATCGTCAGAGAATTGTTTTGCCAGTGCTTCGAAGCTTTCTCCCTGCTGGAGTTTTTTATAGATATCATTGATCTGCTCTTCGGCGTTTGTATTTTTTGCCGAAGCTGCATCCTGATTCTGTGGAATTTTCGACAGCATGATGTGCGCAACCGTCCGCTCGCCACGGTTATCCCGGACGTCATTAACTTTAATCAAATGGTAGCCAAACCGTGTCCGAACAGGCGCCGACACACTCCCTTTTGGGGTTTTATAAGCCGCATTCTCAAATGCATAAACCATTCGGAAGGCGGTGAAATAACCGAGATTTCCTTTATTTTCCTTTGCTGACGGATCCTGTGAAAGTTCTGCTGCGAGGGTTTCAAAATTTTCACCGGCCTGAATGCGCTTGCGAATATCTTCGATTTGTTTGTAAGCCTTCAGCGTATCAGACGGCGCTGCATTTTCATCACATAAAATCAGAATATGCGACGCATTGATTTCTTTCTGCATACGGTTGTAGGCTTCCTGAACCAGTTCTGCTGTTACTTTTGAATCTGTAGTGTAGTTCTTAGCTAACTGGTTGCGATAGGTTTTAAGTTCGGTCTGGTACTGACTTCCATTTTGAAGTCCCAGTTTATACGCTTTATTGATTTTGAGTTTGTAGCCGATAAAAAGATCGAGATACTGATTAAGATCTTTTTGAGAATCGTCTTTTACGAGATCGAGATTTTTCTTATAGACCCTGATAAATTCGTCGGTATGATATGGTTTTCCATCGACGGTAAAAAGAATTTCTTTTGTGTTCTGCTGTGCAACCAAAGTGCATTGAAGCAAGAGCATCAATCCAAACAACAAGTGTTTCATTCTCATTAGGTAAGACTGTTTTAAGTAACAACTCGCAAAAATAGCAATTCAGTACTACATCACAACCCGGCCATACCCTATTAACAGAAAATTATTTACAAGTTGTGATAAAGAATTGACAGTAAATTCATTGACGCGATGATCCGGCGGGAAATTATAGACTTGTGGAAAAAAACGGTACTTTTGCGCACCATTTAAAAACCCATGAGTTTTACAGACGAAATCAAGCGCAGGCGCACTTTTGGAATTATATCGCATCCCGATGCCGGAAAGACTACACTTACCGAAAAGCTGCTGCTTTTTGGAGGCGCTATTCAGGAGGCGGGAGCCGTTAAGAGCAATAAAATTAAAAAAGGTGCAACCAGCGATTTTATGGAGATTGAACGGCAGCGGGGAATCTCGGTGTCGACTTCCGTTCTGGCATTTAATTACAAGGATCGAAAGATTAATATTCTTGACACGCCCGGACACAAGGATTTTGCTGAAGATACATTCCGCACACTTACCGCTGTGGATAGTGTGATTGTGGTTATCGATGTGGCGAAAGGGGTTGAAGAGCAAACGGAAAAATTGGTGGCCGTTTGCCGTATGAGGAACATTCCGATTATCGTTTTTATCAACAAACTCGACCGGGAAGGGAAAGATGCATTTGATTTGATGGATGAGGTAGAGAAAAAACTGGGATTAACGGTAACGCCGCTCAGTTTCCCTATCGGAATGGGTTACGATTTTCAGGGGATTTATAATCTGTGGGAGAAAAACATTAATCTGTTCAGCGGTGACAGCCGGAAAAATATTGAAGAAACCATCGCTATTGAAGATGTGCAGAGTCCGGAACTCGAAACCATCATCGGGAAAAATCCCGCTGAGAAGCTACGTGAGGAATTGGAGTTGATTGATGAAGTTTATCCAAAATTTGACCGCGAAGCTTACCTTAAAGGCCGACTGCAACCGGTGTTTTTCGGATCGGCATTAAACAATTTTGGAGTTCGAGAACTGTTGGACTGTTTCATCGAAATTGCGCCATCGCCCCGGCCGAAAGAATCAGATACGCGAGAGGTGCAACCGGACGAAACGAAACTTACCGGATTTGTGTTCAAAATTCACGCGAATATGGACCCCAAGCACCGTGACCGATTGGCTTTTGTCAAAATCGTATCGGGCACTTTTGAGCGAAACAAGCCGTATTTGCATGTACGTCAGGGTAAAAATTTAAAGTTTTCATCGCCTAATGCCTTTTTTGCGGAGAAAAAGGAAATCGTTGACATTTCATATCCCGGCGACATTGTAGGACTGCACGATACCGGAAATTTTAAAATCGGCGACACGTTAACCGAAGGCGAATTGCTTAATTTTAAAGGTATTCCGAGCTTTTCACCGGAACATTTCCGTTACATCAACAATGCCGATCCGATGAAGGCAAAACAACTTGAAAAAGGCATCGATCAGCTGATGGACGAAGGTGTGGCACAGTTGTTTACACTTGAAATGAACAACCGAAAGGTAATTGGGACGGTGGGCGCGTTACAGTACGAGGTCATACAATACCGTTTAGAGCATGAATATGGCGCAAAGTGTACTTATGAAAATTTCCCGGTACACAAAGCGTGCTGGGTGAAACCGGACGATCCAAAAAATGAAGAGTTCAAAGAATTTAAGCGCATTAAGCAGAAATTTTTGGCGCACGATAAATACGGACAATTGGTTTTCTTGGCAGATTCCGACTTTACTATCCAAATGACGCAAAATAAGTATCCGACGGTTAAATTGTATTTTACGTCAGAATTGACGTAATCTGATGTTAATTTTTTAACCGTTTCCGTAAATCATTTTGAGATTTAAATTTACATTCTATCTTTACCCCCAAATTAATACTAATGAAAAATAAATTTTTTCACGCGTTCATTTTTTTAACAATGTTGTTTTCGGACTTCAGAATGTTCGCTAATCCGAACGATGATAGTGATGGAGATCCTATGGAGGGTGAAGATGCGCCGCCGGCACCGATTAACGGTAAAATTGTTTTTCTTCTCATTGCTGCGTTAGCTTTTGCATTTTACATTTACAAACGTCAGCGCGTGGAAAAAGCATAAAGTAGATTAAATCACAAAATAAAAAAGGGGTCTCGAGCCTCTTTTTTTGTTATGGTAAAGTCGGACTAATGCACAATCCGCTTTACAATCTCTGGTCCGTTTGCGGTTTTGATTTTCAATAGTAGCACCTGGTTTGCGGCATCAAGACTCACTCTCGATTCGGTGGCATTAATCCCGTTTAGGCTTTTTAACATTCTACCCCGGATGTCAAATATTTCGATTTTTTCCATCACCCTGTCGCCCGAATTAATAACCCATGCTTGGCCATCGCGGTAAATAACCACGCTTTCGGCGCTGAATTCGGGAGCGCTTAATGTTCCGTTAGTGTATCGGAGCACGAAGCGATCGTCAAACGTGCCCGCTGCTGTGGCGAAAGTGTACGGCCCCGCTTTGAGGTCGTGAATAGTATTAAAGAATTTATCCTCTAGAAAGATTCCCTGATCCTCGAAAAGTCCATCAAAATACGATAGTGAAATTGTGAAATCACCACCGATTCCACTGCGAAATCCCAAGGGCACCTCATCTTGAATATCAAAAGGAAGTGGTCGACCTTGTATACTAAGCGATTTTTCTGCTATCGAATAAAATCCAACGATATTCCCTCCGTCAACGAACAAGCCATCAAACCCCCGATCGATCCCGGCGGTAGCGCCTGCGGCATAGCCCACCAGAATTTGCTTGTAAGCACCTTGTGAATTTGTTAACTCGAGCCAGATACGATGCTTATCTGCTCCGGCTTGCGGCGTTGATTGCAAACGGAAGAACTGGCCATTTTGACCTATCTCGCGCATGGAGTTTTTAAAAACGGCCGTTCCGGGGGTTAGACCGTGGATAAAAAACGATTGTCCGGCGGCTACTTTTCCGTTCGGTACTGCATTGTTAATACCTGAATTCGGAGCCGCAGCAGTTCCTACTCCCCCCAGCAAATTATACACTGCGTAATCATTACTGGTGTATACATTATTGGTAATCGGCGTGTTGTGCGTCCAAAGATAAATTGTGGCATCCGTTACCGGCACATTGGCCGGGTCCAGAAAGAATGAATCAATAGAAAGCGCGCTCGGATATGGATTGCCTATTAAATTGAGTGTGCTACTGCCGGACACCTCGATGGGAATAGTAATCGTACCGTTATGCGGAACGCCTGTCAGCGTCGCGTTAAAAATGTTAGCCGTAGTCGGATTAAACGGTGCAATATCCGGAGCGCGAACGATGTAGCCTTTGGCTGCGACCATTACTGTCGAGGTGGGAACTCCCGACCAGTTATTAATGGCATTGCTCCACGTATAAAATGTGCCCGGATTGGTATTTGGAGACAAATTGCCGAGCGTTTGATTCGCAACCGGCGAAGACCAATAGGTATAATCGAACTTACGCACCGGTGTGGTGTTTCGTCTGTAAATGATATTGCCTGAGTTAGTGGTATCGTTTATCTGCACCAAGCTCGAAGCATTTTCAAAAATCAGAGAACCGCCGGCAACATTTACTTCATTCTCTACAATGAGCGTGACATCCGGGTTAACGGTAACGGTTCCGGAATTAACCTGAATAGCACAAGCTGTTAAATCTGTCGTAGCAGTATAATTGGAATTAAAAATCGCCTTAACTCCCGCAGTCGGTGTACCATTGCTCCACGTGCCGTTCCAGATTGTTGTTGGAAAAGCAACCGAACTTACGGTAGAAAAAACAGGGACGCAAATGCCATTACCAATTACAGCACGGAAATATCGTATTGATGTGATCACACCCATTTGGGCTGGCGTAAGTATGGCAGTGGTATTGGCAATAGGTGTAACATTAACGGTAAACGCAGGATTATCTGCGGCTTCCCACCGGATAATGTTACCAATATGGCCTGTTAGAGTGATATTTGAAGGAGCTGTTCCACTGCATAAACTCTGACTTGCACTTAAGGTTCCTCCTACAGGAGCAGCATCAACATTTAAGGTAACCGAACCATTTGTGGAGCACCCGTTGGCATTAACTGCCGTAGCGGTGTAAACAGTGGTTACTTGTGGTTTAGCGTATACAACTGTAGCAAAATCTCCGGCAACATAAGGAACAGTTGCTGCAGGATCAGTGAATAAATCAGTAGCAGGCGACCATTGTAAAGCTGAAGCTACCGAACCGGTTAACAAAACGTTGTCAATAGCCCAACCATAGCCCCAATTGGAAACCATGTTGAATCGGATCTGAAAAGTAGGACTTCCTACATATGCCGATAAATCAATATTTGCATTGGCGAAATTGAGCGGCGTGCCCTGTGTTCCTACGAAATTTTGCGCGAGATTCCATGTCGCTCCATTGTCTGTCGATACCTCCACCCGAAATGAATCATTGAGGATAAATCGCATGTAGTGCCAGAAACTGAGTGAGGCGCTGGTGTATCCGATAAGACTGATGGGAGGAGAAGTTAACGTGGTACGAGTCACCACAAAAGGCAATAAACTATTGCCTTGCGCATCAGCGTTTGCAAAATAGAATTGACTGTTATCGTTGCTGCGCAGGGAAATATTCCATGTTCCACTTGAATAGGCGTAGGTACTATTGCGAAGCGTCCATTGCGAAGCTGCGGTGTTGCCATCTGTCGATGTATTTGCCACCGTCCAGTCGTTCGTAGCACCATTAAAGTTTTGCGCATAAATTTGAACCGTGCTCATTGAACCTACACTACCATTCAAAGGCTGTATCGCACCGGCGCAAAGCACGGGAGGCGACGCAGGAATGACGGCTACAGGAGGTGGTGAAGGGTTCACAGTAACTTCATAGGTGACTGAAGTGGCACACAGCGCTCCCGAAGTCTGGGCTGCCGACAGCGTGTAAGTGGTAGTTACCGAGGGATTAAAAGTAAATCCTGTCGCAAAAGAACCTGATACACCGGTGGACGGTGACCAGACCAAATTGTTATAGGCGCCGGCACCCGTTACAGTGACCAGCGGCGTACTTAATCCGGAGCATATAGTATCTGCCGCTGAGCTCAGTGTGAGTGCAGGAGGAGCCGTTACAGTTACGGTTACCGGCACGCGCGGAGACAGACATTCCGTGGTGAATCGCCAATTGTAAAATCCAAGAAACTGCGTATTGGAAACGATATTGCCGGTGATCTCAGCAACAGGTGTACTGTAGGGGTAGAACGCATTCACAGTATTCATTGCCAAACCGGAAGTTGGTGGCGCAGAAAGAAAGAGCGTGTAATTTCCGGGGGTCAGGGTAAAGTTTATTGGAACTACCTGCGGTGTTGCCCCTCCTACTCCAACCGTTGTAAAATTGAAGGTCTGCAAATTCAGGTTGCTGCTATTTCGCAAATTAATTGTTGCAGGTTGACCCGATGCAATTGGGAAAACATCAATGGAGATTAACCGCGTGGGCGAAATTACAGTAAACGAAACGCTGGCAGAGAAGTTCATGATGCCAATAGGACCTCCGAGAAAAGCCGGATTTGGCGGTCCTGCCTTTGCAATCGCACCCAAAGCTTTTGCTTCGGCGTAGTAGGTGGTGGTGGCAGTAAGAACCGGGGTTGTATAGGTATTTCCTGTTGCGATAATGTTATCTCCCGTCGGGTCCGCGTACCATTGTATGGTAGAGCCGCCTGTGCCTGTAGCCGAGATTGTTGCGGTTCCGTTACCGCAACGCGTCGCCCCTGTTGTTGTGGCTACGGACGGGGTTATACATTCTGTGCTAAAAGTTTCTTCAACCGTCCAAACACTTTTATCAGATGCAGAACAATTGCCGCGAAGCCATAAAAAATATGTCGTAGAAGGAATAAGTCCGGGTACTGTAAAGCTTGTTGAACCAAAGGGAATGGAACCGCTTGGTACGGTTGCACCGGTGGGCGGTGTAGGTGATGTGGAAATAAAATATTGATACCCCGCCGCCGGCTCTATTGCCGGAGGCGTCCACGCGATGCTAACCGAATTCGTTCCAACTGAGGTAACGGTTACATCAATCGGATCCAGACAGGTAGGCGCAAGTGTTACACTAATGTCGTCGACCGCGATGTAGGTTTGATTCGCCATGGAACTCGCTTCAAAACCAATGTAGTAAATTCCGCTGGTTACCGGTGTGAAATCTACAAACGCAACACGGAAAAGTGTATTGGTAACATTGGTAAGATCGACCAAGGTCTGGCTCATGCCAGCAGGAGTAGCGGACGATCCTAAAAACGCCTTTAGAATTTCGGCCTCGGATCCGGAAGAATTTGTGCGATACCGGAAAAATAAGCGGTAAGCGGTTCCTCCATTTAAATTTAAACCAGGTAGAAAAAACCAATCATCTGCCGGCACAGGTGCTGTGGTAGACAAAAACATGGCTCTTGGTGAAGATGCAAATGTTACGGTTTGGACACCCCACTGAAATACATCCCCATTAATATTATTTCTGGTAAAACAAGGTGGTGTACCAGCAAGCGGTATTCCCGGGCCGTCAAAATTCTGAACATACGGAATTGTGTAAAAACCGCATTGGGTAGTAACTGAAATAACATTGCTATTCAGAGCACAACCCGCCCCGATAGCACGGACCCGATAGAAATACGTAGTTAGCGGCACCAGATTATTTACCACAAAGGAAGTTACATTTCCAACGCTTAAATTATTGTAAGCCGGTAAGATATTGGTAAATGTGGCATTTAACGACACGTCAATTCGGTAATCCGTTGCAGTAGGAACGGGAGTCCAGGTGGCTTCAAAATCATTTCCTCCTACATTGACAGCTGCCGTTGCAACCGCCGCAGGAGTACACGTGGTGGCATTGGCCGAAATAATTCCTGAAAAATTATAGAAAGGAGCTCCAAGACAATTGATGTTATAGGGTATGACCCAGTAATAATAAGTTGTTTCCGGCAATAAAGCAGTTTGCGTAAATGTTGTCGCGGACGTGTTACTAACAACGGTATAATTGGTTGCGACTATGGAGTTAATATTTCCCGGAAAAGTTCGGTTTGGCAAATCTGCCGCCGTAGGAGGCGTATTAACCGTGCTCCGCAGCACGAGATAATTGGTTGGAGCCGGTGTTGCAGCGGTAAAACTATTGCCTGCAAAGGAAGTACTTGTAATGGCAGTCGAACCGATTACGAGTCCACTTGGTTGTGCAGGCGGCGTTGTACAGGGGGGTGGAGGTACAAACCGATATAGCAATCCCAAATCGGGGTACGCCGTATTGCTGGACCGAACCGTGCTATTGTTAGCAGTACCGGGAGCAGTGTTATTAAACCATTCTACGTTGGTCGACTGCAATCGGTTGGTTACGTTACCCTGAATAAAATTATTATTCGGTCCGCGAAGTCCTACCTGGATATTTCGGACGGTTGTATTTGTAGTGTTACAGAGACCGTAGGACAATTCGATAACGTTCGTAGTTTCGTAAAGCAAAATCTGAAAGTTAAAGCTGCCCGTGCCATCGCCAACGCGCTGTGCATTTGTCCATTGCACTCTAAACACGCGATTAGGCGCCGCACCGGTGGTTTCATACACAATCGGATCGGTAGCGCCGGATATCAAATCTATTCCGAAGGCACTGACCGCGCCGCCGAAAGCAGTACCCACACTCAGTGGTATGGCAACGTTTCCGGCTGCCGCCGTAGCTCCGAATGTAATGAAGCCATTGGCATTAATCCGGCAATCCGTGTAGGGAACACCATCAAAAATAAATGAAAAGCCAAGGGGTACAACAGGGTTTGTCTGATTATCCCATGGTGCGGGATAGGCTACAGTCGCACCCGCTGAAAGCGGCGAGTATCCGGTAATTTGCTGCGTAAATACATACCCGCTTACCTGCCCGTATAAAGAACTGCTGAATAGTACGCAAGTAATGATTAACATGCAAAAAGACGTCAACCATCGTTGAAAATCCTGCGCGTGAATGCAACTTCTGCGTGTAATTTTACTCATTCGCTACCCAATTACTTAGAGAAAAAACAAAAAATATAATTCGCTAAATTACAGACAATTATAAATTATCATTCAAAAAATCGAAAAAACTTTCTCAGCAGCTCTAAAAACTATTTATTGCTGTAATTGCAGCGAAACGTGCTCAAATATATGTAATTACAGTAAACGTACGACAAACAGCACCAATTGTTGATAAAAACTAAAGCTCCTTCGAGAAAAGGAGCTTTAGAAAAACATTATCGCTTAATGGCTCTTAACGTTTTTATATCTTCATCATGAATAATCACGATGTTGTAAATTCCCGAAGGATATTGTTGACCAAGCGATATGGAATCAGCTTCTTCCCGGTCGATATTTCTGTTTTCCAGCAACCTACCCGCCATATCATATACTTTACAGGTAACAACTGCCGCTGAAATGTTTTCCAGCCTGATCTGCGCAATATCCTCAAACGGATTTGGATAAAGTGTTGCCGTCAATGGCTGTTTTGCCATCCTCGTCTGACCCGGAACCCTTACAGAACAAGTCTTCCCGAAAGGCCCCACAGGATCCGTGTCGTTGAAAACCAAACGGACGTTGACATTGTAAATTTCTCCAGGAATTAATCCCGGTATGTCCGAAAGGGAAAACGCTCTCAACAATTTTACTACTTCCACACCTGCTAATGGTAAGCCCGGACCGGTTACCTTAAACACATACTTGGAAACACCGGGATATGATGCCGCTAATATCTGGAAGTTCATTGACGGCACGTCAAAAGCATTTCCTTCGCTGTTTTCACAATGCGTATCAATCAGAGATACGGTCGGGAACTGAGGCGTAGTTATACTGCAAGCCGGTCCGAATGGAAGATAACTACCGTTTGTATTGCGCACTGCTACTTCAACATTGTAGGTCTTATTGAATTTTACCTCAAATGAGGTAATTTGTGTCATACGTACATTTCGCAGCAGATTGTCTACAATCGCTACATTAGCCGGATTTAGCGGATCGGTGATGCGAAAACGATAGCCGGTTGCAAAGGGCACAATGTTGCAGTATACCCAATCGTTCATTGTAAAGATGTTTGCATTGCACGTAGATAATTGCGCTACCGGTACCGGCGTTGTAACCGTACAGGTCGATTCGGTAAAGGGCTGAAGGAATCCGGCAAAGTAAACAGCGACCTCTACTTTGTATGTAGTATCGTATGCAAAGTTGGTAAGTTGACTTAGTCGCATAGTGCGCAACATGGTATCGAGGAACTGCACCTCACCCGCACTTGGTCCGCTCATGGTGGTTACTTTCCAGCGGTAACCTCCCGCGCCGCCAACAATGTTACAGAACAATGGCTGATTTAAAGTGTTTAGGGTAATGTTACAAAGATTTCCATTGAGTACTGCGATTTTCGGCGGGAATCCTTCGTCAATTAATCCGTCGCAGTCATCATCGATCCGATTATATCCTACCTCTGCGACTCCCGGGGAAACCGCTGGATTGCCGTCATTACAATCTCCGTTTACTGTTGCATATCCCGCAGGAGGTGTGTTCTGATTTGGAGCACAAAACTGAATGCCTGCTCCTGCACCGTATCCATCATTATCATTGTCCGCATAGAAAACAAATTGCTGAACGCTTGCAAAATCCGCATCGTTGCAATCGGATCCGGTGAGCGCATAGCCTGCAGGCGGAGTATTACTATCAACTGCGCATACCATTACCGGATTTCCGGCACCAACAGTATCTCCGTCTGCATCGACATAAAATTCAAACATTGTTGATTTGACTGCATCGGTATCGTCGCAATCCGTAGCTGTGAGTGAATATCCAGCGGGCGGATTGTTTGCATCTGTGGCGCAAATCATCACCGATTCGCCGGCTCCAGTCCCATCTCCGTCATTATCGGCATAAAAAGCAAACATGTCTTTTATCAATGGATTCGTATCGTCGCAATCTGTGTTATCCGTAACATACCCTGACGGAGCTATACAGTCCATAAGCATTTCGGCGTTATTTCCTTCGCCATCGCCATCAGCGTCTGCATAAAAAGCGATAAGCGGCGTAACCGTAATCGTTTGAAAAGCGGTGTTCGAACAGCCGTTGCCGTCAGTATACGTAAAACTGATTTGTTGCGTTCCTGTCCAGTTGGCCAAAGTAGCGTAGCCATTTCCGTTATCAGTCAGGCCCTGGCCGCTAAACGTTCCTGAATTTTGATTGGTATTGATGATAACGGGCAATTCGTTTTCACAGTACGTTGCAGAAACCCCTTCGAAGGATACCTCAGGCAACGGAAGTATAGTGAATGTTGCAGCCGAACGACATCCGGGCACGGTAGTGCATTCCGCATAAAAAGTTACCGTACCTGGTGTATTGGTATCAGCAAGTCCGCTTCCTGACACTCCAACCGGGTTGAAAGTAGTTCCTTGTCCGATAGCTGTACCGCCTGACGCAGCCGTATACCACATAACATCCCCCGGAACCGCGTAAGTTACGCGTAGTTGAATGGCATCAATATTGGCATTCAAGTTGCCAAAAACTCCTGAAAAAGAAGCTCTGACCAGCAAGCCAAAGGTGTTGCTGTTAATCTCAGCCGCTGTCCACGACGTATTCCAAAGGTCGTTGTTACCACCGTAAGTTGCAATTCCTTCTGTGCCCCAAGGGGTATTTGTTGCCTTCTCAGCGCCGATGCCGGAGCCATTTTTTAATAACCGGATAGAATTATCGCGGACATCACCTAATGCCAATCCTGAGCGGCTTCGCTCAATAAGTGCCGTAATGCCAAGTATAACTGCATTTGACGGAATATTAAAATTGAAACCACTGGCAATCAAAATTTGTGATAAACCATTATTATCCCGAGACGCAGTAGAGCGTGAGTTATTGCTCGAAACAATATTTCCGGGATTTGTCCAGGCAGCTCCCGTGTCAGTGGAAGAACCTGCTCCTGCGAAATTTGTTGGATTTAGTGCCGTTCCGAGGCGACACAGCGCAGTTGCAGACAAACTTCCGGATCCACCCTGGCAAACGGTAACCCCTTGTACCGAAGGAACTTCATTTATAGTGAGAACTACGGTGTCGGAAATGTTCGCACACGGTGTAAATCCGGTGCCCGTGAGGGTTAATGTAACTGTTTTTGCTGCGATATCGGATGGACCGGGTGTGTACGTGGCCTGATTTATTGAAGTTGGATTGGTAAAGGTTCCATCTCCGCTGGTTGACCAGGTTAAATTTTGAATATTGGATGCAGAAGCATTAATTCCGATTGCAACACTACCTGAATTTGCGCATGTAGCCAAATCGGACCCTGCCGACAAAGTAGCTGCTCCCACTACCTGCACAGCATACGTTGCTACTGCAGCCAGACAGGGTGCATTTGATACGGTCATCGTTAATGTTACGGTAGTTCCCGCATCCGCTGCCGCCGGAGTATATGTCGGTGTTAAGGTATTGGCTCCTGCTGTGATTGATCCTGCGCCATTTTCCGTCCAAAGAATCGTTCCGTTAGATGCTGTTGCGCCACTGACTGTTGCCGTCTGGTTTGTACAAATTGTCTGAAATCCTCCTGCAGATGCGGTAGGTGGTTGGGAAAACGTAATTGTTTTTGTAGCGGTTGCATTACCACAGGGCGCAATCCCGAATCCGGTTAGCGTCAATTGTACGCTACCCGCTGCAATATCTCCGGCTGACGGTTGGTAAACCGCGTTAGTTAAAGAAGTCTGATTTAAAAAAGTTCCGGTTCCGTTAGTAGTCCACAACACCCCTGAGGTATTAGTTGCCGAAACTCCGGTTCCCAAATTAACAGCGTTGTCTGTGACACAAAGCGCAATGTTGGATCCTGCTGAAACCACAGGAGCAGCAACGACCGCAATCGTATTGGAAACGTTTCCGGTTGTGATTGCAGAAGTACAAGAGGATGACGATAAGGACGTTACAGTAATGGTAGCATTTCCGGCAGTTGTTAAGCCACCGATTGAAAATGTCCCGCTTCCTGCTGTAGTGACTTGCATGGTCGCAGTTAGATTGGATGCTAACGGCAAACTGCGCGAATATGTTACTGTATAATTTCCAACCGGAAGTGAAGATGCGCTACCTGTTAACGTAATTGAGGCAGTACCTGTTGAGACACATGCAGTAGCTGAAGCAGAAACCGAGGTTAATGCGTAGGTCGGGCAATCAAAGGATAACACTACCTGCCCGTTAGCTCCGGCTTGCGAGCTTGAACTCCCTTCGCCGCGACCACCGCCGCCGCCGCCGAATGATTCTCCGGCCGTAGCGGATGGGTTTCCGTCCGCTGAGGCCCCGTCGCCTCCATCACCATATCCGTCGCCGCCCCGAGTAGAGTTTCCTCCCGATGAGCCACCTGAGGCACCGTTTCCTCCTTGTGCGAAATGAAATGCAGATCCGCCGCCACCGCCGCCGGCTTCGTTATTGTTTCCTGAATTTGAGGATCGGGCGTTACCACCATTTCCACCCGCAAAAGATGATGTAATTATACCTCCAACAGTGCTTGCAGCTCCTCCGGCACCGCCTGTTCGACCTGAACCTGCCTGACCGCCATTAGCTGTTACGGTGTTACTACCACTTTGTACGCGGGAGAACCCCCCGTTGTTACCGGCAGTTCCGCCATTCCCTACTGTGATCATAATTGTACTTCCCGGAGTTACGTTAGAAAGCAATCCTAAAGTATAAGCACCGCCACCGCCACCGCCGGCAGCATTTCCACCGGACGCTGCTCCTCCACCTGCGCCCCAAAGGTCCGCCGTAATTGAGGTAACTCCTGCAGGCACTTCGTAAGTGGTATTCGTAAGAAAGGCAACGTAGTCAGAAGCAAAGAAAACGCGAACTTGCACGTGATCGAGAAAAACATCCTCATCTCCGCCTGTAGCCTGACATCGAACCACAAAATTTCCGTTAGCAAAGTCCGATACAGACCAGACACGACCCCATAATGCAAACTTACCTCCCAGATTGTAAATCACATCGGAGTCTGTTAGGTTCAGGGCTTGAGTAGCCGTGAAGGTGCTTCCGTTATTACTTGATAAACTGATAAGCAGGTTTCGATCATCTTCGTTTCTTGCCTCTACCCTCACTTCTATTCCGGCAATTACAGAACCTGCCGGAATTGAAATTCCGAAGTTTCCGTAATTAACAAAATCGTTCGAGCTGTTTAATCTCGCAAACTGATTGTTGGATGAATACCCATTCTCCGGATTTGATACGCCATTTTGCGCACTTACCGCTGTTGGGTTCTGAAGGGAAGTTCCCGTTGTTTGTGCTACCGCTGCAATGGGCATCAACCCAATTACGATTAGCAGTGCCTGCAACCAGAATGTCTTCAGGTTGCGGCAAAAATGTAGTTTTGTTCTCATTGTTCCTGATTTGGTGAATCAGCAACAAAGTAACGTCATGATATAAAGTCGGCATAAAAATGTCGACTTCTTTCAGATAATCCCGATTATTTACTTCACATCGACCGTTAATCCGAGAAAAATGTAATTTGCCGACAATAAAAAAACCCCTCCTTTCGAAGGGGTTTTCCCATTTCACACTTTAGACCTATCGCTTGATAACCCTAAGCGTTTTAACCTCATCTCCTTGTGATACGATGACGTTGTAAACACCGGCCGGGTAACGATCTCCGAGTCCGTTGGTTTCAGCTTCGCTCACGGTAGCGGTACGCTCTTCAAGAAGGCGTCCTGCCATGTCGTAAACTTTAACCGTTACTTTCTCTGTCTGAGATGTTGTCAGATCGATGTTGAAATTCTCTGCAAATGGGTTTGGATAAGCCACTGCATTGAAGTCGACTGCTTTGATACGTGCAGAACCCGGTACCTTGATGGTACATACTTTTCCGTAAGGACCTGCAGCATCGTTAGCATTGAAGATCAAACGTACCTGAACACTGTACTCAGCGCCCGGCTGAAGGCCGAACGAAGCAAAGTCGCTCAAGGTAAATACGCGAAGTTGTTTTACTACTTCAGCATTGCCACCCGGTAAGCCCGGACCGGTTAGCCTGAAGGCATATCCGATAACTCCCGGCCATGAGTTGGCAAAAATCTGTGTCGTTAACGTCGGTACTTCGTACGCCCCGCCCAGACCGTTGTCGCACTGTGCATCCTGAAGACCCGTAGTCGGGAACAGCGGAGTGGTCACCTGACAAGCAGCACCGAATGGAAGGTATGTACCGTCGGTATTGCGTACGGCTACTTCAACGTTGTACGTTTTGTTGTACTGTACCGAGAAGGCCGTAATCTGGCTCATGCGGAATTCGCGCAGGTTACGATCCAGCACCTGTGTATTGGCAGGGTTCAGCGGATCGGTGATGCGGAAACGGTATCCGGTAGCAAACGGCACCAGATTAGCAAATACAGCATCCTGAATGTTGCCCAACTGCTGGTCGCAGTTTACCAACTGACAAACCGGTAGCGGCGTAGTCACGTTACAGGTAGCTCCCGGATACGGCTGAACAAAGCCCTGGAAGCGAACTGCTACTTCAATTTGATACGTAGCTCCGTAAGCGAAGTTTGGCAACTCGGTCAGACGCATTACGCGAAGAAGCGTGTTCAGCGTTTGAACCTGACCAACGTTCGGACCGCTGATCGTAGTTACTCTCCACTGGTAACCCTGAGCTCCGGCAACAAGCGTTGAGAAAATCTGCTGGTTGATGGCAGTAAGCGTCGTGTTACACAGCGTTGGGTTGATCGTAGAAACAATTGGCGGGAAGCCCTCGTCGATCAGACCGTCGCAATCATCATCGGTAAGGTTGTAACCGATCTCCGGTGCGTTCGGACGAACAGTATTCTTCGTGTCGTCGCAATCCGTGTTGTTGGCTACGAAGCCTGCAGGTGGTGTACAAGTTACAACTGATACTGCTGCATTACCGAATCCGTCATTATCAGCATCAGCATAGTAAGTTACTGCCGGCGTTACGTTAACCGCAACAGTCTGAGTGGTAGTACATCCTGCTAAAGAAGTTACTGATGCCGTATACGTTGTAGTTGCAGTTGGAAGTGCAAATACTGTTGCTGCGGCTCCGCCGGTATATGGCGTGGTCGCAGCGGCATCTGTAAACAGACCTGCTGTTGGAGTCCAGGATGGACTTTGACCACCTGTTACCCGAATGTCATCAATAAACCAACGGAAGCCCCATGCAGAAACGTAATTATAACGGATTCGAAGGTTTGATTGATTCAGATAGCTATTCAAGCTGATGGTGGTTGGTGCGCTGGTATTAGCAGCTCCTTGTTGTACACCAAGATAATCTGCGAGTACCACCCATGAGCTTCCACCATTAGTAGAAATTTCTACCTGCACTACTGCGTCCTCGAAGTACGGCTGATAAAACTGCTCAAAAGACAATGTTGCGGAAGTTAATCCTACGGTACTGAATATTGGTGATGTAAGCTTAGTGTCAGTAACACTTCCGGAACCTCCAGCATCGGGATTAGAGAATGCAAATCCACCACCGTTAAGAGTAGTAAAGGTGTTAAAGCCTACTACATGCGGTGAAGTTACAAACGTCCAGTTGGTTGCAGCAGGAGAAGATGGATCATTTGTAATAGTCCATCCCGGTGCATTGTTAGAGAAATTTTCCGAGAACACGGTAATTATTCCACCTGTTGCTGTCAGTTCCTGCGCAGGACCCACTGAACAAACAGTAGCCGCTGATGGCGCAATGGTAATTGCCGTAGGAGGTAAATTAATGCTTACTACTACAGTTGAAGTACTGGTACATCCAAGTGCAGATGTTGTTACCAAGGTATATACGCCATTATTGGCGGCTGATACATTGGCAATTGTTGGGTTTTCACTTGTAGAAGTGAAACCATTAGGACCTGTCCAGGCGTAAGTTGCAGCACCCGGAGCATTAGCTGTAAGAGTCAATGTACCACCCGCGCATACTGCATTTGCAGAAGGAGTTGCAACCGGTAGCGGATTTACGGTAAGTACTACTGCGTCAGAAGTAACAGCATCACCACACAATGGAGTTACTACTACGTCATAGTTTCCGGCATCACCCGCTACTGTGGTAGCCAGTGAAAGCGTTGCTGTGGTTGCAGAAGGGTTACCTGTAATCGCTACTCCATCTTTTCGCCACTGGTAAGTAAGCGTCGGTCCGACTGCCGCTACCGTAAAGGTTGCTGGCTGTCCGGCACAAACGGTCACCGGTGCAGGCTGTGCTGTAATAGAAGCACCGCTTTGGACAGTTACGTTAACAGAAGCCGTAGAAGTACAACCACTTGCAGTAGTAACAGTAACGTTATACGTCGTATTCTCCGTTGGGTTAGCAATTGGGTTTGCCAATGTTGACGTAAACCCGGCAGGAACTGAAGTCCATGCATAGGTCAGCGCAGGGCTTCCTCCCGGAACGAAACGGTACATGGTGCCGCTCGCAGGAACCGAGTTATTATCATTAGCTACGGCTGTACTTGCAGTGTTATTTGATACCGTCACACTATTAAATGTTGTATTTCCACGCAAGCCAACGGAAGCAAACATAGTTGCAGTGCCTCCCATTGCTCCGTAGCGGAACTCTACCACATTGGTAGTTTCATACATCCAGAGTTGGAATCTTGCATTGGCAGTACCTACAGTATTACGAGGTATGGTGACGTTCCATTCTACAATACAAATACGGTTCGGCGCTGTTCCGATAGTACGTGTTCTTACATTTCCACCTAAACCGGTTCCTCCAAGTGCCAGATCATCCCAGAAAGGAGCAATCTTAGGGTTGTTTGTGATACTGGCAAAAGAGTTTGTAAACTCACTTGTAGCTGTAGTACCACCCATACGAATGAATCCGTCCGGACTAGCAGAGAATTGCGTAAAGTTAGCACCGTCGAAATTGAAAGTAAATCCGATGTTGGTGGCTGCATAAGGCGTATCGTCATTTGGAGCCGCACCAATTGGAGTCGCGCCAGTCATTGGGTCAAGTGCAGCGCCAGACGATGCTGTGAAAGTATAACCGCTAACCGGCGAAGTAACAAATGGAGTCAGGCCTGATGCATTCAGCTGAACAGCTGCGCCCGGACACACGTTCTGTGGTGTAGCAGAAACAATCGCAGTGACTGAATTTCCTACAGTAATAGTTACTGATGCGGTAGCAGTACAGCCATTGGCGTCAGTACCTGTAACAGTGTACGTAGTTGTAGCTGTCGGTGAAGCAGTTACCACAGCTCCGGTTGTAGCGCTTAATCCACTAGATGGAGACCATGTATACGTTGATGCTCCGGTAGCAGTAAGCGTTACCCCACTACCCGGCACGCAATTAACGGTGCCTGACGATTGAATTGCAACTACAGGTGCCGTAACCGTAACCTGAGCAACATTAGAAGTTGCAGGGCTACATGGCGCATTTCCATTCGCAATTAATTGATAATAGTGAACACCTGCTGCTGTACCAGGAGCAGTGGTTACAGTCAATTGCGATTGACCTGCTGTGTTTGTTACCGTGTAGGTAAATCCTGCAGGCGTTGCATTAACTACATTAGCCCAAGGCCCTGAAGGCGATGTGGCATATTGCCACTGATAGCTGGCGACATTACCGGTCGTTGTAGCGGTAAGAACATCAGAACCGCCACTTGAACAAGCAATTGCATCCGACGGTGAAGATGTAATAGTAACTCCTTCATTTACCGTCAGTAATGCTTCATTAGATGTGGCGCCATTGGCAGGACCAACAACTTGTGCAACAACTCTCCAGCCGTTATTAGCCAGTGTAATTCCTGAAATAGTCAATTGATTCGTGGTAGCACCCGAAATTGTGGTGTTTCCGAGAGGCCCGTCCTGAACTTCCTCGAATTGGTTTCCTGAGTCGATAAACCAAACGTAAGAATCAACCGTTCCGGAGCCCACAACAGTGAATGTGGCTACACCGGCTCCTGTACTACACAGGGAAACGCTTTGAGGATCCTGATCAATGCCGGTATCTCCAACAGCCAAAGTAGCTGCTGCCGACGTGAAGTTGGCGCATGGCGAAACTCCGGTGATGATTACCTGATATAGATTTCCATTTAAGGTATCCGAGGTATTAGCGATAGTGAGTGTGTTCGTCGTTGCGCCTGAAGTATTAACATCATTCACAACATCTGTATAAGTTAAACCACCATCATTAGAAACCTGCCACTGATATGCTGTGATATCTCCGGTAGCAGTAACCGTAAAAGTAGCTGTATTACCAGTTATTACCGTAGCATTACCCGGGTTGGTAGATTGAATTGGAGAATTTACCAATACGGTTTGTGAAACAGTAGTAGTACAACCGTTGTCGGTAACCGAATACTGAATATCTGCAGATCCGTCTCCGACAGCTGTAACAATACCATCCTGGTCAACAGTAATGATGGCCGGATTAGTAGATGACCACGTTCCGCCCGGTGTAGTGGTGTCTAAATCCATAGTTCCGCCGATACACAGAACTGCTTCACCAACAAACGTGATTGGACTCACTACAGGGTTTGGCGTTATCGTTAATGGTGTAGACGATGTTCCGGTACCCACGCTATTTGTAACAGCAATTGGCCCCGATACAGCTCCACCTCCAATTACGGCAGTAATTGTTGTGTCATTATTAACTGTGAAGGAAGAAACCGGACTACCATTTAAAGTAACCGCAGTTGTACCTGTAAATCCGAAACCATTAATTGTTACAGATCCGCCTTCAGCAGCACAGACTGTACCTGCAGTAATACCGGTAACTGTCGGCGCGATGAAGTCGATTTTTAAGTTATCAATAGAAACGTCATAACTACCGGCAGTCCATGTTCCTGCAATTCGCACGGATACACCTTGTCCGATAAATGCAGATAGCGGGAAAGTCAAGGTTCTGTAAGCAGCCGGCGGGGTATCATTAATTGTTCCTATTGTAGTAAAGGTTACTCCACAGTCAGTGCTAACTGAAACCACTAACTGTCCCCAACCTGCTGGTGGAGGAGCAAATGGTGAGGAGAAGTTCGATAATTTTAAATCGAACGTCAGTCCCATTCCGGCTTGTACCGGACCATACTTAGCGGTCGTAAGACTGTTTGCCGTGTTGAACGACGTTAAATTTGAGAAAGCGTTATTGCCCGGATTTCCGGTAGCTCCTCGCTGAGCACCAATTGCATAACCACCTGTTACGGCCCAACCTCCTAATGTATTTAAATCACTAAAGGTCTCATTTAACGGCACTGGTCGCGAATTGGAATTGATTTCCGATACTGTTGAAACAGAACTTAATCCTGAATTTGCACAGGTAGTTCTCATCCGGTACTGGATGGTAACACCGGCAAAGTTTGGTGGAGTATAAGTCGTTGTATTTGCACCGCTTCCTCCTACTGCATTTACCCAGGTGACTCCATTGTCAGTAGATTGCTCCCACTGATGCGAAATACCGCTGGCTACTTCAAAATTTGAAGCCACAAGTGGCAGTGCAGGCAATGTAGTACAAATACTTTGTGAAGTCGGTAATACGGTAGCACTTGCTGGCGTACCACTACAAGGTGTCAACACACTAATATTATCGAACGCAATGTAGAAGTCTCCTGCTGTCCAGGTCGATAAAATTCTTAGAGTGATGATTTGATTTGCGTACGGAGCCAAACTATAGGATTTCGATCTCCAAGCTATATTGGTATCTACCGGAACTGTTTCAAGATTAGTATAGGTAACACCAAAATCGGTTGAAATTTGTACAACAAAGTTTCCGGTACCTGTAGATATGGTGGCATTTGACCAGTCATTGAACTTATAGTCGAAAGATAAAAACTGAGCTGCATTTACAGGTCCAATATTAATTGCTCTAAAGTCTGCTGTTGGAAAACTCGAATATAGATTAGCAGCAATTGAATTTCCAGGATTACCTGCAACTGTAGTTCCAACGAAATATCGATTAGCTGAATATCCTGTCGGTAACAGTGTTGTGGCAAAACCTTCTACATAAGGTGCCGGCGCGACTATTTGAGTAGTGAAGCTTCCACCTGATGCCCAAGTAGATTGGTCTGAACCGGAGCAGTTCGAACGCACCCAATAGAAATACTGTGTTCCACTGGTTAAATTCGGAATCGTAACTGATGTACCTGTTACATTACCAGTCGGCGTAGTGGAACCTGTAGGCGGTGTATTTGTAGTGGAAACAAAATAGTCATAACCATTACCGGGTACGATAGTCGCGGCAGTCCATGATAGGTTTGCGGAAACATTCGTAGTTGTAGCCTGCAGAGCTGTTGGCTCCACGCATGTTGGCGATACAACGGCAAACATGTCATCGATCGACATGTCATTTGGCGCACCTGTATGTACTACTTCTATAAAGAAGTGATATGTCCCTGTAGAGGGTGGCGCAAAACTTCCCTGAATACGCTGATAGGTTGTATTTGTAGCGTTAGGAACAGTTGTAAGCAATGTAGCACCTGTTGGAGAAGGTACGGTGTTAACATACAATCTGATAAAACTCCATCCCCCTAGTCCATCTGTCAGGTACCATGCTCCCATGTCATAGGACGTACCTCCGGTAAGTGCTAAAGGAGCAGAATACACATACTTTGTCACCGTTGGCGTCCAGCGAATGTTTTGAAACACTGTTCCCGTACGCGGTGCTGCCCCTGTTGCTAATGTACTTCTGGTGAGAGGATGTGAACTTGTTACGCATGCAGGCATATTCGGGATTACAGCAGTTTCGAAACTTTCACTGTAAGGAATAGTGGCCGGAAGACATGGCGTCGTAAAAGTAACCGGACCAAACCAAGTACTAAAACCGTTACCATCACAGTTAGACCGAACAAATACATTATAAATTGTATTGCCCGTAAGGCCAGACACCGATGCAGTTAAAACTCCCGCACCCACAGTACCGGATGCTGCCAAACCGGTAGTTCCGGAACCTGCGGCTCCTGATGTTCTGATCTCATACTCGTAACCTCCCGTAGGGTTGGAAATTGATGCAGTCCAGTTTAGCGTAACCGAAGTTGGCGCAATATTGGCAAGTGTTAACGACTGCGGGCTTACACACGCCGGCTCTGCCGTGATGTTAACTAAGTAATCTTCTGTTTCACCAAAACTATAGGTTACATTAGCATAATTTGTAGAATTTGGGAAACCAGCTTCAACATTAACAACCCGCATGCCGGTTACGCCCAGTAGCGCAGTAAGTGGTACTGTAAAAGATCCGGTTTGCGTTTGGCTTCCGGTTGCAGCAGTAGGCTGATTAAACACCCGCTCTGAATCTTCAAAAAAACCATTTTGGTTGAAATCTATGTAAACCTGAAATCCGTTTCCAAAAGATCCACCGCACGAAGTCATTGTCAGTGAGAACGGAACTGAAGCGCTTCTCTGTAGATCAGGAGGCGTAACAAAACCGCGATAATTGCTGTAGCGATTTAATATTGAGCCCGTTCCAGGAGCTAGGGTTGTACAGGTGGAAGAATTATTCAATGACCCAATTGTCACATTTGAGATTTCACCATCCCCCGTTGACGTTGCTGCATTGGTATTGTAGCAAGACTGGAAGTTGCTATTAAGCAAAATTTGCAAAGGATTGGAATTAGCAGGACTTCCGCTGCAGCTTACAACGCAGCGATACCACGTCGGAGCCAAAGTACTTGTAACAAAGGTTGCAGAAGTTGCTCCCGAAATGTTGGTATATGTAACATTATCCGGCGAGTTCTGCCATTGATACGTTACCCCCGAACCGGTCGTGGCATTCTGAAGTGACAAGGTAAAGTTTGTACCAGCACACACATTATTTGCAGTCGTCAGTGTGTTGCCCGGCGTTGGTGTTCCGGAGCATGGCGCCGGCGGACTAAACGTAAGTGTTAAGCCGGAAGCTGGAAAGTTCGTAGACGTGTTAAACGAATTGGCACTTGTATTAAGTGTTCCTGGTGCTGAAGGCGAGGCAAAACTTGTAAATACCCGATTGTTAAAATCTGCCGTGGTAGTACCTCTTAAACCAATTTGTCTGTTTGTGACGCCAGTTTGAGGCGTAGAACCCACCAGAAACTGACCGGAACCGTAGACGATCCGAACATTGTTTGTGGTTTCTTCCAATCTGATTTGAAAAGAGAAAACAAACGCATTGGTAGTTGATGAGCTAAACGCTGGACGAAAATCGCGCCATTCAAATACAATTTCGCGATTTGGTGCCGTACCCACAATTCCCCACTGCATGGTTCCGGTGCGTCCACCAATGTTGAAGACCGTGTTGAGATCACCAGCCCATGCAGACACCACTCCGGTAACTCCCGTACCCGCTGTACTGATAGGCGTTGTCGTAAACGCAGAATGTGAAGCGGTTAGAGCAATGTAACCATTGCTGTTCATAAAGGCGGTGGAATGAACCGTGCCGCCCAAATTAAATGTAAATGGAATCGTAATCCCGACAGAATTGAAACTGTCTAATGAATTAGTAGACGTCGCAGTTCCTACCACAGTACCCGCCGATAGCGGAGTAAAAGTACCTGAGGATTGGTTAAACGAATAAAGGGAAACCTGTGCGAACGCTTTGGGAAGGCCAAATCCAATGAGGAGTAAAAGCCAAACCAAAGACATAAACGTTCGCGGATTCCTCCGGGATGGAGGCGACTTATAATAGTCTCCTACATCGTTTTTGAGCCACGTATCCCTACGTCGACCCAGTCGATTGTAATTTAATACCATAAAATAAAAATTGGGTTAAATAATGCTGTAAATTAAGAAAAAGGTCAACGTATTGTTAACTCATTCCCTACAAATCGTTAAAACACTTTATTTTATCGACGAACTGCAAAAAAGCGCTGTTAATAACCTAAGTTCCTCAATACAAGTCTTTAACATTTCCTTTATAACTGTCGATTTTTTTGTAATAACTCCGAATTCGATAAAAAAAAAGTCCACCATTTCCGGTGGACTCTTGTTTTAAAAAATTCAGTTAGTAGTTATCGTTTTATCATACGCAACGTTTGAATCGAATCGCCCTGCGTAATGATAAAGGTATAAATGCCGGACGGATATTGCGCTCCCCAATTCACAACTTTTAATTTCTGTGGGGAAAGCTGTTGCATTTCAAGCATACGACCCGCCATATCATAGACCCTAACGGTCAGGTCGGTCATTGAATTTGTGGTGACATCAATGGAGAAGTTCTCTTTAAATGGATTGGGCGATCCAATAGCTTTGAATTCCACCGGCTTGATTCGCGAGGCGCCCGGCACCTTTATAGTACAAACTTTACCGTAAGGCCCCGGTGCATCGGTAGCATTGAAAATAAGCCGAACCTGAACATTGTACTGCGCTCCAGGCTGCAATCCAAATGCTGCAAAGTCTGATAGCATGAATACCCGTAGCGGTTTTATTACCTCCGCACTACCACCCGGCAGTCCGGGACCGATTAGCTTAAATCCGTAGGCAATCACTCCCGGCCACGAATTGGCAAAAATCTGGGTATTCATGGCAGGAACTTCATACGCTCCACCCATGCCGTTGTCACACTGCGCATCCTGTAAGCCCGTCGTTGGAAACAAGGGAGTTGTAACCTGACATACCGTTCCGTAAGGTAGGTACGTTCCATCGGTATTTCTAACCGATACATCAACATTATAGGTCTTATTGTACTGTACCGGAAAGGCCGTAATCTGACTCATGCGGAATTCGCGAAGATTGCGATTCAACTCCTGCACATTCGCCGGATTCAGCGGATCGGTAATCCTGAAACAATAGCCTGTTGCATAACGAACCATGTTTGCAAAAACCACATCCTGAATGTTGTTCAGGGTTTGATCACATGATACAAGCTGGCATGTCGGTAGCGGAGTAGTTACCGTACAGGTTGCTCCCGAATAAGGCTGAAGGAATCCCTGATAAAAAACTGCAACCTCGATTTGATATGTCGCCCCATATGCAAAATTCACCAATTCTGAAAGTCGCATCACACGAAGCAGTGTATTAAGTAACTGTACCTGACCGACATTAGGCCCGCTAATCGTAGTGATCCGCCACTGATAACCCTGTGCACCGGCAACCAAACTTGAAAAGATTTGCTGATCAATTGCCGAAAGGGTAGTGTTACATAATGAAGGTGTAATCGTTGAAATTATTGGCGGAAATCCTTCATCTATTAACGTATCGCAGTCGTCATCTGTTAGGTTGTATCCTATTTCAGGAGCACCCGGACTTGTCGTAGATACTACATCATTACAGTCTGTACCCGTTAATGAGTATCCCGCCGGTGGTGTGGTTGCATTAACCGCGCAAACTTCGACGAGATCGCCTGCACCAAATCCATCGCCATCCAGATCTGCAAAAAACAAAAACACGGCATTTTGTGAAGGATCGGAATCATCACAATCTGTACTGCTAAGAGAATATCCTGCCGGTGGCGTTGCCGCATCAACAGCGCAAACAGCAGTAAGTGCACCGACACCAAAGCCATCGCCATCCGCATCAACATAGAAATCAAATTGCGTATTCTTACTTGCATCATTATCATCGCAATCCGTAGCATTCACTGAAAAGTTGGCTGGTGGAGTGGTCGCGTTTTCTGCGCACGTCCATACCAGAGCACCGGTTCCGAACCCATCGCCATCATTATCGCTATAGAATTGAAATTCTGCATTACGAAGTGGATTGGTGTCATCACAATCCGTTGAATTACCAACAAATCCTGCCGGAGCGCCGAGGCAAGACACCTGAGTAATAGCCTGATTGCCGAATCCATCATTATCTGAATCAGCGTAATAAGTAATGTTGGCATTTACGTTGACGGACACCGTTGCAGTATTCAAACAACCATTGGCATTAGTGTAGACATATGTTAGAAGATGAGTGCCCACCCCTGCGATATTCGGATTAAAGATGGCAGTTCCATTTCCATTATCAATTATACCCGTGCCGGCAAATGTGCCGGATGGTGCAAAGTTTCCGGTTATTGTCACTGGAGCGGCATCTTCACAGTAGGTAGTTGCAAGTCCGCTGATGGAGACTTCAGGAAGTGGATTAATCACATAATTTACTGCGGTTCTGCAGCCCGGAACGGTACTACATTCTGCGTAAAAGGTATACGTTCCCGCCGTTTGCGTATTTGGAAGTCCGGATCCGGGTACTCCCACCGGAATAAACACGCTTCCTGAACCGATTGCCGATCCGCCGCTCGCTTGCGTATACCAATTGATGGTACCCGGAATGGAGTAAGTAACAACCAACTGAATAGCATCGACCAAAGCGGTTGCAACCCCGCCCTGAGCGGTAACCTGCGTCACGAGTGCAACCCCAAAATCAGCATCATTGATATCAATCGGAGTCCATGTCAGCCCCCACAAATCTGTGCTTCCGCCATAAACCTGCGCCGTTTCGGAAGACGGCCAGTTGCCGGATATGGCTTTGTTTGCGCCTTGCACAGTTCCATCCTTTACAATCCGCACATTTACATCCTGTACATTGCCCGACCCGATAATTATGCTGGCACTGCGACGAATAGTTGCGGTTATGCCTAAAATCGTGGCATTTGATGGGATACTGAAGCCCATTCCGGTTGAGGTTAGCTGTTGAGATGTGATGCTTGATGATCCGAATATTACTGTATGCGAAACATTAGCTGTCTGATTATTGTTTGTAAAGACATTGTTTGGGTTGGTCCATGCCGTTCCTGACCCGACGGTTGTTGCCGTTGAAGGCGCTCGCGGAGAGGATGTGATCGGTGGTGTATTTTTACAAATAAAGTTGGAAGTTAGAGGTGCTGCTGCTGTCCCCTGACAAATGGTTGCTCCCTCAGCCACCGGAACCGGTAAAATAGTCAGCGTTTTAGTAGCTGCGTCACTAGTACAAGTACCGTTTCCGAAAGCAGTTAAGGTTAAAACTACTTCGCCGGCGGAAATATCTGCCGCACTTGGTGTATATACCGCCCCGGTTATGGAGTCGGCATTGCTAAATGTACCTGTACCGGAGGTAGTCCACAATTGCCCGTTGTTATTGGCTACGGTTGCGCCCGTGGTTACATTAACCGACGGAACATCCGCACAGATTGAAACTGGTACACCGGCAAATGCTTCCGGTAACGGAAGTACATTAAAAGTAAATGTAGCGGTTGCTTCCGTGCACACGGGATTACTAACTGTCATGGTTAAAGTAACCGAATTTCCTGCATCGGCGGCAGCAGGTGTGTAGGTCGGTGTTAAGGTAGATGCACCGGCAGTGATAGATCCGGCGCCATTTTCGGTCCACACGATTGATCCGTTTGCCGCGGTAGCTCCAGATACCTGCGCAGGTTCATTCTCACAAATAGTTAATGAGCCACCTGCAATTGCAACAGGTTGCTGTAAAATGATTAACGACTTGATCGCAGATGCGCTGCTGCATGGTGAAATTCCGTTACCTGTAAGCGTGAAAGTAACAGTTCCTGCACTGATGTCAGACGCGCTTGGAGTATAAGTAGCGCCGGTAAGCGATGTGGCATTCGCTAAGATTCCGCTGCCGTTAGTCGTCCAGAGAATGTCTGAAACATTGCTTGCCGCAGCAGTTGTTGCAAAATTGACGTTGATTTCTGATTCGCAGATCGTAACCTCGCTGCCCGCTGAAATTACAGGTTGAGCAGTGACATTCAGGATATGGGAGGATGATACAGCACCACATCCGGTATTTGACACTGTAAGGGTTAATATTACGGTGTTTCCGCCATCAGCTGCAACCGGTGTATAGGTCGGCGTTAGCGTATTTTCATTGGTTAAAGTTCCAAGTCCGTTGTGGGACCACGAAAATGTTCCGTTTGCGGCTGTTGCCCCTGAAATGGTAATCGGTTGATTGGAGCAAATGGTGTCCGGGCCTCCGGTAGTTACTTCCGGCAAGTAGGTAAATTCAAGTGTACGCGTGGAATTTACAGTGGAACATGGGGAAAAGCCGGTGGCTTCCAGAGTTATTACCACACTACCTGCAAGAATATCGTCATCGCTTGGCGTATAGACGGCACCGTCCAATGAAGTGGCATCTGAAAACGTTCCTGTTCCATTTGAAGTCCAGAGAATTGAGGAATAATTTGACGCAGTAGATCCGGCAGTAACATTGATCGACGACTGCGTTTCGCAAAGTCCGAGAGTCGGTCCTGCCTGAGCAGTGGGCACGGGTGACACCTGCACTTGAACCGAGTTGTTGGCTGTGAGAGAAGTTGAACATACCGATGATGAAATCGATGTTATCGTAATTGTGCTCAATCCGAAGTTTAATACAGGTGTAGCAAAAGTGATAACTCCCGGCGCGGTATATGTTACATTAACACTTTGTGAAACCGAGGTTGCACCTGAAATCGTATAATTTATAGTATAATGCCCAGAAGGCAGAGTCGAAGAACTGAGAATAACATTTGTAACCCCTGAACCGCAAAGTGATGCGGCTGAAACATTATCAAGTAAATAATCAGGACAGGAATAGCTAACAATTACGCGTCCCGCACCTCCGGTGCCACCTGAACGCGCGCCACTAAAAGATCCACTTCTTGATCCGCTTCCGCCTCCACCGATAACCGAGCCATTACCTCCATTATTGGTGCCTCCTACGCCTGCTGCGCCAGCGCCGCCTGAAACGGAGCCTACGCCACCGGCACCGGCACTGCTACCGGAAGAATTGCCACCGGCACCGCCATTACCTGCTCCTCCTCCGCCGCCGCCGGAATTATTTGTATTGGCGCTTCTTCCGCCATTACCACCAACAAACGTCGCACCTGCCCCGCCGGCGCCTCCGTTGCCTCTATTATTAGTACCATTTCCAACTTGTCCACCCTGACCTCCATTTGCAGTGACGGGAGATGCTGATCCAAATAGAGACGCGCTTCCGGCATTTCCATTTTGGCCGGATACGGGTGTACCACCAATACCGACGGTAACCGGGATAGTCTGGCCCGGAATAACCGAGACGTTTAGCCCACGGGTAAATCCGCCGCCGCCTCCGCCACCACCAACATACGCTCCAATAACAGTACTAGCAGTGCCGCCGCCCGCACCGCCGGCGCCCCATGCATCAACGTTTACTGTGGTAACGCCAGCCGGAACAGTAAATGATCCCGAAGCATTAAACGTCTGTGATTGCGAAAATCCCATCAAGTGGGTTAAAAAGGCAGCAAAAGATAGTAAGACCTTGGAGTGGAAGATGCCTAGTCGCTGCTCTTTCCCTACTCCGGGTTTGTCTTCTGGACGCAACCCAAGTGTAATTTTTTTAATCATAACAGATTTTTTTAGTTAATAATTTGATTAACAGTTTGTTAGTAGGGGGTATAATAAAATTAGGTCTTGTTTAACCAGACGTTTACACTTTGCCGTTAATCCGTTAAAAAACTCGTTGTATTACCCTCCGCTAGTAAAAAACAGGCATAAAAAAACCCCTTCGTTTCCGAAGGGGTTCTTATAAAAACCTATAAAGTTTATCGCTTGATAACTCTAAGCGTTTTAACCTCATCGCCTTGTGATACGATGACGTTGTAAACACCGGCCGGG
>ERZ1066123.431-NODE-431-length-31897-cov-8.016205_pt1 | contig 31897 bp, 22 predicted proteins | sample MGYA00382770_ERZ1066123 | MGnify/ENA primary metagenome ERZ1066123 (study PRJEB33369, sample SAMEA5778353) | biofilm metagenome | biome: Industrial cooling water; feature: Water cooling tower basin; material: Biofilm | place: United Arab Emirates | collected...
ATATATGGTAATAAAATCATGTAACCTTACATAAGCTTTACCCAGGCCAAAACTTTGTTAAGGCCCAAATAGGAAGGTACCCATGGATGAAAAAAATTACAAACGATTTTTATTGTTTACTAAGTCACAAAACAAAAATTCAGTGGAAAGCAGTGTACTTTGAATTATAACGGCCCTGCTTGGCAAACCAGTTGTTTTGTTTATTGTTTCCACTGGATTTTTTCTTTTTCTTGGTTTTGAAACTGCGGCTCGTCGAAGTAGAAGAAAAAGAGCCTCCACCAATCATAAAGGGGGAAGAACCACCATCATCATCATCACTTCTTCCAGAGGCGTCAGCAGCACTTTCTTCATCAAAGTCGTCTCTTTTGTATTCCTCTTTCTTCTTTTTCTTCTTGTTCTTCTTTTCGTTTTTCTGAATATGCCCTTCTTTATGCTGCTTCTTTTTCATATCCGCCTTGCGTTTTTTGGACGGGACGAAATCGCGTAAGTCTTCTTCGTCGCTTTCTTGGTTTTGATCGTTGTTTTCATCGTCAGATATCACAGAGAGCACAATGGCATCATTTGCGACAGTCATGTTGGTCAGACTGGCTGTGATTTTCGCTTGTTCAGCCTTGATAAAACGCTGCTTGAGCTCGAGAGCTTTTTTGTTGAATTGTATTACTCCCTTATTCTTCTTTGTCTGAAAGAATGGCTGGCTACAAACGTAACGATTGATTTCAAGAATCACAGACCAGGAAAGCATAAGCTTGCGCGCGATTAATACCTTGGCATAAAGCTGCAAAAATGCATCGGCCATATCATCTTGTTTCGACTCTTGATCATAAACATCATCAAGCCATTCCTGTCGAAGCTCGCCGCGTTTGATGTACTTGAGAAGTAAAAATCGAACAATCAGAACAGATAGTCTCTTTCGTGCTTCTTTCAATTCGTCGCCTTTGGGGCACTTGAACCCAAAGTAACCAAACTTTTGTTGTGGGCTGATCAATTCGATTGTACGCGGCCAATGAACCGACAACTGTCGATTACCAGCACTTTTTATTGTTGTTGCTACTGCTGCATGTTCGTATGAGGACAGCGTTGAGGCCTCTACTTCTTCTTTGGTCGATACGTTGTGAATGGAACAGATACCTTCTGATTCCAGATCAATGGTTATCACTCTTTGTACATCAACAGGAGAGATTCCTTGAGAATCACCACCACCACCACCACCGCCGCTGTTGCTGGCTGGTGGCTCTCGCTTACGACCTTCGAAATATGAAATCAAAGCAGACTCCAACTGAGCAGCTATAGGATTTTTGAATGGATTCTGCTGTTCTATGCTGCAGTCCTCAATCCAATTGCCACTAATAAATGGGTCTTCATTCAGGATGTGATGCATGCCACTGATCTTTTCTTGTATGCTTTCGCCTCCTGGCGTCTTTCGAAACCAAGACATCGGTTCGAACGGAATTGGAGGTAACTTATCAAGATAGAAAATCTTAGAGGAATTTGTTGAACTCTTTTTCTTTGCCAGGGCTGATGGACTCATTCCGCTGAGACTGCTCACCAGAGTCTTCAAACAGCCACATAGGATCAGTCTCTCTTCGGTGTAAGGAATCACCTTAGCAATAAAATATGCCAGGTTTTTATGGCCCAAGTCGGAGCTTTGGTGAAAGCCACCGGTTGAAGACATGGATTCAAGGTGTACCTTAGAAAGCATAGGCACATTACGCACAGCCATGGATTATTCGGTTTTTTTATTTCTTTTTGTATTCGTTTAATTAATTACACTTTGTTAGATGCGCAGTCTGTTCGGTGGTACTGATACGCTTCTTCTTTAGGGAAAAAAAAAAGAACTTTGCTAATCATCCATGTAGTATGTGTATAACGAACCAATAAAAACCAACCACGCGGTGTCGAACCTAATTAGGCTTTATGCGTGTTTCCTCGCAAGCATAAAGGCGTGTAATTTTTTCAAAGTCTGCACGCGTGTGCTATTATTTTTTTATTTGTATCTCTGTAATTTTATTCGTCTGTAAGGGGGACTACACTATAAGATGGATGGTCAAGCCCTTAATAACCTATCATCCGTTGGTGACGGACAGGCATATCGTTTTCGAGCAACTTCGGATTACCTTTTCATTAGTGTGCTTTTTGTACTGTTTTATGTTTCTGTTCGTTACGTATTCTGGAACATCAGAGGGCGCTACCGCTTCTACATACTCGCTGAGGCGGACGCATCATTTGTAGCCTCTTCTAATTTTTCAACTGTATCATTACCACTGATTAACGAACAAAAGCAAGCAGAATCGAAAGCTTTGCCAGAACCACCGTCTGCCTCGATCAATCAACCGCCACAAGAGGATGTCCAATCAATATCGCCTTGTTCTTCCAAACTTCAAGACAGCCATACTGTAGAAACTATGATTACGGAAAGATTAGAGGCACTTGTTCTTGATATCGAGAAAAAGAAACGCACTGTGGGGTTCCGACGCTTCAACGATTTGCTTCCTTATAACCCTAACGCCAGTCCCGATGTCCTGTGGCAGCGCGAAACAAGAAAGATCTCGCGAGAGTTGAAGGAAGAGGCACAGACGAATGTATCGAAGCACATTGCAACTACTCAAAGGTTAGAGCAATGGGGATCTGGTGGAGCCGTAAGAGATGTACTCATGACCACACCAGAAGGCCGCTTGGAACTAAAGCTAAGAGCAAAGAGGGAGAATCTGAAAACAACGAAACTTGCATCAGAGAACCTGTGCTTCAATTGCAAGAAAACAAAAGCACAATCGGTATGCTCTCATTGCCGTTGTGCTATATACTGTAGCAAAAAATGCCAATGGGCTCATTGGAGATCCGAGCATTATTACCAATGTTTTCATGTGGTTTTGGTTTACGCCCATTAAACATGAACAGACAAAAAAAAGAAAGAACACTAAGTGTCGATCCCTGTACTTTTTTTTTTCCTTTTATTTCTATTGAGTTTGTTTCAAGATTCAAATTTCAACAGTCTTTGAAGCAAGTTGAGACCAAGAAGGCCGCGTTTGTACTTCTTCGTTATGTTGCGAGCTAGGCTTCGAACAGCAAAAGAGAGCTCAGCTACATCCGTGCCTCTATCCACAGAACTGGTTGCACGGATTAGCGCACCAATCTCCTCGCCCAACTTCGCGTTGGAGTATTCGCGTTTCGTTCCCTTCTTGATCGCACCTTTAGGATTTGGATAGAATGCCGTAGACTTTTCTTCAACTTCAAGCGCGGCTTTCCACTGACGCTGAAAGTCACCCTTGTATAGTTCTGCTGGACGGGGCACCCCTTTGCGAGCTAGGTAATCCAATATGGATGAGTGAATCTCAGAAGCGTCACGTTTGAGTTCCTCATCTGCTGCTGAAACTTCTTCTCCAAAGTAATCCAAGCGCTTGATAACTTCTTTTTCAATTGAATCCAGATTATACGTAGCAATTTCGCCTTCTTTTGTCACGAGGCTTTTGACCTTGTCAAAAAGTTTTAATTCAATAGGGAGATTTTCCTGTTGAGGTGATTCGATTGATACAGTCGGAATATCGACAGTGGATATAGGCTTGTTCGTCGGTGCTGCATTGAGTTCTGAGGGCACATATCCTATTTCGGCTGCAGCATTCGCATAAAACTTTGCATAACGATCCTTTTCGACAATTTCTACGTTGGGCGATGCGAATATTTGTTTGATGAGAACCTGCTCACATTTTGGAGAGCATACATAAGCTCGTGGTGGTCTAACAGGAGGCAAAATTAGACTCTTTGTGTGATCTTCAAGCAGATTTCCGCCGCAACTATCACAATTTGAAGCAAAAGCCATAATGATGACGTTCTGTACATTGATCAAGGTGACGACAAGCACTTACATTTTGATATTTTATTGATGTAGTAATTTTATTAGGGGTTTGGTTTTGTAAACAAAAAAAAAAGAAACAAGAAAAGGTTTACTTTTTTTTCCTTCTTCCAGATCGCATTCTTTCTTTTACGCGTTGGGTTGCGGTGCCGAACACAAAGAGTAATGGATAATACGATCTGAATGCATAGGCTCGATGACACTGCCTGGTGCCGATGAAGCTTTTGCACGACGAGCGTTTAGCTGACAGTTGACAGACGGTGATACAGAACTGCGTTTGCGTCCTGGTGACTCTTGGCGTGAAGGCACGAACCGACCGCGGCCTGATAACGGAGAAGCTTGCGAGTTGCGAGTTGGGTTTGCGGTGGGCGTGGTAGCAATAATAATAGACACTTTTCCGACTTCCAAAGTCGGGAGCGATGCCTGCTTTGCAATTGCTGGACGGAGTCGTAGAGGAGCCACAGCCATTACAATTGGCGTGGAATCGGCGTTTTGTTGACAAAGTTGTTCGGTAACTTTTTTCTCTATAACAGCCCCTTGCTGTTTCATCGTTTCGGTAGCAGCTTGACGGGCTCTATGCCGATCCTCGTGGCGGTTATGCGCAAGTTGAACAGCTTGCGCAATTTTTTCAGTTGAAACTCTTCCCGGAGGATACATCCTGTCAAGCTCTTCGGATTCGCGCTGTTGAATCAAGGAATAATCGCTTTGACTTGATGAAGATGCTTCATGGTTAAGAAAGCATCGCGGTGGAAAATTGTATCCACAAGCACGAGCTACCACAAAATCGGTTATTGCCTCTTCGACAGGACTTCCACAAGGTTCGTAGAAGCATCCATTCCCTTTGTAATAACGAATTTCGTATTTGTGATCAGGGGCATGTGCATTAGGGTTATGAGAAGGTTCTGGGTCGTAAGACTCTTGCGTTTTGGTCGATCTTAGGTAATTGAACTCTTCTTCCAGCATCAATTGCAACTCTGCTTCAAATTCTGCTTTAGTTAGAGATTTCGTACTATCGCGTTGTGTGGCAGCATCTCTGCGAGCACATGTCGCTTGTTCGCGCATCTTTTCGAGTTCCTTGAACCAAAAGAGTTCTTGGTGCGTGGGTGAGCGATTGGTGCTTGTCTTGTTGTTTTTTGACTCGTCTTTCACTCGTTTTTTATCTCCTTGAGATGTGATAGCGCACACAGGGATGTCTATGGGCTTGCTGGCCTCCGGGACGCGCACTTGCAGTTCTAATGGCTTCTTTATCGGATTCTGCTTCAATTGAGCCTCTTGAGAGGACGATGAACACACGGAAAGGGGAGGTGTTGACTCTCTCGAGCTTCTGTCTCTGCAAACGCTTTCGTTTGCGCTTGTCTGTTGTGGTGCTGAAACACTTGAAGCTGAAGCAGCACTGAGACATTGTAGAGTGGTATCCCGCCGGTCTTGGATCGTGGAGGATGTTGATGTAGCAGGACTCTTCTTGAAAACTGAAAAAATTCTGTCAATGAATCTCGGGGAAGCGGGCTTTGATGTCGAAGACGACGAATGAGATTCGGTTTTAGAATCAGAATTCGGAAGGATCTCGCCAGTTGATCGGCGCCTTCCGGTATTATTGTTATTGTAAGGACGATCGCCGTCCGACATACAGCAGAAACGAAAGAAACAAAAAAAAGGAAACAAAAATTCGATAATCGGGTAATAGAGGGAAAAGTGATCAGTAGCAAGTTGATGTATCGTAATGATGTTCAGATTGAATAGAAGAGTGTATAATGTTTTCAAGTCATTAAAAAGCAATGCAATTAGTGGTTTTTAAGTTAAAATGCAAGTCGAAAATCCCAAGAAAAAGCGTTGCATCACAGATCCTGTACATGCTCGTGTTGTGATGATAGATGGAAACTTTACGCTACCGGCAGAACACCGCGAAGCAATGTCCAAAGTGAGAGCGATTATCGCTCGTGCAGCACAAGACATCGAAGCGACATTCCAACCCTTTCGCAAGCCGCGCGACGCACCACCTAACGTAAGGGACCGATGCGATATAGGCTATTTGCTCAATGGCCTTCGAGAACTGCAAAACAGCAAAGATACTCTCTGCCAAAGTTTGATTATCGTTCATGCAGAAGAGGACGTGCCCGAACAAGAGGAATCAAAGAATCTCTAGAAGAACAGGCATCGCGAAATGATGTTATCAGTCCTATGTGTATTAAAAGGGATTAATAAAGCTTGAAATTCGAAAAAAGCCCCACTACCTCCTTCTCAGTATGTACATCAAGAATAATGCCGCATATGTGATACTCTTATCGGTTCTGTGTTTCTGTGCGCTACATTCTGTATCAGATGCTGCTCGAATTTTAGCGTGGGACAATGGAGTAGCATATCAAGGTGGTTTGGCGTCCATATCAGGCCTTTCTAGCGCACTCTACAGCATGGAGCTTTCTTCTCCTTATGAATGGGTCGTCCAAGGACAGCCGACAGTTTTGTTTCGTTCCTCTTATCCAGCGCCACTCAGAAATCTCGCAGCAGCGCGCACAAAAGAGCAGTCTAATACAACTGGCAGTGTAACAGACTATTTTGATATTTGGTTTACCAGTTTGAATGGAGGATTTTACCATAGGCGCTGGCGCGCAGACACAGGCTCATTATCTACGAGCCAGTCTGCTACAGCACCAACTCAGATTATTGCCCCATCGTCTGCAACAGCTTCTTTTGATTCTTTTGTGATTCACGAAGCAACCAAAAAAGTGATATTTCTCGATCTGACCACATTAACCTTGAGAGCTTACTCGCTAGAAGATGGCACGTTTCACGGTATTGTGCTTGATATCAAATATCAATGGCCTTCAGCGAGTATTGGGGGAGTCGCTTACCTCAGTTCTAAGCTCGGATCATATCTCGCGGATTCCGAAATGCTACCAGCGGAAACCAGCTTGTATATTTCATTGTTTAGCACTGGCGAGCTTTTGAGATGCGAACTTTCACAAACGTCAGCTGGCGCACTGGTTTGTGCGGAATTGTCTCGTGTGGATCTAGATTTTGATCATGGAGGCGCTGCATTTGAAGACTCATCTACAACAAAAGCGCTTGCAAATCGAAAATTCCAAGGCTTCTGCTTTCAAAAGCTGAGTGATTCCGACCCTCAGCTTATGCAAGTACGCACACTATATGCAGACGTCAGTGGCGAAAGTAACGCTGTTGTACGCACTTACATCACTAACAACGGAGGCTCGAGCTGGCACTTTGTTTTACAAACCGACGCGCCAAGTCCGCTTTCACATCCCAGCAGAATCCACTGTCATACATATGACCCTTCGGTGTTTTACTTAACCGTGCCCTCATGCCAGAGTATTTACTCATGCAACACATCTGAAGATACGACTACTTGGGATGCTCTAACGGATGGGTATATAGACCCTTACTCGATTACCGATGCACCTTGGGACGTGGCTGGAAGAACCTTATTGGTTGCAGATCACCAGCTGTTGGCGGTGAATCCGAAAGTGGGCACTCCTTACCAAGTGCTCGGAAAGGGTAAAGCGCTTGGATGTTCTATTTCAAAAGACTCGTTCATACATAGTATGCCAATTGATGCTACGCACTCGCATTCTACGGTGGGGACCGTGTTTTTCTTTTGTGAAAACACAATCTATCAGTTATGGAAGAATCCATCAGACTCATCAAACACCAGCACCACTACACAAAATCTGCTCCTAGCCATACCAACTTTTACAGTACCGACATTGGAGTTTATCAGTGCAGCTATAGTCGGGCCTTCACTACCTAATGATACTCCAAATCATAAACTTTTTATAAGTGGACGTAGGGGTACTATGTGTGGAGCTGCTTTAGGCAACTATGCCATCTATTCTACACCGTTTATGAATTCTCAAACACGATCCTCTTGGGAACCTGTTGTAGCTTCTTTAGAAAGTTCAGAAGCTCGACTGTTTCTGTTGTACGAGAATTCCGGAAGCGATGCGGTACAGAGACCTGTATCACTGCTCAGGCACCACCCATCCGAAGCAGTTTTGTGCTTTGTTTTATCAAAGGATTCAGCTCCCAGCGTTCGGTGCATAAACTCTACGACAGGAATTCTATTGAGCAGTTACAACGTCAGCTCCCATTTAACAAAGACAGAATCCATGGCATTCAATTTTGGAGGCAGTAAATTGGTACTTTCATCGAAGGATGACAACAAAGTTTTAATTCTTTGGTGGGATAGTGCATCAAACTCTCTGCAATTGTTCCGTGAAGTTACTATACAAGCACCAGCGTACATCTCACCTACCAGTCGACGTGGCACAGATGAAGTAATCATCCTAACAAGCCCTACGGGTCCTTCAGCACTTTTCAGTTACCTTCTGAGAAGAATGTCTTTGCAAGTCCCCTTTACTCAGAGCCTGATTTCTTCTGGCACCAGCTCTTATTTTGATACCGTTATGTACATGGATGAAGCAGGTTTTGAGACTGTACCAGACAAACTCTATCCCGAACCACATGCCGAAACAATCCCCCTGTCTTGGATACGCACTGGCTCTGAACCTCCTGCTACTCCTACATCTATTTCCACTCCCCCGGATAGTACCACACCGGAGCCTACTAGTGAAATAACTACTGAGCCACCAGTAGATACACTCACAGACACGCAATTGCCAGTCTTGACGACTACCGCTCCCCCTGAAACCACTGCTACAGCTACTGCCAGTACAGAGCCGACTGAACAATATACTACCGCACCAATTGACACTTATCCCAACACTACCGCACCGGTGTTAAATGCCACATACACAGTCAATCCGGGGAATTCGACTGTTACACCACCACGACAACGCACTTTAATATTTGGAATGACTTGGATGACTCTGATTCTAGGATTCTGTGCTGTTATTCTTCCTATGATCATCGCTTGCTTTGTTATCATGGCCGTGTTTCACTGTCGGCGCAGGAAAGACAATATGGACAGTGGCAGCTCTTCCGAGATTGGAGAAGATATTTTCGAAAACGGAAATGGCAGTAACAACCCATCGCCTTGGTTCTCTCCAAGAAAAATAGGAAGATGGTTCAAATCATCCAAGAATAAGCGAGGCCCCGGATATGACTATCACAATATGCCTGATAATACCTTTACTACAGAACAAAGAGATTATATCAATTCTGTATCGAATGGCGATAGTCGATTCAGCATTGGTGAGGAGAGTGAAGTGCCACCAGAACAAGATCTTCAACACTGTCACGTACAGGAGCTTGACACACTAACACAGAGTATGCACACAAGGGCCGGCTTAACAACTAAAACATCTTCCGTGGGGAGTGGCGAAGGTTCTGTGTCAGATAATAGAAATGGCAATAGCGGGCTTGGTGCTACAAATGATAATATTGGATTGAACGAATCTAATCTGCGAATGCAAGATATTCCTATAACACCCAGAAACGAAAACTCTTCGAAAAAATCTTCTTAATGCTTTACCAAACCCGTAAAAACTAATAAAGAGATGAGCACAAAAAATATATATATATTTTGGCCTGGGTAAACCTTATGTAAGCTTATATGATATTCGTCCATATATGGTCAAAAGGGGGCTAGGGGGTCACAATTTTCAGCTATGTGATGACAGCAGAGTTAAGCGGGGGTCCTTCCTAATTAGGCAAGTTTATTGCGGTCATGGATTATTGGTCAGAAAGTTAACAAAGCGTATAAGTTTTTGCCAATGAATATATTAGAAGGGAAGAATAAAAATAATGTAATATAACAGCAAAAAAAAAGAAAAAGAAGAGCAAGTAGCTGTTACAACCCTCGCCTCTACCATGGATCAATTGAATCAAGAACGCGCTAGGCTTTTGCGCATTTTACATCCAGGAAAGCAATGGGCAGAAATCTGCAAACGTTACGCACCCGCTCTGGTTCGGTTTTACGTTTCTCATCCAGTTTTCATCAGCTCAGGAATTAGCTTTGCGCGGATGCTTGAGTTGGGGCACGAAAAGTCTTTTATGAAACGAAGTGGTTTATCTACCAAGTTTAACGACCTCAATCTCTACGTAACAGTCAAGGTCCGAGCTGAATCAGGACCGAATCAACGCGCGCGGTTCATCATTAATCCAGGCGATGCGTTGTGGTGGGATCGTTTACACGCAGAAATAGCGCAATTTGCGAAAAGCCCAGAAAAGCGAGTTGAGTTGTTTTCTGGTGTAAATGGTTCTGTGCTCAACAAGAACAATCGTTTTGTTGTATTGAATGCGAGGCCCATGGAGTTGCACGTAGTGGTGGATCGAGCCTTGCCCGCCAATTATGATGTTGGATCAGTCGATGCTCCTGATGTACGCATCTATAAACGTCAGCAACAGCAGCAGCAGCAACGACAACAACAACAGAAGCAGAAGTTGACTGTTTACGGACGCGTGAAAGCTCATCTTTCCTCTTCTGAGACAGTAGTCCCTTCTGTTGATGATTCTATGGAAAATGATGCAATCGCTGATGCAGAGTATGAAGACATTGGAACAAATATTGTCTCTGATCGTGTGAGACGCATGAGAATGGCACGAAAGTCACGTGTCGAAAAGGCAAAGGGCAAGCCCCCGCATCCGCATGCTGGTACCGCGCCAGTTAGTAACACGATTAAAGTCAGCGCCGTATCGATTGGCTCTCCAATCGCTGCGGTAAAGAGCTCTTCCTCCGACAGTCTGTCATCTGCTAGCGCGATCAAACCAGAGTTAGTTCTGATACAGAGTATGATCACGAATCTGGGCGCTCTGAATGTCGTCGGTATGCAGCAAAGATCCGCAAACAGCTCTGGTAATGTGAGTATTGGAGACTCGATGATGGCACATCATGGAGAAGGCGATCATAATAAGAAAATGAAGAATAAGAAAGGAAAACATCACCTGGTTCGTAGCCACAAGAAGATCAAAGAGGCCATCTTCGAAACACTGCAAACCCCTAGCTCGTACAAGGACGTTAAGGAGCCGAGCGATTATTGGCGATCTAAAGGTGTCTCTGACTTACCAGCCTTTTACGAGGAAGTTGCAGAACGCATCGCAGATCAGATACAGAACCTTCCACCTGTGTTCATGTCTCGTGCTGCGGAAAACGCAAGCATCGGCGATTCCGTATATGGAAGCGCTGGTGTTGGTGGCGCTTCAGAATTCGAGGATGAAGCGTCACGCGTAAGAAGAAACGCTGAGAGGGCTTACCGCCAGGCGCTGATTGGCTGTAACATTTGTGATGATCTAGAGAGCATCGCTCGTCAGAACGGCGAGTATCGCGCCAATGAATCGGGACCCACTTATCAGGTGCCACTGTTTTCGGGAGGCGTCTCTGGTGCGGTATCAAATGCTTCTGCAACTGCAGAACGCTTCTGGGGTAAATATCGACATGGATTCTTCAAGCCTCGTGTCGCTCCTGATTGCACAAGACAAGAATATTCGCACGCTTACTTGCCGCATGTTCACCACCGGGCCGCTTGTGCTCCTGCTGTAGTCACGCCTGCTATTGCTGTCACGTCTATCCCTGTGGCAGCTGCTGCTAGCCACTGTTGCCAGGGTTGTGAGGGAAAGAGTCTGCGTCACTCTCAACTGTACTGCAAGAGGCGCTATTCGCGTTGTGAGGACTCTGACTCCTCTGATGATGATGCGGTGCATCCTTACCGTGCTGCGTGCAAAAGGTCGAGCAGCAGCAGCAGCAGCAGCTCGAGTAGCTCTTCTTCTTCTTCTGATGATGAAAAGAATGAGAAGAGAAAGTCCAAGAAGCACGGCCTTGCAGTTGTCCAAAATAATATTGCGAAGGGGTCTGATTTTGTACCAAAGCCACCCACTACGCTGACTACCAATACTTCTTATTCCTCGGACTACTTTGCTCCTCACGAGTTGTCGAGTGGCGAGTACGACTGGTCTAGTGTATCAAACTTTATGCAGCTTGTGGAAGAAGCACACGGTCCCTCTTCTCTCTCTTTCAATTCAAAGACCACGAGCAAGCGTGCCATGTATTTGTTTGTGGTCCGCAACGAAGTATTTACCGCCAAAGCTCTCGGGCGTGTGCGCGAATGCATCCAGCAAGGCAACCCAGTTAGCAAGTTCCTGGCCGAGTACGAAGTGCCTTGCAGTCCAGAAAATCACTTTCATCGTTGCATGACCAGCAAGGGTTGTGCGTGCCTGGTTAGCAGGACAAACCGCCGCTACGAGGTTGGTGGTACGCCCTTGTGCCTTCGCAGCTGGGACTCTCGAAAGTTGGAGATTCTGCAACCAAAAATCGACCAGCGACTCAGAGTAGACGGTGTGTGGGCTCACGAGCGCTACCCCGGCATCTATTTCATCCCGATTCGCGTCGCTCACTTGGCAGTCCCTCTGGTCAACACGTTAGCTGAATATGTGCGCACTTTGTGAAAAGACTTCCTCTTTTTTTTTTCTTTCCCTTAACTTCCAAGCCGCCCATTTGTTATTGATTTTTCTGATTTATTAAAGCCATTCCAAATCAAAAAAAAAAGAGGTGCAGCGGGTGACTCGTGAAGTAACACTCGTTGATTTTTCCCCCTTATTTCACCCTTCAGCACAGGCCACACGTCTTCGCAGTACCGTTTATCACAGACTTTTTTTTTGTTTTTTTTTTTTTGCTGTATAAAATGCTTCAGAGTATTGTGTTTTCGCGTTTCAATGACCAACCTTTCTGTATTATACAAGGACCTAGAAAAATAGGCAAGACGAAAGCCCTGCTTAATGCCATCATTGACGATGGTATATGCAAAGCAGCTGAAGCACCTAAAGAAGGCAGTTCTAATGCCAGCAAAGCAACAACGATAATTGGTTGTATTGTTGTCGGAAGAAATCTTGAGCATTCGGTGCAGCTAGCAACAAGATTTCATAGGATTTCCGCTGATCGTTCTCCAAGTGGCGCACAGAGTGACGGTCCGTCGTATCATGGTCTGATGACCCAGTGCATCAAACCCTCGGAAGATTTACGCATTCACGTAAAATTTGCAAGGATGCAGATGGTCCCAGAGTTTGCAGAAAACGTAGATGAGATCTGGCTCTACACTGATGATCTAGACTTCATTTCTCAACGCCAGCTAGAAGTGATCTTCGAAAGATATAACCGAAATAACGAGTGTCTAGTGAAAAAATGGCGTGCTGTGACTACTCCGGGCCCAGCAGGTTCTCCTGCTAAACCCTACATGATGCAAAAATTTCCACAAACAGCGGAATATGCTATTCGTCATGTTGGTGGTCACTGAGAACGAAAACAAAAAAAAAACCCATAATATTTCTTTGTAATAGCAATTCAAGAACACTAATAAATTAAAGCACCAAAAAATCTAATTTTATTACTATTCAGACCCTTTTTGCAAGAGAACATGAATGAAGACGAAAAGAAGCGCGCCGCGTTAGCACTATGGAATAATGCGGATTCGTTGGGGCGCGCTGATGCTCTTAGTGCACCACCAGCAGCATTTCTCAAGCAGGATATCACGCAAAAAGTCCAACTGAAACCCCTGCCACCTGCTGGTGCTGTTCAAAAGCATGCCGCGTCAATTTCGTCACCACTATCATCACCAGCCCCTACTGTGCCCTTGCATAAAAAACAAAAAGAGGCTATATTGCATTTGCGCGAAGACGGCACGCGCGCTGTCCATTTTAAAGATGTAAATAATCAAAGATTGCCGCAGCCTCCTGCCTTACAGCAAAATGATGAGGTTTATATTGCCGCTCCTACGGCCGCTCCTAATACTCCTCTCACTAGCAGCGCTTCTGTGGTAAGCAGCTCGCTAGCTGATAAAGTGTTTAAGGCTAAGCCCAAGGCTGCTACACCCACTCCGAATGCAAGTGTTTCGAATGTGCTACCAACAGCCAAAAAAGATTCTAACACTACTACTGTCCAAGGTCCTTATGATCCTGTTGAAGCTACTATCAGCACACTGCCGTCCGGTGTATTGAAGGTTCAGGAATGGCCTTATCGACCCGATCGTATGCAAAGACCTGATGGCAAGCAATACAGCGTTGACAAAAAGACTGGAACTAAGAAACGAGTCTATCGTGAAGAGGATCGTTACTCGGCTGATTGGTTGAAGGAGCGCGTGGAGCGGATCAAAGCGGTCCAAGAAGATAAGATGTTCGGATTTATGCGTATGGTCGCCGGTTTCACAAACAGCGATGTTGACAGTGAATTTCTTGATGACGCAAGGGGTTCGCGTGCACTAGCTGGTGCAATCAGAGGTCAGCAACAGCAACAGCAGCAACGTGTGGCTAGCAATCTTATCACAGGTCTTTCATCCGTCACGAGGATGTGGTCGGGGTTGTTTTCTGTCGATAAGCTTCGTGATAAGCTGTTGACGAAAATTTCCAGACAAGAGGCTGGAATGAGAGAGAAATTGCGTGTCGATAAAGCACTGATTGACGAAGCGTCACGACAAGTATGGGAGGAGTTCATAGAAGATGTTAAAAAGCAAATCGAAGAGTATCAGCAAGCTTCTGATGAAGATATCGCTTCGGGCGATAATACCGATGTCGGTCCCGAACCAATCACTGGAAACACGAAAGCAGTGCTAAAGGAGAATATCCTCAAAAATTTTCGTGTGCAAGAAGACTTATTCAATACCTTCATCGGTGCGCTTAATGTCTCTAACGGAGCATTGTTAATGCTCGACCCTGGACAAGCATTTGATCGCTCTAGGCTACAAGCGCGAGTCAATACGACATTATACCAGATGTTCATAGGCTATTGCGCACAGCAACTAGCGATCCTCGAAGAACAAGTAAGAGAGCTGAATGTAAGTGAGGACGAAGAAGATATCGAGGCTCTCGACGAATTGAACACCGATATAGCCCGTTTCAAGATCGCTTATATGGGAAAATTGCCGAGCAATCAAGTCGAGAAGAACGCCGCTTACCCATCCTTGAAACAGCTTTTTGAGATGAACAACAATGCACCCAGTGAAGCTCAATTGCGCATGTGGGATATACAGCATAACAACGGCGAGCTATTTGCAAAAATCGATCGCAAGGCAAAACGGCAGGCTATGCAAGTCACGGAACTCGAGTGGATTGAACTTCCAGAGAATCTGGGGTATTTCTTTATGAAGCCTATCTTCGAGGCTTCATTGAGAAGAGCTTTACGTGATGTGCACGATATCTGTGGAGCGCAAGCTGTACCTTACATGGATCTCATGTGTCATGAGCTAGTAAGGACAGATTTTGCAGAGCTTGTGGCGATGCATGTGTTAGAGACACGGCACGACTCACCCAACAGACATCAGTTGGCTTCTAATCGCAAACACATCACACAAAGGATGTTTTTGCTCAAGCAAAAGTTTAAAAAGCTTTATTACTACGGTGGATATCTCGCTTATCGTGGTGTGACCAATCACGTACAAGTTCAACAAAGGCGTCAATCGACTCTACAACGAATGCAATATACGCAAAGGACTGGGTTGCATCACACTGACATGGACCTAGATTCACTACCACGCAGTCTCGGTGGTAGCGGAAGGCATGCCGCTCTTGGGACAACACTAAGCGATATGCAGTTCCAAGCTGATGGAGGCCGCTTGACCCAGCCTCGTCGTTTAGTTAATAACCCCTCTTTGGTGAGTTTCGAGCAATTTAGAGCCATGGGAGACGATTTGCCTGTTAATAACAGGACACGGCTTGCGGTACAAGGTGATATGGAAATTGCCGGAGCTTTGTGAACAAGTACCAATAACGACAAAAAATGCACATTGAAAGAAAAGCGGCCTGTGAACAAAATAAAAAAAAACCACTGTAGCAATAATTTTAGAAGAAAAAATAAAAGATTGATATCTATTCTTACTTTTTTTTTTCTTGTTTCTCTCTATCAGTGAACAGATAATTATTTTGTGCATTTATTTCAGCAAGCTGTTATGTTATTGAAAAAGTAACACAGACTCAAGGCTCTTTGTTGTTAAGCATACCTGTCTTAATTTTTCTTTTTCTCTTAAGCAACAAGACCTCTAGTGAAAAGTTGATAATCACGCTTATTTTTATTTTTGTGTTCTTTAAAACGGATTCTTGTGTGTGTATATGGCTCAAGCACAACAGCATCATCAACAGGTCCCTATGATGAATAACAGCAACGGAAATGGTGCTCCTAAGCGCTACCCACCAAACACTCAAGGAGCTGCACTCGTGGCCTCGCCAATGAATGGTTCGCCTCCTCCAGGAACACCAGCTGTGCAGCAGATTGGTGCATTAATGAACGGAAATGCTCCCATTCAAAGCCCTCAGCAAGGGGATCAACAACAACACCACCACCACCAGCAACAGCAACAGTATAGCTCCATAGAAGCTCAGCCCCAAGGACACCATTCGGCACAGCAGCACTTTCGAGACGCCACGGGTGTGACTGAGAATGACGCAACGCTTGTAGAGAAGGACGTGACGGTTGACATGCCCTTCACGCTCCGCAAGCTGATGAATCGTAAGAAGCTATCTCTGGAAAACGGCGTTGTACCCTTCGACGATGTGCCTGCTGGCGTTGCGCGCGTTCCTCCTCTAGCTTCGATATGGCAGACGAAGCGCACGGATGAAGGTGGAGCTGAGGTCCTGAAGGGTGACCCCAGTAAGGCGATTCTCAAGGCGGTGTATGTTAAATCGTACGATGCCACGCGCTTGCCTATTCCTCTTACTGTGGCCGTTAACCACATTCTCGACGCTCCCGATAATGAATTCAGCGCTGTAAGCGGTAGCGGAGCACTGTTCGTTTTGGAGCCTCATCAGATCAAAGACTTTAGTGTCAACCTCAAGCTTTCAAAGCGCGAAAGCGAGACGCGTCAGCGCTTCAAGGAGAAGGCGACCGGCATGTTGGTGTGGCGCAACTTGAGCAAGGTCGATCCCGCTCTGTATCAACGCTATGGCAATATCACCGAAGACGATCTGCTTCGTGGCGTGACCGAAGGACCTGAAGTATTCGTGAAAGAGATGAACCAAAGAGTGAAGAAATATCACGTACAAGTGAACGCCATCAATATGACCAAAAAGAACCCCAACGCCAACAAGATCGTTCCCTACCTTCTCTTCAAGAACCACAACCGCATCAAGGAGGCTCCATATTACGAAGACTACGAGAAGCTCGCGAATCAGGCTCTAGAGGAGCACATCATCACACTGAAGAAGCCGACTCTCGACAAGCTCTACGAGATTGCGCGTGAGGGAGGCATCGAGCGTGTGCGAAATTACTTAAAGAATCTGCTGCGCACAGAGATTTATTTGTGCCACCCTTTGGGTGGCGGCTTAGAAGCTGGCTTCGACGGCCTGTTGGAGTACATTCAGGAGCGCTTTGACCCTGATCAGATTGACAGCATTCTTGATGCTCCGATCTTTATCCGCATTCGTTTCTGTTTTGTTTATGCCCTGAACATTGTCAATCAGTAAGGCACTTTTTTTTTCTGGGCGCGCTTTCCGTGTGTCTGTTAATTCAAATCCTTTGTAAGCGCATCAGAAGATATTGTCCACTGTTGTCAATTGAATGGAAAACAAAAAATAAAAGTAAATCAAAAAATTGCCAATAAAATAACTACTTATGTTTTGCATCTTATTGTTTTATTCTTCGATTTCTCGTGTGGAGTTAAAGCTCCACATTTAGTGAACATTTTAAAAAAAAAAGAAAAGAAACAGTCCGTTCCAAACCTCCTACCCCCTTTTTTTCTCATACATACCTCTACAACACGATGGTTGCGACATTTCCGGTATCTTTGCTCTATGCGTTTAACTCTGTGGCATACGTTGTTTTGATTTTTTGGGCGGGCTTGAATATAGTGCGCGATATTGTGGGTGGTATTCGCAGGCAACAGACGATACTACTTTTCCATAGCTTTGCACTTTTTTCACTGAATCTGTTATTATCTATTCGAGTAGCCCTTGGATACGGAAATATTCAGCGAGCCGGAGACAACGTAACAGTGAATGTAGAGAGGTGGATTTATTACGTGCTCAGTTGTTCGTTGTTGGCAGCAAGTAACGGCGAAATTCTACGTCTGAAGAGACTATGGTATTGGGCGAATATAGTTTTGGTTGCTGCAACTTTAGTCTGCGGCTATCTCGCTGGTACGGAGGCGGACTCAGGGGCTAGATTAACGTATTTTATTGCTGGATTCTTCCCCTTTCTTCTGTCCTTGGGAATTATGTTCATTTGTAAGCGTGTGCATAATAACGCCACATACAAAATCTTTATATTGTGGATTGTCACGACTTGGAGTATCTACCCTATTGCTTTTGCTCTCGGGCCTTCAATGTATCATGTGATTAGCCTCGTTTTCGAATCGATGATCTATGGCATAGACGATTGGTTCTCGAAGATGCTCTTTGCAATTTTCAGTTTCTATACAATGGTGGGCTATTATCGCGTATTTGCCACGGTGAACAATGACAATAACTGAGACGAACGTGGCTGCGAAGAAGAAAAAAAAAACCGAAACGGTGTTTATTTGTTTTTTTTTGAGTTTCAATGTATTTTTTTTTTCTTTCTCTCTTTAATCATTTACATACAACAACAGGTTTTGAGTCTTTATTTTTCAGTTCCTGACGACGTTTAGATGCGAGAGGGGCATTAGCTCCATAATTCTTTACGATGTCGTCAAGCAAGTGGATTGTAAGCGGGTCGAGTGGTTTGTAGGCGTCTTTATGAGTAATTTCTGTCGCACTTTGTGTTGTGAAGTCTTCTTCATCATCGAACACTTGGTTGAATAGTGTGTTCGTAGTTTCGCCAAAGCTACTGGAACGACTGTCCGTTCTCAGGTCAAAACTGCTAGCATCGCCAAAATTGCTGCTTGTACTGGTACTATTGGCAGCGCTAGTGATTCGGGTGTGTTTATTGTGGAATTCTAAACACTTATTGCCCCCTGACCCGTCAGAAGAGCAATCATTAGGCGAAGAGGAAGAATGTGGAGAGCAGGACTCGAAGCCAGAGCAGGGCTGTACCATAGGACCGGGTTGAGTAATTAAGTCTACTTGGTGCAAGCGCACTCGCGTAGAAGCTACCGCGGCATCAATGAGCTGTGAAATGGGAGGACTCCCGTCACTTTCAAGTGATTTGTCGGTAGGAGTGTATTGTGCAGCGGTGATATTTTCTATGCCTCGAAGTTTTTGACATAAACGGAATCCTTTTAGCCAATAGCAATTTTTGATGCCTTCCATCGTGGCACGCTGTTCCGGAATGGGAAATAGCATTGCGCGAATCAACGACCGCAGTTCCATACTGTTGTGTTGAGATAATGCATAATGCTGGCTCTTCATACGTTGTAGCAATACATCACGATTAATCTGTTTGCTTGGATTCAAGAAAGGTAATTGACCCTCTACAAGTGCGTACAAAACGACGCCCATTGCCCAAATGTCCACTTCGGGTCCGATATAGGACTTGCCCATCAGTAGCTCAGGTGGGCAGTAATGGATCGAACCAAATGATTCAGTGATCCAATGGTTAGGTGCCCAACGATGCGCGAACCCCCAATCTCCAACAACAAGTGTTCCATCTTCTCTTAAAAATAAATTATCCAGTTTGATATCGCGGTGAACCCACCCTGATTGATGAGCAAAGTCAATTGCAGATACCAACTGCGAGAAAAGATTCGCTGCAGCCTTTTCTGAGTATCCTCTTTCAAGAAATCCGTTCCTCGTATGACTCGTAGTGTTGAGCGTTTCGAGTAATGCTCCTCCTGCACAATACTCGGTAATTACAAGAGTCTCAGAAGCTGTTTCTTGAAATGCGTACAATGCAAGTATATTGGGGTGTTTCAAAGACTTGAGTGCTTCGACCTCTTCTTTTCTGTGCATAACTGAAGATTCTGCCGCACTTTTAGCGTCAATCTTATGAATGGTTTTGACAGCAACATCCTTTTGCGCGTTACAATCGTAAACGAGAGTTACAGTTCCTTGAGACCCTTCACCAATATGACGCGGGTTGCATAAATATCGCCCAGCAACAACAAACGCGGGCACATGCGGAATAGGGATGTTTGCTGCTATTTGGGCTCGTTGCATTTCATTGTGAGTTTTTATAAGTTCAGCAATTGCGTGTTTCTGCTGTTGTTGTTGCTGCTGTTGTTGGCGTCTTTCATTACGTTGGTGCTGTGGCGTCGCGGGTCTGCGATGGTGGGTGTATTGATGGAGTGTTCGTGATTTTTGTAAAGCAGAAGTGTCAGAGTTAGAGCGTCTGTGAGACTGTTCCATCTTGGGGTTTTTTTTCAGTTCTGATTGTCGTCGTCCTTGTTGTGTTATTTGTAATGACAAGCCGGTCTGATTCGATAGATCAACAAAAAAAAACCAGTCTTGATAAAGGTTAAGGGCCTCTCCTTTGCTAAACCTTGGATGATGGTTTTGGCTGATATGTGTATAAAGAATAAATCAGAAGTTTTAAAACGCCTAATCTTTAACGAAGTTAATAGTAATTTTTAATCTCCTACTAATAAGCGGAACTAGATTATTATGCCTCGTCTTGTTGCACCAAAATTGAGGCTTCCCACTGAATTTGTGCCGTACTTATTCTCGCGCAAGAGCCGCATTGGAGGGCCTGATTGGTCAGCTGGTCAATGCGCTACAATTGGTGCGTTGGTGTTCATGCTCCTTTTCGGAAATACCTGTGAGGCTTTTTCGACTTCGATATCCTGCGACCCAAGTTATAACGAGAACCGTGGTGTGAACACTCGATCGTGCCCTGCAAGTGATCCATACTGCGCAGCACAGGGCTTTTGCACGAGATGCAACAGCATTTCTGATTACACATGTGATTGCAGACCTGGTGAATCTTGTTTGATGGACCCAAGTGACCAAGATTCTTACGGTACTTGCCGCGTTTCGCCACTTTATGGGAAAGCCTGTTCGAACAATGGCGATTGTCGCTCCACATACACATACTCCAGTGGAGGAACTACTGTGACGACTGCGCAACTAGTTTGTTGGGACAACAAATGCCGTCTTTGCAATCCTCTATTACTTGCTAATAGCAGCACTACATGCAGCTACGGTGTTCGTAGCGGGCAAGTTATTAAATGCACAAATCCTGGAACCTGGGCTACCAGTGACGGTTACTCTGCTGTTAACGAGCCCAGTCGTGGTATCATTTTGTCTTTTGTTATTATCTCATCCATGATTGCGTTTGTGTCTACCGGATGGATTTATTAGACAAATTATTCAAAAAGAAAAAGAGCTCATGGGCCACGGGCGGAGGTTTTGCAATGCTTTACAAAATATTGGCAGCAAAAAAAAAATAAAAGAAAAAAAAAATCCTACATGGATGAGAACAACTCGATTCTTTATCACACCTTGCTATTCATTCGGATAACCCCGCCTGTGGCCTGTTAGTGTTGTTGTGTTATTATTTTTTTGACCTAATTTTTTTTTTCCGTTTTTTTTGTTAAATTCTTTGTTCTGCTATCTAATACTTTTTTTTTCTCATAATCATCAGCTGCCACTGCTACGAAAGCGCCGAAACGGCAGAACAGGCGCTCAGCAACAGACCCTTCTGAACTGTCTAGGATGACATCACGACATCATGAAAAGAACCAAAATGAAGTTGGAGGATTGACAGAAGATTCTGAAATTAGGCAGCTATTCGAACAAGAAGGAGAATACGCAGCTGGGGGTGTCCACGACAAGACTTCGCAGGAGCTATTACTGGAACTGTTTCAGCGTCTACCGGAAACAGATCGCGAAGAGCTCCGCAAAAAGTTGATAGAAAAGAAAGTCTAAAGAAAAATTACAAATGTTAAAAAAAAATGCGATTTTAATGCCTTTTTCATTAAAACCACTAACTAGTGATTTTTTACACATTGAACCCTTTATACAAAAGTATAAGCTTTAGCATCAAGGTACTAAAGCCATTTCTTTGGAGTGTGTTTTTATTGTTGAGCGATTACACCCCGTAATAACGACCTTAAGGGCCATTCTCCTTTGACATAAGAAAGAACAAGTTTCTCACCAAAAGGAAAACAAAAAGAAAGCAGCCATGGGTGCAGACGACGTTGTAAATGCGCTCCACGCTGTGTTCCTGCTGATTGGCGCAATCGGTGTTTTTGCGTTCTTCTTCCTAAGCAAGACCATGAAGGCTAAACAAACTACTATGTGGATCTCAACCTTAGTGGCGTATGCAATTCAAGCCTTTTTGATCGGTCTAATAGCCCAAGACAAGGGTCGCTCTAAGCGCGATGACGACAACGTTGTTTGGGATCGCGTGCGTTACTTTTCCGATCTCAGCATTACCCTCTACGGTCTAGTTGCTGGTGTTGCATTCATGGGACGCGTTTCAAACATGATCTGGCCTGCGGTGTTCACTTTCCTCGGCCACCTCGCCATTGTGGTTGGTGCTCATTACGGCGGCTTTGCACACTGGTACGCTTGGTTCGTGGCGTTGGTGTTTGCTATCGCATTTGCCATTTCTCTGTTCTTCGAAGGCACCGGCAGCAAGCTGGAAGTTACTGGTGCTTCTGCTGGCTACAAGACCTCTCTGATTGTAGTGTTCAAGGTTCTTTTCATCGTTCACCGCAGCCTTTACATGCTTTGCTACGCTCTGGATCAGCCATTTGGCAATGTGATCGATAATGTAGTCGTCATGGACATTCTGTTCTTCGTTGTGGCGGCGATCTCCGCCATCGTTGTTTTTCTGGTGCTCGTGCTGTTTAACCCAGACACCAACACTTACCTCACCTCTATCGAAAACCAGAAGGATGGATTCGTTCGTGTCCAGGAATCTGTCAACGGAGCTCCTCCCCAGCAACAGCAGCAGCAGCAACACAACAACTACGTCCAGGTTGCCAACAACATCCAACATCGGACACCCACCAACAACAACAACACTACAAACAGTTGGAACGTTTAATCACACGTTCTTATCACGAGGCAGTTCAAAAAATGATACTGAACCAATAGATGCCATTCCTTTAGACGTACCTCATTGTGAAATAACGATAATATCAAAAACAACAATAGATCAACCATTTACTGCCCTAACACGAGAAAAAGAGACGCATTCAACCTCACAAAGAAGAGCAGAATCTTGTAATCTTGTGTGGAAAACAAACGACCTATCATCAACGAAAAAGGGAACAACCGAAAAAGAAGAAGAATTTACTGACCTGCGCATAGTAAACTGGACGCAACGCCGAAGAGGCCGTCTAAAAGTTTTATTTTTTCGTTTTGCTCGCTGGATATTACAAATGATAGGATCGGCTTGAAAATACTGTGCTTTGCTGCCCTGAAAAAAAAAACAAAGAGAGGGGAAATGCTCCTCTTACCTTTTTGTGTAGAGTAATGGATTGAATAAAAAAAAAATCCCTTAAAAAAACATCGCATGCCTAACTTAATAAAAGACCATAATAAACGGAAGAAGATTTTAGGTAACAACATAACAGCACGACTGTAATAACGTTTTTTAGATGTATTTCTTTTGTATAAAACGAATCATGTAGATCATAATGTTATCTCCAAAAAAAAAGTAAGCTTCTTTGATTACAGAGTGATGCGCGCGAGACTCAGCCCTTTAGTGTGGCTAGTTTTTGTGGCTATTATAGCCTTGGCTTCTGCCAACACATGCGGTTTTATCAACCCCGTTCCTTTCCAGAGTTTCCGTGCTCGCAATGCTCGTAACGTCATTCTTCTTACTGACGGTACCAATTTCGATGATGCTGTTGCTGTCAACTACATTGTCAAGCATACCGGCGCCAAGCTGATTGGCATCTACACCCAAGGCAATGCATGGGCCAATCCCGCTTCTTCGATCCGCAACTTCTACAACAATCTGTACCTGTACAATATCACTAACATCCCCATCTGGGCTGGTGCATATTATGCTCTGCAGGACGAGCGTGATGCCGTCGCTTCGGGTATGCCCGCTGCGGTCGTTGGCAAGTACCGTTCTTTTGTGCCTTTGGGCAGCACTGGTATTGCTTACGCAGATGCCATGTATGGTCAGGCTCCTTTCCTTCCCCAGGGCCCCAACGTTTACGATCTTGTCAACACCAATGACGAGGACTTTGAGTCCCTGAGTGCTATGCTGGATGCCATCGACGCGCTCCCCGCTCGTCAGAAAGTTACCATCATCAGTCTTGGCACTCTGACTTCTATTGCCAAGCTCTTCAATGAGCGTTTGGACCGACGCACTCGCTCTCTGATCCGTCGCATTGAAAATGTCGTACAGATGGGTGGTGCTGTTAATACTACCGGAAACATCTTTACTACCTACCAACCTGCCACAGAAACGCAGCGCAACAACGACGCTGAATTCAATGTTATCAACGACCCCCACGCTGCTCAGTGGGCGTTTGGAAACTTGTCTGCGCTGGGAGTTCCTATTACTCTAGTGCCTCTTGATGCCACAAATGATGTACCCCTTCAGGAGTCACTCTTCGAATCCCTCGCTGGAAACCCTGCTACTCCGGAAGCTCAGCTTGTTGGTCGTCTGATGATTGTCCAACGCGCCACTTGGTGGACAACTGACTACTTTGGCACTGCGTTCCTTTGGGACCCCACTGCTGCTATTGTTGCTATGAAGCCTGAGCTCATCACTCGGGCTCGTCAGGTGAAGCTTCGCGTTGAGATCAACCAGGACGCATTCGGTCCTAACCAGGGTGCGACTCGCATTTGCAGTCCCCAGGAAGCTTCTATCCGCGGTCTCTGCGCTGATGTGAATGTCGTGTTCGATGTCAATGCCAACGGTGTCACCAACGAGCTTATCAATACTCTCCAGAGTCCCATCAACTCTGCGCGTCGCCCTCTGTTCTGTCCGGCTCTTGCCGCATAAAACAAGGGAGGCTCCAAAAAGTCTGCAACATGGATTTTTTTTTGCAGCGATACTTGATGTGTGATTATCATTTTTTTTTTGTGTATGATCTTAATAACGCATCATAAGGAGTGAACCAATAAACAAAAAAAAAAGTGCCCTAAAACAAAAGACTCTACAATCTCCGTAAAAAAACTCCACAGTTTGTTCCGTAATAGGTCAGTACCATTTTTAGCTGTTTGTCCGTATAAGATTGGCAGCGGGCCTTTTCGGCCTCATTGCTTTTTTTTTTCGCATCACCAGCGTTCCATTCCTAAAACCTCTCTATCTAATAAGTTCTATGATGCGCGCATTCAAACTCACATTTTATCTCTTTTACCTATTGATTGTCGTTTTGGCAATACATCAAGCAGCGAGCAGCGATGCTGATAAGGCCAGAAAAAATGAGAAGAAAATACCAGAGGGGCCTTTTTCTTTTCCTGACATTAATATATACGACGACTACAGCGCTATTTGTGACGATTACGAAGATGATCGACACATTCCTGTGTACCAGAAAAAGAAGAAGGACAATGAAAAATTCGTAGACGTAGACGCAAATATAGAAAAACCCATAGCTGACATCATCCATGAATATAGACTAAAGGAGAGCAGCAGAAACGACCCGTACGTGGGAAAGTTCATGGATGATATGCTACGAGATTGGAATAACAAGGGTCTCAGCGTTGATTTTCAACATATCGACAAAGAGACATTAGAATCACTCAAACCATTCTCAGCGGAGATGCGCCGGTACTTCAACACTTTAAACCAAGAAGCAACAGCCACCCAACTTCAGGCTTTGAAAGACATCAAACCCAAACTTGATGGCATATTGGAATCGTTCGAAAAACTCACTTCGTATCTACTGGAATCAAACCCAATGAATGTTGGCACGCACTCCACATTTTTTTTTATGTTCAAAGACGATATTACTGCTAAAGTCATCAAACGTTACAAGTTAGCGAAGGAGATAGCAGAATATGAAATAGCTCATTGGCACGAACTTTCGCACCTACACGGGTTAACTCGTTTGAGTTTTATATTATTAGAGCTACATGGTATAGAAAAGAAAAGTACCAAACAACCAACGAGCTAACTAGAAAGTTTTTTTTTCTGTTGTTGTTATTACTGTTCACAATCCTTTGCAGTTGCAATAATAAAAGGATAATCTAACAAATAATGAAAAAGGGGCCCCTCTGAGTGTGAAAACAAATACATTGGTCGATCTCATCATGATGTTGTTTGTTTTCATCATGGATGCGTGAAACGCAGAAAACACCCTTGAATAAGTACAAGAAGACTCGAAGGGGAAAAAAAAATGGGTAATTGTTTCAGTTGTGGACAAGCCGTTAGCAAAGAAATAGCTGTATTGAAACACTCGGAGCCTGGATTTAGGAGCTTTGATGAAATAGCCCCCTGGCTCGAAACAGGCGATTTGGTGCTACTTTGCAGTGTGGGACTACCCGCATGGATTGTCAAAACTTTTACAAGGAGCGAATGGAGTCACGTGGGAATCATAGAAAGGCGCTATACACCAGAGGGTGATTACATCTACCTGTGGGAATGTATCAAACACGCGGACGACTGCTTAGACGAGACGCTGAAGGTGCGCAAAGGAGGTGTGCGCAAAGTCGATCTCTGGAACAAACTGATAAAGCATCCGCCGTTGTATATGGGCGTCGTGAAGTTACGCTGGCCAAGTCCAGAAGCACTAAAAGAGAGCATGCAGCGATTTCAAGAGTTTACCAACAGAGAGCACACAAAAGAATACGAAGAAGATCTTACCACATTAATTCGTATTGGTATCGATTTTTCACCTTTGGGACACAACAAACCAGACACGAGTAGATACTTTTGTTCAGAGTTTGTTGCTGAGGTGTATAAATCCATGGGCATTCTGGGCGAACAATTTCCTTCGCATGAATGCGCACCAGAAGATTTCTTCTCATATGATTTCCCTTTTTCTCGGGATGTTACCGTTGCCACACTGTTCTACGTCGAGCCGCCTCCACGTGATGAGAGCCTAAAAGAAGATGACGCATCTGAGCAGCTTGTGAAACAGCGCCAGCAGCAGCAACAACTTTTTCAGACGCCTCCTTCTCAACTACAAATGCGGCAGCAGCAGCAACAACAACCGCATTCCAATAATGTCAATTACCCCCTGGATTATGAAACTGCAATGTATGGTTTCACTGGAGTGTATCCAGTAAATTTTAATAATAAAGAGAAGAACTATTGAAAACAAGGGGAAAGAACAAATCATTGGTTGTTTTGTTGTTATTTGCTTAGAGAGGCGGACTCTGCGTTCGCGGGATCTTGATCTTTCAAGTCCCAATTTTCCTCTAGTACGTCGAGTTCAAGTTGTATTTTATCCAGCTTTTCTTCGATTTTTTCTAGTCTAAGCGCGTACTTGCGTTGTTTCTCTAAGAGAATTTCGCGACGGTTGTGGGCTTGTGATTTGTTGGAAATCGATGGCCCTATAACCACAATGATCTTGCTTTTTCTTTTCTTAGGCATTAGGAAGCTGAAACAACAACAAACACAAAAAAAAATTTGCGAGAGTTGTGGATGTAGGCGCAGGTTTTTATGAACAATAAATAACCCAAAAAAGAGCGGGGTAAGTGTCTTCTCTAGTGTCCAAAAAAGGCTTCCCCAGCCGAATGGGGGGTCAGCGTGGCGTGGCGCTTGATTAGTCCGAATACGTCCGTGTCGCACACCGCTCAACAAAGCTTCTTATTTCCTCATTTTTTTTTGTATTTACCATGGCCGCTCAAACAAGTGGAAAAACAATTATTGAAGAAGTGGAAAAGGAAGCTGCAGCTGTACTAGCTCAGCGCATAGCCATTGAGCAAGAGGAACGAAAGGCCAAGAAGCGCTCTAGCAGCAAGAGCAAAAAGAAACTCAAAACCCAGAAGGAAGCTACGGTTGAAACCACACAGAAAGAAGATGAAGAAGTCGAAGAACCTGCTAAAAAACGTCAGCGCAAGCAAAAAGCTCCTGTGAAGAGTAAGAGCAAAACCAAGCAGAAGAAGAATAAGAAGCAGCAAGAAAAGGAGGAAGGTGACGATGACGAAGAGTCACCTGTCAAGAATACTGCGGCCATGGATGAACATGTTTCTTCAAATCCCGCTGCAACTGCCGCGATCCATGAAGACGAAGCAGGTGGAGAATATATAGCCAATGCAGAAAGCGATGAGGAAGACGAAGAAGAATTTGAGTTGGCGTTACTTGCGCGTGCTAAGCTTAACCTTAGCATCAGCAATAACGACCAATTCAATGTAAGCTCCGACGCCGCTGCTTACTTTTCTGGTGTGGTCACTTATCTGATTAGAGAAGCAGTTTATTTGTTGCGCTCTGCTGCTCTCTCTCGTACGCTGAGCAGCGAAAAGGCTGCAACCGACCTGCGCCATAAGGGCATCAAGCCCCGCACTCTGATCACACAAAGGGAGATTCAGCTGCTTCTAGCAGATGCCGAGGTGCGCGAGATGCTGACGAAGAAGATCGAGCTAAATCCATTGGTAGCGGATCAACTCTACCCTGGCCTGCCTAATATCGTCGCGATAGCATCGAAAAATGACAAAGACGCTGCAAACCTACTTGTTACGGAGGTGATCGAGAAGAGCTTTGAAAGTATAAACAGCGGCAAAGAGCTCGCTGCTGTAAAGAAAGCGGAAGAAGAAAAGTCCGTGCCTGCTCCTGTTTCAGCACCTACAAAAGCTAAGGCCGGTGCTAAAAGAAAGGGCATTAAAGCTTGAGAGTGCGCAAAAAAGACTTTTTTTTATATTTTTTACTTGTTAATAAAAAAAATCTACACATCAAACTACAGTCATCTGTGTTGTTTATGCAGTCAGTTATTTACAATGACTCGTCCAAGACCACTGGGTGATGCTCCCCGACCGCCTTTGCGGTTCTTGTGCTTCGGAGACTTGCGAGGTGGGTCATCTTGATCCTCTGGGTTCTTGTTGTCTCCTTCGTCTTCATCGCCTCCTGTATTGTGATCTCTTTTGGCAGGTTTTGTGATTATTGACTTCTGAAGTATGTCACGATAGACAGTCTTGATACCATAGAATTGTAGTTCCAAGTGCCATTCTTGCTCAGAAACGCCTCGTGGAGGGGAATTGGGATTGCCGTTTCGTCCAGTACGAAGCAGTTCAAGGATACCAGCAAACGCGTCGGGATTGCGGTCTATGAAGATGGTTAGGGGGCTCTTTGTAATTCCGCTGTTACTCCCGGCGATTTGCGTTGGCAATACGTAAGAAGGGCTTGTTGGAGAATAAGAAGGCGAATTGCCGCTATAAGATGGGTGTGCTTTTTTCCATCTTTGAGCCACATCACGCGCAAGGTGTGATTCAGACTGGCGAGTCAGTGTAGCGTAAGTCGTCTCGAAAATACGACCCCCAACGTTGACTGTAATACGTTCATGATCTTCTGACACTACAGGATTCTGCAAAAGTCCTGGCTTATTAGATGGTGTCGTTGTTGTGCTCGATGACATGGTCGGCTGTGGGCAGCAAGAGAATGTGGTTCTTTTTCTTCTTCTAGAGAGCTTTACCAAACACTGACGCTTATAAGCTTGTCTTAAGGCCTCTTTTTAGGCACTAGAGTCGCTTAAGGACCAATATGGAAAAAAAAAGCAAGACACGCTGTCTTTAGAATACTGAATCAACTTTGCGCTTCGTATTGAGCTGCTTTGCTTGTAGTTGACGTCTTTCTGCTTCATCTTTTGCATTCTTAAGAGATAAGCCTTTATGACCATCATCTTTGGTGACGCGTTGCATCATGGATGCAGAAGGAATGAAGAATGGATCTGTTTCTGCAGCCTTGAGTTCCTTGAGTATCTCTTCGTTTGTCCTCGGTTTCTTTGGAGTTTTTCCGTTGTTATGACCTGTGGATTGCTGTTGTGCCGCTTCGTTGAGTGAAGCCTTGATGGTCTTTTTGTGAACAATTTTCTCTCGGGCAGCTCTGCGCATAATAGTGATTTCTTCGGAGGTGAGTTGCTGCTGTTTTTCTTGTGCTTTAGAACCGGCAGTAGTCTGATATTCCATCAATGACATGGATTTCTGTTTGGACTTTGACAAGCTAGACCGAGAAGACAACGCTGCTGAGAGCAACGACGAAGAGCCTGATGTTGCAGATGACGCGTCATTGTTATTGTTCTGATCCTCTTCGTCATCTTCTCCTTCGTCTTCACTGTCTTCGTTTGCCAGTATTCGGAGATAATGCTGGCGCGCTTCTGATATATCATTTCCTTCTTCATAATCACTATCTCCTTCTGTTTCTATTAGTGCTTTTCGTTTACGGAGCGATTTTGCTTCTTCTAACTGTTTCATAGCGAGGCGGTGCTTTAATGTTTTGATGCGCTCCTTCTGCATACGCTTTCGAGTTTCTTCCTCGAGCATCTCCTCTCCAGTCTTCACGAGTTCTTCGAACCAAGGACGTATGTTGATCTTATTGACCTCACAATTGAAATCTCGCTCGATAATGAACATCCATGCTACAACCGCTCTAAGGTAAGAATCATACCAATAAATACTTCCATGGTAGTGCAGTTGCCAGTGATTGAAAGCCTGCAACAAACAGGGGTATTTGATGTTGTCAATATCGTCACTTCTTACACTAAGATCCTTCTCCATGATCACGAAATCGCTCCAGTTCAGGTGGTGGTAAGTCGCCTTAATGTAACGGCCAATAAACTCTGTGAGTGCAAGCCACAGGCCAATGGGTTCGGGCTCGACATCCATTTCTGCATCAAAAACCTCCTGGATACTGCGTTCCGCCATTGCTCCCAAATGAAAGTATTCATTACCGCGGTATTTGCGTAGTACGCTCTGATCTGTAAGAACTTCTTCCGGGTATTCGACTTTGAAGGTCTCCTTCTCTCCAGGGCGCATGTTGAGTTTGATATAATTTGCACGTACAAGGGCGGATACACCGTCAACATGCATTCCTGTCATTTTGTCGGTAATCCACTTTTTCAACGTGCGAACTTGGACATCGTTTGGAATATCCTCAGCAATAGGATTGATGTAAGGGTCGACTCTGACGCGATTTCCTATGTACAGTTGTTGAAGCTTTGCGAAGAGTGCATTAAGCATAGGCGCTAACATTTGTTTTATGCGTGGGGAGCACTGATACTCTTTATACAAAGGGTCGTCTGGTGTTGTAGTGGCAGAGGAGTTGAAATTCTTTTGCTTGCTGTTTTTTGTCACTATTTCTGCAGCATCGTCTGAGCTCTCTTCGCCTAATACTTCCTTCAGGTAATTTTCTTGATCTTGAATGTCTTCACTCTCGTCGCGGCTAAGCCCACGGGTCTTTTTCAGTTCTTCTACCGGATCTGCAGAGACACGGACTTGCTTCACGTCGTGAAGCCAACCAGGGTAACTGAAATTCAGGTACAATCCCAAGCGGACGTAAAGCAAATCCATATAACGCAGGATTTCAGCAGAATACTGCAAGTAAATCCAGCGCGCACACAGCTGGCGCATCGCACGAAGCAGTTCACTCATGCGATACTCCAATATGGGCCGGTTTGAAACCGCTAGGTTGTTCTTCAGCAGGTAAGGAATATGCACCGCGCAACAATTCTCCATTTCGTTTTTCGCTTCTTCAGGAAGCAGGAGGAATATGCTCAGATTCATACTCAAGATAACCATAGAGAAGAGTTCGCTGAGTCTATTGTCACGGTTGTCAATGCGATAATTGTAACTAAGTTTCTGATAGTTTGCGGTATAGGTGGCTGTCAGAGCATCTCTGCACTGAGCAACAGTGGTTTTAGCAGGCCACAAACCATTGAGTTCTTTTCTTTCACTCTGAGTCAGGCCGTATTCTTCTGCTACCATAGACAAGTATTCATCTTCTTCCAGCAGTATTTGTTGTCTTTCTTTTTCTGTGGTTGCATCTTCATAAGATCTAGAAAGTCCAGAGAACCACCGTATGTTCATATGAAGAATATAAGAAACTTTCAGCAGAGAATTGGTAATGTACATCGCTTGTTTTGAATTGGCAAATTTGGAAATCGCTTCTTCTGGCATCGTGTCACACGATTCGCAAAGCATTTCGACAAGTTTTTCAAACTTTCTGTTTGAGCTCTCAACGATGCGATCCCAATCTGAAGAGGATGGACGCGAAATATCACCATATTTCACACCACGACTCATACGTAACACGTCTCACAAAAATAAATTCGCGTCCACGCAGTTTATGTACGCAATCAATATAAAAACGGAGCCTGACGTCGAGGAAATATTACAATAGAAGCTTTGTAAGCGCCTTTTTTATGAACTGTTTTTGCTAGCAGTGACAAATTACAGAATGAC